>Ga0255758_10000393_pt1 | contig 48906 bp, 33 predicted proteins | sample 011ome_24_FD_179958 | JGI IMG/M metagenome (GOLD analysis project Ga0255758, IMG submission 179958) | Coastal salt marsh microbial communities from the Groves Creek Marsh, Skidaway Island, Georgia - 011513CT metaG (version 2) | ecosystem: Environmental > Aquatic > Marine > Intertidal zone >... | reverse complement strand
TCGGTACCCTTAGCATTATCGTACGACCTTCCAATCAGAGCTGTGTCGACATATAACGAAACGGAAGTTCCGAAATACGTCGATGCAGACGGATCCAATGGATATATTTTCGTTTCTTCGTTCCACGTTCCACCCGATCGCGTAAACACATACACCGAACCACTTCCACCACCTTGGTCGTCATCTTTCCAAGCTCCAATTAACGCCGTATCGCCGTAAAGCGATACACCTCTCCCAAAACTATCGCCGGCGACTGCGTCGCTCGCGTAAATCGTCGCACCCGTATCCTCGAGCATATTCGTCAAAAATATTGGCGGATTCGGGGGCGGATTCGGCGACGGTGGTGGACTCGGCGGCGGCGGATTCGGCGGCGGACTCGGCGGTTGATACACTTCGGATTGTTTCGCCTTCACTGCCAAACACATCATTTTCACTGCAGCAAGTTCCTCCATCAGGAGCTTGTTTTTAGCAACGAGCTCGTCCATTTCTTCATCCTGCTCTGCAATCTTTCTCCCCACTTCAATTTCTTCGCCGTCCAACAGCGTCATGAAAAATTTCTTCTTCACGGTCAAACTGCCGTAAAACTCGGTATCGTGCGCGAAGATGACCAAATTCTTTTGGCACAAATTCGTTTGCCGCCACTTCGGCACGTTCGAGACGCACTGCGACGACGCTTTCGCGCTACCGTCGTCATCAACTTCGGCGGCGGAAACGCCGCCGCCGCCAAAGCTCGTCCCGAAAATAAAGGCGACAAACGCGAACGCGAAAAGTATCCGCTTCCTAAACGAGAGACGCACTGCCAGTGGTACCATCTTCCTCGTCCTTTCCGTCGTTCTTCTTCTTCTTCTTCTTCTTCGTTGTTGATGATGTTGTTGTTGTTCTCCAGCGAATGAGGAGGAGCGCTTCATTTTTTTTTTCTTTTTTGTCCGTTTGTGTGTGTGTTTGCTCTGTCTCTTGACTCGTCGTTTTCCGTCGTCTTCTTCGATGATTCGATGAAGATTTTCGTTTTCTCTTTCTCGCTTTGCGTCTTCGTTTACGTTTACGTCGTCTGCGTCTTCGTCGAGATCAGAGCGTCTCTCGTCGTCTTCGCGTTTGTTGTTTCGCCGATCTCGTATTGGTTTTGGTGGTTGTTCAAAAAGTAAACGTCGTCTCTCTCCGATGTTTGCTCGTCGTTTCGGACGGAACGAAAGAAAACCTCGAAGAATTAAAAGGAAGAGAAGGAGAACGAAGGAGATCGATGATCGCGAAAACGAGCACTGCTCCTCTTACTACTCGAGAGATCTGCTCCTTCTCCTTTTAAATCGCTGCCGATTTAAGATGATGGTACGATGCGCGAGCGAGCTCGTTTGTTCGTTGTTCGCGGCGTGCGTGTGTTTGCGGAATGAGACGCGTTTCTATATAATTTCTCAAACTCCAATTTTTCGACTTTTTATTTGAACGAAAAGGTCAAGATAAATTTTAGGTTTTTTAAAATACTGGTAGATACAAGACCTCGATTTTTTTCTCTGCTGCGCTCTGATGACGCATCATCGTGCACGGATGATGAATAATAATAATAATAATATAATTAACAGAAAACGAACATGTCGTTGTCTTTCTTATCCACCTCTTTGGTTTCTTGAATCATTTTCTTGCCTCTTTTCGTACCGCAGACGCGTTCAATCTTCAAAGCGTCTAAGCGCGTGAAGAGAGCGTGAGCGGTTTTGTTACCGCTCACTCCTGCTCCTCTTCCTCCTCCTCTGAATTGGTTTTTGGTGTTGCTCTGGTGGTTTCTGGTTGGCGATGGGTTCTTCATGAACGAACACACTTCCGCGTAAAATTGCGGGTTTTCCGGCAACGAGTAGAAGAAGACTGAGTTGACGCCTCGGATGTTGCGTCTTTGGTAGAAGTAGGCGCGTTCGGAGAGGAGCAAACATCGCTTCCGGCCGTCAGCGAATAACGTTCGCGCTCGAGCGGCTTCGGCGATGTCGGTGTATTCGCTGTTGATGGCGAAGGAAACTTCTCGATCGACGAGGAGGTTTCGCACGCGGACAAACTCAAAGTAAGTGGCGCAGAAGATGAGTTGGCCTTGGTCTGGGTTTTCGCGGATGCGAGGAAGAACGACTTTGGCGAAGTGGCGGAAACGAATATCGTCCGCGTCTTGGATGTTTTTCTTGGAAACGCGAACGAGCTCAAACTCTTGTCTGGAGATGAGGTTAGGTAAAGTCGCGGATTCGTTTTTCCGTAGATTCCTCGGATCGTCCGGAGAGGCGACTAATCCTAGCACGCCTTTCTCTTTCGTCGCGCGCAAACGAAATTTACCCTCGACGTTTGCGCATAACGCTCCGTTAAACGTCGCGTTAATTTCTGCGGTTTCGAATTGCGACAGAAATATTGTCTGTCGCGCGCTAGCGGCGGCACCGTTCAGGTGAAACTCGTGACATCGATTCACGTCCACGTCTTTGGCATCTTTCGGTAACTGGTTGCACTTTTCTAAAACCGTTTCCAGATGTTCCCAATTTTGCATGGCGACGACGTCGCATCGGTCGACGATGACGAGCTCAATAGCAGAAAGGAAATCAGCGGCGCTTATATCGTCATTCATTGCGGTGACAATGCCGAGAGGTGAAGCGAAGACGATATCGGCGCCGAAAAAATCAACGAATGGACGCACGGCTGCTTTCGTGATTTTCACACCCAATCGAAAATGATCGTCCTGATTCCCTCGAAACAGTTCTTTATACTCCAAAGGCACGTGCGTTTTGTATTTCTTCTTCTTCTTGGTCACTTTGTTTATTTTCTTTTGCATTTTCTTCTTCCTTCGCTTCAACTCTTCGTCGTCTTCTTCGTCGCTCGCGTCCTCGTCCGAGGACGTTTCGTCGGACGAGTAACCGGCGAGGAAGTCATTCTCTAGACGTTCGAGTTTGTTCACCGCGTCGGCTCGACCGTGCGCGTTCGGACATAATTTCAAAAAGCGCATGATTGCGCGACCGCACACGTTTCGCATCGGCGAGAGGAATAAAACCGTCGGTCTCGCAAAACCTTGATCTCTTGGCGTGTCGTCGATGGAAATCTCTTGACCAGCTTTCACTTTCTTGGCTAACTTCTCGTTATTCTTACTCACGCGGTTTCGCGTTCGATGAATGTGCGTCATCGCGTGGATGAGTATCGCGTCGAGTTCGTCGTCTTTTTGGTTTCGCCAACGAAGCGTGGAGTCTTCTTTATTTTTTTTCTGCGACAAATGCGATATATCCGGAATGCGTCTGGTGTGCGAGATATCAGCGTACGTGCTCACCAAGTGATATAACTCCGCCTGCGCTCGATTTTTGAAACACGACGGATTCTTGTTCTCTTCATCTTCATCATCATCATTTTCTTGTTTTTCTTCTTCGTCTCGAATCTCGTTCGCCCGAACGATTTTCCAGTGTTCGCGAATTTTTAACGGAATGTCGCCAGGAAGTGCCAATGGATCTTCTTCTTCTTCTTCTTCTTCTTCTTCTTCTTCTTCTTCTTCGTCGCTGTTTTTGTTCTTTTCGTTCTTTTTCTTTGCCTTTTTCATCGTCTTCTTCTTCTTCTTCTTTGGGGCGAAATACGCCTCATCTTTAAACGCCATCGGTAAAGTCGTCACGTTCTCGCTCATTTCCCATCGCGCGTTACTGTTATTGCTCTCGTCATTTTTCTCATCTCCACTGCAGTTGTCCTTATTGTTAAATATCGATGTAAACGTCACCCTCTTCTCCCTCCTTTCCGCCAAAGTCTCCTCGTCTTCGTTTTGACATTTTTTCAAATGCAACGTCAACGCGTTATCTCTGTCTTCATTTTCAACGTCGTTCGCGCGTAAAGATCTCATCTTCTTCGTTTCCATCATCTTTTCTGCGTCACTCATCATTGCTTTTTCTTCTACTTCTTCTTCTTCTTCTTCTAACTCTGCATCGCTCGACGATACGTCCGATACGTCGTCCTGCGGTCCCATCCGGTCGAACCGTTTTTGCCTCTCGTCCGGGATCGGTTCCCACTCGAGCACTTTGCTCACGTCGTCGATATCTTCCCCGTCTTCGTCTAACAATAATTCTCGCGCTTCTGATTCTTCTGATTCTGATTCTGATTCTTCGTCGTCGGAATCATCGTCCTCGTCTTCTTCGTCCTCGCCGTCGTCACCCGAATCGAAATTCTCATCGTCTTCGTCTTCATCACTTTCGCTTTTCCCGTCGTTACGCCGGTTCCTTTTCTTTCCGACGATCATGTGAAAAAGCGCTCGGTGTGCGTCACCTTCAAACTTCGTTCGGACGATATCTTCGATCTTCTTTTCCTCCTCTTTCTCTTCTTCTTCGTTTGAAGAAGAATCGTCAAAGCGTTTTCGACGGCGCTTCGCCTTCCCGGCTGCCGATCGAGGCATGGTGGGGTCGCCGTCTTTTGAGGACAAAAAGTGCCACATTTTCGCCGTCATTCTGCGGAGAAAAACAACCGCGCAAACAACAACAACAACCTCAGGCTGCGTAAAAACGACGAGATGAAAACGACGACGACGACGAGTGCGACGACGAGAATTCCTCGAAACGGACGCCGTATTTTTCGCTCTCGTCGTCCTCGCGTGGGGGTGGTTTTGGTGGTGAAAAACAAATCACAATCCGGGGAAGCCGCCGAAAACGCCCCCAAAGCATCCGGAGTGGACCGAAGTTTAAACCCGCGCGTGCGAGACCTGAACGAGTCGAAAACAGTCGCTCTGACGGATTTAGCGAGAACGCTGAAAGAGCGAGGCGAAGACGTCATCGGCTTAGCGGCTGGGGAACCGGATTTTGAGACGCCGGACGTGTGCGCGAAAGCAGGCATCCGAGCGATTGAGTGTGGGAAGACGAAGTATTCGCCGAATCCGGGGACGGTACCGTTACGCACGGCGATATGCGAGAAATTGAAACGAGAGAACGGGGTGGAGTACAAGCCGAATGAGATTGTGATTTCAAACGGGGCGAAGCAAAGCGTGACGCAAGCCGTGTTGACGTGTTGCGGCCCGGGAGACGAAGTCATCGTGCCGGCGCCGTATTGGGTGAGTTATCCGGAAATGGTCACGTTATCTGGAGCGGAGAAAGTCATCTTGAAGACGGACATTAAGAGCAATTTTTTAATCACGCCGGAACAGTTGGAAAAAGCAATCACGCCGAAATCGAGAATGTTGATTTTGTGTTCGCCGTCCAATCCGAGCGGAGCGGTGTATTCCAGAGAGACGCTGGAGAAGATTTGTGAGATTGTGACGAAACATCCGAGGCTGTTAGTTTTGTGGGACGAGATTTACGAACACATAATTTACGCCCCGAACGAACACGTCTCCGCGGCGTCGTTTCCGAACATGTGGGAAAGAACGATAGTGGTGAATGGATTCTCGAAGTCGTTCGCGATGACGGGGTGGAGGTTAGGGTATAGCGCGGCGCCGGAATACTTTTCGAAAGCGTTCAACATGTTGCAATCGCAATTGACGTCAGGTCCGAGCTCGATTGCACAGGAAGCTGCTTTAGCCGGGTACGTAGAATTGGGCGACAAAGGCGGCGCGCCCGTGGAACTCATGCGTAAAAAGTTTCAAGAGCGAAGAGATTACGTGATTGAGCGATTGCGCAAAATCGACGGCGTAGCGATTGAGACGCCCGGAGGTGCTTTTTATGCCTTTCCCGACGTCACGAAACTTTGCGGCGGCGATAAGGGCGGATTTGTCGAAGGGTTCGGCCCGGTCAAAGGCTCGGACGAGATGTGTAGGTATTTATTGCAAGAGGCGAGGGTAGCGTTAGTTCCGGGGAGCGCGTTTGGCGTGGACGAGTGCATAAGAATATCGTACGCGGCGAGCGACGAGACTTTGGAGAAGGCGCTGGATAGAATTACGGAAGCGTTAGATCCGAAAAAGTTTAAAAGGAGCGGTAGTTGGTAGCGAAACAGTGCTTTTTTCTCAGAATAGTGCACACGCGTCATAGTTTAGCAAGGATGAGAAGGAATTTTTATTCTTCGCGCGTCGTGTGTTTTGCGCTCGCGCTCGCGTTTAAAATACAGCATTTTTAAACATCTTCTTCTCAAAACTAATCGCTTCTCTCTCGCATTAATATAAACTTGCTCCCTTTCTGTCCGACGCTGACTCTTAACTCTTCATCCAAATACGTCGTTTGAAACCACCCTTTCGTTTGTCCCGGCCTCACGCTCTCGATGAAATCAAATGGAACGGGATACGGCAACTTCAACTCCCCTCGATTGACGTCAAAATACCCGTTCGAAAATCGGTAAAAAAAGGATTGCTCGTCTCTCACGCCTTCAATGTCTGCTTCGATGATCAGCTCCACGTCTTTCCTTTCGCCGTTGAACTCAAACGTAAATTTGGCCACGTTTTGCCACTTCGCGTTCGGCGCCTCCTTCGGATCTTCCAACACCTGATACACGTTCTCCACCGTCGACGTGTTCCCCAACACCAGCGATTGCACTGGACTCGGACCTTTCTCGAACAAATATCTCTGCCAACTCTTCACGTCGAAAAATTCAACCACGTCCACGTCTTCTTTATACGTGCAAAGCAGTTTCCATCGCCCGCAGAGCAACTCGGTTCGCTCGATCGTGTTCTCGTCAACCATCGTTTGCTCCAACCGAGCGACGACCGATTGGAGTTTCGTTTTATCCAAACCTTTCGCCACCCGTTTTTTGCGTTGTTGTTTTTGTCGTCGTTGGTTCCTTTCGTCGTCGTTTCTCTCGTCGTTCGAGGAAGAGGACGAGGAGGCGATCCCGAACACATCGAACAGTTCTCTCTTGAGCATTTCTTTCGTCACGTCGTCCGACTTTGCACTCGAGGAGGAGGCGGACGCGTGCGAATTCGCGCGAGAACGATTTATTCTCCCACAACAATGTCGCGCTCCGCGCACCTTTCGCGACGTTTTGCACGAAAACCTCGGATCGACGAGCACATCACAGAGGACGGAAGCGTTGGGTGTCATTGAAAAAGTGCGGACGTTTTCCCCTAAAATCTCCATTTCAATCCGCGGTTAAGAAGAAGTCAAGAAGTCAAGAAGTCAAGAAGACAAAGAGGAGCGAACGGGATACGCGCGACTGCTTTCTCTCTCTCTCTCTTTTGCGAAAGGCAGTTTGGTGGTGGTCGTTTGCGCTTTGCGAGACGCGAGAGAGAGAGAGAGACAAAAGCAGTCGGTGTTCGTTCTTTCCCTAACGAACATTTTTAAAGCGCTTCTCGCGGTATAAAGTCACAGAACGTCGCGTTCGTATTCGCGACTTTTACTCGTTTTGAAGGAACGAAGACATATAGAAGAGAGAAGCGAAGAGCACGAGAAAGAACGTTTCTGAAAATGTCCACACTTGGGCCTCGACTGCACGCGATCGCGCTGAAAGCTTTAGAGTTCCCGCGAATTCTCTCCCCAAGCTTTACGAAAGATGTGTGCGTGGCCTCGGTGTACAATTCCGAGACATCGAGAGAGTATCGAGAGCTCGTCTTGTGGCTGGAAAATACCAAAATACGCAAACTCAAACGCGAGGGAGGGGAGAGAGAAAAATTGCTCAGCGAGACTCTGGAGGACGAGGCGTGGTCGAAAAATTACGAGGCGTATTTGAAGGCGTGCGCATGCGACGAGGCGCACTTGACGTGCGCGGAGAGTAAGATTGATTTTTTAATCAACTTGGCGTTAGCGGAGGAGTATCGGGATAGATTTGATATCGCGGAGGAGGAGGAGGAAACGGAGGAAAAGGAGGAGGAGGGAGAGGATGCTGCTGCTGATGATAATGAGCGAGAACAAGAGAGAGCGAGAACGCCGACGGAGAAGATGCGAGGGATGGGGATCGATAAAGACGATGGTGGTGAAAATACGAGAGAGGATGTGATGATAGACGCAAACGTAGAGAACGTCGGGAGCGCGGAAAAGAGGACGAAAGTGGAAAACGAGAAAGGCTTCGCGTATTCCCGGTTTAAACCGAAAGAAGGAGAAACCGAAGGCGAAGGGAAAGGGAGAAGAACGGACGCGGTTTTGCCGTTAGACTCTTCGCTCTTGGCGGATTTACGAGACGTTCAAGATGTTATGGACGATGAAGAGACGTACGATGCGTTGATGAAAGTTTTGAATACGTTTGATGTCGTTCCTGCGTTTGAAACGAACCGACCGACGGTGGACGCGCGGCTCGTTCGATTAGCGACGAAGACTCTGGAGAGATTCGTGGTACCGTTCCAAGAAGAAGAAGTTGAGGAGGAAAAGGAGGAGGAGGCAGAGAACGACGATATGGAGAACGATGAGCCATCCTTGAAACTGGATTTGAAACTGAGCGACGAGGACTACGTTTTGCGCGATTCGGGAGTTCCCATGAAAAACCCAAAAGTCAAGCGAATGGTGGACGCTTTGCGCGTGCTTTACGTGAACCAACTGAGAGTCACGCAAGACCGCGCCGACGACATTTTGCTTCAAGTGCAATCGAGAGTCGCTGATCCTCGAACCGATGCGAAACAAGGCAGAGTCGGTCGATAAGAAAACAACAACGGTGATATATATGATGTACAAAATAGCTCTGCTGCTAAACTGCCGCATACGCAGAGAAATCGAGAAGGAAAATTTCACATAGCCAATAATATACATAGCCAAAAGCATAGCCTATTACACTATAAAATTACAACCTTCCGCTAATACTTTCCGCATGAGCGCTCTGCCTTTCCGGCTTTCTTTTCGATTCATGACTAAATTCAACAACGGATTCTTCTCGTCTACTTTCACGGTTTCAAATCCGAAACGTTCGTACACCCGCACCGCTTTCCCGTCCACCTCTCTGACGTGCAACCACACGTCACACCCACCAACGCTCGGCACAAACTCTCCTATCGCTTCCAACATCGCCTTCGCCACGCCTTTGTTCCGATGTCGCGAAGAGACCGCCATGTTGCACACGTACGGCGCGTCCGAGGGCGGCGGGTTCGGATCGTCCACGATTCTCGAGCGCACGTCTAAAGCTACCGAGACTAAAGATATCACCTCATCTTCCGTTATTTCTTTCGTTTCTCCGTTTTTAATCGTCGTCGTCACGCCGACAAAACACACCTCGTACGGGTTATTCTTTTTGTTCTTTTTGTCATCATCATCATCCACAACGCACGCTTCCAATAAATATCTCAACACGAAACTTCTCGGTTTCTCGTCCGGAGACCCGCTGAAGCTCTCCTGAAAGACTTTCGCGGCGGCAGAAACGTCTTTCTCACGTATCGCGCGCACGACGATGCTTGTTTCTTCTTCTAATTCTTCTTCTTTGTCCTCCTTCTTCTTCGCGAGCGTAAACGACCGACGAAAATCTCGAGCGATGTTTTCGATTCTCTCGTCTCTTTTGACGATGTTTACGATGGGTGGTGTTGCTTCTGTTTTCGCTTCATTCGAGGAGGAAGAAGAGGAAAAGGAGCGAGAGGATACCCTCCTCCTCCTCCTCCTCCTCCTGGTATGATGAAAAGGCAAATGCGCTTTCGCGCGCTCGATCGCGTTCACGCTTTTAAAAGCGGAGGCAACACCTTTGAGAGGCTCGACCATTCGTGATGATGGAGAGGAAAAAAAACTGTTTCGTGCACTGATGATTTTGAGGAAAAGAAGACATCGAAAGAGAGCGAAAGAAAGAGACCAAAAATGGTCAAAAATTTGCACACAAAAGCAAAAAAAAAGAAAAAAAAAAGAAAAAAAGAGCAGACCTTTTCCTTTTGCATTCGTCTGCACAAGAAACACTTTACAAAGAGAGAGAGAGAGAGAAAGCACGAGTGTACGAGAGAAAAAAAAAGATGAGCGAGAACATCATCAATAAAGACAACAACAAACAGATGACGACGAGAGAACGGCAGCACATCGAGGTGGCGAAGTTAGAGGCGGAGTTGAACGCGCTGAAAGTGGACGCGTTCGCGAAGGTGCGCGTCGTTGTTGTTTTTTCTTCTTCTTCTTACGTTGGTTGTGCGTTTTGAATCATCGTGACGATGAGATCTCGTCGCGCTCGATCCGCGCGTTGTCTTCTCGGTTTTCAGCGGCAACAACGGACCGCCAAAAACCCAAACAACGCGTTTACTTCTGCACGCGCTGCTGCTGAAGAATAACTCACCTTTCTAAACTCTCTCTCTTCTTCTCTCTTTTATTATTATATATAATACTATACGCGCAACAACAACGAACGATGCAAAACGCACACATACATACAATATAGCCTGGAAACCTGTCACCAATTCTGGAAAAAATGCTCGTTCTTGAAAAATCCTACCGATTGTCGGCTGATTTCGTCGCCACGCCTCGCTTATGCGTGGCTATTCTCGCGGTGTTGAGACAAGCGAACGATTGGCAAGGGATTTGCGAACACGTTATATTACTGTCGAAACGAAGAGCGCAGTTGAAACAAGCGATTGGAGCGGTCGTGAGGGAAGCGATGTCGTACATCGACGAGACGCCGGACGTGAAGACGAAGACGCAGTTGATCGAAACGTTGAACGAAGTCGCGTCGGGGAAGATTTTTGTGGAGGTGGAAAAGGCGAGATTGACGAGAATTTTAGCGCGTTTACACGAAGAAGCCGGGAGAATAAGCGAGGCGGCGAGCGTGATGCAAGAGGTGGCGATTGAAACGTACGGCGCGTTATCGAAGAGAGAGAAGGTGTTTTTCATCGAGGAGCAAATTCGTTTGTGCATGAAGAACGACGATTACGTGCGAGCGAGGATTTTAAGCAGAAAGATTAACGTGAGAAGTTTCGACGAGATTAAACGATTGGAAGAGAAAGAAGCGCTGAAGAAGAAGAAGAAACTGGAAGAAGAAGGCGGAGTAGATGCGATGATGATGGACGAGGACGAGAAGAAACGCTTCGAGGAGGTTGAAAAAGAAGAGAAGAAGGAGAAAGAAAGCGCGGTGCAACACGCGAAAGGCGTGTTCGCGGAAACCGATCCGAGCGTTCCGGATTTACCGACGTTGCGTTTGAATTATCACAACTTGATGGTGCAATACTTCGAACGAGAGAAGGATTACTTGGAACAGTGTCGATGTTACAAGGCGATTTTAGAGTGCGAGTTGGTGAAGGAGGATAAATCAAAGTACGAGCCGGCGATGGAATCGTGCGCGTGGTTGGTCATTTTGAGCGAAAGAGACCCGATGCAACAAAGCTTACTCCACCAAACGCTGAACGACGATAGGTTGAAGGAAATGAAAACGTACGAAGAGTTGTTGAAGAAGTTCACGACGTACGAAATCATCCGATGGGACGAGTTGAGCGAAACGTACGCCGAGGAAATCACGAAACACTTTGCCGCCGGTCATAGCAACCACCAAAAACAAGAGGAAATGAACGTAAAAGCGGGTACGACGATGAAAGTAGACTCTAGCGCAGATGGGAAAGCCACGACGAAATTGGAAGACTTGCAATCGCGCGTGATTGAACACAACTTGTTCGTCGTCGCCAAGTATTACAACCGCATCTCTTTATCGAGACTTTCCGAACTGTTGTGCTTAACAGTGGACGAAGCCGAGACGCGCTTGTCGAAATCCGTCTGCTCGAAAAAAGTCCACGCGAAAATCGACCGACCGAACGGCATCGCCACCTTCAGAAAAGTCAACAACAACAGCACTTCCCCTGGGAACGAGAAAGACGGTTCTAACGCTTCTTCCTCCTCTGAAACCGCGCCGGACCAACTTCTCAACTCGTGGGTAAACAACGTCGACTCTTTGCTCGCGGCTTTAGATAAAGCCGGGAACTTGATCAACAAAGAAGCGATGACGCACAAAGTCTCTCTTCTCACTTTGGAAGCGTAACAGTCGTTTTAGTCGCGAGAGAATACTAACTCTATACTCTATATATATTCCATCGCGAATGAAGGAGACTCTCGCGCGATTCTTCTTTCTTAAAAAATCTCTCCTTCTCCGTTTGCTTTTTCTCACTCCATTCTCCTTACACATCGACACAGAAAAAGGCCCGCGCTTTCAAAGTGACATTCAACGCAACGCGTCTCCTTTTTCTCCTCTTCAAAACGACGACGCATACGCGACGCATACACGACGACGTTAACGATGTCCACGCGACAGCGCGCGTTATCCGCTCAACCGAAGACATTACACACTTTTGAAGACGACGACGAAGAAAAAGAGGAGGACGACGACGATGTGAACGCGAACGCGACGACTAATAATTGGTTACATCTCATCGACGACCGGAAAGACAGAGAGAAAATCATCCGTTTACAAAACGCGGACGACCCGTCGTTACGAGCGATGTTCGAAGCGATACGCGTGACGATGAAAAAGAAGGACGACAACATGGAACGCGCGGCTATGATTGGGTTCGAGAGAGGCGTGAGTTTTGGAGTCGCGGAAGGAGGTGGTGGGAAGACGATTAAGAAGAAGAAGAAGAAGAAGGAAAACGATTCAGACGAGGACGAAGAGTTTGCAATTTCAGAGGAGGACGGTTCTTCCGATTTTAAAGAAGAAGATTCCTCCTCGGACGAAAACGAAGACGAAAACGAAAACAGAAATAAGATCGAGCGAAGGTCGAAAGCTTCGAGCAGCGCGCCGGGTACGCTGCTCGTGAGCGATGATGATGATGACGAAGAGGATGACGGCGCCGAGGAAGTTAGGAGAGGTAGATATAAGAGTAACGCCGACGGCGAATTCGCGCGAATCGAGAAGAAGAGTAAATCGAACGAGGACGATGAAACGGCTTTGCGATGGGTGGTGGAGAGAAATAGTTGGAATAAAAACGAGGAGACGCACAAATCTGTTCTGAACGATTTAGAGGTGGTCGATTTGAGAAGGAAATTAGCAAACGCGGAGATTACTACGAATAACGCGATACTGAGCAAAATGTTAACCGCGTGGCGTTTAGCGTGCTTTACGTCGAGAAGGAACGAGTCTGTGGTGCAACGAATGCGCGTGGCGTCTGAACACAGGAAGATGCGCGCGGCGTTTCGTTCGTGGATGGACGCGTCGCTGGAGTTTAAAAGACGACGCGTGCTCGTTGGCGTCAGAGATGCCGATGGCGGCGATAGAAAGAAGAAAAAGAACGACGAAGAGGAGGAAGAAGAATTCGCGCCGGATTATAGCGAAGAGTGCGAACGATTGCAGCTCGAAGTAAAATCGTTGCGCGAAATGCTTGAACGAGAACGAACAAAACCGCTATCGGGACCAGGAGCAGAGTTCAAAGAACAAGCGAACGCGTTCAACGCGCACTTGAAGAAAGTGGTGAGAGATTTAGAGGGGACGAGGAGTTTGAACGCGCAATTGACGCGTCGTTTGGAAATGAAGGAGAAGCAGGTGCAAGGGTACCGAGGCGGAGGCAACGAGTACACCGCCGACGCGATGAAACCCACGAATCGTGCAAATCAACGCACCATGGGTACACAAACGATGTTCGAGACGTATCCTGGAAGTCAAAACAACAACTCGAAATACCCGAAAGTTGTTTCGTTCAAGAACGAACGCGAGCAAAGCTTTGTGAAAGATTCCGCGCCGGGCAACAGATACGAGCACGTCAAAGCTGAAAACGAAAAATTACGCCAAGAACTCGAAAAACAAACGAAGGTTTTGCACGAAAAGTTCGAAATGCAACTGAGAGCGGCGGAAGTTGCGGAGCGCAAGTTGAATGACGAAAGACAGAGACGCGCGCGAGAAATTGAGTTGAGAGAAAAAGCGTCGAACGATTTGAAGAGAGAACACGAACGCGAGATGGCGGAGATGATTGAATCCTACGACGCGTTATACGGTGGTCGCAATAACAACAGCATCAGCAAGAACAATAAAGCGAACGATTCGAGCCTTAATAAGTATGCGAGCAAACCGAGCCCTCCGAAGAAAATGTCCTCCACGTCCTCGGTGATGAAGAAACGAAGAGACGAAATTGTCTCGAGTCTCCGTTCGCCGCGGGACCCTCGTGTGCGCGAGGATACCTATCGTAACAACGAATACATGCAGCAGCAGCAGCAACAACAACAACAACAAAACAACAACAGCGACAAGCTTTCCTCTATTTTGAATCCCAGGGAGCGCTCGTCGCCGTTATCTCCTGACAAGGATGACGCGATGACGTTTGAGAAGATGGCTTCGATTCGCGAGGATTACATCAAGCAACCGCACCATCGAACGACTGGTCGACCACAAAGAGAAAAGACATCGCCTCCACCAAACAATTTTGCCATGCTCAGACCTTCTTCCATGAATACGTTAGACTCGTACGGGGAAGAGGAAAGAAGAAGTAAGAATACGAACGCGGACGAGTACGAGGACGCGGACGATATGTTTTTATCTCCGACGAAGACGTTTTCGGAATCCGAGAATCAATCGTTTCGCGACGCTTCGTCGGCCTTAGGGACGCCGGCATCCTCGTCGGCGGCGAGAAGTACCGCTAAAGGATACTTCAAACGCGGTGGACCTAATGGAAGTAATAATACTAATCCTCCTCCTGCTTCTTCTTCTTCTGTTGCTGCGAATTCTTCTCCTCCTCAAAGCAAAGTTACGCCGAAAGGTTTCACGCCGAGAGGCGAGCAGCTCACTTTGAGCGCGTTCAACGAATACGCGAATGCCGGGAAAAAGCAAAGTCGAACAATGGGAACGAGCATGCGAGAAGACGAATTCGACGATATCGTTGGAAATGACTACGATGATAAAGACGTCAACATCAAGAAATTGTCGAAAGGACGGGATTTGGTATCTTCTCTCCCGTCGCGTTTGTTCTCCGCGAGCTCGAACGAGATGAACAAATCAGCTTCTGAAGACGACGAGGACGACGACAGAGAAGAAGAAGAAGGAGAAGAAGTTGAAGAAGAAGAAGAAGACGATTGGGGTCTCGCCATTCCAAAGAAACCGCACCATCTCACCACCACCGGCGGCAAAAAGAACAACGCCATTACCAAAGACGAACTCGAACTCTCTCGATCCGATTGGGACGACTTGTTGGGTAAAAAGAACTCTCATCCAAAGGGCGACGGTACCACCGCCGCTTTCAGAGGTGCCCGCCGAGACTTACGATTCTCCGAGTCTCAACAAAGCGCACCGCCTGCGAAAACGAAAACCATGGTCGTCGCAGAACTGGTCGTCCAAGGATGGTCCAAAAACGAAGCGTTATTCGCGTTGGAGAAAGTCGGCGAAAACGACGTCAACAAGTGCGCCGAGTGGCTCATTCGACGCAATCATTAATTAGCGGTAAGTGTGTACATACTCACATCACGTGTGTGTATATAGATAGATTTGTGTAATATATTCTAGTATTTATAGACTTTAGCGCGGCAATAGTGCGAACGCAGTTGTTCTTTTCCTTTTCGTTTTGGCGCTGGCGTTTGTCTTTTCATTTTTCTCTCGTATTTCTGTTGTTGTTTTGGAGAAACAAATCAACACAAATTCAGAAGACGCACGCGCACGTCGTTAGAAGAAGTTTTAGCAAAGATGATGATCAAAGTGAAAACCTTAACCGGCAAAGAGGTGGAACTCGACGTCGAAGTCTCCGATACCATCGTTCGAATCAAAGAGCGCATGGAAGAGAAGGAAGGCATTCCTCCGATACAACAGAGGTTGATTTTCGGCGGGAAGCAAATGCACGACGAGAAAACGGCGAAGGATTACAACATCGAAGGTGGAAGCGTGATTCACATGGTTTTGGCGCTCAGAGGTGGAGGATGTGTTTAGAAGAAGATCATATATGATCGCAGATAGTAGAAAATAGTATAAGAATAATAATAATATTAAAGCGAGAGACAAGAAGAGAAACGAGAAGAGAAACAACGAGGAGAGAAAGAGAGAATCAAATCTCAGTAAAGCAGAAGAGAGCAGAAAAGAGAAATTTTCAAGTGCCCATTTAAAAGTTTTCGTGTGAAAAGGTGACTTGAAATGGTGTGTTCGTTGACTCTTGGGCGGCGGAGTTGAACGCCGCCGACGAAAAGCGCGCTTCGGTTCTTTCTTTTTTTAAATTGCTACAAACTTACTTACAATCGTGTACGAATACCTAATATAATATGTATACTTAACTCTCTCTCATTCTCTCGTTGGCTACTTTTCTCTCTTTCTCTCTTCGTCGTCTTCGTCGCTCTTTCGCATATACCACGTCGATAGTAATTATCTGTGCAATCGAAAGAAAGTGCTTCTAAGAAACACCTCCTCCTCGCCGATATCCGGGTTTGCCATCACTCTCTCCATCTCTTTAATCGTCGCCGGCATGCACGAGATGTCCAACTGTACCTGGTACGCGTCCGGGTACCCTTTAATGTTGTACATGTTGTTTTGTAACCCGCGTTCGGTGACTTCAAACGAAGAGCCTTCGTCTTGGGCGACTAACGTGCGTAATTTATCCATTTGTACTTGTTTGATGGAATCTTCCACGTCCGGTCGCAACAAAACCATGCCTTCGTAGTTCTTCAGGGACGTCTTCTTCACGGACATGGCGGAGACGTTTAATTTCCCTCCCGTTTGTCTTCTGTTCGAGACAGACGAGGCACCTGTTGTGTTTAATAGTATTCATATAAAGTAATACCGAAGAAGAAGAAGAATTGGTTCGTCAGCGGGTTTTCTCTCTCGTTTTTATCCAAAATCACTCGAATTCCTCCCTCGAAAACGGCGCGTTTGAACGCGTTCGAGATCGGATTTCGCTCGCGGAATTCGGCCAAAAGCGTCGAAAACACCGTTGAGCTTGCAATTCAAACGCGTTCTTTCATCTCTTCCCTTCGCATCTTACTCTCTCTTCCCTCATTTTCAGGAAATCATCATCGCGCGCCGGCGAAAAAACACTCTCTCAAATTAGTACGCGCATAAACAATAAAAAAACAAAACTTAAACTCTCGCGAAATTCGTACCTCTCGCGCTGCTCGCGATTCGAACGCCGTGAATGAAACTCGACGAGTTAGAAGTCGTCGTCGTTGCGTGCATCATTTTCAGATTTATTTATGTGCGCGTGTATTGTGTGTGTGTAGACTACGAAATGCCTTTTTTTTCTGTTGTTTGTTCTTCAGGTTTTTTTGCGCTCTCGTCGACGAACAATTTTTTTTTTCGAGGGGTCGAGGGAAAAATTCGATCGTTCCTTTCGTTCCTTTGCAGAGAGGAAGAATGCATCACACCGAAAGACGAAGACAAAGAAGACGAAGAAGACAAAGAATCGAAGAAGAGGAGCGCTGAGTCGTTTTGTTCTCGTTCCGTCTCCAGGTCTCTCTCTTCATCTCTCTCCGCAGGCGCTAAAAGAGAGAGAGAGTGGTGTTTTTTTTTCAAAGAGTAAAAGCTTCTTCCTCTCGCGAGATAAAAATTCATCGGGTTTCCTCTCGTCGTTGTCGTCGTCATCATCATGGCGGCTTCTTCAACGTCGTCGTCGTTTACGTCGTCATTTTTCGCGCAAAACAGGAGCAGAGGAGGGAAAGGAAGCGCTTATTTCAGGGAAAGCATCGAAACTCGCACTTCTCAGACGACGACGACGACGAAGAAACAACAAAAGCGGAAAAAGAGGGTTGGGGTGGTTGTTCGGGCGGCGGCTGAAAAAGGTGCTTTTTTATGCAAAAGAAGAAAAAACGCACCGCCAGCGATGATACTAAGAACTGAAACAAATCACTTTAACAACCAATACCGCGGGAGAGGCGCGTTGCAAATCTTATGTGCGAAGAAAGGAAAAGGACCGCGAAATCTCCCGATGGATAGAGAATACATGTTCGACCCTCGAATTCCTCGGTTGAAGAAAGGGCACAAAGTCCGAACGACGGAAGATTTCGAGGAAAACCACAAGGCGTACTTCGACCAAGAACCCGGCGAAGTGCACGAGTTGATGACGTACGAAAGGCCGCAGATGATTTTTCCGGAGTTGCCGCCGAAATTGACCGGCGGAGCCAGAGTGATTCCGCCCAGGGTGTTTAGCAAGTGGTTAGACCCGTTCATAATGGATTATTGGACCGTGCCGAGGATATTGAAGGCGCAAAGGATTTGGGATTTCGAGAAGGATTGTAAAGAGGTGGACGCGTTGTTGGAGAGGATCGATATCACCAAGAGGCGAACGAAGAAGAAGAATTACGAATTGTACGCGCCGGATTGGATGAAGGAACAAGACACGAAACTGTTAGATATGTTGAAGAAAAATAAAGGGTTCGAGAAGATGTTGAAATCGGAGAAGAGACGGTTGTTGGCGAAATTTAGAGCGCAAGAGAGGACGTATCCGGAACGGTTTCAATCCGAAATGAAATGGGGGAAACGATTGTGGATGCGAAAGTTTCCGGATTGGTTGGATCAGGCGGAAAAACCGGAGTACATCGAAGAGCTCATCGATTACTCGCAATTGATGAGAGATTTGCAAAATCAACGCATCTCTAGGATTAAAATTTACGAGGAAGGCAAAGTGGCAATTTGCGAGTACGAAGACGAGAAACACCGCTTAAATTACGATCGGGAATCGTACGGGGTGAAGAAGTGTAATTTGCCCGGCGACGCGTGGGACGATTTAGTCATTCGCTGCCAAAAAGCGTCCGTCACGCCCGATTTCGTCGATTTCGACGTTTGGGAGACGAATCCGTCCAGTTGTCAGCTGTTCATGCACCGCTCGCCGTTGTATTTCGGAAGCTTGTTACAAACGACGTTACCGTGGTACGGATCGATGGCCTTTTTGACGGCGATTGCGATGTCGAGAAAGAAACCAGAACATTGGGCGGTTTTTCAAGGGAACCCGGCTGGTAAATCGGAAACGAAAAAGTACAAACCGCCGGATTCTTTGAAGAAGGATAAAAAGTCAAAGTTGGCGAGACAACTCGGCATTTCCACATACGTCTTAGACCAAATCATCTCCGGGAAAAAGACGTTGCAACAAGTTCAAAAAATGAGTAAAGAGGAACAAAACGAAGAGTCAAAGAACCCGTTCGTGGCCATGACTAAATCAAAAGCGAAGAAAATCTCCAGGCGCATGTCCAAAGTGCGCTTTAACGACGTCGCCGGATTGGACGAAGCCGTGCACGAGTTTCAAGAGGTTATCGACATCATGAACGGCGATCCGAGATTTGAGGGCCAAATCGTGGACCCACCGAAAGGTATTTTGTTAGAAGGCCCACCAGGTACTGGGAAGACGCTGTTAGCTAAAGCTGTCGCGGGAGAGGCGATGATGCCGTTCTTTTACGCCAATGGCTCGGAGTTTGTCGAGATGTTTGTCGGCGTCGCGGCGAGCCGCGTGAGAGATTTGTTCAAAAGAGCTCGAGACGTCGCGCCGGCGATTATTTTCATCGACGAATTAGACACTTTGGGAAAATCGAGAGCGTTTTACGACATGTCCGACCCAGCCTCGCAAGAACGCGCGCAAGGTTTGATGCAATTGTTGGTTGAAATGGACGGTTTCGATCCGAACCAAACGCCGATTTTGATCATCGGCGCGACAAACTTGGCGTCGAATTTAGACCCGGCGTTGTTGCGTTCTGGACGCTTCGATCGCTCTTTTCGAGTCGGGAATCCCAAACGGTCCGAAGATCGCTTAAAGATTCTCAAAGTGCACGCGAAAAAATTGAACGTGAACCACGACAACGACGACGCATTTTTGAAGAGAGTTTCGGAAATCACTGAGGATTATTCCGGCGCCGATTTAGCCAACTTGTTGAACGAAGGTGCTATTTTATCCGTTCGAAGAGATAAAGAGTTCATGGACATAGAAGATATCGAAGCCGTGATTGAAAAGCAAGTGGTTGGCTTAGTCGGCGCGCCGTTGCCGCACAGTTGGGGTAAAGAACACTTGGCGATTTTAGAGGCATCGAGAGCGGTGATTTGCTCGAGTAGACCACAGTTAACTCCTGAGTTGATTCAAGTCACGTTAAAACCGAGAGGTGAAGCGGTGTCATCCTTGTTATACGTCAACGAACCCGACCACGTGACGCAAGCGAAATTGTACGCGCAAGGTCCGGATACCATCGAGTATTACGTCGAGTGTGCGGCGTTGATAATTTGCGGTCGCGTCGCGGAGAGAGTGTTCTTCGGCGAAGACGACGTCTCGTTGGCGACCACACCAGATGTCATTTACGCGCAAGACTACATCTCTCGAATTGTCAACGATACTGGCATTACGTATGTACGAGATGGTAAAGTTCGCCCGCACTTTGACCCGGCCATAACGGAAGGTTTTAGATTGGACAAACTCTACGGCAAAGACGACCAACAATTAATGTTGAAAGCGGCGATGAAACGAGCGGAACAGTTGGTCAGAGAGTACGCTCCGGTGATTAAGCAAGTTGCCTCGGAGTTGTTGGTGGACGACAGAGTCTATGGCACGCGCGTCAGAGAGTTGATTGAGAAATTCGACGGCAAACGAGACGATGTTTCCGTTATCCCGACGTTGGTCGACACGTACCCGGAGAGCAAAGTCCAAGAGGTGACATTGGAAAAACCGGAGCCGTGGGTTAAAGAAGGCACGAAAACTCGAACGAAAAAAGAAGGCGAAGGCGAACCGAACTTGTTCGATTTGGAAATTGGCGCTCGACACTGGCTCAACGCCGCCACGGGTGGTTTCTACGAAAAAGAGGAGAACGTCGACAGCGCGTTTGATGAGAGCAGAGATTTCGTGACGACGTTTGAAACCCCCGAAAACAACTACCGCAAAAACTGGACGGCGTTTGAAATCAAGCATCAATTGTATACGGTTCCTACGATTAAAGAGGTGATGGCGTTTTGGGAGGACGAACTCAACGGCGTCCACGACGATTGGCCGGACGAGTGGTTACCGAAATGGTTGCAGCTGGACCTGGTGAAATACGGCGGCGTCGGAAAACCGTTGGAGTGTTATCGACAAATGCAAAGAGACCGAATCGCGCACGGTGGCGGCGAAGAAGGCTTTAAAGCTGTCATGAAAAAGTACCATGCCGGAGAGTACGATAAGGATTGGCGCGGTTTGTCCGAGAAGGAACAAACGAGAAAGAAGGAAATCGAAGCCGTTGGGATCAAAACGGACGAGAAGCCGTTCGGAAGTTGGCAACCGTTTGACGACGACAACAATGCTTCGGGGAAACGACCGTTATATGCCCCGCCCGGGACGGGGAGGTTGAATGATCCGAAAGACGTGGGACCGGTTTCTGATGATGGATATATGTCTCCTAGCGAAGAAAAAAAAGAAGAAGCTTCTTCTTCTGATACTACTACTACAACTCCAACTATTATTCCAACTACGGCTAACGAAGGAGAAGAAGAAGATTTCATCAAGAAAGCGTGGCAGTCGCAGCTCGGGTCTAGTGAAGTTTCTCCTCGAGAAGAGAGAGGAACAAATAGTATGTCGTCGTCGCCTTTGGGTTCCGGCGTCACCGAACCGAGCGTTTCGAGAGAAGTTTCAACCGCTTGGCAAAAGCAAGGTTTCGATTGCACGAAAATCGATCGCGTTTAGTAATAACAATAGTGTTGTATGAAAGCTTCGGCTACTTCAGTATACAGCGCATACTCTAAAAAATATTCTATCTATCTAAATCGTTTGCGTAAACGCTACCGAGAGAGGGTAAACTCGGGGCGATTGCGCACTTCAACGCAAAGTTTGCGGAGTACTTCAATCGCACCTCTTCATCTTCTCCTCTTCCTCCTCCTCCCGAGAAGCTCATCTTCAAAAGCTCAAACGTGGTCAACTCACCTTCTTCAGGTGGCATCGTTCTCAACGCCATGTGCTCAAATTCGTCCCAGGTTAGGAAATCTTTCATGTGTTTGCTCTTCCACCTTTTTGCGATTTCTTTCGTGCACAAAGCGCGTTTCTTTGCGTCCTTACACTTTGGCGCCAGATGTTCAAACGCGAATTTTAACTCTCGTTCGATGGCATGTTTTGATAACACAACTTCCCTCGCGAGCAGGCGCAACGTCTCGTCGTTTTCACCGGTTTCGTTATCTTCGCGAATGATGCGTTCATCGTTTTTCGCTTCGTCTATTCGTGAAAGCAAACGATCGGCGATGTCGACGCGAAACGCGTTCGCGGATTCAAAGTGTCCGAGTTGCGCGGCGACGGTTGACAACGCGGCGTCGTTAGACCACGCAATGGCGGAACCGACTATTTGTAACAAAACGCGGCCTTCCGAAGTGATATCATCGTCCGCTTTGAGATTGCGCGAGTGAATAACGGCGCGTTTGATTTCCGCTTCCAGTTCGCGCTGGTAGTGAACTTTCCGTTCCGAGTTGGCTGGTTCCATCGCGACGTGCGCGAGGAGACAGTTGACGCGAAGTTCAGGGTTGACGATGCGTTTTTGAAACGTCGCGGATGCTTTTTGGTTGTGGTACGCGATGTCAAAGAGCTTGTTCGTGTTGAATGCTGTTTTGCTGTTTTCGCTGTTTTGATCGCTCGACCGAGGCGAGACGGAGGGCGAGATGTTCGTATTGAAGCTAGTGTTTCCACCGGGTCCAACGTTGCGAGTGTGGTTATAACTCAATGCGTTTGTGCGACCTTCCTCGCCGAGCGCCCAAAACAACGTCGGCAATGCAATCGAAAGACTTCGCGGGATGTTGTTTTGTTTGAGTTGATTCTCAAAATCTTCTCCAACGTCTTTGTTGTTCTCATCGTCTTGCTTCGTGGCGCTACGCCTACCTTCGATGTTGCTCTCGCTCTTAGTCGTCTTTTCCACATCTTTACTATCCCTCTTCCCAAACAAGATATCCTCCTCGCTCGATCCTACGTTCAAAGCGCGCACGAGCGAACCAACTGTGCGCATGTGCACGGAGACAGATTGCGTTTTTGGCGCGTTCGTGCGATCTCTCGTGCGTCCATTGGCGCGTTTCGCTTCGAATAGGTGGTGGTTTTGACCACTACTACCACCTTTACTTTCGTTGTTAGAGAACGTATCATTTTTCTTCATTGGCGAATCCGTCGGCGTCCTAAATGCATCGCCAACGCTCAAGTCTCCTTCCTGTTTGAATGCGTTATGATTACCCTCCTCGAACGCTTTGATTGCATTTTCCATGCGTTGCCACTTTGGAATATTTTCGTTTTCGCTCGTATCGCGCTCATTGTCAAACTGTTCGCTACTCGGAGAATCTGAACAACACGTTCGCGCCAAATTATCGACAAACTCTTTGATGAACTCAGAATCGGCGAGCTTCGGTTCAAACTGCGCATCGTTTTCGATGCCCTCGAATTGTTCTCGAGTAATCTCTTCCTCGGTCCCATCATCTCTTATGATCACCACGGTTGTCGATGCTGAAGCAGAAACTTCGGCGTCGAGGAGTTCATCGCACGCCTTCAAACACGCGACACCTTCCTTGGACGACCAAGCGATAATATTCGCGCGCGCAATTCGCGCTGTCTGAACGGCCACTTCGATATCTCTATCGCGCGAGCGTTTCAAACATTCTCTGGCGTCCGCACGAAACGACTTTTCTGCGGCAAAATTGTTGTTACTGCTGCGCAGTGTTTGTTGCTTACTCCCGCTGTGTGAGGGCGACCCCCCGAGTGATCCGGCGCGAGATCCAGCGCGAGAGCCCCATCTGGAAAACGTCGCCGCCGGCGAAGACGGCTCGGAATCGAATCCGTTCGCTCCAAAATCCCAAGCATCCATTGTTTCGAGTAAATGCTCCGTAGCACGTACGTGCCAGGAACGTAAGCACGCGTCGCAAAACCTTGCGAGCATTTTGTACCGTTTCTGCGGTGAGTCCGAATCCGACCGAACGGCAAAGTAATACATGGCTGCTGCAGTATCGCCCCGTCTCGCATTTAAAGCACGTTCGCACGCGTGTAATGCCATCTCGGACGCATCTAAAGCTAAAGCATCCGCTAACTCCCTCGCTCTCGAGATTCGACCGCTCAATGCGAGTTTCTCGTACAAGTCGAAAACCGATGCGGTTGGAGTGATTTCAAACACGCGACTCGTCGTCCAGCACACGACGCCTTCAAGAATGATTGAATTACGTCCGATGTCTTCTCCGTCCTCGTCAACGTCATCATCATCATTGTCATCATCATCACCATCTGCGCGTATATCTGCTGCTAGATCAATCGCCAATTCGTACTTGGACGAACGCACCGGGATGCCTCTGACTAATCCTTTGATGGCGCCGTACTCCACCGGCAAGACGATTTTCTGCACCAAGGTATTCGTCGCCCGACTGATGACTGCGATCGACCGAGAGGACATGACGAAGAATGCAAAAGCGTCGACAATGTACGCGAATCGAGGCGAACTATAATTTGGCGTTCGAATAGACGCAATAACTTTTGAATCAGAAACTTTCGCATCATAAATGTCTACTCGACCGTCGGCGAAGGAGGAAACGACGAACGATTTGCCGCCGTGTTCGAGCGTCGAGTGACCGGTAAAGTTCTCCGGACGCGACACCAACACGCCACCTTGAAAATCCGGAGAATTCGCCCCACTCTCGTGCGTTTCGTAACCGTCGTGTCCGAATCGACTGCCGACTTTCTCCGGTCCAGAAAACAAAATGTTTTGTTCCGGTACGCAGGAAATTTCATCGATTCGCGCCGAGTAGGTTTCTAAATCCAACGTTTGAAAGTACGTGTCTACGTCTTTGTAAGTGTTGAACTCGTCGTCCATATCGTCGTCTTCATCGACATTTTCTCTATACTCGTTGTCATAATTTTCCTCGTAGTTCTCGTTAATGGACATTCGCGATTCGCGGAATTTTTGTCGCATGGAGTTCACCCGATCCATAGTGCGGATGATATTACCGTGTTCATCTCGTTCTCTCGCGACGCGTTTGGAGAGTAACAAGAAAGTGCTGCTCGAGCTCGCCATTTTGCTATTTGCTTTGTCACCAGTCGTCGTCGCCGATGAGAAATCACTCGTCAAGGATTCTTCGCTATTGTAATACTTTTGCGATTGCTGTTTGAGAATCTCGTGCACGCGTCTATCGTCGATAGCCTCTACGAGCTGGAGTTTTTTCAACGGGTTACACTTCGTAGGGATCGTCATGAGTAATTCGCCACTTTCAACGTCCCACAAGCGTACCACTCCGGTAGAGTCGCCGCAAATTGCTATTTCTTTGTTGTCCTTAGCTCTCCGCCACCAAACAACCGAACGCGCTTTTGCCGGTTGTCGTTGATTCTCGTTTCTACTATCCACACCAGCACTCTTTTTCGAATCTTCCGCGAGCACGCGAATGGCTTCTTTCATTTTAAACGTTTCGGGCGTTTTCGCTAAATTATCACTATTTCTTCTATTCGTTTCGGAATCTTCGTCGGAATCATTTTCTTTGCGTCTCTCTTCATCCACGGCGGGCATGAATTTTGGATTCAAAGTCGTACCCAAATCGACGATGTAGCATTTACCCGATACCGTGCCAACGAGCGCGCGACCGCCAAACGGTGCTAATGCGATGCACGTTACTTCATTCTCTTCGCCGGGATACCACGGTAAAGCTGCCGTCGTCGGTTTGAGCACCATCTCCCGGTATCCGCCAATTGATCGAACCAGTAAAAAAGTCTCCACAATTTCCTTGTGCGAAATTTCAATCTTTGGAGCGAGCACGCGAACGTTCTGTTGCTGTTGATAATCTCGATGATCTTGACTTTGTCTCGCCGGGAAAGATGTCGAATCGCTCGTCACGACGACCACTTTCTTCTTGTTCTTGAATTTTTGCGCTATGCCTTTTGTGGAAGATGACGTTGAAGACACCATTTCGTGTTGAAACTGTGGAGTCGTTCGTGTCGTCGTCTCTGTTGATTTAGACACGCACGCGCTCACTAATATAAATCTCGAGGTTGCAAATTTTGGGTTCGTGTGTACGTCTTCATACGCCGCAGCAACTGCGCATAACTCTCGCGGTTTTCTGTGCACCTCCTTCACCGTGGAAGGTTCCGTAGGATACTTCTCGTTCGCAGTCGACCCTTCTGCTCCTCCTCTCGACGACGCAGATCCATCCGTGATGCGATTATCGGTGCGATAATTTGTCCATCCCAAAAAGTTTGTAAAGTTCATCGCGATATCTACCACCGATTTATTCGCGCCAGAGTGATACCCGCTCCCTTCAAACGGCGACGGATGATGTTTCCGATGATGTTGCCCGCTTCTCTCCGAAAGCATCGTTGAGCTCGTATTGGATTCCCACCCGCTGCTCCCACTCGCTGGTGAAATCGCTCCCGACCTGTATCCATCTTGTTGTTGCTGTTGCTGTTGTAACTGTCTTTGTCTCTGCTGCGCTTGTTGCAACTTTGACTGCTGATTTTGCGTCGAAGTCGCCCCCGTCGTCCCGGCACTCACAACACCAATCCGTCTCTCCAAAGTAAACAACTGCACATTCAATGCAAACCTACTCGCCTCTCCCCCTTCCTCTCCTCGCGAGCGATTCAAACTCTCCTGATAATCCTCTCTCGCAATGTCCACAAAATTCGCGCGCAACTGATATCTGTAAAAGTCATTGCCTCTTTGGTCCAATTCTCCTCTGCTAAATCCTCCTGTTAGGTGATCGTCCTCGTCGTCTCCTTTGTGTCCTCCAACCGTGTTTTTCTTTTGCGCGTGGAAGAAATCTTCCAACAGGACCGGTTGCGCGTGTAACTCCGTGCCAATTCGAGGCGTGCTGCGTTTGAAAGGGAGAAAAAGAGAGAGAGAGAGAGAGAGAATTTGTGTGAGTCATTGGGAAGAAATTTGCAATTGATTTGCTCTTACATCGGCGGTCGCGGCGGTTTGTGCGACAACAATCGCGGCGGCGACTTGTATATGTTGTCTCTGTTACTGGAAGACATGTTTAGTATTTACAATTTGTCATCGCGTTTTCTTGTCGTGAGCGTTCGGTATATCTTAAAGCGTAAAACGCCTCTAATTTTATGGTGTTTTCTAAAGCGCTATTTGAGCTAAAACTATCCACCAATATGCGCGTGCGTAGTACGCTACTGTTTGACGTTGAAAGTCACGACGGCTAACGCGCCTACGATTCGTTCTATGAGCGCTGGTTCGTGACACGATAACGCGAAGACGAGATCTTTAAACTCCTTTTCCGTTAATACTAACGAGGCGTCGATATCTTTTCTTCTTCGTAACCGATTTTCGTTCATAGCGTGTTGACGCTTGGAGGAGGAGGCGGAAAGAAGCGCGAGCGTAGTATCCGTCGAATCACGACCGAGTCTAGCGCAGCACAACAAGAAGGTTTTCGAGGCGTCGCGAAACGGCTTTGGGAACAAATGATGCGTTTGTGGAGTCCATACTAATGGCGAAGCAATCGACCAACAGGACGTCAACCGCCCCGCACTGGAAAACAGGCAGATTGTAGCGTCTTCGGCGCACTTGGAGGCGCTCAGATACGCGCGATCGGCGACGACAAAATTGACCGAACCAGTCGACGCGAGAGACTTGGGGTCGTGAGCTGCACTCAATGTTTTCAATACGACGCCCGTTCTTGGAAGGACGATGCTCACGTCGCCGTTGACGTGTGCGAAGAAGATGTAAGATGAGCTCACCGGCGACGAGGTCATCGAATCCAGATCGATTGGACTCGTGACGATTGAGTCTTCCAAATATACGCGATGCGTCTCCTCCGCTTGAACGAATTTTTTCAATCCTGTTTTTCTGCTCGTTGCAATTTTGACGTCGTACATCACTATGCGAACAACGCTGTCTCGTTTCATCACGTGTCGCGCCATCCCTCGTTTCAAATGTAACGCGTTTAAGTGCGCGCTGTCCTCGGAAAACGCCACGCAGAGTTTCGGATGCGCGTGTTCGGAATCTTTCCTCGTCGCTGGTAACGCGCATAATCCGCCTATATACTGATCTAATCCTCTCGTCACCTGAGGGAGAGATTTAGCGTGCAAACTCGCCGTGTATTCGTCCTCGACAACTTGGAACAACTCGATGCGTTTCCTATCTCTCGTTCTCGCAAAGACGGCGCACCACCCTTCCTCCATCTCTATCGAAACCTGCGCAACGACTGGCCAAACTTTCGGTTCACACGGCTGATTTTCCAAACGCTTTCCCTCGTAAACAATATCCCCAGATTCTGCGTCTACTAGCCAACTCTCCGCGAAATTCCGCGCTCCGCACGTCGTGACCACGAGCGTTCTCGATCGGCGGCCGCTTAAATGTAAACACGCGATCGACGCGCTCATCTGACGACGACCCCGAGCGAGCGTCTCGATCCGCCAAATTTCTGCAAAGTGTGAAACCATCTTCCCGTCTTCCTCTCCGTACACCGCCTCAAACGCTATGACTTGCACTCCGTCTCTCTCCGCGCTGCTTCCGCACGCGACGGCAAAAATCACATCTCCAGAGATGTCCACGCAGGAGAAATAAGAATCCCCCCCCAAACTCCCTTTGCTTGTCTCGAAATACGCGCGAACGTGCGTCCCACCGCTCGATTTATCGTAAATATCTACGCCAGGGCACGGAATCTTCTTCGTCTTCATCTCCAGAGTGCTGTTGCTCTCGTCCTCGTCATTATCGCGCACCACCCCTAAGCGTCTTAGGGAAGTCGAATTGGATAAAACCACCCACTTATGATTGACGCAGACGCTCGTCACGACTCCATCAAAATCATCATCGGGGCCTCTGTTGCCGTCAAAATGTTCTGACGACGACGCAAAGGGTTGGAGTAAACATCCGCTTCTCTCTAAAGAGAAGTCCGACGGTTCCTCGTATCCCCTAAACGATGACATTTTGTTTTCTGGGGAAATGTCAGACAAATCCAAATCCACATTACGCGTTCTCCGGTCGTCGTTTCCGTCGTCTGCATCATGCCTCTGCCCAAAAACAGATCAGGAGGAGGAATAGGAGGACGAGGAGGACGACCACAAAGGAAAAAAACGTTCAAGAACAACGCGAAAGGCGAGAGGAATACCAAAAGACGCGAGAAAGGAGGAGGCAAAGGAAGCACCACCTTTACGAAATTCATCCGCGCGTTCGTCGCGACCGCGTTCGTCTCTTGCGCTTTTATCTTCCAGAAAGAGGAGAAAAAGAGGAAACAGGAGGAAGAGCATGTGCGCAATCGATTGCGCTCGAAACCGATGTCAATCACGGAACACGGCGCCTGCCGAATGGACTGTCGCTTCGTCTCCAAGAAAGATATCAAAGACGCCTTGAAAGAAGGTCGGTTATCCAAACGACACTCCTCCTTCGACCAAAACAAGTTCGCATTCGAAAAAGGTCGCGTTCGAGCGATATTCGCAGAAAACGAGGGAAACGAGACCGTCAGTGTAGTGACAGTGATTGACGTGGAGACCGATCATCCGTGCGGGCCGTGTTAGAGAGTAGCGGACGATCCCGCTCGTCTTTCGACGCCGGACGAAGAGTTCGTTCGCCTTGGAGCGGCGCGGTCGCGTCGTTCGAGCGATATTCGCAGAAAACGAGGGAAACGAGACAAAAGTCAGTTTGGTGACGGTGATTGACGCGGAATGCGATCATCGGGCCGTGTGTGATGATACAAGAGAGAGTTTTAGACTATAGCAAAGAGCGCTTTAGAGCAGATAGTATGTGTAAAGTCCCCCAATTAAATTAGGTGTGAAAAGCTGATACACTTTTTCTTCATATCCTCCGCGGTGTACGTGTAAGTGTTATATCAAAACAAATAGAACAGAGATGCAGGACATCGCGTCGCTCTCGAAAACGCTCACTGACCAATCGTTACCGATCCAAGACCGGTTTCGAGCGCTGTTCACGTTGCGTTCGCTGGAAACGAACCAAGCGGCGGTCCAAGCGTTGATCGACGCCTTGGCGGCGGATTCTTCTTCTTTGGATGATGATGATGATGGTGATATAAATGATGCGCATCAAAAGAGATCCCCCACACTTTCATCGTTACACGCGGACGCGTTGTTCAGACACGAAGTCGCGTTCGCTCTCGGACAAATGCGTGCGAAAGCGGCCACTGCGACCCTGATTTCAGTGCTGAAGAACCAAAGGGAACACGGGATGACGAGGCACGAGTGCGCGGAGGCGCTCGGGGCGATCGCGGACGAGACGTCGCTCGAAGTTCTGAGAGATATGCGAGAGGATTCGAAACACCGGGAAGTGAGGGAAACGGCGAGTTTAGCGCTGAGGAGAGTGGAATATATGGTTGGATCCCGGGATGAAAGTACGACTACGAGTACTACTACCGCTACGAATAATACTACTTTTAATAATAGCACGGGCGCGATCGTTGGGAGTAAGAAAGAGAGCATTGGAAAAGTCGCAGCAGTAAACGAAGAACAAGAAGAAGAATTCGCGTATTCGGTGGATCCGGTGCCGGCGATGGACGAATCCATCGAAACGGAAACTTTAGCCGCGATAATTTTAGACGACGCCGCGGACATTTGGGACCGATACGCCGCCATGTTTGCCTTGCGGAACCGAGCGCAAAAGACGTTCGGTTTGGTTAAAAAAACGCAAGAAAACGAACAGTTAGTCCAGCTCTGTTCCTCCACGCTCGGCAAAACCTTGCGCTCGGAAACGGTCCAATCCGCGTTGCTCAAACACGAAATCTGTTACGTCCTCGGTCAACTCCGAGAAGACGACGACAACGAAATCGCGCGCAAAGCTCTGTTTGAATGTTTGGCAGACCCGAACGAACACGCCATGGTGCGCCACGAAGCCGCCGAGGCCATCGGCTCGCGAGGTGGCCGAGGCGCCGAGGCGCTTCTGCGTAAATATTTATCCTGCGAGGATCGAATCGTTAGCGAAAGTTGCGAAGTCGCGTTGGACATGTTGAAAGAAAACGAGGAAGGGTTCGTCGCCTTGGAGTAGTATACAGTTTTAGTTTTAGTTTTACACGTTTTAGTTTTAGTTTTAGTAGTAGTAGTAACAATGATAACCTTTCGTCCGTCGTCGATTTTGCGCTATTTTGCGTCTACTTTTCCTCAGTCAGTACATTTCCTCACTCCAATTCGCTCTCGAAAGAAACGAACAAACACAACAAATACAATGGATCCAACACCGCAGCGACAACACCAACAGAACCAACACCCAAAACCTCTGGCGCACAAAAAGCTCCCCCCCGAGGTCAACAGAATCCTTTACGTCCGCAACTTACCCTTCAACATCACCGACGAGGACATGTACGACATTTTCGGGAAGTACGGCGCGATTCGTCAAATACGGATCGGTCAAACTCGCGATACCAAAGGTACCGCGTACGTCGTGTACGAGGACATTTACGACGCCAAAGCCGCGTTGGAGAAGTTGAGCGGTTTTAACGTCGCGAATCGATATTTGATCGTTTTGTACTTCAACTTGAGTAAATTCGCGCAGAAGCAATTGGAGAAAGAGGAGGAGAATTTACGAAGATTGCAGAAGAAAGAAGGCGTGAGCGGTGAACAAACGCGGGAATAACGACAAAAGTCGGACGAAAGAGAAGAGCAGCGGAGAGTAGCGGAGTCACGATAGCGTAGAATTTAAGAGCATTTTGTAACGATAGAAAGAGAGTAGCGCAGAGAAAAGCTGAAAACACCTAATTAATCCTCACTACGAATCTCCCCTAAAGATGGCTTTAAAGAAGAAGAAGAAGAAGAAGAAGACGAAGAGTTCTCACGGGAATATTACTACTCATAATAACAACAACAACGAGGACAAAGACGACAACGACAGCAACGCGTTCTTTTCGCGCATTCGACGCTTCAAAAGCAGATGGAATCAACGACGAAATTCATCGACTTTTAAGGAAGATTTCGTCGCGTTTTGTTCCAACAAAACCACCACAAAGCGGGATGATACCGATGATAACGATGATCAAAACGAGAAGTTGTTCTTAGTAGACGACGTCGTTTCTCAGGAATCCATCTCGGACCAGACGTACGCGATGAGTCGCGCGTACAAAATCGATCGATTGGGCGCGAAATTGGCGTTGGATTTAGCCTTGGGAAAGCAAACGGAAGTGAGACGAGTGTTCGAAGCGCTCAGAGGAGGAGAATCGAAAGGAAAAGAGGACGACGACGAGGAGGAGGATGAAGAAGAAGAGGAACGGACGATGTTTGAGCGCGTGTTTGGAGACGGGTGTAAAAAAGTACCGAAATCGAACGACGTGCGCTTTCGAGCGCCGCTGGAGGCGTTGCGAGAGGCGTTGGATGTCGTGGATACTTTAGAGGAGAAGAAGAGGAGGAAAAGGAAGAAGAATGGAGAGGAGGTCGGTAGGAGTGGCGATGATGGCGAGAGTCGCGCGAGCAGTGAATACGATTCAGACGATTCGGGCGATTCAGACGATGAAACGGAATATTCGACGGAGGATTTTCAATCGTCCGAGGCGTCGAGTTTGCTTTCGATTGGCGAACACGCTCGAACAATAAGAAAAGAGAAGAACAGCGAGAAAACGGCAAGCACGCAAGAACAAACGACGACAACGAGTAGTAAATCCTTGTTTAGAGACGTCGTGTTTGCCGCTTACCACATCTTTGCGTTGAACGATGCCAAGAAGCAAGCGTTCGATAAGTGGATTTCAGACGACGTTAATCGATTATACGCTAAAGATTTACTCTTATCCGAGAAGGAAATCAAAGACGACGATAAGAAACCGTGCGCGGCGACTAGAGCGGAGTTTTTACGAGTCGCGTGCGCGTCGAGAGCGTCAAACGCGGAGAAAGTAGCTTTAGAAACGCTGGAAACACAATTCCCTCGTTGGCAAATACAAATCCAACGAGCGAAACGAAGACGAGACGTGTCGTCGAGAATAGCCAACGAACGATGGGTGCGTTTGTTACAGACGCACGCGTCCGAAATTCGACAAAAAGTAGAAGAGTTACCGGGAGATGCAGATTTTGCGTTGGCGTGGAAAAAAATGCGCGAGTTTACTCGGAAATTCGACGTCACCGAGGCGCAACAAAACGCGTACGCCGCGACCGATCCAATCGCACAAAAAGAAAGCGCCAGAGTCGCTGATGCGTGTCGAGCGATGCTTTTAGATGGGTTAAACGCCGCGTGTGGCGTCTCTATATCGAACTTAAGCATCGTCGAAGACGATTCGCAATATTACAACAGCGATGTGTTTGAAAAACAACGCCTTCTGATTGCTAAAGAGTGCGGCAGACCTTTGCGTTCGCTCGAAGCGCGATGCGCGCAAGCGAGGAAAGAAATCGGCATTTTGACGTCGCGCGCGTTCGCCGCCGCGCCAATCGTTTCCACCGCCGCCACCGCGTCTATGTTTCAAAATCTCTCTCTCCAATACGAGCTCCACGAAAAAGAGCAAATCCAAAACGAGCTCTTGGAGGAAGAATCCGTCGAACAGGAAGCGCGAACCGAACGCGAAAGACTGAAAAAGCAAGCCAAACTCGACCGCCTGCGAGAACTCGCCAGACGCAAACTCGAAAAAGAAAACGAACGAAAAAGAGCGGAAGAGGAACTCCTCCTGCGTAAAAAAGAAGACGAGCGTTTGCAAGAACTCGCCATCGAAGAGCGAAGAGCAGAAATCGCGCGCGTCGAAGCGCGAAGAAAAGCGCGAGACGTCGAAGAGCAACGTTTAATTTTGGAGGAAATCGAACGCCAAAACAAAGCGAACAAAACCTGGGCTGATTACGCCAGCGATAGCGAAGAGGACGATCTGAGCGATTTGAGAGCGTTCGTGGATAAGGTAAACATGAATGAATAGAAAATGGTAACATTTTAACGCAACGCGGAAAAGTAGTCATTTTAGAGTAGAATAGAGTAGACAGTTACCTCATTTCCTCACACGAACGCCCCGCACAACTGAACAAAAACACCAATGCCACCACCAAAGCCACCACCAAAACTGGCGAACGACCAAATAAGGCAAACGTTGAGAGGTGATTTCACGTTTAAACTTCGTAAAAAGAGGTTACATCCTCTTCGCGAGCTCCTCGCCATGCACGTTTGGCTCGGTTTGTTCCACGCAAACGCGATGATTGTTTCTGCGCTGATATTCATAGTTATGAAGGACGTATCAACTCCTTCGTTTAGGAACGGGTTGATTATCACGTACGTAACGATTTGCTTCCTCCCGAACAAGAAACCGTACCCGAAATGGGGATTACGCTTGGCCAATCACATCGTCCACGCAGCCATGCAGTATTTCCCGTTGAAGAACAAACACGTGAGCGAAGAGAAACATTTGAAGTTGATCGCAAACGGGACGCCTATTTTGATAGGTTTAGAACCACACGGCGTTTTACCGTTACAAATGGCCGCGATTGCGGATTATTACTTGTTCGACGGCGCGATACGGACGGCGAGAGATCACGAGTGTTTTAAAAATGAAGAGGAGAGACAGCGGATGCGGGACGCCTTCGCGGTGTCGAGCGCGTTTGCGAGCTCGAGCATTTTTTACGTGCCGTTGGTGAGGCATTTGTGGCCGTGGTTAGGTTTAGATCCAATCAGTCGGTACCACGTGAAGAAAGTGTTATCGAACGGTGGGGTGGCGATTATCGTTCCTGGAGGCGTTTCGGAGGTTTTGAAGATGGAGAAAGAGAGAGAAGTCGTGTACTTGAGAAAACGGTACGGGTTCGTGAAAATCGCGATTCAATCCGGAGCGGCGTTAATGCCGGCGTACGCGTTCGGGGCGACGAGAACGTACAGCTGGTGGCGACTCGGCCCACCTCTGATGACGAAAAAGTTAGCCGAGCGAATCTCGAAGATTTTATTGTTCGCGCCGATCGTATTCTGGGGACGGTTCTTCGGACCGTGTCCGAGGCGAGGCCGAGTCGTCACCGTATACGGTCCTCCGATTGAAGTGAAACAAACGGACGAGCCGACGCAGGAGTACGTGAGAGAGGTTTTAGACAAGTTCATAGAAGAGTTGGAGAAAGTCTATCGAGAGAATCGAGACGAGTTTGGGTATAAAGGTGTCGAGTTAGTCGTCGAATAGAAATACGAGTAATATGTGTATTAAAAGAGTCGTCTAGCCCTCATTTTAGTCCATACAACACACAAATCACTCATAAAAGAAATGGCATCTGGATTCGGCGCGAAAGGCTCCGAAGGGAGGTGTTATCCTCTCTGGCAAGGGTTTTCGAAGGTATATCGAGCTTTGATCTTACTTTTCTCGATGCGTGTACTCTCTCTCGTTCTCTCTCGTCCGCGCATACGCTGCAAAAGCGATCGATGATTTTTTCTCATCCGTTCGTTTTCCCCAACGGGTAGAGGTGAGACGACGTGATGTTTAAGAAACAAAACCGCGCTCTTCTTCTGCGCTGACACTTTAAACGCTTCTTTTAATACCAACACACGGGAACAACAACAACAACAACAACAACAACTTGAAACAGTGCATGTCAACCGCGCGAGACCCGTCGGAGTGCAAAGACTTCCGCGAGGACTATTTAGAGTGTCTTCACCACAAGAAGGAGTTTCAGAGGACGAACGCGGTTCAGGCGGAAGCGGATCGGCAACGAGGCGAAGAGGCGGGGAAGATTTTAGAGAAAGTTGAGAAACACATTTGGGACACGAGTTGGGGAGAGGTGAAAGGAAAAGATGAGGAGGAAAAGGCGTGATGAGGAGAATGCTGTTTTCTTTCGTCCCGGAGGAGAGCCGAATGTTTAGTTAGCAAGCGTAATCCTGTGTAATATTAGTATCCCCGCGTCGACGACGTAAACGACGACGCGAAACCACTTCTTTATTTAATGTGTGAAAAACTACTATGCGTGTGTGTTCTAAATCTAATACGCGGGCGGCGTCGTCTCTTTCTCTCGTCACCATCGTCATCGCCGTCGTCGTCATCCGGTCAACGCTCTGAGCATTTTGATCACCCTCCTCATTTCGCGTTTACCAAACTTATTGTTTTCGTCAAACTCGTCGAAGACGACGGGTGAGATTTCGTACACCTCTTCTTCATCGTCGTCGTCGTCGTCGTCTTTTTTCTTCTCGAAACCAAACGCTCGTAAACATTTTTCGCCCTCGTCGCCGACGCTTTTGACCCTTTCCGTGAACGCTTTACCGCTCGTTTTAATTCGTCTGTATTTCGCGTCCTCCTTTTCGATCGCGTTGCTCGCGTACGCCGTGACTGTTTTCACCAAAGTCACGAACCGTTGTTGTTGTTGTTCTTGTTCTTGTTCGTCGTCGTCCTCGCCGCAAAAAATTTTCGCCTTTGCCTCGCTCAACGCCTCGAACGCGTCTCGTTTCAATCGCTCGAATTTCTCCACGTTATACGCGTGCGTCTCTAAACCCTCTCTCAATTTCGCCTCGTTCGCGCCTTTCACGTCGCCTCCTTCTAACTGTACTTTTTGCCCGGTGTGTCCGTCGTACATTTGTGCGCACGGGAACCCAAAAACGCCCGCCTCGTTCGCTAAGCGTCGATTCATATCGCTCTCGTGTATGTTGCACTTCACGAATCCAACGTGTAAATCTTTATACTCTTTTGCCAATCGATCGAGTTTCGGCGCGAATTGCACGCACGGTTGGCAGTTGTTCATAGAAAACACTAAAACGATCACCGAACAACGAATCGCGGTGTTGGTATTCTTCGTCGTGCGCATCAAAATCTCTCGAAACTCCTCCCCGCCTCTTTGCAACTGTTTCACTTCCCCGTCTTCGGAAAGTCTCGTCGTCGTCGTCGCTTTGCTCAGAGCGCTTAAATCTTTCGATAAAAGCGCCAGGCGGAGTAATTCCGCGCAGGCCAGAGACGCGTCTTCTGAGTCGTCCTTCTTTTCCTCCTCTTTTTCTTCTTCGTCTTCTTTAGTCTCTTCGCTCATTGTTCGTAAACTTATGAGGGAAAATGCTTGACATTTCAACGCTTTCAATTACACAACGGTGTAAGAAGTTAAACGACGGATGGAGGAGGCCTGAGAAGCGCTTTTACCCGAACACTACTCACAACACGCGCAACGAAGAAGAATCTCTCGCTGCTCTCTCTTTCGTGATGTTTTCGTGAAGGAGTGCGTGAGTGGTATTGTATCGCGTCGTCATCGCGTCATGGCACATCTTCGGAAAAGTCTCAAAGGCGCAGGTGGACTTCCCGAGGAGGACGGAGAACACGAACGACGAGGACGAAAAGCAAATCTGAGAAGAAGTCATCGCGACATCAAAGGTAAAAGCAACAAAAGCACGAGGTCGACTACTAAAACGAAGAACGAGATTATCAAATCAGTCGCGATTGGAATCGTATGCGCAGCAATGTTGCAACTCCTGTTGGTGTTTTTCCTTCTGAGCGAAGATACGGACGAGTGGCGAGCGTCGGAGGCGTTTACCAAAACGAGGAGTTTCGGAGGAAGAAGAGGAGGAAATGATGAAGAAAAGAAGTTAGATAATGTATTTGAAGACGTTACGCACGACATCGACGGGTCCGTTCAATACGAACCTCCAATGAAACTGAACGCGTTCGGGTACGTGTATTGGCACCGAGACCCGGGCGAAGGCGTCGTCAATTGGCACTCGTCGTTGGCGGAAGTCTTACGGTTCGCGCGAGCGCACAGGAGAACGCTCATTAGTCCGTGCGTGAGGAACGGGCAGTTGAAACCGTGCGTGTACGACACGGACGACGCGTCGAGTTTGAGGACGAGCACGTGCAGGACGAAACGGGTCGGGTGTAAGTATCCCAGGAAAAGGAGGGAGAAAGATTTGGAGGTGGAGGAGGATCTGAGCAGCGACGTGATGAGACCGATGACGTTGGCGCAGTATTACGATCAAGGACGTTTGAAAAGTTACGTGGACGATATGGTGAGCTACGAACAGTTCGCGGAGAGGGTTTTTGAACGCATTTTAGAGGACGAGAGAGGGAAGGAAGGGGAGAAGTTCACGACGAGAAAAGGAGGAGGAAGAGGAGGAGACAAAAAGAACAAATCGAAGAATAAAAAGAAATATCGCGCGTACAGAATGGATTGCAGTGGCGACCATTGCGTGTTACCGGAGGATGAAATGTGCGTACCACCTACGGAGGAAGAGCTGTACGACGAAAAAGGGGAGATTATGAAGAAATGGCGCGAAGACTTTGATTTCGATTGGCTCGAATACGCCGACGATTTAGAACATCCGGTGACTGCCTCTTCTTCCGGTAGTCCGCGAAAAGCTATGAAAGAGAGTAAAGCGTCGATTTCCATGCACGACGAAGACGACGAAGAACTGTATGCGAACATCATCAAGAAGCGCAACAGCAAACCCGACGACGAAGAAACGAAAAAGAGACGAAAAGCGCCTCTCGTTGGACGCGCGGATCTCGAAGAATTTGCGCGAAACGGTGGAGTCGTGCCAAAACGGCCAAAAGACGATAACGAAAGCAGGGAAGATGCGAGAGAGAAAAAGAAGACGACGAATCCGTTGCTGACTGTCGGCGACGACGAAGGGACTACCACTGAGACAAAAGACGAGGACCAAACTACTTCGTCGATGTCGTCGTTAGGTCGCCTCACCTTGGCTACGGATTCCGAAACCGTCGGTACGGACGTCATCGTATGCGACGATAAAAACCGATTCGTGACAAAAATTGCAATGATTTCGTATTTTCACGATAAAGCAGTCAGTTCGCGTCCGTTGACGGTGACCCGACGAGGTTTGATTCGCGCGTTAAACTCAACGAGAGTCGCGCCGAGAGAAGGCGCGAAACTCGAAACGCGTAGGAAAGAGTACGCCAAACGTGAAATGAACTTCATAAAAATAGAGCACCCAGACGCGTTTGAGCTGCTGGACGAAAACTTCATCAAAGGCTACGAGAACTGCGAGATTCACTTTTGCCACGCGGTTGTCCCAGACGAACCAGACGAAGCGCAATCGCTGTCCATGAAGACGTTAAAGAACGCGTTGAAGATGCGATACTTGGCGAAAGAAAACGAAAATCCTCTGATCAATTGGAAGATGAGCGTCAACGCGGCGTGGTACGATTTTACCAGCGACGAAGCGCGGTTGATGTACGCGACCGAAAAATGGTCGCGATACATCGAAAATATCGCCATCGATTTCCTCGGCTCGCGAAACTTGGCGCACCCGTACAAAGCGTTTCACTGGAAATCCAAAGGCTATTTGGATTGGCGATCGGCAGATTTGGAACAAGATGGCGTTTACGAACTCGCGACGCGCGAATTAGAACAAAAAAGCATGTGGTGCGCCTCTGAATTCGTGAAATCGGTGAGGATGGAAGGCGTGGACGCTAAAGCGCGCATCGCCCTCGTTTCTGACATCCCGGCAAATACCGACGGCGGCGAGGACGATAGCCGGCACTTGGTGAAACCGTTGACGCCTGGCAGAGAACCCGGCGACGTGGACCATCGCGTCATGCACATGCTTTGGGATTTACTCAACAAAACGTACTCCGACGACGACGAATTAGTGAAAGATGCCACGCTCAACTCTGCCAGCGCCTCTCGCCTTACCACCCGCGGCGTCGTCAAAATCGACGTCTCCAACCCGTACGCCATCTGGGCGAACACCACCGACTCGGGCGTCGTCGGCGTCGTCGACCACATCGTCGCCGAAAAAGCCGCAACTTTCGTCACGTGCGCCGACCCGACCGCCGAGTGCGCGCATTGCATGAACGTAGAGAGCGAGTTTTTAGCGAGCGTGTTAACGAAACGGCTCTTGGACCGAACGCCGAAAGCCAGGAACACGCTTTTGAAGTGGAGTTAGTTATACGTATAGTAGGATTAAAATTTTAGAACATTCACATTTTGAGCGCGAGAGACTTTTCGCCTGTTTATACTCACTCTTGACCACCACCACTACGACGACGCGTTCTTTTAAACGCCCGACTTAAAGTGTGGTTGTTTCTGCTCCATTTTTTCATTTTTCTCTCTATAAACGAGACCGTCGTCCGTTCAAAATTCGTCACTCTTGGAACACACACCCACACACCGAAACGCTTTTCTCTCGAGCGCGAGAGAGAAAGAGGACAAGGCTTTTGGACGTTGTTGTTGCACACGACGACGAACACTCGAGACTCTTTCTTCTAAAGCTCTTTTCGCGTTCTCGTTCTCGGTGAAAGAGAGAAAGAGAGAGAGAATTATATCAAATGGCGATTGGCGACGCTGCTGCGCGGACGAATCCCCCGAACGATGATGGAGCGGCGCCTTTACCCATAGTCGCGACGGAAAATGCGACGGAAACCACCGATGGGGGGATAGACCGGTCCGTGCACCCGTCCGGCATCGTGCCCACTTTACAGTGCGTTCTTTTTTGTTCTTTTATGTGTATTCTAATGATGAGCGAGATGAGACGATGAGATCGTCTCGCCGTTTTGAATTCGATTGAATTCCAATCGTGTTGCCGCTTTCTGACACGAACGCCCGACGTTCTCTCTGACTCTCTCTCTCTCACTCTATCTTTATTTCAAACAATACACAACACAGAAACATCGTGGCCACGGTGAACTTAGATTGCAAATTAGATTTGAAGACGATCGCGTTCCACGCGAGAAATGTAGAGTATAACCCAAAGGTATGCAGAGCCGTCGGTGGTGTCCAATTTTGACCTCTTTCGCGCTCTCGGAATTGAAGAAGGAAATAGTGAAGACTGACGCATTTTTACCCCACTCTTTTCATCAAACTTTTCGGTGTGCTCTCTTAAATAAACAGCGTTTTGCAGCGGCGATCATGCGGATCAGAAACCCGAAAACGACGGCGCTGATCTTTGCGTCCGGGAAGATGGTGTGCACGGGCGCCAAGACGGAGGCGTTGGCGAGAGAGGCGGCGAGGAAGTACGCGAAAGTTATCATCAAGTTAGGATTTCCGGCGCAGTTTAAAGATTTTAAGATTCAAAACATGGTTGGGTCGTGCGATGTGAAGTTTCCAATACGATTAGAAGGTTTAGCGTGGTCGCACGGGCATTTCGCGCAGTACGAGCCGGAGTTGTTTCCCGGTTTGATTTATAGGATGCAGATGCCAAAAATCGTACTTTTGATTTTTGTCAGCGGGAAGATTGTGTTGACTGGAGGGAAAAGGAGAGAGGATATATACCAAGCGTTTGAGAATATATATCCGGTGTTGACGGAGTTTAAGAAATTGCAGTTGGAGTCGGACGAAGGGGACGCCGGGGGAGGCGCGGCTGGGGCGCCGAAGGCGCTTCCGGCGCCTTCGGCGAAGAGGGGCAGGAAACCGAAAGCTTAATTTAATTAATCATCATCATCATCAAAGATATAACAACAAATGCACAAACCGAAGAAGAAGAAGAAGAAGAAGAAGAAGAAGAAGAAAACGATACGAAAAACTCATGTACTAAAACGAAAAGAAAAAAAAGAGAACGTAGAAACGACACATTTAAGAAGAAAGGTGCGCGAGACGACGTGAAAGACCATCGTCATCGAAGACATCATTAGCAAACTTATATATACATGTAAACACACACACACACATATATATATATATGTAGGAAAAGAACGAGCGATGATAGAAAGCGAGAGAGTGCTTGTTGTAAGACATTATTACGTAAATACAGCTCGTCAAATATATCACTTCGTGTCTCTCTCTTTTGACTCAAAATCACAACGATATTAATAATCAATCTGGTGTTTATATGTGCCTAAGTTTTACATTTGATACCTCACGCGCCTCTCTCGTATCTGCTATTTTACTAAATACACCGACGAGGACGATGTAAACGACGATACTTCCACCGCACTCCATCGCGTCCTCGTCTCTCTCTCTTCTTAATCTTAATCGTTCCCGCCCAACACCGGTAACTGTATCTTCTCCATCTTCATAAACTCCCACTCTTTTTGACACAACGGGCAAAACGACCGTTGTTTCAACCACTTGGAGATGCAATCTAAGTGGAACACGTGACCGCAGTTCCCCCACTGTACGTTTATTGAGACGAGACGAGAAAGAGCGCGAGCGCGGAATGCGCGTACAGAGGTGGTCAGTTTTACTCAGAGCAGAAGGAGATCTCGTTTTTGAATCTCTCAAGCAAACACGAACGCGTTCGAAAACGCGCTTAAAATTCTCGAAAGGGCAAACGAAAGTAAAACGAGAGCAACATATGCGCGCATACTAGTAAAACGTACCGCGATGGACAACCCATCCGCGCCTTCTTGTTGACTGTTCGCTTGAAACTCGATCGACGGTTCGTGCAACGTATTTCTACAAATCGCGCACGAATCGAACGAGGTGCTCCACGACCACACCGCGACGGCGTTCCATTTTTTCACCTCGATTTTTCTTTTCGTAGTAGTATTCGTCGCAGTTCCCGCAGTTCCTGCTGCTCCGAGAGTTGTCTGTTCTCCTTTGTCCGCGTCCATGGCATCATCGACCATCTCTCTCTCACACGTAAAGGCGTTGTCTCACTTTAATCTGAAGAAAGAAAGAAAAGAAAGAAAAGAGAGAAAAGAAAAGAGAGAAAAAAAGACGCGAGACTATTTTTAGGGTGTCCAACCCTAATTTCTTCGGCGAGAGAGAGATTTCTTCTGCCCGAAAGAGATTTTTAGATTTTGGATTTTTCGGTTCCTCTTTGCTGTCTAAATTCACCATCGCGAAAGCGCGTTATAACAGCACCTCTCACGTAGCGCGAACACGCGAATTATTATTAGTAGAATAAATGTTCACCCTGAGCACATCGTCGAGTGTTTTAGCTTCTTCTTCTTCGCGAAGTTTTACGTCGAAGAGAAGATGCGCTTCTTCGTCGAAGAGCGCGAGTTTGCGCGCGGTGAAAATGATGATGGTGCGCTTATTTTACGTGTTTACGCTCCTCCTTCTCTCTGCTTTGTTTTTTTAACCAATCGGAAGATCATCGCGCGCGGAAAGATGCGAACGCGAGCCTGCGACGCGAAATAAAAACTCACCTTTCCTTTATAATTTCTCGTTCACAAATACGTGCAGTCTTCGGAAACGAAGGTTTCTAAAGAAGCGGCGAAAGTGGGGGCCGCCGTCGCGACGACGTCCGGTGCGCTCGGTTTCGCGCAATCGTCGTTTGCCTCGACGACGCAACCGGAAGAAGTTGTGAGTAACTTGGCGGGTATCGATGGCAGAATCGCCATCTTCTTCGTGTTCGCGCCGGTCCTCGGTTGGGTCGCGTATAACATCCTGGGCCCGGGTTTGAAGCAGCTCGACGATATGCAAGTCAAGAACGCGAAGAGAAAAGGTATCGTTGGTGGGGCGATTGGGAGCGCTTTGGGAGCGTCTTTGACGATGCAACCGGAAAGCGCGGACGCCGCGGAACAAGTCGTCGGGAACTTGGCGGGTATTGACGGTAGAATCGCCATCTTCTTCGTGTTCGCGCCGGTCCTCGGTTGGGTCGCGTATAACATCTTGGGCCCGGGTTTGAACCAGCTCGAAGATATGCAAAAGAAAAACGCGAAGAAAAGAGGGATCGTCGCCGGTTTGACGGGTTTGTCCGCGGCGTCGTTGATGGCGATGCCGGAGCAAGCTGATGCCGCGGAGCAAGTTGTTGGGAACTTGGCCGGCATCGATGGCAGAATCGCCATCTTTTTTGTGTTTGCGCCGGTCCTCGGTTGGGTCGCGTACAACATCTTGGGACCGGGTTTGAAGCAACTCGACGATATGCAAGTCAAGAACGCGAAGAGAAAGTAAAGAGAGAGAGAGAGAGTTATATAATCAGAAACCTATTTTGTTAGTATTGTAAATCTTATTATGCACAATACTGTATCGCTAATACTAATAATCTGTTTGTACATACAAGAAGACGAAACGCTCTTCGGCTGCGCAAAAATTTATCCAAACAAGTCGGCAAACGGATCCTTCTTCGCCGACGTTCGAGCTACGCCGCCGCTGATGGAAGATTGCGCGTTCGGTGACGATGGATCTTTATTATTGTTATTTTGCTGCTGCTGCTGCTGCTGCTGAGAAGTTTGACTGTTTCCTCCCACAGTGATTTCACCGAGCAAGTCGCCGAGTAAATCCACGTTCGGAGACGCCGTCGATGATGGCGGTGCCGCCGCTGTTGCCTGCGTCGCCTGCGCCGACGGTACGCCGGATAACAAATCGCCCAGCAAGTTAGAACTCGTGGTACTCGTTGGAGTATACGTAGTACTCGTAACTGGTGGTAGTTGCGAAGGTGTAGACGCCGCTGCTGTTTTCGGTCCTCCGAACAAATCGCTCGCGAGTTTTTGCTTCCTCTGTTCAGATTCGGAAATCTCCTCTTCTCTTTTCGCAGTCGTTGGCGCGCGCGGAGGAGGCGATATTGTCGGGAATGGTTGTTGTTGTCGTTGTTGTTGTGGTGGTTGTGGTTGTGGTTGTTCAGCGGACACTTCTGCTGCGGATGATAACACGATTTCTTCTTCTTTCACCTCTTCCGTCGCAATCTTCGGTTTCGAATACGGTTTAGCACCGTTTGCGAGCGCGCGTTGCGTGTACGCGTCGAGGGCTGAAAAATCAAACGACACCGTACTCGTCTTCGCTACGTTCGCAGTTGCCGAGGCAAAAAGCACCCCCAGTTCCGGATCTTTCGCGATTTGAAGTAAGTCGCTCGCCACGCGGTGCGTTCGAACGTCCGAGCTCGAGGCGCACCATTCAATCACTTTCAAAGCGCGTTCAGGGAATTGCGTTGATGCAGATTTTTGACGCATTTTCAAGTGCCAATACGCGTCTAATACGAGAGGAGCGTTTCGGACGTCGCTATCAAAAGGTATCGCTAACGTGTTCGATACGTTTTCAAACGCGGCGTTCGAGTATCGTCCAATTGCAAAGCACGCGATGTCGACGATTGCCCTGGGCAACGGTTTACACGCCTCTCGTTCGGTGCACATAATCGTCGCGTATAACGCGCTCGCTTCTCGACGCATCTCGTCGTCCGTAGACTCGTCTCCAGAAATGCCTTCTCTGAGCGTATTCTTCACCCGTTCGGCAATCAACGCCGAGGATTCGAATTCAGGAATCGTCGGCTCGTGTCCTTCGCCTTGTAACAACTCGATCACTTTATTCGTATTTTCTAAGAACCATTTCGCGTCCGGGGCAAACTTTTCGATCGTTTGACTCGTTTTCAACGCGAAGTCGGCGCGAACGTACCTATCGTTGGATTTGCGCAAAAAGCTCAACATCTTCTCGATGATCACGTCGCAGTTATTCGCGGTGGTTATCTTGGACAATAAGTCAAACGTTTTCGCTCTCACGGATTCGTCTTCACTATCCAACGAGTCTACTATGTGCATTTGATGCTCCGCCGCGCAATCCGGAAGTCTTGGCGCTAATTTTGCGAGCGCGTCCAACGCGGCGTACTTCAAATTCGCGTTGCGCCATCGATCCGAGCTACTCACGTTCGTTTTCACGTTCCCATCCTCTCCGACGCCTCGATTGATAAACTTTCTGACGATCCCTTCGCATTGCTCCAATAACTCTTTGTTTGGATAAATCTTCGCAATCGTAAACACGCACTCTAACAAAATCCCATCCCCGGTGCTACTCTTCGCCTTTTGCGCTTTCTTCATCGTCAACTGAATCACCTCGTACGCCTGTTTAGACGCCTCTCTGTCTCCACTTCCTAAAATGCCTAATATTTTCAAAATCTTAATCTGCGCGAACGGCGCGGGTACCTTGTGATAATCGTACGACGTCGGCAAGCGTCTCTCCACGATTTGTTTCAAAATCGATACGAAACTCGGGACCAAGTTTACGTACTTCCCCGCCTCTCTTTCGCACAAATCCCTCAACACGCACAAACTCGCAAACATCACGCTCGGATCGCGATCGCACAACATCCTCCGAAACGCGTTCCCTAAATGACTCGTGCTCTCCGGCGAAAACATGGCAAACTTTTGCAAGCACAACACCGCCTTCTTTCTCACGTGCGCGTTCGCGTGGTCCAACAACTTCTCCACGCTCGGCAACAACGCCGGTATCGCGTTATTCTCGTCCGTGATCAACTTCGCGATCGCGTTCAACGCCGAGCACACCACCAAATATTCCTCGCTCGCCAAATCGTGTTGCATGGTATTAATCAACAACACGACCAACTCGCTCTTATCGTCCAAGACGTGCGAACACGCTAAATACGCCTGCCTCTTCACGCTCAAATCGCTCTCGTGCGTCGCTTTCACCGCGTAAATTTCCCCGAACGACGCGTCGTGATCCAGCATTTCCACGTACACGAGTCGTAAGAGGAGTTCTTTCAGAGTGTTTTTGTTCACTTTCGGGTGCGAGAGTAAGTGTTTCAGTAAGTGTGCCTCTCTTTTCACGATTTGGTCTTCGTCCATTTTGTTTTTACACTCGCCTGTTTAATCGTTCGTTAAATAGAGAGCAACCGCGCGCGGCGTTTAGTTTTACCAACGCGCATTCGAGAGAGAGATTTCGAGCGAAAACAGAACGAAAGTACCGCGACGAAAACCCGAGAGACTTTGAAAAGTCTTTCACGCTCAAAACGACTGAGATTTCCAAAAGAGGAATAACGGAAAAGAAGACAAAGACAAAGAACAACAACGCGCACCGATGGCTCGCACGAGCTCGTAAAACTCCGTGGATTTCAGTTTCATCGGCGGCACCGGTCGGTCGCCACCGAGGACGGAGAGTCTTCCTCCATCGGAAGCCGACGACATTTTTTATTCTTCACACCGACGGGTGATGATGTCTTTTCAACGAAGGAATTACTTGTGTGGCGTTTTTCGGTCCTTTCGCGATTCGATGCTTTTGACTAAATATTTAGTATCACTACAATGAAAACTCTCTATCTCTCTCTCTCTCTCTTGCGACTATTTTACTACCGATGATGCGTACTGTGGATGCGTTTATCGTTGCACAAAGCTCTCTCCGCGAACGCGCGGGCGGTATCTTCACCTCTCGGAACGTGACCGTACGGATTTTCTGTCCATCTCGTTCTTCGTCGGTAGACGGTGAAATCTAAGCCGGTGTTCCCCCAGTGCGTGCTAATAGATCTGGTTTCGATCGGTTCGAAAACGCAACAGGATTTTATTCTCACTTTACACATTGTCGTGCATAAACGAGATTCGTTGATGACGAGGTGCGTGAGTAAAGGTAAGCTCGCGGCGACGTTGACGATGTGGTCGATGGTTTTCGTTTCAAAGTTTTTCGTCGTGGCGAGGATGTGGGTGGCGTTGACGCAACGGTGGAGTTCGGATTCGGCGGCACCGGCTATGAAGGTGACTTTGTGGCCGTGGTCGGCGCGCGAGGATTCGACGAGCTCTTTTTGGATTTCGATGCCGCAGACGGAACTGAACGGGAAGGCGTCCTTGATGCCCCGGGCAAAATTGCCGCAGCCGGAACCGACGTCCACGATGGAACATCCAGCGCCTTCCGCGTGAGGCATGGATTTAGTTTCCAGCAGAAGTTTGATCATAGGACCAGAGGAGGTGCGACCAGGGTGCAAGACTTGAGAAGTCATGTTGTGGTCGTTTTCGTTGACGTGCTGTATGAAGCCTTCGTAGTATCGCGCGTTTTTCATGATGCGTTTCTTATTGTTGTTGTTACTCGTGTTGTTGTTGTTGTTGTTGTTGTTGTTGTTCGTGTTCGTGTTGCTCTCGAGGTTGTTCTCTCCGTCGCCGCTACCGGCACCGGCCGCGGTGTCGCTGGCGCCGTGTCCAATCATGTTATGCATGTTGTTGGACCCGTTCGGATAGTTTTGAATTTTCATGAAGTGTCGATCGAAAGTCGTGATCGCGTCTCGTTCGGCAAAGCCTCGGTCGCGAGACCCGTCCAACTCTACCCGCAAATTCTCCGGCGCAAGCCACGGTTGAAACCCTTCCGGGGCGTTTTTGCTCAACGCCGGCGAACGAATCATTGTTCCTGGAGACGCGCGAAGCTCTAACGTCGCCATATCAGTCAAATCCTCCTCGAAGACATCCACTTTCCAGCTTCCGACGGCGAAACCGTGAATGGTAGAAAAATCTGGGACGTGGTGAAAATCCCAGTGTAACGTTGGTTGTTGCCCGTTATCAAAGTGCATTGGCGCGGTAATGACTAACGCGTTGATTAAATCGTACGCCGTGGCGTTTTTATTCACAGCAACGATCGTCGGAGGAATCCGAATGGAGTTCGCTTGACTCCTCCTCGCTTTTTGCGTTATCGTGACGGTTATTTTGATTCGCCCGACGTCCGGGTTTTTCGTGTTCTTGTTCTGTTCTTGTTCTTGTTCTCGTTGTCGTTGAAGCGCATCCGCTGCTGCGGCCGCTTCGTCGCCTTCCACCACCACCGCTGTCGTCGTCGTTGTTTTTGCCGATGTGTCTTTTTTGTTGTTCGTTCCGTTTGAGTTCGCTCCCGCTTTTTGCTTATTAAACGGCGACTCCACGACAACCGTTTCCGAGGACACGTTCGAATTCTTGTTCAGCGAAAACGTGTTGTCATCTTTCGCGTTGTTTCCATCGGCGTTATTGTTCGATTGCTCCTCGGTGTTATTGTTCGATCCACCTCCGTTGTTGTCGATGTCGCTCTCCGCGTTGTTTCCGCTCGGCCCTTTCTTCTTGCGCATAAAATTCACCGGAATCTTCCCTCTCTTGGTCGCCCGTTTAATCAACGGCGACGTGACTTTCGCCGTATCGTCTTCGCCTTCTTCTTCTCTTTTTCTTCGCGTTTTTGTCGTCGTCGTCGCCGTTTCGTTTTCGTTCGAGTTCTTGTTCTCGTCGTCCTCTGAATCGTCGTCGTCGTTCTTTTTCTTCTTCGTATTCTTTGTCTTCTTCGCCGTCGTCGTTCTTCCGCCTCCGCTTCTTTCCGATACCAATCCTTCTCGTCGGCGGTGTCGTTGCCGTCGCTCCAACTCTTCCTCTCGTTCCCGTTGCTCCTCCACTTTCAAACGCATTTGTCTCCGTTTCGGTGCTCTCACTTTCACCGTTCTCCTCCAATCTCTCGGTTTCGCCAGGCTCACCGAAAACCGTTCCGGCATCCCTCGCGCTCGCACTTTTTGTAAATAGTGTTTCCGTTCCTTGGAGAGATTTTTGGCGATTATTGCCACCGGGTCTGGTATCCGTTCGGTTTTTGGTAACGGGGCGATCGTGTCTTTGTTGGCGAATCCTTTGTACGTGCTTTGTATCGCCGGGCATCGTTCGCAGAGCGCGAGGACGGATTGGACTCTGATCATTTTTCGTTCTTCTTCAGTGTGATTATTGATTCGGGTCCCGGTGTTGTGACTCATCGTCGGTCGTTTTATGCGTCGTGCGTTCTTTTCAAGATCAACGCGCAGAGATTTGGACGACGGAACGGGATGAGATGATGATGTTCTCGTTCGATTCCTTCTTCGTATATAATAACACGCGCAAAAAACGAGGCGAGAAGACGCGCACTCGCACCAACACCGAAAAAACCAATCGCTCTTCCGTCCTCTCCAAATCTCTCGAACGGTTCTTCCGAAACGAAGACAG
>Ga0255758_10000389_pt1 | contig 48971 bp, 33 predicted proteins | sample 011ome_24_FD_179958 | JGI IMG/M metagenome (GOLD analysis project Ga0255758, IMG submission 179958) | Coastal salt marsh microbial communities from the Groves Creek Marsh, Skidaway Island, Georgia - 011513CT metaG (version 2) | ecosystem: Environmental > Aquatic > Marine > Intertidal zone >... | reverse complement strand
TAAATAAAAAAAAAAAGGAGTTTTTTTTTTTTTTTTTTTTGAAAAAGAGAGCAGAGCTGCCCATGGGGGGAAGAGTTTTACTACGAACAACAACAACAACAACAACAAAGGTTCATTTATTTATAACACACAGTATGCCTGCGTTAACGAAGAGATCTCTGGCGACGCGTTTAGCGCGATTGGAGAAAAAGTTAGGCGTCGATATCTCACAAAGCGATGATGACATCGAGGAAGAAGACGCGTTGAAAAAAGAGGTCGAAGAAAAAGAGGAGCAAACAGAAGTGAAAAACATCAGGTCGTTGAAAGACGTGCTCGAAACGCACGTCTCTGGACTCTCCGCGGATGGACTCGAATACGTCTGGTTCGATACGTCCATGCCTCTTTGGACGAGGTGTATCATTGGAACTGTACTTTTTGCCAGCTTTGGAACCATGCTGTGGCTGATTAACGAAACCGTGCTCGAGTATCGGTCCTTCCCGTTCGCGACGAATATACAGTTTCGAGAACGAGCGAACGCGAGATGGCCGGCGATTATGTTTTGCCCGAACCACGCTGAATTGAGCAAAGATAAGATGGAAAAAATTGTGAGTGAGGGCGGTATGGAGAAGTATTCAAACGGCGCGAACGAAACGTTCATGAAGTCGATGGTGAGAAGGTGCGAGTTCTTCGGCTTGGAGTGCGGAGAAGACGAAATAGATAAATATTGGACGGTGGAAAATTTAGGAGAGAGATACGGTATTTGTTTGGAGTTCAACTATAAGGATAAAGTGAACGACAAGTTTTGCGCCGAAGATGAGAACGGAGACACGCACGAGACGGATTGCTTGTTCGGTTTATACGGAAATCAGTACGGTTTGAACGTCTTTTTGGATCCGCTTCTGCGGTTTAACTCGATCAACCCGAGTGATCCGTATACCGACGCGACGGCGTTGTACGACGCGAGCGATATCAATAAGAGGTACCACGGATTGTACATCGAGCTGCACGGGACCAAACACGAAGCCATGCCTACATTCAATTCCGTTTTGAGCGCCGTCGGTCAAGTATCGTTCATATCGATGAGCGAACGAGAGACGAAGCGACTCGGGAAGCCGTATCACGAGAAAGAGTGCAGTAAAGATCCACTGTATTCCAAAGCCGTTTGTATCACCGCGTGCGAAGAAGATATCCACGAAAAATGTCCGTACGATACAACGAAAACGCTCGAGGAAAATCTGCACGGCGATTCGAAATATCACGAGTGTTATAACACGGAGATGGCGTCCCCAATCTGCCAATGTGACGAGCAGTGCGAATCGGACGACTTTATACCAATCGTGTCGACAACAGAAGTGCACCCGAACGCCTCCATCGATGCTACCATGAAGCCATCGCCGGATTTGAACGAGTACGCGAACGTTCACGTGTATTACAACGCCTTGAGTTTGGAAGTTATCGAAGAGTTACCTGTTTTCAATTTTTTCGTCTTCGTCGGCGTGATATTCGGTCACATCGGTTTCTTCACCGGTTTCACCTTGATCTCGGTTTCGCAAATCGCCGTGTGCATTTTGCACCTCTTGAAAAGAATCGTTGCGAAGAAATATTGAATTTGTAGTACTCGACACATTCCAACGAACTCTTTAAAAATGTCTTTACATACTAAAACACTTTCGTGCCCCATTTTTATAGCACACATCATAAACTCTCTCTCTCGATAACGACGATACCAGTATTATTAAAATACTACTACTACTACTACTACTACTCGTAATGACGCGTGAGTAGACCTGACTTTCTGTGCTCAAACACACCACCACCGCGTCGTCGTTGGGAAGAAGAAGTAAGACCAATTGAAAAGTAATAAAATGAAATTCGAAGCGGACTTGTCGGTCGTGCGAGCGGCGAGATTATTGTTGAGAAGAAGAAGAACAGATGAAGAAGAAAAAGAAGAAGAAAGAGGGACGGATGAAAGTGGAGATGTGTTTTCTGCGTTTTGTGTCGTCGATGATGATGATGGTGATGCGTTTGAAGAGGAGGAGGACGGCGTTGAAGATGATGATGATGGAAAGAAGAAAAAGAAGAAGAAAACGATGTGGACCGGGAGCGAAGACGGGACGATCGTCCGGTGGCAAAGCGCGTCGTTTACGTCGTCGTCGGTAACAAGAACAACATTTTTCTCCTCGCACAAGGAGACTGTAGTACAAAGCGGCGACGAACTTAAGTTTCAACCGACGCACGTCATGCGCGGGCACGACGGCGCGGAAATCGTATCGATGTTTCGTAGCGCTTCCTTTCGCGTGACGTCGATATCGAGAGACGGCAGCGTGTGCGTTTGGAACGGGAGAACTATGCAATGCGAGGAGAAGAGACACGTGGATGATTCGCAATCGACGACGCGAATATTAGATTGCGTTTTGTTGGAGATGAAGGGGGGGTTGGAAGTTGTCGTGGTGGCGACGTTGGACGCGGGGGTGACGGCGTACGACGCAAAGACGATGAAAAGGATCTCGAAGGTTTGTATCCACAGTGGCAGTAGCGGTGATGATAAAAACAGTGACGACGATGCGCTGGTGGTGAATTTAAAACTTGGTGCGCCAGAAGGCGTGCGATGCGACGAGATTTTAGCGACGTTTGACGACGGCGATGTCAAATTGATCAACGTGAAAGAGGAAATTGAAAAGCAACACCAACAACTCGCTAAGAAACAACTCGAAAAAGAGAAAGTTATCACAGCAGCGGTAGCAGCGCCATCGTCAACAGCAATGGCAGAGACGACTGACGAGACGGACGGTGGAGATGCAGATACGAACCAAAACAACGCCGCGCAGACGAGATTTGCCGAATACGCCGGTTTAGGCGGAGGAAAAAGAAGGCGATTTCAGAACATGCCGCCGTCGACGAGTACGAATGCGTCTGAATATGGTGCCCTGAGAAGTGGCGACAATGCAGTGGTTTCCTCGCAAACATATTTATTCAGAGAGAGATGGATGATGATGAAGAAGAAGAATACGACGATGACGGCGCAATCTAATCCCAAGAGTGGAGATACTATCAACGTCAGTAGGAGTAGTAGTACTAGTAGTAGCAGCGGTAGTAAACACGACGTAGGATTTAGTTTAATAGCGTTTGGACTCGCAAACGGTATCGTCGAAGTACACTCGATGGATGATGATGATGATGATGATGATGATGATGATGATGATGATGATGATGAGAAAGAGGCGTGCTCTAGTTCAAGCAACCATCGTCACAAAGGTGCGGTTCGGTGTCTCGCTCAGGTGAAAATTCCCTTTGTGAAGAATAGCGATGCGATCGCCGACGAGTTGCTTCTTTTTGCGAGTGGCGGTGATGACGGGACAATGAAACTTTGGAAGGTCGAGAAGAGAAAAGGTCAGCGAAGTCTTGAACTCGTCGCGCAGTCTCGGCATCACATCGCACCAATAGTTGCAATCTTACCGCTCGAGAGTAATAAAGGTAGAGAACAAGAAGAAAAAATAGTTCAGTTCATGACGATATCAGAAAATGGCGACGTTGGCATTTTAGGAGTCGCCGCCGAAGAGGCAGGATTAGTATATCACACCGAAGACGACGATGATAGTAAGAACAACAGGGGTATTCCGTTTCGAATCGCGGAGTGTAAAATATTCTCGCGATTCGAACCGGACGATGATTTGTGCCCCTCGAAACTGACGCGAGGCGTTTGCGAAATTATCCTCGACGAGAAGATGCATTTGCTTCGAATTTTATACGTTTCAGGAAGTGTAAAGATTTGGGATACGCTCGGAGATGAAGTTTTAGAGAGAGAATTGTACAGTTCTTCGTCGAGCGTGGAAATGTGGAAACAATCGAGACCGTCGGGACCACCGGAGATGAGGTTCGCCGGCGGAGGGAAATTTTGGAGAGTGCGTGAAAGCGCGTCTTTATCAAAAATAGAATCGCCAAACTTGAACAGCTGGTTTCGCGAAGACGTCGTGCCGCTAGCTTCGTCCAACGCGCCGTTTCTTATGAGTCTCGCGAATCTTGGGAAAATAGTGGCGAATAGTTTGTCGCAGCAATCTTCAGATGCTGCCACGTCTGCGTTATCGGTCGCTTTTCGAGTAACTAACGGGCGGCAAAAACGAAACGTGATTTTTTCGAAAGTTCGCGTTGGACGTAACAACGACGCAACGACGGTGGTACTTCTCGATGACGATAAATGCGACGACGAAACAAGTTACGATGATTTCATGGAAGCTACGATTGCTCGAGTGGCGGTTGAGGCTGCGTCTTCTTCTTTCTCATCCAAGAGGAATTCTGCGATTGAATCTATAGGGATCCAAGAACTCACCGAGATGCAAGCGAGACGACTATTCTTCCGATGCGTATCTCTTTGGTCGAACGAAACGCCGTGCATTCGAGCAGCGTCGAGAAGCATCGCGAAAGCGGTTCTCCACAAATCTGGTATCTCCGAAGCGCTACGTTTACCGGCGCCGCCCGAAGCCGACGAGGACGAGCGAGACGAAGAAGAGAGAGGCGACTTGTTCGACAGAGCTGCTGCGAAAAATGGCAAATCAGAGGAGGAGGAAGAGGTTGCATCGTTTTGGCGCGCGTTCTTCATACGGAAAGAGGACGAAGCTATCCTTTCGTCTTCGAGTGCGAAAATACACAAAGGCGTGTTTGGTCTCTTCGTATGCGCGGTTGGTTTACTCTCTTCGGACGAAAGCACGAGTGATGCTCGAATCGCAGACGCCTGGAAAGGCGCGGCTATTGCGCATCTCTTGAAGTTTGTCGCTCACGCGGGCGACAACGATTCCACGCTCGCACACTCGTTGGCCTCGTGCATTTTACGAAGCGGTATTTACGGTGACGACGACGAAGACGACTGCAACGAGGACAATTACGCCAGCGTAAACGGGTTCAACAACAAAGATTGGTTTTCGTGCGTCCGAGATCCGAATCGCTGTCTCGAAGATGCTTTTAAATCGTCTTCCTTTGAAGTCTTGACGGCTTTGGCGTCCGCCTCGCCGTCGTTTTACGTAGCGCACGTGATGAAACGCTTCCGCGAAATTCCAGCCGATTCGCCTTTACACGTGACATCCATCGATGCTTTAACTGAAGCCGTTTTACAATCTTCCGCGAAAAGATGGACGTTTGAGCCACACGTCGTTTCTATCGCAGAAATGCTGTCGTTATGCGTGAGCAGTAACATCAGCGGCACGCTCTCCAACAGCGGAGGGGGCATGCAAATGGCGGAAATTTCGTTAGCCGTGCAACTCTCGCCGACGCCCGCACAGGCGCCAACTACGCCTTCGAGTTTACGCAAGACGTGTAAACGCTCGGTTGTCTCGTTAGCGTTAATGCTCGCTAAGCGTTGTCGAAATGTTGCATTCCACGAACCGACGAAACGCTTGGCCGTAGGTCTTCACGGCGCCGTTAAAGGCGGATCGCTCCTCGCCGTCTACGATTTATCTGTTGGACAAAAATGGCGCACGTTGGAGGACGACACCGTGGACAACGCGGCGGAAAAATTCGCGAGCAGCGCGGCGAGCGGCGTCTCTGGCGTCGTCGAAGCGTTGGCTAAAGAAACCTTCGGATTAGGCATCGGAGATTTACAGCGACAAAGTCCGGCGAAATCAACAAACAACTTGAGAAGACACTCGCAACAAAAATCGAGCGCGAGTTCCTCGAACGTCATCTGCTCCACGCTCGGTGCCGTCGCGTTCGACGAGGAGGGCCACCAGGTAGCCGCCTACCTCCACGAACGCTGTTTCGTGTACGTCTGGAACGTCAACCCGAGCTGGCGTCACGCCTTTGCGCGCGGCGTCGTTCCTCTCGGCACGTCCCAACGCATGCCTTGCGTCCCGCTCGACGACTTGGATACGACGAACACTGCTAAACAACAACAAGAACAAGAACAAGAACAAAAGCGAATAAAAAACAAGAGCATAGCTTTGCGATGGAAAAGCAGCAACGAATTGCGGTTGCAGCACGGTAGATTGGACATGGTCTATCGAATAGGTGCCGATTATTAGAAAACATCTCGATGCAAACGTTGTTGTAGCACAGTCCTCTTTCTTCGATTTTGACGAGAATATTTCTTTTTTTCTCCACTTTTTATCTCTCACAAAACACGCTTCTTTGTCTCATCGTCGTCAGCGCTCGCAATCATCAATACGAACACCACGCGACGAGAATGGGATTCAGAGATTCAGCGCCTTTATCCGATTTGAAAGCGCCTCCTTCTCGTCCACCTCCTCCTGACAACACCAACGACGAAAAGAATCATCGTCAGAGTTTTTCTCATCATCAGATCGGAACGACACCTATACCTGCTGCTGCTCTGACGAGGAATAGTACTGCTGCTGGATATTCTTCTTTGCATCAAAGTTTTCCTGCGGCGGCGGCGTCCTCGTCGCACGCGTCGTCGTTTGGTTCTGGATTTCAGCAGCAGCAGCAGCCGTCGTCGTCGTCGTATGCGCCGGTTCAACACCAACACCAACACCAACACCAACACCAACACCAACACCAACACCAACAACATTTCATGCCACCGTCTCCGGTACCGCCGGCATCCGTTCATGGCATTGCGTCTGCGCAGCAACAGCAATTACCGGCGGCGCAGTTTTTCAATCCGAACTCGCAGCAGCAGCCGTTCATGGTGCCACAACAACAACAACAACAACAACAACAACATCCTTCTTTGACGACGGCGTTGAATAATCAACCGTACCAGCAGCAGCAAATGCCAGGAACGACTACCACAACCGTTCGCGGGCGCGAACGGTACTGCTCTGGGGGCGCGTGGGTTGGCCCGGCGCCGGCGTGGCCGACGCCACCGGCGACGTGTTCCGTGGAGACGTGCGATTTTTCGCGAGTGAAGCCAGAGTACGCGAAATGTTGCGAGACTTTTAGGAAGAGGTACGAAGGGTTGTTTGGTGGTAATAATAGCGATAGCAATAGCGTGTCCTTCGCGAAGAAGAAAGAGTTGGAAGTCGTGAGTAGAAAGATTGGAGGTTTATTTTATTTGATGGGGAAAGATATCGCGGAGGAGAACGGCGCGGTCACTCAGGAGTTGGGCGTAAAGTTGAACGATTTAGCCGGCGCGTTAGAGCGCATGGATTTTGGAACGGTCAACGCGGTGTTGTTAGATATAGGCGCGAAACACTGGGAAGAGGCCGTGTATTGGTACCCTGGCTTGAAACGAATCGTGAAGCAGTAAATATAGTAGTTTACACGTATATATAACAATGTAGATGTTGTTAGCAGCGGATATTATAGTTCTAAACAAAAAATGTGCGAGCGCGAGCGTTCATCATCAAACTCTTCTTTTTTGCTTTGCGCAAATGACGTGTGCTGTTTGATGATGAATGGTGAAGCGATGTTTCCATGCCGTGTGTGTGTGTGTGTATGTGTGTGTTTCTTCTCCTCTCTCCTCTCTTCTCTTCCTCTTCCCTCCTCCCGTCAATATTTTAAAGCCGGGACGCCTGGAAAACCTGGCAAGTGCAACGCTTTTCCGTTTTGCGGCTTTTCCAAGTTCAAAACGAAAGGAACGAACGCTTTTGCCCACTGCGTGTACTTTTCTCTCTCCGTGATGCCGTGTTTTTCAAATTGTTCGTCTCGAAGTTTATCCTTTTGCACGGGCTGATACTGGTTCTGCGGCGGCATCCCACACGTCATACCTGGTAAACAGCCGGGATCGATGGACGCGCAAATCACCTCTTCCTCCGCCTTTTCACCTTTAAAATCTCTCGCCAACATTTTCGTCGCGGCTTGTATGCTCGCCAGGGACACTCGATATGGCGCGACGGCGTGCACGCACGGCGGATGAATCACCTGCGTCACGTTCACAATCTTCCTCGGTCTCACGTGACACGAACACTCCTCCGGCGACCTGAGCGACATCCACCCTTTCCCTAAAACCTTCTCGTCGCCGCAAACCATCGTCCCGGCGAACGCGCTTTGGACGTTCAAGACACCTTTCATATCATCGCACGATCGAGCCCAATGTTGCGGCTTTTCCGCCCACATTCTCGGCGCGCACGACGTTTCGTGCATGCTCTCCGCGACCGTTTGCGGTAACTTCCCCACGTTCGCCACGACGATATCCGGCGTTCGTCCGTGCGTGAATAAAATTTTATCTTTCCACTCCCCCACCGCCACGTGCGATTTTAAATCCAAGCGTTCAATCGAGAGTCGCTCGCCGAGAAAGTACGAGGCGAATTGGTCTTGCATCTCGATCTTTGCCGATTCAGACGTCGTCGCAGCTGCCACGAAAAAGTACATGTCCGCGTAGTTTAGAAACGCGTCCGTGATAAACGGTCCTATAGTAAAAAATTTCGTCGTTTAAAGTCGTCGTTTACACAGAGAGTGACAAACAGAGAGAGAATGGGAGAGAGAGAGAGATGGAATGCGTTAATAAAAGGTATCCGAAGGAGAGAGAGAGAGATGGAGTTAAAGCGCTTTTTTTCTTGTCAATCACATTCTCTTGGGAAAGAAACGACCAAATTGAAAATCACCTAATCCGTGGCCGGCGTCTGCGATTATCGCGAGCGCAGAACACGGTTGCTCTTTACTATTTTTCGATTTTGCTTTAGTGGTTGCTTTCTTGGTCGTCGTCGTTGTCGTCGCAGAGCACGAAGAAAACTGTTGGCGCAGCGCGAGCAGCGCTTTTCGTCGTCCTCGAAGCATTGCGTTTGATATCTGACGACTTTTTTTCTGAAGGGGGGTTGCCTCCTCTTTCTCGGATCTCTCTTTCTTTGCCACGTGGCAAAAAAAAAGATTCAAGAACAATGACACTCGCGCCTTTAAAACTTCCTCCTTCTCGCGAAAATAAAAAACGTGGTTTTCCTCTTCGTTGTATTCTCTTTTTGCAAAAAAATGTTCGTCCTCACATTTTATTCTTCTAGAGAGAGAAATGCCCTAATGAGAGGAGCGGCAACAACAACAACAACAATCCTTCTTAGAATAACATATCGAACGACGAAAACACAAAAAACTTTTGTCGCTGCGAGTCAAACTGCTTTTACCGAAAAGTCGAGAGGAAAAAGAAGAAGCAGAAAAGCGAGGAGTCGCGTTTTGAGCGCACTCATGTCTCCCAATCATCCCGGGAAACGCAATATGTCGCAGGCGAAAAAGCGATACGTGCGAAACCCAAATTTACCTTTTGTGAGCAGAGAGTTGTTCACGAAAGCGCGCTTAACGGACGACGAGGAGAAACAGTTATCCGCGGAGTCGTACGAGGAAGTTTTAAAGGCGAAAGCGAACGCGATCGAGGGTTTATTGAGGCCGTTTTATGATGGTGGTGACGAGGATGAGAAGAAGAAGAAGACGAAAAGCAGAATCGAATTCGAAGTGTTTGCGAGTCCAAAGCTGAAACATTTTCGGCAACGAGTACGGTTCGGCATCTGCGAACAACAACAACATCGAGAGCAACAACTATTATCAGAGGAAGAAGAGAAAGGAAAGTTCGATTATTGCATCTTTGAGCGGTCTGAAATTACGAGAATAGAAACAAAATTCGACATCGCCTCGGAGTCGTTGCAAGCGATTATGAATAAACTGCGCGAAGCGTTGAACGAGGACGACCGATTCCAGTCCTTGAGAGAAGGTCGGCTCTCGGCGGTGACGTTTCACGAAAACAGGAAGAGCACGGAGTGCGTGGTAACGTTGTGGAGAGGAGAGCCGTTTCGAGAAGATTTTGCAAAGGTGAGTGGTCTGTTAGCGAAAGAGATTGGGGTGAAAGCGATTGTCGGGAGGACGAAAGGCGATAGGAGAGTGTCGAATGATAGTACCGAGGATTTCGTCGTCGAAGAGATGGAGATTAAAGACAACGAGAGTGGCACGGGCAGAGTTTTACGATATAAACAACCGGAGGGATCGTTCTCTAACCCAAACGGCGACATCGCGGAAATGACTGCGAATTGGCTGTGTCGAGCGATGGAAACGGATGAAATTGCAGCGCAAACGGCGAGGTCGTTCGTGGAACTCTATTGCGGGAACATGAACCACGGGTGTTATCTCGCAAAATATTTTCCGAGAGGTAAAGTCATAGGCGTAGAACGAGACGAGAACTTGTGCCGAGCGGCAGAAGTAAATTTAGAGATGAATTCAATAGAAAACGGAACGATTATAAACGCACCGGCGGAGATTGTCGCCAGACGATTCCTCTCCCGCCTGCGAAAGAAGAAACGAGGTGAAGAGAACATCGAAGGCGAGGAGTACCCGTTCACGGAAAAAGATTTTCTCCTCGTGGATCCTCCAAGAGCTGGATTGGATGAAATAACCTTAGATTTAGCGAGAGAGTTTAAAGATATAATGTACATATCTTGCGACGCGAGAAGTTTAGCGAGAGATTTAGGCGAGAAGAAATTGAGCGAAACGCATCGAGTGAAAAGGCTCGCCGCGTTTGATCACTTTCCGTGGCACGCGGATTTCCTAGAAGTAGTTTGTCAGTTAGAAAAGAAAGAATAGAGAGCCTTAAAATACTATTTCTACATGAGGCCACGGCCTTTTGTTCTTCGTTTTTGTTTCGTCGCTAACTTTTGTGGAACGTCACGATACCAATTCACCAACAAAGTGTTCCTCTCTCCGGCATCTTCTAAAGCCTTTTCGACGCTGTGATAACTCGTTTCGTGCACTTTAAAAGCATACATGCTGTTGTGTCGAAAACCAAACTTCTTTTCGCAAGGTGCGGCGTTGTTGTTCTTCCTGTCTCTCTCTTCGAATTGCTTCGCCGTGTGTACGCACGTGCCGTACTTACTTTCTTGCTTCTTTTCGTCTCCTCCGTGAAGCCCCGGGAAATAAAATTGCATCGTCGCCAACTTCTTCGGCGTATCTGGGTGTACTCCAATCGCGTACCCGTTCTCGCCCATCTTGTCCGTTTGCAACCTAAAATCTGTCGGCACGTTACCAGTAATCATTTTATCTCGCCATCCCTCCGGCAACTTCAACTTATCGTACACGAGATTCTGAAATCGTTCGCTGAACAAAATCTGTTCCACTCTTCTCCACGTTTCCTTCGCGCTCTCGAAATCCCTAAACCCAGACTTCTCCACTCTATTCTTTGGATCGATCACATCGTACCCGCTCAACTTCCATCGCAAATCCTTGAATTGATTCGACCCCGCCGCCGAATAACTCTTGCACTTTGCGAGCTTCCAATCTCCCGCTTCCGAACATCTTCCTTTCTCCGTCGGTTCCATCGAAGCAATCAGAGGAAAATCAGACAGCATTTTCTCGTATAATTCCGGAGGGAACACGTTACAAACGTAAACGATTTCCTCGAACGGATCGGATGTTGTTTCCGTTCTTTTGAAATTTTCCAACACGTAGTCCAAATCTGTCTCGAAATCCACTGGATTCACTTTATTCACGTCGTCGTTCGTCGGGCAGGAGACGAGGACATTTTTGAACGACGACGACGCTTCTTTTTCATCAAACGAAGCGCCCACTTCTACTTCTACTTCTACTCCTTCTCTCTTCTTCTCGACGTATTCATCGTCATTCTCTAGACGACTGGTATCTCCTAGGGGTGATGATGAAGTTGAAGTTGAAGAAAAGAAATCCAATTCAGAATACGTAAACGTCACGAACGCCAAGAGGAACACGAACAACATCTGCACCGATAAAGCTTTCGAAGAAGGGCTTTGCTGCTGTTGCGACTGTTTAGACCTCGGAGAGATGAGCGTGGTGTTTAGCGCATCTTCCAAGACGTCTTCTTCGGGAAGGACGTTTTGGTGATGATATCGATTTCGAGAGTGCATTTTTGTGAAGTAAAATACGTTTGGATGACGACGACGATCACATTCGATCGTCTCCGTTTGAAACGTGCGAAAATAACAACACGCTACTTTGTCTCTCTTTCTCTCTCTTTCTCTCTACTCTATCTCCATTTTTCGTTGCAAATCTTCCTCTTCTTCTTCCTCTCGTTCTACATTTTCTGGCGTCGCGAGCGATAAAACCTCCGAAATCCTCTCCCGGTGAGATTTCAAAAGGTCCCAGTCTTCCCATTTGACGCGCATGCCGTCGAAGGCGCACGCGAATACGTGTTGATTTTGTTGATATTGAGGAGGAGAAGAAGGAGATGAAGAAGAAGGTGCAAAAATGTCTTTCGGGTACCGTTGCGAGAAATGGGTCAAACACACCGTCTTTGCGTTTGATTCTCGACCTACTCGCAACGCTTCCTCGGTCGTGCAATGTTTCTTCTTCTTCGCGTGCGACCATAAGCTATTTCCGAACGTCGCTTCGTGGATTAATATGTCAACCGCGTATGCAGCTTTGGCAAAATCTTTAGATGGCGTGCAGTCGCCGCTGTACGCGACGGAGCGTTTGGTGGTGAATAATCCGCGGAGGATAATCGCGAAGGCTTCCGGACAGTGCGTGACCGGGACGGAGACGATTTGTTCACAGTTGATGGTTTGCGCGACGTATGCGGCGACGTCCGGATGCTTTGGTTGCAATGATGAGGAGCTACCTTTTGAAAGAGGTGGAGGTGGCGGAGGAGGGTGCGTCAAACCGGGCTTGTTCATGATGGAGATGTGGAACGGGCCGCCGATGCCGCCGCGCGCTTGCAAAGCGCTCGATTTCACAAACGTGTATTTGAAACTCGGAACCTCGATGGTTTCGAACCACTTTTGAATTGGCGTAGGGCCAACGATAAGTAAAGGAGGTGGTGGCGTAGTGAGAGTAGAATTCGTCGTCGACGACGATGCCTGTTGTCGCAAAGCCTCGTATCGAGCGTCGAGAATAGCGAGAATACCAAGACAGTGGTCCGGATGGTGGTGGCTAATCCAGATCATTTTCAATGTCTTCAGCGCGTTTAGACATTCCTCGCGACCTAAATACCGTCGCATGGCGCCTAAACACCCTTCGCCACAATCGAGTAAAATCGACGATTTCGATGCTCCTCCTTCTTCTTCATCGCGCAAAAGAATCGCGGATGCCGCTCGGTACTTGGACGGTTCAGCGCATCCCGTGCCTAAAAAGATCGTTTCCGGACCGCCCAACGCGCTCAGAGGAGCCGCTCGGACTTTCTTCGGGTGCGCGGGATACTTACCAAACGACGCCGGTAATAAATCTTCTTCTTCTTCATCCTCTTCTTCTTCGTACACATCGCCACTGCTGCCAAAAATTTGGCGTTTCGCTTTCCTCGCGTTTTCTTTGAACGTATCGAACCGTTCCAAGTTTTCGAACACGTCGCGCAAGGCAAGTTTAGGCAATTTTGGATCACCCGTTCGCTCGTTTAGCATCTCTTCACCTCGTGTTATCGCGTGTCGATTCTTTTCACCGACTGTGTTTCGATTGGAATAGAATGCAACCTCGTCGCATAATCCAAGAGTAGTAGATGTCGTCTTCTTGGAGTCGTCATCTCCTTCTTCTTCTTCGCGAGGCGGACATTTCGATGTCGTCATCAAGGTCTCCGGTAGTGGGAACACGGATGGAGCGGCGCAGTGCAAACGCGCTAAATGTCTCATTGAAGATCTGAATCCAACCTCGTTGTGACTTTCATCGCCGCCGCCGCCAATCGTGAATACATTTTTGCGATCGATTTCAAAGCCCCCCTCCTTGACGTTGTTTTCCTTCCCGTCGCGTATCAAAGAAGAAGAGGATGAAAGAAAAAACAGTCCGCTGATGTTATGCTTACGCATGCTATTGTTGCTCAATAGGCACTTACACAGCGCGTGTTTCGATTTCTTCACGTCTTCTTCGGTGCAGTTCAAGATGAGAATTCGAACCGGTTCGTGAGTATTTTCACCGCCTTCTCTCTCGTTCAAAAACTCGTCTTCGTCTTCCTTCTCCAAGACTTCCAAAACGTACCCGAGCATCCGTTTCGGCGGCGGCGGCAGCGGTGGCGGTTTACTGCTACATTCTCTCGTTTCTTTTCGGTTCTGTTCTCGTCGTTGCTCTATCATTCCTTCTTCTGTTTCTTCTTCCTCCTCCTCCTCCTCTTCGCTACTACCGCTACTACTACTACTACCGCCGATGCTCCCATCCGCGACGCCTCCTCGTTTCCGTTTCCTTATCCGCATCTCGCGCCTCTCTCGAAACCGGCACAGCGCGCACACCTCCACACCCTCTGCATCGTCTTCAACAACATCCATCAACGGCCACACAATCACGTCGCTGTCTTGATAACACAAATTCTCATCCTCTCCCGCGTCTCGCTCTTCGCCCGCCAAGGAAACGCCGGTCACTTTCGGATGCTTCCATTTCGCCACCGCGGAGAGACTTCGAAGAAGAAAAAGAGAGAGATAAAACTCGCGTCAGTACCAGAGAAAAGAGAGAGAGAGAAAGAGACGCGATAAAACCGCGAGAACGAACGAACGAATGAAAATCTCGCGCGACGCGCTCTCACCTCTCCACGACAGTTTCCACGCCTCGTTTCCCAACCACCGCGCATTTCTCGTGTCCATCCGCACTTAAGCGTAAAATTAAAGAGCACACGCCGGCTAAACTTTCGTTCATATCGTCACCAAGTGCGAAAATCGCGGATAAGCCTTTCCTCGGTCGCGAGTACGTTTCCATGGTCACTCGAGAGAACGATTCCGGACAGTTGAATAAGTACTCTCTCGGGAACGAATGTGACGATGCATTCCCCCCGGTCGTCTTGACGAGCAACGCGTTGCTCCGTCCAAAATCGTACGTGAACGACGCGCAAGTGAGAAGAGGAGGAGGACTCGCGTCGTCGTTTTTGCGTTCTTTCGTCTTCATCTTTCGCGTCGTCGTCGTCTCTTTATCTGTTGTTCTTCATCCTCGTTCGTATCTCAAATGCGACACTTTTTCTCGAGAGAATTGGATTCAATTCATCGCGTTAAAGAACGCATCGTAAACGGTCGCAATGAGAGACTCCGTCGAGACAGACGATCGGGAAGATTTTTACGTCCGATACTACGTCGGCCACAAAGGTAAATTCGGCCACGAGTTCCTCGAGTTCGAGTTCAAACCGGACGGAAAGTTACGGTACGCGAACAACAGCAACTACAAAGGCGACAAGTGCATTCGGAAAGAGATGTGCGTTTCGCGAGCGGTGCTCAAAGAACTGAAACGAATCGTCACAGACTCGGAGGTGTTGAAAGAAGACGACGAAAACTGGCCGGAAGCGGACAGAGTTGGACAACAAGAGCTCGAAATCGTCCTAGGAAACGAACACGCGTCGTTTCAAACCGCGAAGATTGGGAGCCTTTTAGACGTGCAAAACTCGAAAGATCCGGAAGGTTTGAAACAGTTTTATTACTTCGTGCAGGATTTGAAGTGCTTCGCGCTGAGTTTACTGAACGTGCACATGAAAGTGAGACCTATTTGAGGAGTCTTTCGTGAGAATGACGATGATGTGCAGTAAAAGGATCTGGTGTAGTTACGCGAGAATATCGTCAAGTCGTCGTCTTGGTCGGGACGCGCTTTTGAGCCGCGTTTGGTATAGCAATGCAATTCTAGTCTAGTCTACACTTCTAGGTAGTAGTTCTACGCGTGCGTTTATTCCGTGCAGGTCGCTTCTTTCGACGAAAGCTTTTTTATTGAATCCTCGCGGTGAACCACACGTCCTTGTCGCACCTCACGTGCACGTCGGTCACTTTTGTCCTCGACTCGTCCTCAAAAGTAGTCTCGTTGCTCGAGCTTATCTTCCGGCCCATTTCGAAGTACTCGTAGTTCTTTGCGTTGTCTTCTTTCTTGTTGTTTTCGAGGTTCCATTTCAATCCGCTCGTCCACACTTTCGTCTTTCCGTTGAAGGGAAAGATCCCCAACGATTTCGCTGGAACTTTAAATTTCAACACCGTGTACCCTCTTCGTATCGGGAACGAAATCTGTATCCCGAGCTTTTCTTCCTCTTTCGCTCCGTTATCGTACGCGTCGTAACACACGTAACTCGGACCACCTTTCAACAAGCCGGGCGCTTTCAAAATCGCCGATATGTTCGCAAACTCGTGATCGAATCTCCCGCCCATGGCGTTGAATATCACCACGTCCGATACGACCGGGTCTCGATAACTATATTTACCTCTCTCGAGAATAAAGTTCAAACACTTCTCCATATCGTTCGTATCTTGGTCTCGACTGAGATCGATCAACTCCCCTGAAACTATTCCTTCTTTTTCTCCACCTTCCGCCGTAGCAGCGGCGTTAGGAGTCGTCGCGCCCGCATCATCATCAAACCGCAGTTTCCGCAATTGCTCTCGGTTCACGAACGGTACATTCTCCCGCTTTTCTTCTTTCACTTCTTCGACCCACTTTTCTTCTTCCCCTTGTACGAAAAGAGAACTCTTTTGGAAAAGAGTTCGTCTCTTCTTCTTTCTCGTTTCCTCAATCTGGTCGTCTTCATCTTCCTCTTTCGACCGCGACGACGAATCCATATCTCCAACTATATAATCCGCTCCAATCCTCCCCCCACAACTTAACGCCTTAACGAAAGCGTTCCCGCCGAAATCAGCCGCAATTACTGGCACCCCATCGTTCCTCCACAAAATATCGCTCTTAATTTTCAACTTTTTCGACTCGTTTCCATCGTTATTCAAAACTAACACGCAGGTCATCGGTACTGGGTTCGGGGAACTTCCGTCCCGAATTTGCTTTTTCTGGAAAACCATCTTTTCGGATTTCCGCTTGATCAACTCGTTGAAGTCTTTGTTCGTCGGTAAGTCGATCAAGACGGACGAACAGACGAGCTCGCTCGATGGGTACGCGCTCGACGGTTGAGGTTGGTCGAAGTTCATTTTAGCAGCAATAGCGGCAGCTTATAAAAGTTGTTCAGAATCAGTTCATTTGTTGTGAGGGGTTTCGTCGAACAAACAAACGAAAGAGGAAAATACGACGAGCGCACGCAATGTTTTGTATGTGTTATTATTTTACTCCGACAATTCTGAAGAGTCTGATTCTGATGAAGAGTCTGGCACGTGTAATTCTCCGTGCTCGTATCGCCAACCTGGTGGGAGAGGACAGTTATTGTCGAGAAGGTATTGTACACATTCGGTTTTGTTTTTCTTGTGCGCTTCTCGTATGGCCCAAGAGTCCCACGGTGCTTTGGCGGTTTCGTGCAAGTACTTCAAACAGTCTAAGTGGCCGGACTTGGCTGCACGCTCACACGCCAACGTGTCATATTCATCATACTTACGCTCAACAAGATATTCGAGTATATGAAGATGACCATTTTTAGCCGCCCAAGCGGCAGTATACCAATCCCAAGGCGCTTTGCCTTCTTCGTGTAAGTATTTGAGCATCTCGAGATGACCTTTTAAGGCAGCATATGCACACGCACTCGTATCGACAGGACACTCATTTGCAACGCAATACTTTACCATTTCCAGATTAACTTGTTCTGCGGCCGCATTAATCGTATTTTCATCCCATTCACATTTTTTCTCCTCTCGCGCCCACTTGAGCAACTCGAGTTTATTCGTTTCAGCAACTTGCCAGCAGAAAACTTTTTCTTTGTCCCACCACCCGCTCGTCCACAACGATTTATGCTCCCACGCAAACTCCAACGTAGATATTGATGACATCTCTTTGACTATGAAACTCTTCTTCAAATCTCTTGCACGAGACGATCTCTTAATCAACTTTCTCGTCTCCGTATTCACGTCGTAAAAGAATTTGAGATCCGTCCCGTTGAGTTTACACATCACATGCTTCTCCACGATATCGCGACACGCGCCGCCACTCAGCAACGCCTCTCTGAACAAACGCCACAACGGCAAAGGTTTATTCTCAAGCGCCGCTACGATGCTTCGCGCGCGTTGGAGTCTCTCGTGTTCCTCTTCCGTCAAGTATTCGGAGGACATGATGAGATCGCTTTTTTAATAACGCCAATATTTATTTTTTCCCAAGCTTCTTTTTCTTCTCTTGGAATCCCCTATTTTTTCTTTCACATGCTGGTCATATTTTAGGCGCGTGGTTCCCATCGCACGGCGTTTAATACTGCGAAGAGCGAAATCAAAAGAGAGTTTGAGAGAGAGAAAGCGAGCACACATGCAGGGCAATAATATTTCAAAGAGGCACGCGCTATACTTTTGATTTTTTTATTACATTTTCGATTTCGCGTACTCGGCGCATCGTCTCCCGCTAATCAAGGCACCGTCAAACGTCGCCGCGTCGCGATGATCGCCAGCTAAGTAGACGTTTTTCATCGCGCCGCTTTCGCACGTTTGCTCGAACGCGGTTTTGGAGCTTCCTTTTGCCGACGGGGTTTGTATCGGTTGTGCGAACGGGATGCGGTAGACTTTTAAGAGTTTGAACGAACTCGTGATGGACTCGCCGAACCAGTCGGAGAGTTCTGATTTAACCCGGTCGCCAATTTGTTCGTCTGAGAGTTCACTCGGGACGCCAATGATAGAGGCAGAACACAAGTGTTTCCCGTTTGGCGCGTAAGTTGGAGAGACGACGGACGGGAAGCAACAGTTGTTGACCAACGTTTTCTTCCCTCCTCCTCCTTTGTATTTCTCGCCGTCCAAATATAACATCGCGTTTTCCGCGTCGTACGGTTTGTCGCAGGAAAAGTACACGCACGTGGTCCCCACGCCTTTTTCTCTTTGCTTATCTTTCGTGCCGAGCAATCGATCGCACTCTGGTCCTTCCACGGCTAAAATGACTTTTTTACCTCTAATAATCGTCTCCTCTTCTTTGTTCATCATTTGCACGCGCACTTCTACGGCGTCGTTTACATTTCTAATCTCCTGGACTTTTGCATTCGCGTGCACGTTCTTCTCGTCTAACCTCCCAACCAACTGTTCCGCCATGGCCCCGATTCCTTTCGCGGGTAAACAATTCTCGCCCAACGCCAACGACCGCATGACGAAATCGAACAACCTCGAATCCGTCGTCAACTCGGGATTGAAGAAAATCCCACCCAAAAACGGTCTAAAAAACCTATCCACCATCTCCTCGCTAAAACCAAACGTGTTCAATCGTTCCTCGATCGTTTCCGAACTCTCTCTTTGCATCGGATTCATCCGTAACAATAACGTCTGAAATCGCACTAAACCGACCAACACTTTATCCAGCGGCGACCCAATCTTATGATTCGGAAGTAAACTCGGCAGCGCGTCCGAAACGTGCCGAAACGGATCCGCGACTCGATAAAACTGATTCTCAAATCTCACGTCCGCGCCGGCGTAAAATTTCCTCAAATCTAACGCCTTGGTATCGAAAATTTTATTACATTCTTCGTACGAGGAGAGATAGATGGCAAACCCGCGGTCTAAGATGTACCCGTCGACGATATCCGTTCTCGCTCGACCGCCAAATCCGTCCGAGGATTCTAATAAAACGTACGGAACATTTTTTGTTTCCATTTGCACAGCCGCGGCTAAGCCAGCTAACCCACCGCCGATGATGATAATCCCGTTATTATCATCATCAGATGATGCTGTTTTTTCATCACTTTCATCATAATCGTCGTCCTTGTTCATAATAATAGGTGATTCAGATTCTGATGATGACACCGTCGTCGTCGTCCTCATCGCCTTTCTTCTTCTCAAGAGTAAAGAAGAAGAAGAAGAAGAAGAAGAACAACGAGTATTCAGAATACTCCTTCTCTCAGTGTTATTACGTTTCTTCTTCGTCGTAAAACACGACGACGTAACAAAAGGAGAAGACAAAGAAGGAGATAAAGTCGTCATCTTAAAGCAGAGAAAAGAGTCAGTCGGATGTGTCCCTTTTATTATTATGAGGGAAAATTTTGTTTTCTTTCAACTGTGTGTGTGTGTGTGTGTTTGTGTGTTGTATATATTACTCTGATTCTTCTTATTCTTGTCCGTGAATGAATAACTCGCCGTGCTCGTATCGCCAATCTGGTGGGAGAGGACAGTTGTTGTCGAGGAGGTATTGTAAACATTCGGGTTGATTTTTCTCGCGAGCGACTCGCACGGCCACATAGTCCCACGGCGCTTTGGCGGTTTCGTGCAAGTACTTCAAACAGTCCAAGTGGCCGTTCTCGGCTGCCAACTTACACGCACAAAAAAGTCCGTCTCCGTCATATTTATCATATTTACGCTCAACAAGATATTCGAGTATGTGGAGATGACCATTTTTAGCCGCCCAAGAGGCAGTACAAGATTCCCAAGGCGCTTTGACTTCTTCGTGTAAGTATTTGAGGCACTCGAGATGACCGTTTTCGGCTGCACATCCACACGCGTCCTCATCGACAGGACACTCATTTGCAACGCAATACTTTACCATTTCCAGATTACCTTGTCCTGCGGCCATATTAATCGTCCATTCATCCCACTCACACATTTTCTCCTCTCGCGCCCACTTGAGCAACTCGAGTTTATTCGTTTCAGCAACATTCATGCAGAAATATGTTTCGTCCCAGTGACCCGGCCACAACGATTTATTCTCCCACACAAACTCCAAAGTCGATATCGACGACATCTCTCTCACATTAAACCCCTCCTCCAAATCATCCGCGCGAGACGATCTCTTCACCAACTTTCTCGTCTCCGTATTCACGTCGTAAAAGAATTTGAGATCCGTCCCGTTGAGTTTACACATCACGTGCTTCTCCACGATATCGCGACACGCGCCGCCACTCAGCAACGCCTCTCTGAACAAACGCCACAACGGTAACGGTTTATTCTCAAGCGCCGCTACGATGCTTCGCGCGCGTTGGAGTCTCTCGTGTTCCTCTTCCGTCAAGTATTCGGAGGACATGATGAGATCGCTTTTTTTATAACGCCAATATTTTTTTTTTCAGTCAGTTGTTCTTGCGTGCTCACAAATTTTTTTATTCGAACAACAACAAATTCATTTATTCCTCTTTTCTTCATTATTCCTCCGTTCGTTATTAGGGGAGAGAGAGACTAAAACGCTTATTACGACTATGCCTAAACTCAAAAACGGGGAAATGGTGGTGGTCAAAGTAAATTTGACGATGATGATGCGCAAGAGTACTACTAATACTACTAATAATACTCATCTTTTGCGTCGTCGTTTTCGTCGTCGGGAGGGTGTTTTGCTGAGCGCTGATTTGGAGGAAAAACGACCGCCACACGTTTTTTCCCTCGTGGGAGGAAAAAAGAGGGTGCCCACTTCGAGGAAGCAGAAGCGGAAGAAGTTTACGTCGTCGTCGCGCTTTGACGACGACGATGATGCAGGATTCTTCGAAGGAGAACAACAACAACAACAAAAACAACAACAACGAGAGCAGGGAACGGCGCTTTTTTCCTCTTTCGATGATATCCTCCAAGAGCACTCCGGGTCGATTGAAGACGCGTTCACATCCGAGACGCAGTTTCAACGGTATTCGTTCGAACGTGTGGAGCGAGAAGATAGGAAACTGGCGACGAATTTGCGTCGATCGGCGTCGACGTTTTACGTCGTCAGTTCTGTGTTGTTCGTGTTACGGAACGTGATCGTTCCAGCGAACGCGAATAGGAACGAGTTTTTGATTGTTTTTGATGCGGTGTACACGTTCATTTGTTTGGCGTTTTTCGCGTCCAATCTGGCGGAAAAGGAGCGCATAGGAAAGAATAAAAGTTCGCGGTCGGCGTTGTTGTTCGGAAACGCCGCCGTGGCGGCGGCGGCGAATTTCGTGATTGCAGCTGCGACGATGGATATAGAGCAAATTGATGAAGTTTTGATTGAATCGGCTCCGCGATCGAAGGTGATCCTGTACGCGTTGCCGTCCATCGCGTTGGTGGCGTTTCAAGTTGGTTTGGAATTGTTCGGAAAAGACGACTCGGCGGAGAAGAAAGCGACGGAGGAGACGATCGTTCGCGCGGAGGATATTCAAGCGACGAAAGGGATAGATAAGAAGATATTAGGGGTTAAGAAGATAACCGTGAAATTGAAAAATATTGTCCCGAATTGGATCACGATGGGGAAGATTGCAAAACGAAGCGTGCGACCGCTCCAATTCGCCGGAGCGATTTTAGTGAACATCGATCTCCTCGAGAGAACGATGCTGGCGATTTCAACGGGAAAAAGCGATGCGTTCGTGTTATTTCACGGATCGTGGACGAGAGATTTAAGTTCATTCGGGTCATACGCTTTCGTATTAGCGTCTGTGATGGTTTTCATCCAAACGTCCGCTGAAATTCAGATTGAAAGAGCGAAGAAATTGTACGTGGATGAATTCGAGTCGATAGAATCGCTCGAAGAGGTTAACAGAGACCCTTGAAAAAGAATCACACTAGTGAGTATGTACAACAAAAGGAAGGAGACGATATTATTAGTAGCAACGAGAGATACTTCATTATTAGATACGCGCGCGCGATTATTATAACACAAATAATTCTTAAAACAACAATTCTCTTTCTGTCCACAACAGAGGAAAGAACGTTTTACGAGACATACACAACAGTTATCATCATCATCATCATCATCTGTTGATCGCAATATTTTCTGTAGCCAAAGATACCTCGTGCACAGCTAACGCCAACCCGGGGAACAAATGCATCAAGTACGCCGCCAACAACGCCTTCCTCTCCGCTCTCGACGCGCGCTTGAGATTCGTTTTTTCTAAAAGTCCATCCGGCAACGAATCGATCGCCTCGCCAAAATTCCGGGCTTCCACTAATGCGTCAATCATCGCAATCATTTCTTTTTCGTTCGGCGGGTGTTCGTAGGCATTTCGACAGAATCGCAACAAATCGGCAAAGTTGTTCCCGTACGGTTTAACTCCAATAGCTTCAGTTTGGACGGTTGCTGCGGACGTGATCGTCGCCGAACTACCGATGTTGTTGGTAGGTTTCTTGTTGTTGTGCAGGTGGTCGCCGTTGACGTTACTCTTCATCTTCTTGCGATTCGAATTCGCGGCGTGGCTCAATACTCGCTCGAGAATTTTCGAATCGATTCTGCGTTGCCAGTCCGTGGAATCCATGTTTACTGCCATCAAAAGCGCCCCACGATCGCTACTGCCCGCAGAACTGCCTTGATGTAACATCGCCGACGTCGCGAGTTTATCTAAGACGCTCGTCAACGATTGGTTACCCGAGGATGCGCCGCGTTCGTGTAACACGCGCACGCGAAGCATGGTTTGTTGGTTATTCCACAACAGAGGGTGTGCACACACTTCCGAGGCAGTCGGTCGAACTTTCGGGTTCGGGTCTAACATGGCCGATAACAGGTGTCTCGATTCCACTTGACGCCGCGGGCTTAATCCAGGCGTTCGCATGAGAATTTGAAGATTTCGCTTCCCAGCGATGATGTCTTCGTCCGACGGTTGTTTGTTTGGATCCAAGCCAAACGGAGAGGATAAGCCGGTCAGCACGAAAAAGAAGCACACGCCCATGGCCCATATATCTGCGGCAGGCGTTAACGGTTTCCGTTGTAAAATCTCCGGCGCTCTTCCGGCGAGCAAAATGGACACCCCGTATTTGTTAAACGTGGACAAGGAATATTGATCGTGTTTCGACCCGTTCCTCGATTCTTTCGATAACTTGACGCCTAAACCAACGTCAGCGATTTTCACCTCGCCATTCGCCGTCACCAACAAGTTTTCTGGTTTCAGATCGTTGTGCGTGATGCATCCTTGTGGTTTGGAGGCGTCGTGGAGCCACTCGATGCCGCCGGCGACGCCTTTCAACAATCCGACGCGTTTGTCGATTCCTAAAGTTGCGTTTTGTCGACTGACGTGTTCGCGCAAAGATTCTGGACACAACTCTAACGCGATGAACACGTTTGAGTTTGTAATTCCCCAACAGTGGAAGAATGGTACTTTCGGCGATTGGTTCAACGCAGTCATCAATTCGACTTCGCGTTCGACTAATCGGACCAATTCTCGTCCTTTCTTTCCCGGAGGTCTGGCGATGCGTTTTACCGCGACCGCGTGTCTCGCGCGAGACGTGTGTCGCACGTAGCCTCTAAACACGTACGTGCCAGCAGAACCAACGCCGATAACCTCTTCTTCGTTGTAAATGATGGAATCGCCAACTTTACGCCACGTCGTCGCAGACGAATCTGCGCCGCTCGTGCTATTGTTATTGGTTTTTTCGTCGTTGAACTCGGACGAGCCGGCCGCTTCTCCGGCACCGTCGTCGTCTGGAATAGCAGACGCCCACACTCGAATCGCTTCTTCTTCTTCTTGCGTCATCGCTTCAAATACGCCCGAACTTCCAGCTTCGTCTTTGCTGTTGCTTTCAAAAACTGGACCGCGTACACCGACACCCGCCATGGCATCGAACCGGACGCGTTCTGTTCTTTGTCGCATAGAATTTAACGTCGCGAGATCTTGGGCTTTCTTCTTGTTACTTTCTTCCGCGCCTAACGAGGAACTTGCATTCGCCATTCTTTGTACTTGTTCGTGCTCCGCAGCGGTAATTTCCAAGGATTCGCGCAAAGTCGCGAGCATTTGCGCGGATTCCGGGGTGACCGATCCGCTTTGCCACGCAACTTTCGATGCCATGAAGTACGCCTTCAAACGCTTATCACCGCCTTCCAACGCATCTTCGGCTTCGAGTTCTTCCAGAGCAATTTTCGCTCTTCGCAAATCAATCTTATCTTCCTCGGCTGTGAATTTCGCCTCGGCTTCTTCGATGGCGAGTTTGATGTTTCGTTTCGATCTCGAAGCGATCGCATCCTCAACTCTTCGCAACGATTGCCATTTTTCCAGCACGATTGTCGCTTTGACGACTTCTTCTTCTAATTTCCACGGCCACGCCGAGGCTTTCGCTCTTCGAATCGCTTCTTCGAGTTTCATGACGTCCAATTCGGCGACGCCGCCAGAGGCTAAATCGCCGCCGCGTAAGTTCAACTCCAACGCTTCCACGAGACCGGCTTTGACGCCTTCCATCTCTTGCAACGCGGTCGTTCTCGACTGAACTCTGGAAACCAACGCGTTCAACTTCGCCGCACCTTCTTGCGTCAAAGGTAAACCCGAAGAGGCTAAATTTGTCGCGCGAAGTAACAAATTTTCTAAAGTTGGAATCGAATCGTACGTTCGCGACGCTTCGTCGGCTAAGGTTTTCCGCATATCGGATTCTAAAGCGATCGCTTCGAGCGCAAACTCGGCTAACTTAATCGCCGTTGCTAATTGCTCGCGTTCAGGAGAACTTTCTTTGACCATCACACCGTCTCGCTCTTTCGCGCTCGCTACGGACGAATCGTTACTCACAAACGGATCGGCATCGAACGACGACACCACCATTTTTTCTTTTCTTCCTTCGTCTTCATCATCATCATCGTCGTCGTCGTCGTCCGATTGACTGACATCCACGGATTCCGATGTGGCAGAAGACGACGACGACGACGAAGAAGAAGAGGTGGAAGAGGACGATGTTGTCATTTCTTCGTCTTCTTCGTCGATGGAAAATTCGACGTCTTCATCGTCATCATCGCTGCTAAATGGGTCCGCTCGACGTTCCTCTCTCCGTTTGTTCCTCAGCATCTGTTTTCTTTTTCTTTCCTTGACCATTTTCGACAACTGCGCCTTTTCCTTCTCCAACTCTAAACTTTGCCGTAAAATCTTCCTCGCGCGTTCTAACGTCGCGACTAACCTCTGTTCGTCCATCGGCACCGCCACGCACTGCGATTTCAAAGCGTTCGCTAAACTTACTTCCTCCATCGCGAGCGCTTTCAAACGAACGTCGCGTAACATCTGCTCGCCGTCTTCGGCGACCGCTCCTACAGCTTGCGCCTCGCGAATGGCTTCCTCCAACGCGACGAGAGATCTTCCCGTCGGATCGTTCTTGGCCAACGCAAACGCGCGATCGACTTTCTTCTTCGCCTCGACGCGTTTGACGGACCGTCCGAGTAAAATGCGAGTTCGTTTTTCCATTCGTTGCTTCAAGTTTTCCTTCTCTTCCTTTTTCGGTTTCCCGGATTGCACGGCTTTGGCTAAAGAGTCGTCGAGCCAAATCGTTAATGCGACGAAAGGCACGTTCTTTTCCAACAACGTCTCCGCGCATTTGACCATCGCTTCGCCGTCGGATTCTGAGGCGTTATCGTTTCCAGGCGCGGCAAAGTGTATTAACACGACCATTTTCTTTTCACCTCGTTTGCGTTCACTCAACGCGTCTTTCGTGCCTTGATTCATCTCAACCACAACATCTTCTTCTTCTTCGTTTAACGCGTCCACCATGTTGTTCCCGTAACTCTCGAAATTAAACGGCGCGTCTGGCCACAACAAATCAAAACACTTTTTCAAATCGCTCCTACCTAAACCTTCGCTCGGTAACAAAACTGTCATCGTCTCGCCTTCTCTCCTCCCTTTTCCGCTCAAACCACTGGCGGCTCGTAAAGCGCTCGCGGACATCAGCGCTCCTCGCAGCGCCAACGCCACGGTGGGCGCCGACCACTCTTGCCAACTCTCCAGCGCGATTCGTAAATTTGACAATAAAGGATCGTTGCTATCGTCGATATCTATTTTCGTAACATCATCGATTTCACCACTCGTCATCTCTTTCTCCATGACCGATTTCCTCCCCATAGCCAGCTCTTTCCTCCCTCGAAACTTTCTCTCGTGCGCTCGAATAAACGGAATCGGCAAATGCATCGCCACGGACGGACTTTGCCCTCTCACCAACTTATTCGCAGGAAAACTCGTCACTTCGTTCACGATTGTATCCGAAACCTCTTGACTCGTCAACGTCGTCGACGTGGACGAACCTAAATGCCAGGCAAGAATAGCCTCGAGCGGATCCATCGTCGAATCTTTCGCCACCGGCGGCGGCGCCGACGACGTCGCGTCCGGGGCAAATACATCTTTCGCTTTCAAAGCTAAATCGTTCAGTGTCTTCGAAAATCCGAAGCCTCCTCCTCCTCCTCCTCCTCCGTTGTTGTTGTTGTTGTTTCGGCTTCGATTATATATATCCTGTTCTCCCGAAGAAGAAGAAGAAGAAGAAGAAAGTTTCTCGGAGGAAGAACCGCCACTGCTCGAGGAAGAAGAAGTCGTCCCATGAGTAGTGTTCCTTTTCCCGTTGTTGTTGATGTTGGGAACACCACCACCACCACCACCGTCTCCGCCGCGGTCTTTCGTCTCGTTGTTCTTCTCCCTCTCGTCGTCGTCGTAGTTGTTCTTAGTACTACTGCTGCTCTTAAAAACGTTCTTCTTCCTGCGAATCCTCGCGTTCCTCGCCGTCGTTCTCTTTGACACCAACGACGCCAAACTGCAATGTTGTTGTTCGCGATGAGAGACGAGCGCACGAGAGGACAAAGAAGAAGAATATGAAGAAGAAGAAGAAGCCATCGTCTCGCGCTCTCTCTCTCACTCTCTCTTTCGTGCTCTTATTATTAGTAGTAGTATTACAGAAAGCGCTGTTGTGTTAAAGAAGAAGAGCGTCCAGAAGAGAGAGAAAAAGTGTAAAAAGTGACGTTTTTAAAGCTTTTTTGAGACACCAAAATGGAGGTTGAAAATACACCAAAAACAACATGTAGCTTTTCTTCGGGTGCTCATGCGTGTGCGTAACTTCTCCATCGCGACGAAACGAGAACTGAAAATGAACACACGGAACACTCGTAGCAGTGTGTATCTTTGCGTGTGCATTTTCAGCGATATTTATGTGCACGCGTAGAAGATATAGAGACACAAAACGAGAGCGTTTTTTTGCACCTTTTGTCAGCTGTGTAAAAAACAGCGGAGTAAAGTAAATCTTCTTTTCGTCTCCACTCTGTATATCTGAGACGTTGCATGCGCAGGAGCATCGTCGGCGTTCACAGAGCGGCGTCAAAGTCTTTAGCACATACCACTTTTACGAATACTACTACTCGCGACAAGAGTTTCACGGAAAACACGTTAGTTTTTTCTTTGTGTTTGCGGTGGTTCGCGTCTTCTTCTTCTTCTTCTTCTTCTTCTTCTTCTTCGAGTGCGCAAAGGGAGGAGGGATACGCGTCAAAAGGGATTGCATCGAAATCATCGTCGTCGGTCGTACACTGCGATTTGCGAAGAGGAGGAGAGACAAGCGCGAGCAGCAGGTATTCGCATTCCACAGAAACAACACCAACGAGCAGTGGTAAGATAAGGAGTACAAAAATCGTCGACAACATGACAGAAGAACAACCGAAGAAGAAAAATCACGTCGTCTTCGTCCTCGGTGGCCCCGGCGCTGGGAAAGGCACGCAATGCGCAAACATCGTCCGCGACTATAACTTCACGCACCTCTCCGCGGGCGATTTACTCAGAGCACACATGAAATCCGGCACAGAGGATGGAAACATGGTCGCACAAATGATCAAAGACGGGAAAATCGTCCCGAGCGCAGTGACGGTGAAACTCTTATTAAACGCGATGGCAGATTCAAAATCGAATCGATTTCTGATCGATGGGTTCCCGAGGAACAAAGAAAACCGAGACGCCTGGGTCTCGGAAGCCGGGTACGATTGCGATTTCGTCTTAATGTACGACTGCACGGAAGAGGTGATGCTGGAAAGATTGTTAGGACGAAACGAAGGGAGGACGGACGATAACGTGGAATCGATCAAGAAGAGGTTCGTGACGTTTCGAGAGAGCTCCGTGCCGGTGGTGGAGTTTTACGAAACCTTGGGGAAGGTGAGGAAAGTCGACGCGATCGCGACGCCGGAGGAAGTGTACGAGAAAACGAAGGAGAGTTTTGCACAGTTCGAATAGATACAGAAGAAATGAGAGAGGAAAACGAGAGAAAGGGTGAGATGCGTATGAATCTTAATGTAATACATGCTCCTGAGAAGAGAACATCGAACATCTTTAACAACGCGAAGGAGATATTCATTTTTATCCGCGCAAAAAACACACTCCTTTCTTTGTTCGTAGTCTTTCGTTTGTGGCTCAAATTCGTGGCTGTCCCCTTTCTTTACACTCGTGTCTACCGTTCTCTCGTGCGATAAAAATAACGTCACTTTCCAACCGCAAGAAACAAACAAACACACAAACAAACAAAAATGGAGGACGTGGAAAAAGGCAACACCAACATGAAGAAGAGCTCGAGTTTACAAGACGTGCTCGGCTCCAAGAATAACTTGAAAGCGGATTCAGTCTTTCGGTGCGTCGTTTTTTGCTTTCGCTTCTTCTTTGTCTTCTTTCCGTTCGATGATGATGATGATGACAACGGTGCACAAAATGCGCTTTCCCGAAACCAATGAATCTCGACGCGACCGCCGCACCGTGCGCCTCCTCCGTCGCGTCACCATCTCGAAACGAACTTTGAACGATACTTTTACGACGAGGAGTATTGATACATACGCATTCGTGACGTATTTATTCGTGAACTACACGCAAAGGCACTCTTTTTCTCACACGTCGGTTCGTTCATGACGTGACTTGGGAATAACGTCATGTGCAAAGAAAGGAGGGTGCCCACAGTCACATCCGCTGACGCGTGTCTTTTATCTCTCTCTCTTTACACAACACAGGTTCGAAGACGTGCGCTATCGGGTGAAAACGAAAGACGGCGAGACGGAAATCTTGCACGGGATCAACGGGTGCGTTCGATCGGGCGAAGTGCTCGCCATCTTGGGGCCTTCGGGCGCCGGGAAAACGTGTTTGATCGACGCGTTGACGATGGAGATGAAAGGGGGAGATAACTACGGGAAAGTGACTTTGAACGGTCAAGATTTGACTCGCGATGTTTTTACGCGAAATTGCGCGTCGATGACGCAACAGGATAACCACTGGGCGTTTTTGACGTGCCGAGAGACGCTCGATTACGCCGCGGATTTGTGCGTCAACGATACCGAGGAACAGAAGAGAGCGAGGATTGACGCTATTTTGAGCACGGTCGGTTTGAACGATTGCGCGGACACGAAAGTTGGCAACCAGTTCTTGAAAGGTTTGTCTGGTGGACAAAAGAGACGCTTGTCCTTGGCGGTGAGTTTGTTGACCGATCCGAAGGTTTTGTTCTTGGACGAACCGACTTCGGGGTTAGACGCGGCTGCCGCGGCGGCGATTATGTCGTTTTTGAAAGAACTCGCGCAAGCGACGAACATCGCAATCGTGTGTACCATTCACCAACCGTCTACGGCTGTTTTCAACGGTTTCGATCGCGTCATGTTGTTATCGAGCGGGAGAGTCGCGTATTTGGGCACCTCCAAGGACGTCTTGCCGTACTTTGAAAAGATCGGACACAAGATGCCGGCGAATACCAACCCGGCAGAATACATGCTCGATTTAGTCAACCGAGAGTTCACGGACCCGAAACAAGTCGACGACATCCTCGATAGGTACGAGAAATCGTACACTGGGTTACCGTGTGGGAGTTACGAGGACGATTTGAAGGAAACCGGCGGCGTCCCGAACAATGAACATTTGGGCAACTCCACGCTCGCCGAGACGATGACTTTGTTTCGCCGACACGGTTTGTTGGTCTTTAGAGATCCGACTTTGTACGTCGCGAGAGCCGTCATGTTCTTGAACGCGTGCATCTTCTTTGGCATCATTTACATCAAGTCCAGAGAGAGAGAGCAAGACCAAGTCTTTTCTAGAATGTGGCTTCTCGTTTGGCACATCGGCGTGCCAACCTCCTTGGGCGTCGTCGCGGTGTTTAGTTACAACGAAGAATTTGCGGCGATGAAACGTGAAATTAAGAATGGCATGTTGAGACCGTTTTCTTATCTCTTCTCGAACGCGTTGATTCAGCTTCCGTTGATGCTCTTCTTGGGCGTGTGCGCGGTTTCGGTTTCCGGATATGGCATGGCCGATTGGTACGCGCCGCATTACATCCAAGTCTTGTTGGTGTACGCGTTGATGTTGTGGGCGTACGAAGCTGCCGCGCAAGTCTTTTCCATTTGTTTCACTAACCCGTTGATTGGTATGCTCGTTTACATGAACTTATGGTTCGGCGGTTTCCTTTTCAACGGTATCCTCATCGACGAAAAGGACGTCGTGTGGCCGTTCAGGGCGTTTACGTACGTGAACATCATGAAGTGGGCGTTGAGAGCGATCGTGTATTTGGAATACTCCGACGCCACTTTTAAAGCGTGCACTGAATCCGATTTGTTGTGCTTCTCCAACTCCGCCGAAACTATGCTCGGCACGGGTATGAAAGTTCCCGGGTCGGAAGTTTTGGATTCCATGGGCAAAACGTACCGATTGTATTCGAACGAAGACACGGTTGCGTTTGACGCCATGATGGTGTTAGTCATCGGTATGGGCTTTAAATTGTGGTACTTCTACTTGTTCTACACGAAGACGAGAAAAGTGAAAGAGATTTTACCCCCGATTGGAGACGTCGCGAAGTAAATTTTCGCGTATTCTTTTCTCATCTGTGGCGGTGGTTCACTATTCAGACTGTATATATTCTTTCGGTATTTCGTTGTTTATATATATGCTAAATACATTATTTGATACGACACATACCGCACGCATACCCACCACACGCTTTCTTTTTATACCACCTATGAGGAGAGAGAAGAAGCAAGCGTCAGTAGTTATCGTTTTTTTGTACACGTTCTTTTCCAAACTCGCGCGCGCGAATTCTTCTAAACGTTGTCGTCGCCGCTGCGTTTATCTGCTCTTTCTTCTTCTTTTCTCTTCTTCTACTTTTAAACAACAATTAAAATCATTGCGCGCCGCGCGTCATAAAACTCGAGGCACTATTCGCCAAAATATTCAGCGCGCTATACCCGATTGCAAAATACAAAGCTGGCCGAATCAACATCGAAAGCGCGTTTCGCGCGCCTCCCGTTACGCTCGTTCCATCGATTACCTTCGCTTCCTTCTTTTCGCACTCTCCTTCCACGTATTTCACGCTCACTGAATTCACGCAGTGTCTCTCCGCCGTCGCGGTAAACCCTTCGTTTTCAAACACGTGCCCGAGATGCCCGTCGCATTTTGCACAGACGATTTCCACTCTTCGCATGCCAAACGTCTCGTCGATATTCGTCGAAACCGACCCTTCGTAGCACTTATCGAACGCTGGCCAACCGCATCCGCTGTTGAACTTTGATTCCGCGGAATACAAGGCGTTCCCGCACCCCGCGCACACGAAGTGCCCCTCCGACGGGTAGAACTTATCGTACTCCCCCGTTCGCGCGGGTTCCGTGCCTTTCAGTCGTAAGACTTGAAACTGTTGCGCGGTTAAACTCTTCTTCCACTCCGCGTCGGATTTTTGTATCTTTTCTCCGTTTTCCCCACCCGTGCTGCTCATCGTGATGATGCTTCTTCGACTAAACGACGACGAGGTTTTGTTCTTCTTCTGAGAAATCCTCTTTAACGGTGTTGTTGTGTTTGTTCTTTTCTGATGATGACGACGCGTAGAAGTGGTCGAAGTCGCAGTTAAAGGAGCAAAACGCATAATGGATTACGAAAATGGATTAGTGAGGGAAAGGAGTGGGAAAGGATGACTCTAGTATAAGCGCTTTGCGGATCTCTCTCTCTCTCTCTCTCTCTTTCTCTGTTTACTACAAAAAATAAAGTCTAAACTACACTATAACAACTAATTACCCTTATGTTCGCACCCGGGGACTCTGCACGCCCACTTACAGTTTTTCGTCATGAACCCCGGGTTGCGCTCGCACTCGCCGGCGTTGGCCCACCCTTTACATCTCTCGTCCGTATTCTCGCACCCTTCCTTGGGAGGTTTCGGATTTGGGAGTTTATAGTGGAACGGTCTCGCGTGAATCCACTTCGTTGCGGTCCATTTCGTGCCTTTGACGACCGGGCACCCGGCGTGCATGGATTTTTGGTCGATGTCGCCTTCCGGGGTTATGGAGAAGAAGAGCAATCCGTCGCCTCGTTTCGGTTTGAACGCGACGCCGTTCTTGGCGCACTCGGAGAATTTTTGCTGCGCGTATTCGCTCTCCGGTTCAATCCACTCGGAATCCGGGAACGCGGTTTCCCCGCCTTCTTCGGTATCTTGTAAGTACAACAAAACCGTCGCGACTCTTTGCCCGCCTTCCGCGCTCAACTGCTGCCCAGATTTCGTATTCTTCTCTCCCACGTCGTGGTGCGCCGAATACTTCTCGCCGACGCCGTACGAAAGAATCTGCATGTCTTCGCCGTTGTACCAAGGAAGCATGGTAAATCTCGATAACCTTTCCTCCACTCTCGTCACTACCGGATATTTCCCTCGCGCTAAAAAAGTTTGCTTCGACGTTCGAATCGGGTCCGTTTTAATCTCCCCGGTTATCGAATCCACCACCGTGCTTCGCTTCATCATCGGTTTCGCAATTCGTAAAATCTCTTCGCATTCTTCCTCGCTCAAAATCGAATGCAACACGAACGCTCGCGGTTGCCAACTGATAGGTTCCGTCCACGTGCCTAACTCTTTATCTTTGTTTACGGATGGGCGGTGTTTTTCGCCGAGCCATCCGGGGAATCGGTTGGAATCTAACGCTTCGTGTTCGAAATCGATTTTCTTTTCCCCGTTGGAGTCGTCCAATCCGAATCCGATTTTGGCATCACAAAAACACCTTTTACACAGCAATACTACGACGAAAACGAGAAATTTTCTCGATGAAAAGACAGACAAACGCTCAAAAGAGCGCATCATGCGCGTATCACTCCGTTCAGAAAGAGAGATAAAAGTGGTTTTGTGCGTCGTTTTATGTCGTGCATTGGTTGAGATTTAGGGGAAAAAGTCTCCAGAATTGACCCTGAAAATTTCATCAGAATAACGAACGCTACAGAGTCATTCTCTCTCCCGTCTGCGCTCGTTTTTGTCGTTTTTATAGAGTATCATAAGTAGTGCGCGTGATGTCCTCTCCGTCTTCGGCGTCTTCCGCGCGCAAAGGTATAAATACTACCAGAGTAGTAATGCTTTGATTCTTTTCCCGCGATATCTCTCTTGGGATATGTTTTGTTTCTGTTCTTCAATGATACGTACGCGTACGCTTCCTAAAGCATAGCATTCATCGCTAGGAAAGTTTGACGAGGACGAATACTGTTCTTTTTGTTGTTTTTGATGATTTTGTGGATGATGATGTGAGATGCTGACCTCTCTTCTCTCTTCTCTCTTTGATGATTGTGTAAAATACAGTTATCCTGGTCACAGGCTCGACCGGTCGCGTCGGGAAAGAAGTCCTCGCGTTACTCTCGAAACATTTTAGTAAACGAGAAGATGGTGAAGAAAATGTTGAAATTCGAGCAGCGACTCGGGATAAAAGCGCATACGCGATGAAATTAGGCGCGGACGAAACGGTCGAGTTCGATTTAACGGATAAGAAGACGTGGCGGAAAGCGATGGAAGACGTGACGCATCTGTTCTCGTCCACGCAGGATAAGTACATCGCGGAACACATGCAATTCGCGAAGTTTTGCCAGGAAACAGAACAGATTAGGAAGAACTTGAAACATATCGTCCGGATTTCGTGTTTTGGCGCGGATACGAATACGAATAAGTACGATAAGAACACGCACGTTTCGAGAGACAAAAATGCGCAGATTCCGTTGATGTTGCAGCACTACTGGTGGAGCGAAAAGTGTTTCATCGACGCGGGGTTTAAAAACATTTTGACCTCTATTCGAGGGAATTTTTACATGAACCATTTATTGAAAAACGAGCTTGACTCTGTGCGAGAAAACGGGACGTTTACCAGTCCTCTCGGGGAGACGAAAAACTCGTTCGTCTCGTGCAACGATATGGGCGAAGCCGCGTTTACGGTACTTAAAGAAGGACCGGAAAGACACGGGAATAAGTTTTACGACATTTGCGGCGCGGAACCGACGTCCATGCGCGACGTGGCGAGCATCTTAACCGAAGCGTTGAAATCCGACGTCGCGAAAGACTTGGACGTCGCGAAAGACGTGTTCGGAAAAACGATTTCGTACGTTCCGCAAGACCAAAAGAAGTTCGAGGAAGATTTTGGTAAAACGAGAGCGGAGTTCTTCGAGTATTTACAAAACGGATTTTATACGAGATGTTCGCCGGATTTTTACAACTTGACCGGGAAACGACCGCTCACGTATTACGAATACTTGACGCGAAAAGGCGCCGCCGGGGATACCGGGATAGAGGAATTGTTTTCATCGCAAGGCGCGTTGTTCACCAAAGGCGTGGACGAGTTCAAAAATTTAGCCGACGTCGTTCAAAAGTAAGTAGTAGTGAACAAAACTCTGCTCTTGAATGCGGTACGTGTAGTAAAAACGAGCATAGAAGTCATCAATCCGCCCACATTAATGCCCACATTTTTTGATGGTTCTCAACGCAAAAATCCCCCATTAATTAATTACCCACAAAAAGAATAACATCACCATGACATCATCACCATCGCCTGTGTCGTCGTCGCCGACTTCAACTCCATCGAATCTCTGGTTGAACCATCCAACCTTGCGTCCTGGGAAATCAGAGCGCGAGAAAGCGTCCTCGTTGACTCCCATCACATCCCCTACTCATACGAAGAACAAAAAGCGGTTACAAAATCTCCTCCTCGTACTCCACGGGGCGAAGATCAAAACGAAGCGTGGGCGGGAACATGTGAGGGAAATTAAACGCTCGTTAGAGAAGCATGGGATGACTGCAAGTTGTGTGCACGAGAAAGTGACGACAAAAGAGGGGGATTGCATCGCCATCGTGCGTGATTCAATCGTGTTACAATCCTCATCATCACACGAGTCGCCAAACCCTAATCCAGTTATCGATGCAATTTTCGTGATGGGCGGCGACGGGACGCTGCGGGAAGCGGTTCAAGGGTACGTGGAAGCGAGACGCGTGAAACCTTTGGGAGTAAAAGAAAACCACGTACCGATAGTCGCTTTGCCGTGTGGCACTGGTAATAATTTTGCGAGAGATTTGAACTGCTTTACGATCGAAGATTGTTTTCGATTGGCGTTTGAAAGAGGCGAGGCGAGGGACGTGGACGCGGTGCAGATTGAAAGTTTCGTAAAAGACGACGACGAGAAAGAAAAGAAGAAACGATCAATAAAGACGATCAGCATTAACGTCGTGACGTGGGGGATGGCGAGAGATGCGGCGGAAACGGCGGAAAAGATGCGCTTTTTAGGTCCAATTCGGTACGATTTGGCTGGATTTTATCACATTTTGAAGAACAAATCCAACGTCGCTTCGTTAACCGCGGAAACGCCTTCAATGCAACTGAAAGGCTCGTGCACCGACGACGATTTCCTCATGCTCTTCGCTCAAAACACGCGCTGTTCCGGTCGAGGATTCCATTTCACTCCCTTGGCGAAACTCGACGACGGTTTGATCGACGTCGTCGTCGCCAAAAAATGCGGGTTGATGAAAACCGTCGCCCTTTTCGACGATACCAAAGAACCAAAGCGCGGCGCGCACGTGGAGAAAAAAGATGACGTTTTTTACATCCAGTGCGAAAAATTGAAAATCGAGACTCACGACAGAGAAGAACTCGTCGGCGTCGATGGTGAGGTCACTTTGAAAACGCCCGTCGAGTTGGAGTGTTTGAGAGGCGCGTTTAGTACTTTCGTTTGATTTCGTTTGATTTTATGACTTTTTGTGCTGCAAAATATCTCCATATAAAATGCACACGAAAGGGGCTTCATCGTCGATACTGCGACGATTATATATACCGTCGTCTCGACTTCGAGGCGTTTATGGACGACGACAAAAACGACTGAAGAAGGCTTTTTTTGCCTCAATCCGAGAACAGCAAGAACAAGAACAGAATTCCATACACATATTCGACGGAGATACGAATTTGCCCCCGTTAGTTCAAACGCGGATTACTCTCACTTGTACGACTCCTCCTCCAGCTCAAAGCGTCGATGACGATTCCCCCTCTACTTGTTCGTACTTCTTGGACGTGGTAAAACCACCCTCGGTGGAAGACTTGTACGACTGGTATACTACTTATAATCAAACGGATAATCCTGATGAATCCTGGGCAAACGTTTGGGAAACTGAAGTGGAGTTGATTCGAAAATACATCGAACGCGACATCGACGAAGAAGCGGCTTCAAATGATAATATAATCATCGAAGTCGGCGCGGGCTTATCCTTCGCCGGTTTACTACTCGCGAAATATTTCCGGAAGAAATGTCTTTTGTTAGATCGGGAACCTCTGGCGTTGCACTGCGCGTTATCGACGGCGAAGGTGAACGAAGTGGAGGTTTCAGCGGTGGACAAATTTGAAGATGTAAAAGAAGAGAATAAAGGTATCGTCGCGGCGGCGATGTTCGATTGGAGCAAAAATGTGACGAGAGAGAGTTTACATTTGAAGAATAAAGCGCGGACGATCATCGGCGCGGACGTGCTCTACGACCCGGAGACGTGTACAGATTTAGCGAACGCGTGCTCGATATTAGGCGAGAAGGTACTCTTGTGCGAGTTGAGAAGAGAACGCGCGATTGGTCTGCAAGCAAAATTTTTCGACGAGTGCGAAAAACTCGGCGCGACAAAGTGTGAGATTGACGAGGATATGTCCTCGGAGGAGTACGTATTTTTAGTCGTAGAGTTTTGAGCGTCGCTTCGCTATTATTAGTTTATTATTAGGATAGAGCTTCTTATTACGGAGACGATAGATTACTAGTAGTACTGGTATTTCTACCGCAGTATTATTATTGCTTCTTGCAGCAAAAGAGCCATTTCTCGTCGTCGTCGTCGTCGTCGTCGTCGTTTTCTTTCTCCTCGTCGTCGTCTTCGACGAAGGGGATCATCCAATACTCTTCCTCCTCGTTTTCTTGTATGCACGTGGTAAACACAGCCGGTTCGTAAAGCTCTACCTCACCTTTCGTCACGCTAAATCGCACCTGATGTCTCTCTTTCCATCGTCTCAACAAGTTAGGATCCGGGAGCATTTGAAACACGTGGTCGCGCATCTCGTCGTTTGAGATTAAAACTGCGTCCTCCCCGGCGACTAACGCGGCGTAGAGCCAATACCAATCGTCGTTCGAGCCGTGCGGCGTGACGAATATCTCTTTGTTTTGTCTCAGTTTGTTTAGTATTTTTTCGCCAAACTGGTGCTTTGCCGCGTGGTCTTTCGTGCGGCGTTGGTGGAGGAAGACGACTGGGCGTTGCTTCGACGCCTCGCTCGCGTCGCTCGTCGAACAAACACAGTATCTCCGTCGACACTCTTCGACGACGTTATCTAATTGGCCGAAATGAAACCTCGAGCCGGCAAAATTCTGGTTCGCCATCCCGACGTTCGCTCCGTCGACGATGCATTGTACCTTCGCCTCTCGCGCCTCCAACCAATTGCAAAAATCGTCAAAGTTTGCGCCGGCTTCGCGTTCTCGAGCGAGTTTCCCGACCGAGGCAATCAGCTCTTTCGATTCGACTTCGTTCAACCCCACTCGTTTCAAGTTGAACGTTTGCTTCTTCTCGCTATTATTACTATTATTATTATTATTATTGTTATTATTATCACTGCTACTACCAATAATAGTGTTTTCGGAGGAGACTTCAAACCGTCCGGAGCTACTCTCCACGTTTTCCACCGTCTCGCACCGCCACGCGTTCGGCTCGGCTTTGAAAAATCTCTCCACGCTTTCAATCAACTCCTTCCCGCACGTTCGTACTTTCGACTTCATTTTCCTCAACATCCTAAACCCATTCTCCTCGCACGTCTTCTTCTCTCTCCCGTACACGCTCATCATCGCCGTAAATTCCATCTCCGTGCACTCCAAACCTTCTCGCTCGATCGCCTCGAACACGTCTTCGGCTCGCTTCCAGTTCCCGCTCTCGCAGAACCCGCGCAAGGAAGGCGCGTACGTCCTCAACTTTGGCGTCAGCTTTTGTTGCGTCTTCTTCCCTCCTCCATCTTTTCCTTTTCCTAAAGCTCCTCCGTTTTTGCACAAATCGACCATCTCGAAACTTTTCTCGAATTCGCCGTTTCGAGCGTACACTCTCGCCATCGCCGTGTAGCTCATCTCCGTTTTCCTTCTCCCTTGTTGATGTTTGTCCTCCTCTTCCTCGGAGTCTTTCATCAAACGAAAGAAAATCTCTTCCGCTCTTTCCTTATCCTCTTCTTTCGTCGAAAAAGAATCATTTTCATCGTTAGCAGAGCAGAGATGCAACAATACGTTCAGCGTGTGCATCGGGAGAGCAATCGCGGGGTTGTTTTTGCTTTCGTCGTAGGTGGTAAACGCTAAACGTCGATCGTTTCGGGAGGCGGCGTCGTCGATTTTTTTTCTCGTTTGGAACGTTAACTGGCGGTTGATTACACCACCATTTACTCCACCAGAAGTATCAGGAGTATCATTAGGTTTGTGACGCTTGTTGTTGTTCATATCGTCGTTCGACGTGAGGAGCGCGTTTTACGAGCAGCAGCAGCGGCAGGTTGTTGTTGTTGTTGAATTGAATTCGAAGGAAAAAAAGTGAGGAAGAGAAGGCTTCGATTTTTGTGTATCTGCGCGTATTTACAAGGTGGTTCGTGTGCTGACTCTAAATGGTATACACTTCAATTCTCTCCTCTCAAACTGCGTTTAACTTCTCTTTTCTCTCGATTATTAACACACGCACACGTTATAGATAGTATATAATTTTAGTATATCTTAGAACGAATCGGCGTCTTTGGCGACTCGATTTTCTTCGCTCGGGACGAACCCGGGTGGAGGTTCGACAAAGTTTTCCGGCAAATGACTCTCGCCTTTCACGAACGGGTTCTTTTGCGTCGTGCCCATGCTGGAAAACGTGTGGTTGACGTGCGCGTGACTGGCTTCGTCCGCTCGGACGGCGAGTAATACGTCTCGAATGGTCGCGTCTTCGTCCATTTTCCAATACTCGATGGCCAATTTCGGCGCTCTTTCCTTGGCCCATTGCCTGGCGTCGGTTCCTCCGCTGTCGATATCGTTCAACGCGTGCGTGTACGTTCTCACCGCCTCTTCCTCTAAATACCCGACGAATCGGTGGCACGTTCTCGGCGAGATCAAATAACTAAAGAAAAACGCGTTAAAAAACACCCCTTGCGCGGCCAACACGCCCGCTCGGAAGAAAATCGACGGTTGTTTCATGTTCAAAAAAGTCATCAAGTGCATTCGTTCGTTCTCCGCTTCCTCCAACAACGTGTGAATCCACCCGTTATCGTGTCTCAACAGCCTCAACGAGTTCATGTGTCTCAACATTCCCGCCACCATCCCAGGAATCCCCGCCACCGTCTCTAAAAATATAAACCGAAACAACCACTGATCTTTCGTCAAGCTCTTCTCGTGCGAATAGCTCGTGATCGTATCGAACCCTTTCCGAGCGGACCAGACCGCGAACATAGACACGTAATCTCTCGCGCCTTGCGGTGGTCGGTGTTTCGGTTTGAGTTGTTCGATGAACCCGAAATCGTACGTCGGGTGCGCCAGCATGTACGACTGCGCGGATTTTTTCATCTTCGTCTCGTCTTTTTTCGCCGTCTGCACGTCCGTTTCCACCATTTCCTCTTCCGTTGACGTCGTCGCTGCTTCTGCGCTAAATCTTTTCTTTTCAGCTCGCGCGTTTTGCGTCGAAACGCCTCCGGCCGCGAACGAGGTGGAGTGAAAGGTGCGCGTTTTACTCATCCTTTTCATCGAGTCTCGGTGTTCTTCCTCGTTTCTCGCGTTCGTGTGAAACGTAAAGTGCGTTCTCGCGTGCATCGTGGATGACGTTCCCGATATCGCCGCAGAGCGAAACACGTCGGTTTTTCCATCGACGATGCGATGCGTGCGAGAAAAAATGGACGTGGACGACGACGTATGCGACGACGACGAAGGGCGTTGCTTCAAAAGCAAACCCGCTGCTCTTCGACACGCGGCGCACATCTTTTTTGTTTTGTTGTTGTGAGTAGTCGAGTGGTATTCTTTTGTTTCAACGCTCCGTTTTGTGCGTGTTAATATGAATGCGCGCGGAGGAGTATTGAAGAGAGTTGTTACAAATGGAGCAAAAAGGCCAAAATTTTATACGAGAGATTTAAGTGGAGATCTTTTTCACCATCTGACGCAATAGAGACACAAACAAAAAAGAAAAAAAAAGCAGCGGTGTCAAAATGCATTTCCTCTCGCGTGTTCTCGGCGTGTGGGTTCAAATAAAAAAGTGTGTCTTGCTGCGCATGCTGCTGTGGCTCCTGTCTGTTCTGCTGTGAAACAACTTTTACGGCGTCGCGTTCGTAGAGTATTATTCTATATATTTATTATTATTAAAAAAATGTGGACCGAGTGGGCGTCGTCGTCGTTCCGTACTGATGCGCGGCTAAAGCAGCGGGGTTTTGTTGTTGTTGTTGAAATTGTTGTTGATATTGCTGCTGCGGCTGAAACGAGAGAGGATCCGTCGTCGTCGCAGAAATGACCGGTTGCAAACCGTACGCTAAACACATTCGGGTTAAATCTTCTCTCATGGATTTGATGTTTCCAGCGAGGTGGTCGACGACGTCTTTGTGCGAGGAGAGGTCGTCCAAGTCAGTCTTGGTGACTTCAGCGCGCTCGCGGTCGTACGGTTGGAGGAGGACTGGTTTGTTGGATTTTTTCTTGTTCTTCGTTTGTTGTTGTCCGGACGAAGAAGGAGGAGATGTCGTCGTCCTTTGGTGGTTGATCTCGTATCCACCGTTGTTTGCGGTAGTAGTGCCCGCGAATAAACTACCTCCTCCACCTCGTAAAGGTGACGTCGCTAATTGCCTCGATAACTCTTGCGTTTTCACTCTCGCGGTGGTGGTCAACTGTTGCGCCTGTCGACTCAAACTTTCCTTACCGGAACCGTCCAACGCTCTCTTCAGATTTTGCAAAACTTCGAACAACTCTCGCTCCTCTTTCGACGCGAACGTGGATCCACCATTCACCGCGCCTCGATTGTACGCAGTACCGCCACCTCTTCTCATGCTCAGTTGCGGGTTCACTCTTCTGTGATACGCCGCTCTGAACGATTCCAGTTTTCGCATGACTTTCAACACTCTGTGCGCGTGTTCTTCGCGTCGGCGTTCGCACTGCGTTCGCCTCACTTCGTACGAGCCTTCTTTCCAGCTGTTGATTTGGCGTATGCACTGGTTGTACGCGTTGACGAACGCCTCTTGCGATTTCAATTCCTCTTCCTGAGCTTGTTCTCGCTGATACAAACCGTCGAAACCGTCTACTCGACACGGCCACAATCCATTCTCGTTTTCTTCGCCGCCGACTTTATCGAGCAACTCGTGCCACGTCCGTTCGTCGATGTTTTGAATTTTCACTTTCTGTCGAGGATCTTGCGCGATGTTGTAAAAGAAAGCTTTGAATCTGTACTCCGGATGTTGCGGGTTATACGCGTTCATGACGTCGTGTAACTCTTTGACCGGTTCTAAAGTGGTCCCGCTCGCCGGCGGTTGACTGGCTAAGTGTCTTTGTTGTCGCGCCCTGAGCAGCGCTTCCGACGGCGCTAAGTTGCCGCCGAATAACGTCGGACCGCCTTGCGCTTGCGTCGTGATTGATTCCGGAACGTTAAAGAAGGCATTTTGTTGTTGCTGAAACTGCGTGAGTCCTTGTTGATTTTGCGGTTGCGTCGCGCCGAGAGGCGACGGTCGATTACCGAACAACGAAGGCGTCGTGTTCGTTTGTTGTTGTTGTTGTTGTCCTAATCCTCCGCCGAAGAGACTACCGCCACTGCTTTGGTTTGGTTGATTACCGCTCGCAGTATTCACATTGCCGAATAATCCTCCTCCTCCTCCTCCTCCTCCTCCGCCAAAAAGTCCTCCTCCTGCGCCTATCGTGCTCGTCGTACCAGCCGGTTTTCCGAACAAACTCGATCCACCTGCAGCACCTCCCCCTCCGAACAACCCTCCACCACCACTCGTTGGAGGTTTCCCGAACAATCCTCCTCCTCCTTGTCCTCCCTGAGTAGTAGCAGCGCTCGTATTCGCGTTCCCAAAAATCCCTCCCGGGGCCGGTTGTTGTTGTTGTTGTTGTTGTTGCCCGAAACCCGCGGTGTTGGTGTTCCCAAACAACCCTCCTCCTCCTCCTCCTTGTTGTTGCTGAGGAGTATTGTTGTTCGTATTCCCGAATAATCCACTCGATGTCGATGTCTGCGTTGGATTGTTTCCTCCGAACGCACCGCCCAAACCTCCTCCTCCTCCTTGATTTTGATTCGAATTCGTTCCAAAAGGAGTACTATTATTCCCGGCGTTTCCGAACAACCCTTGTCCTCCACCACCACCACCACCGAGAGCAGCACTTTGCTGTTGTTGTCCAAACATCCCGGGAGCGTTGGTGTTGTTGTTGTTATTGTTGTTATTGTTTGAGCCGAACAAACCTCCTCCTCCTTGATTTTGATTCAATCCGCCACCAAAGAGTCCACCACCGGCGTTGGTGTTGGTGTTGTTGTTCGCGGCACCAAACATATTCCTCGTCTCTCTCGAAAGAAGGTTACGCGCGCGTGCGTCGTTCTGCACCGCGTCCTCTTCGTGCTCTCTCTCCCTCTCTTTTGCGTGTGAAAAGCCGCGAGTGTAATCGTGTGCAAAAGTATGACGATGATTTTAAACGGAAAAAAATGAAGAGATGTGATGAAGGAACAAAGAAAAAGAAGAATCGCTTCGCCTGCGGAAGAGGAGGGACGCGGGCGAAACCGGAAATGTGTTTTTCGTTTGATTTGTTCGGTAGCATGTAATACAAACGGGTTTGTGTGCACACGCAGGACTATATAAAAGAGCTACTGTTGATGAGTACGCATGTGTCCTTTCAAATGATCAGATCGACGAAAACGCTTCTGGCACACATCGCATTCGTACGGTTTCTCGTTCGTGTGAATGCGCATGTGCTTTTTCAAAGTACTAGAATCACGAAAACGCTTCTCGCACACATCACATTCGTACGGTTTCTCGTTCGTGTGAATACGCATGTGGGTTTTCAAACTACTAGATTGAGTAAAACGTCTCTCGCACACATCACACTCGTACGGTTTCTCGTTCGTGTGAGTACGCTTGTGCTTTTTCAAATCACCAGAATCACGAAAAGCTTTATCGCACACATCGCATTCGTACGGTTTCTCGTTCGTGTGAATACGCTTGTGGGCTTTCAAATGTTGAGATTGAGTAAAACGTCTCTCGCACACATCACATTCATACGGTTTCTCGTTCGTGTGAATACGCATGTGGGTTTTCAAACTACCAGATTCACTAAAAGCTTTATCACAAACATCACATTCAAACGGTTTCTCGTTCGTGTGCGTACGCATATGTACGGCCAATTTGGATGGACTAAGAAACACCTTCTCGCAAACATCGCACTCGTGTTGCCCTCTCTTTCTCTTCACTCCTTTAGCAAGAATAGCAGTTTCTTCTTTCCTCATCTGATGATTCTGTTCCACACCATCGTCACACGGCACGCACATGAGCATCCTCCGCAATCGCTCCACGTCTTCGTCTCCTTCTCCCTCTTCTTCTCTCGCACCACCACTCGTTTTCGTAACCACCACCACCGTCTTTACGTTTTCCGCGCGCTTCGGGTGTTTATTCTTCCGTCTGCTATTCGTCATCCTTGAATAAAGTATTCCGGTTTGGGAACAAATGAAGCATTTCGGAATCCGAAATTTCCCCATTTTTGCGCTTTATACTTTCACCAGAAGTTGCACCCGCACTCGCGATACCATCACCACTTCGCGACTGTTCCGACGCAGCGACCAGAGTCTTTTGTGCGTTCCCATTCGCAGTAAACTGCATCCGAGGGTATCTCCACCCGTTCCACCTCGAGCGACTCCAATTGACGCACACATTCTGTAACGTGAAAGAAGGGGCAAAGAAGCGAGACCAGACTCTCATGTCTTCGACACCGTCGTCACGATCGATCTCCTGCGCGTGGAGAATCGACGTGACCGTGTCCTCGTCCCAGGCGAAGAAAGTTTTACGACCGACAGTTTTGATGACTTTAGAGGAAGGCGATGATGAAAACAAAGAGACGACGTTCGAAATGTCTTTGGAAATGTTTCAAGAGCTACGACTGACCGTGGCGAAGATGCTGACGGAAATGGAGTGGGCGAACGAGGAGGTGAAGAGAGGAGGAGTAGGAGGAGGGCGATGACGATGTGTGTTTGCAGAGGAGTAGCGCGAGATCGAAAGAATGATGCGTAATGTGTATTAGAAATTGAACTAGAGTAGTGTGTATATCCTTCTTCTCATCGCTCGTCGCTCTTCGTATTACGCCGGCGTCCTCGAGCTGCTTCCTAATTTGTACCTCCTGGACTCCTCTAAATATTCGTTCATTCCAACCGCGTCTTTCAACTCCTCGAACGTCGGCAGAAGTTCTTCGTCCGGGTACCCTTCGAACATTATTCCTTGCAACGCGGTTTCCATCGCTTTTACGCTCACCGCTAACATCGACAACGGGTAGGCGACGATTTTAAACCCCATGGCGTGTAACTCTCTCGGTTGACAAATCGGCGTCATGCCGCCGCCTTCTAACATGTTGGCCATTTTCGGCGTGTCTGGACACGCGTCGCAAAAGCGTTGCATTTCCTCTTTCGATTGTAACGCGTCGATGAACACCGCGTCCGCGCCGGCGTCCACGTACGCTTTGACTCGTTCCAAAGCCTCGTCTAAACCCATGGAACTTCTCGCGTCGCTTCTCGCGAACACCACGATATCTTCTAAACTTTCATCTCTCGCGTCGCACGCGGCTCTAACTCTCGCCACGCTCGTCTCTCGATCGCACACAGGTCTCGGACCGGTGTGTCCGCACCGTTTCGGCGCCATCTGGTCTTCGATTAAAATCCCCGCGAACCCGGCTTTGATGTACCCTTCCACCGTTCGTTTCGCGCTCATGGCGTTCCCGTACCCATCGTCCGCATCTCCAATGATTGGAAAATTCGGACTGACCGCGTCGCATATCCGTCCACCCACGTCTTGCATCTCCGCGTAAGAAATCAAACCGACATCCGGTAACGCCAAGTGCGACGCCGAGACGCAAAAGCCTGACATGAAAGCTGCCGAGAACCCAGCGCGTTCGATTAAACGTGCGGATAAAGCGTCGTGCGCGCACGGCGCTTGGACGATTGCGGGACCGTTTAATAACGTTCGCAAAGCGCGAGCGGGATCTTTCTTCTCTTTTTTCGTTTGCGCGCTCCCTCCTCCCGCTGCTCGTGCTGTCGTTCTTTCCTTCCGGCGTTGTTGGTGATGTTGATTTTCCCCGGGAAAACCATATCTCAACGGTGTGACCGTCGTCTTTTTGTCTCGAGCGGCGGCAGCGTGAAGACGACCACAAAAACGAACGCGCGGTTTCGAAGGACGGAACGAAAACGAGTCAGTCGTCGTCGACAAAAGGTGGCGCGAGACGGAAAAGAACATTTGATGATGTTTGTGATGATGTTTGTGAGTGAGGGATAAATTAGAAAGAATGCTGACTGGACGCTTTAAGGCGAGAAGAACACAAAAATACGCGAGCGTCAGATGCCAACGGCATCATCCGAAGCGGTTTCGATGTGTGAGTATTAGTAGTGTCTGCTGCTCTGTTGAATACAACGCTGATGATTGGACTCTTTTTTAAGGGGAGAACAGAATAGTATTAATGCACGCGTTGTTGCACACCGATGGTGCCAACATCATCCAAAGCGTTTTCGATGATGCGTTCTTATTAGTATTGTTTGCTTTGCTCTGCCCAACACGAAAGGTCTTGGATATAAAAATCTCCTTTTTCCGTGAGTATGAGTAGTCTCTCTCTCTTATCATCTCCTTTCATCGATCGCCTTTCATCAAATCTCCAGATCCCGTTGCTCCTCCGAACAACCAGAGGTCGTCGACGTGCATCCACGGCAATCTGCTCGCGCTGCCTTTTTTGACGACACTTTTGCCGCTCTTCGTCGTTTTCTTTTTCTTTTTCTTTTCCTCGTCGTCGTCTTTGTTGGTGTCTCCCAAATCTTCTTCTTCTTCTTTAAAGAAAAGTTCTTGTTCTTGTTCTTGTTCTTGTTCTTGTTCTTCTTCGTCGAGCGGCATCGCGAAGAAATCGCTGCTCAGTTTGCCGTTTTTTTTCAATCGCTCTCTTCGCTCCATCTCGTCGTAGTGGAGTAAAGCGGTCAAAGGGCCAGGGGAGATGAAACCGGCTTTGCGAGGGGTCGGGGAGAAGAGAAAGGATGCGGTTGGTGATTTGAGGAGCTCCCCCATCATGGCGGAGGAGGACGACCTCACCGCGGGTACGCCGCGAGGCGGGATTTCCACGGAGAGTTTCCGCTTTTGAGGGAAGGTGAGATTTTGGGTGGTATCGTTCTTCTTCCCGTCGTCGTCGTCGTCGTTTTTGTTATCGCCTTTTTGTATATTCATCGTTCTTATAGGAAGAGAAGGTATCGTCGGCGGTGACACAATCATGTCCGAGGAGTAGAATCCCATGGCGTTTCTATCATCATCTTTGGCGTTTGCGTTCGAGACGTTGTTGTTTCCGAGAAAGTAAGAAAGCAATCCGCCGGAGCCAGAGATAGATTTGAACATCGTCATGGTCGAGTCGTTGTTGTTGTTGTTATTGTTGTTGTTATTAGTATTCGGGGAATACATCATCGGCGATGGTAAACCGGCGAGCGCGGTGGCTGTAGGCGATAAAATCCCGTCGAGATTGAAACTATGATGAGCGCTTGAATCTATCGCGGTAGCGTTCTTTCTCTTCTTACTATTATTGTCTCCGCCAGTGCCGCCCCACAGTCGGAATCCACCGTTGAAGAACCCAATGCCGTTACCGCGTGCTGACAATGGACGCGTTTGATGATGATGATGACGATGTCCTTCCTTTTGTTTCGATGTCGTAGCGGCGTTGGAGGATTCTCTCGCGAGCGCTTCCCGAGTATTATCCGACGACCACATCTTAAGGCGGCGTGCTTTCTTCATTGGACTCGAAAGTTCGTCGATTGTCGTTTCCTCTGCGTCGAAATCCACCTTCGTTCGAAGATCGTTGTCGTGGTCGTCATCATCGCAGTCGCTCCCGATGAGCTTCTTCGCTTCGAGTCGTAACTTCCTCGCCGCTCGCGCCGAGCGTTCGTCGTAACTGCTAATAATCTTTTCCGTGCTTTGCTTCTTTTTCTTTTTCTTCTTTTTACCATCACCTTTACCATCACCATTACCACCACCGGTCGTTTTTGTCGTCGTTTGTAGCGACGGGAACCGCGCCGCTGCGAGCGAGGCTTGGCGTATCGGAATTTCTTCTTCTCTTTTTTCGTCGACATCTACTCTGCCGCCTTTCTTCGGTGCGACGAGTTTGGTCGTTACCACTGTAGGCGCTACGATCCTACTCTTTGACTTTTCTATTTCTTCCGGCGCTAATTCTTCATTTTCCGCGTTGCCTTTCGCGCGCTTCTTCGCCGTCGTCTGTTTCTTTTCGTTGTTCGCTTCCGTTTGTACTTTTTCTTTTTCCTCTTCTTCCTCGTCGTCGTCGCTCTCGCTTCCGCTGTCCTCATCCTGCTCGTCGTCGTCCGTATCCAACGACCCTTTCGGCGCTTTCTCGTCTTTTTTCTTCTCCTTTCTCTCTCCTACGGTATCCACTAAACTCTGTTCCGCGAAGTGCTGCTTAAACAAATCCTTATTTGACCTCTTCTCCGCCACGTTTGTCATCCCGTTCCCGCCGCCGCTTCCGCCGCCGTCGCCGTCGCCGTCACCGCCAGCACTCCCTCTACTCGCCGCAGCATTATTACCACCACCACCGCTATTATTATTATTAACCACTTTCTTCATCGCTGCTTTCCTGTACTTCTCCAAGACGCTTTCAATCTCTCCATCTTTCGCGCTCGAAGAGTACTGAAACGCTTTATTGTTCGAGTTGACGATGACTAAAGCGATGTCGCAATCGCACAAAACCGATAATTCCATCGCTTTCTTCATCAAACCGTTTTTCCGTTTCGTAAACGTCACCTGTCGATTTCGTTCGTCTTTAATGCGTTCGATGCGGATTTTCTTCCGTCCCATTGACCTCTTCTGCACTCTTTCGTCCGTCTTTCTTTCCGCGTTCTCCGCGGAAGTCAGTCAAGAGAGAGGGAAAAAAAAAGAAGAGGGGAAAAGCGTCAAGACTTGACTTTCAAACGCTTTCGAAACCAAGACTGCTCCCCCTTTTGAAAGCCGCCGCGATAAAACAAAGCTACGCACCGGTCCCTTCGACGTACCCTTCGACCAACCCCGTTCGACTCTCTCTTTCTCTCTCTCACTCTCGCTCTCGAAAGAGACAAAGAGAGACACAGAGACACAGAGACTCTTCTTTACGAGAAAGAGTTCTCGAGTGAAGAACTTTGACTCCTCTTTTTTCTTCTTTTTTTTTTCAATAAAAAAAACTACTCTTTTTCTCTCGTTCGTTCGTGTATTTTTTACTCTCTTTTTCTACCCACCTAAAAAGAAAAAAACTACTCTGTACCACTTCGTGTGCAACTTTGCAACTTTTA
>Ga0255758_10000384_pt1 | contig 49372 bp, 46 predicted proteins | sample 011ome_24_FD_179958 | JGI IMG/M metagenome (GOLD analysis project Ga0255758, IMG submission 179958) | Coastal salt marsh microbial communities from the Groves Creek Marsh, Skidaway Island, Georgia - 011513CT metaG (version 2) | ecosystem: Environmental > Aquatic > Marine > Intertidal zone >... | reverse complement strand
ATTGAGGGCATCAGAAACCGCTTATATCTGCATACCTGGCTTGATGAAATTCTGAGGTTCCAAAGATTTGTTCAGCCACTCGCGCTCTTTTAAGATAGAAACCGATATCATATTCGTCAGTTACACCAATTCCACCATGCATTTGGATTGCTTCATTGCTTACCAGATGGAGTGTTTCTCCAGCTTGAAACTTAGCAAGGCTTGCAAGTCTCTCTAGCTCATTTGAATTCTCATCTGCAGCATGCATGGCAGCAATCACAGCTGATTTGGTCAATTCAATTTCGCAAAACATTTTTGCTGCTCTGTGCTGAAGGGCCTGGAAGGAACCAATTTGCACACCAAATTGCTTTCTTTCTTTAAGGTAATTAACTGTGACATCAAAAGCCTCTTCTGTGTTTCCTAACATCTCTGCTGAAATAGCAATGCGACCTAAATCAAGAATTTTTTCAAGGGTTTCACCAGCTAAGTCTTGCTCACCCAATAAAGCATTTTGGTCTAATGTAAGATCAGACATTTCAATGTTTGCATAATTTCTAGAATCAGCAGTTGCAATCTTTGTTATATTTAACCCTGGGTTATCATTGTTTGCAGCGAATACCGAGATTCCATTTGATTCTCCTGATTTACCAGAAGTTCGTGCAACTAATAAAACAGTATCAGCACTTGCGCCATCCATAACAAATACTTTTTTTCCATTCAATACCCATTTATCTCCATCAAGAACTGCAGTGGCTTCAATGGCAAAAGGATCATGATGATTACCTTCGTCAATTGCTAATGCGGTCGTTAGCTCACCAGCTACTATTTTTGACAGATAATTTTCTTTTTGCTCATCTGAACCAAGCATATTGATCGCTGAGACCCCAAGAACGGATGTCGATAATATGGGAGAGGGTGTAAGAGTTTTACCCAATTCTTGCATGATTACACTTATACCAGCTATCCCAAATTCTGAACCACCAAATTTTTCGGGAACAAGAATCCCAGACCAGCCTAACTCTACCATTTGCTTCCATACTGACTCATCCCAACATTGGCTATTTTCACTATCTCGCATTTCTCGAAAATAAGATACAGGCGTTTTATCTTTAGCAAAACTTTGAGCGGTATCTTTTAAAAACTGCTGTTCTTCTGTAAGTATTAATTTCATATATTCCTTAGTTAGGAAGATCTAGAACTCTTCTAGAAATAACATTGAGTTGAACTTCGGAGGTTCCTCCCTCGATTGAATTAGCTTTAGTTCTCAGCCATGCTTTCGTTATGGCTTGCTCATCATCTGAAAAACCTTCATTCGTCCACCCTAAGCCTTTATTTCCCATAGCGGCAATCATCAGCTCATAGCGATCTTTATTATGCTCAGTACCATAGTATTTGAACATTGAAGATGCTGCTGAAGCCTTTGCACCTTCGTCTCCAGAGCGCTGCAAGGTTAATCCAAATGCATGCTCTTTCATTTTGTGTAATGTAATATTTTCTCTGTGAGCTTGATTAGCTATTTGGCCATTAATCTCACCTAAATATTTTTTAGCTATGTTTACAACATCTGCTCCAGATCCAGTCCCGCCTCCAGCAAGACCAAAATTGGAAATAAAGTTTCTTTCATGTTGCAAGAGTTTTTTGGCTATCGTCCAGCCGGAATTTTCTAGACCAACTAGATTTTCTTTTGGAGCTTTCACATTATCAAAAAAAGTTTCACAAAACGGTGATTTACCACTGATCAGTGTTATTGGTTTGGTGCTAACTCCCTCAGTAGCCATATCAATAAGCAAAAAACTAATTCCATTATGTTTTGGCTCTTTTGGACCAGTTCTAACCAGAGCAAATATCCAATCTGCCTTGTCAGCATAGGAGGTCCAAACTTTTTGACCGTTAACTAAATAATGATCGCCCATATCCTCTGCCTTAGTAGAGAGACTAGCCAGATCAGATCCTGAACCAGGCTCTGAGTAACCTTGGCACCATCTAATTTCACCTTTGATGATTTTTGGAAGATGCTCTCTTTTTTGCTCTTCTGAACCAAATTCAATTATGCATGGTGCTAACATCCATATACCAAAGCTATTTAATGCTGGTCTTGCTTTAATTCTATATAGCTCCTGATGAAGGACTTTGGTTTGATCTCTATCTAGACCCCCGCCACCATATTCCTTTGGTAGATTGGGAGCAGTCCAACCTTTGTTGCCCATTCTCTCAAGCCACAATTTCGATTCAGGATTAACATATTCTGCATTTCTGCCGCCCCAAACCTCTTCTTCAGGCACGAGCGGAGTCCTCATGGAGGGAGGGCAGTTTTCCTCTAACCAATCCCTAACTTCTTGTCTAAAGTGTTCTAAATGTTCCATATTTTTTGATTGCTTGCGCTTATTTAAAGAGCAGTTATTATAATCAAGTAATCATTTTTTTGGTAATTTAAAATATGAAATCATACCAAGCTCCAGAGGTCGGAAAGTCACTTATAGAAGTAGAGTCTCCAACACCTGAGCCAACTGGAAGTCAGGTAATTATTAAAACTATAGCTTGCGGAGTCTGTCATTCCGATGTTCACATACACTCGGGTGCATTTGATTTAGGTGGTGGCAATGAATTACCTGTTCCTGTTCCCAATCCATTCACATTGGGCCATGAAGTTTTTGGAGAAGTCGTAGCAGTGGGACCAGAGGCAACCAACATTAATGTTGGAGATAAAAGAATTGTTTATCCATGGATTGGATGCAGTAATTGTAATGTTTGTGCTAATGGTGATGAACATCTTTGTAATACAGGCCCTGTTATTGGCGTTATGCAGCCTGGGGGTTTTGGAGATCATGTTGTAGTGCCAGACTCAAAATATTTACATGATGCAGGAGATACGCCTGAACATTTAGCAGGCAGCTATGCCTGTTCAGGTCTAACAGCTTATAGCGCTCTTAAAAAAGGAGCTCCTTACAACTCCGACAATGATTTAATTATTATTGGTGTTGGAGGCGTTGGCATGATGGGTTTACAGATTGCCAAGGCAGCATTCAACTGCAAGCCAATCGTTGTAGATGTAGATGATGAAAAGCTCAAATTAGCTCTTGAAAATGGTGCATCAGCCGCTATCAATCCCATGGACGAGGATGCAATGATGAAAGTATTTGAAATCACTGGTGGCAATGCATCTGTTGCCATAGATTTTGTTGGTTCAGAACAGTCAACTGCATTTGGAACTAACCTTTTAAGAAAAGGCGGTAAGTATATTATCGTAGGGCTATATGGAGGCGAGTTAAAACTCCCTTTGCCTCTAATCCCAATCATGGAAAGAGGCGTGCAAGGTTCATACACTGGAAGTCCAGGTGATATGCATGAGTTGATGGAGCTTGTAAGATCAGGAAAAGTGGATCCAATTCCTGTGGAAAAAAGACCAGCCTCTAAGGCAAATCAGACTTTGGAAGACCTTAAAAATGGCAAAATTCTTGGCAGGGCCGTTCTAATGCACGACTAAAGCCCCTCGATTAACTTGTTACATATATTCTGTAACTCATCATTAATTACTATATCGGCACTTGAGTCATAACGGGTTTTTTCTCTATTTAAGATAATCAGCTTTGAGCCTGATTGCATTGCTAAATTAGGAAGCTTTCCTGCTGGCAATACTTTTAAAGATGAGCCCATGACAATCATTAAATCGCTTTCCTCGACAATTTTTGAGGCATGCATCATATCGATTTCATTCATAGGCTGACCAAAAGAGATAGTAGCTACTTTCACAACGCCACCACATACAGAGCATTTTGGTAATGGAATTTTAGATTTAATAGCATCGTGGAAATCTAAAACATTCTGCTTTGCTTCACACTCCAAGCATGCAGCCTCAATTGCACTGCCATGAATCTCTATGATTTTATTTTTAGGGATCCCCGATTTTTGATGTAACCCATCAATGTTTTGAGTGATTAAAAAATTGTTTTTTTGCAATCCAATGATTTTTTCAACAAAAGCATGTCCTATGTTTGGTTTAATGTTTTTAAGAAGCGAATGGAGCTCAATATTTCTCTCCCATGATAACCTTTGCTTTTCTTCACTTAACAAAAATTCGTTGAATTGAATAGGTTTATTTTTAGTCCAAAAACCATTATTACTTCTAAAATCAGGCAGCCCAGATTCTGTGCTAATACCAGCACCAGTTAAAATTACTATTCTCTCGCTAGCTTTTACTAGCCTAATAATTTCATTAAATGTATTCACAAATTTGCTTTTAAATTGACTTCAGAGAGTATAATTGCTCGCATGTTTAAAAATATAGGCATTGTTTCAAAAAAAAGCCTCTCATCAAGTGAATCTTCTATTGTAGGGGGACTGCTTAGTGTTTTGATGAAAAACACTAAGACTATTTATTCAACCGATCAGATTGATTATGAAGGCGTAGACATTGTCGATCTTGAAAAATTTAATAGTTCTGTTGATTTAATAGTTGTATTTGGTGGTGACGGTACTTTATTAGGAGCGGCAAGAAAATTTATTGAAAATGAGATCCCAATCTTGGGAATCAATATGGGCGCTGTTGGTTTTCTAACCGATGTAAATATTGAAAACTTTGAATCAGTCATCGATGATGTTTTCAAGGGCAACTATATTCTTGAAGAAAGAAGTTTAGTTGAAGCGCAATTCTCAGACCAGGAGGTTTTTGGTCTAAACGAAGTATTAATTCATTCAGGATCATATGCTCAGCTTATGAGATATAGACTCTTGATAGATGGTAAAACTGTATATGAACAACGATCAGATGGATTAATTATTGCAACTCCAACTGGGTCGACTGCATATGCATTATCTGCAGGAGGATCAATAGTTCATCCAGAATTAAATATTTGGAACATTATTCCAATGATGTCACAGAGCCTCTCATCTAGGCCCTTAATAGTTTCGAATAAGAAATCCTTAGAAATTCAACTTATCGAAGGGCCTTTAGAGCATGCTATGGTTTGTGTAGACGGTCAAAAAGATATACCTGTTGAATATAATAAATCTATTCATATTTCTAAAAAGGATTCATCTTTAAAAATTATTCATCCATCAGATAATGACTTTTACGAGGCCTGTAGAGAAAAACTTGGTTGGAGCTTAGATATTACCGCCAAGAAAAACCATTAAATTTGAATACTAACTCTTCATACTTTTTTATTATTGCGATTGCTGTATTGCTTAGCTTTATAACAAATTTTGGTTTTAGCAGTCTGCTTGAGCCATTTCTTTTTTTAAAAAGTAGTGGGTCAAATTTATACCCATCATTTCAGAATACTTACATAGTTTCTCAAGAATGGTGGCGACTCATCTCTCCAACTTTTCTTCATTTTTCACTTACTCACCTAATATTTAATTGTTTATGGATTTATATACTGGGATCAAAAATTGAAATTATTGATGGGAGAGGAATCTTTTTAACTATATTTTTAATTTCAGGTTTGTCGAGCAATCTTGGGCAATATTTCATAACAGGTGATTATCTTTTTGGGGGACTGAGTGGAGCTGTCTATGGTCTCTTGGGTTACTGTTTTATATTGGATTTAGACAACAGAGGTCTAAGATATAATCTGCCTAACGCCCTATATATTTTTATGTTCATTTGGCTATTAATTGGCTTTACTGGGTTATTAAAAATTTTTGGTTTTGGAAATGTTGCAAATATCGCTCATTTGGTTGGTATGATAGCTGGGTTTATACTTGGCTTAATTGCTAAATATACTTTGAAGTTTTAGCCTAATGAAAAAAATTACTAAAGCAGTATTCCCTGTAGCAGGTCTCGGCACTAGGTTTTTACCTGCTACCAAAGCTATTCCAAAAGAAATGCTTCCAGTCATAGACAAGCCTTTAATTGAATATGCTGTTGAGGAAGCTGTTTTAGCTGGAATAGAGGAAATAATTTTTATCACAAGTCATACCAAACGGTCCATTCAAGATCATTTTGATAAAAATCTTGAGCTTGAAGAGAAGTTGTTGAAGTCTGACAAAATAGATGCTTTGCAAAAAATCAATAGAAAGATTTTTCAAAATACTTCTTTCTCATATGTAAGGCAAAAAACACAGAAAGGCTTGGGGCATGCAATTCTACAAGCTAAACACTTAATACAAGATGAATCTTTTGCTATTTTATTGGCAGATGATCTAATCATTAATGACCCTTCAGCAACTCAGCAATTAATAAATGTTGCTCTAAAAACAAATACATCTGTTATTGGGTTGAATAAAGTTCCAAAAGAGTATATTTCTAGGTATGGAGTAATTTCCTCAGCAGACATACCAAAGCAAGAAAAATTATTTCTCCTTGACGGAATAATTGAAAAACCTCAATCAAACCCTCCTTCTAATTTGGCTGTATTTGGCAGATATGTCCTATCTCACCACATCTTTGATTACTTGGAGAAGGTAGACCCTGGAGTTGCTGGTGAAATTCAGCTTACAGATGCAATCAAGCTAATGTTAGAAGATCATGATATACATGGGTATCTTTATGATGGCATAAAATTTGATTGTGGTTCTAAGGAAGGGTATGTTAAAGCAATTGCTCATCTAGGATCAGACCTTCTTTCATAATGAAAGTTTTATTAGCTATCTTATGGATGTTGCCTCCTGAAATAGCTCATTCAATTGCGTTAAACTCTTTAAAACTTTTGCATAAATTGAAATTAATTAATTTATTTTTTCCATTTAAATTTTCTAATTCTCCTTTTTATTTCAAGGGTTTAGAGTTTAAAAATAGGCTGGGCATTGCTGCTGGATTAGATAAAAATGGTGATTTTATAGATTCATTAGGAGCATTAGGTTTTGGTTTTATTGAGGTGGGAACTGTTACTCCTAAACCGCAATCTGGTAATTCAAAGCCAAGAGTATTTCGTTTTCCAGATCAGGAAGCAATTGTAAATAGGCTAGGTTTTAACAATAAAGGTGTTGATTATCTAGTAGAAAGGGCAAAAAGTAGAAAATATCCTGGAGTTTTAGGAATAAATATCGGGGCTAATAAAGATTCTACCGGTCAAAAAAGGATAGATGATTATATTGAATGCTTTAAAAAGGTTTCACCTTTTGCTGATTATATTGCTGTAAACATTTCCTCGCCAAACACTCCTGGCTTGAGATCTCTTCATTCTAAAGCAAATTTTTTACCATTGTTTGAGGCAATTAAAAACGTCCGTGAATTAGAAAGATTTCATAATCCAATTTTTATTAAGCTATCCCCAGATGAAGAGCAAGATACGATTTTTGAAATTACTACAGCAATCAAAGATTTTAATTTTGATGGAGTCATTGCTTCTAACACAACAGTAGAAAAGAGCAATTTAATCGTTTCTAAAGATGTTGACTATTCAGGAGGGCTATCTGGCAAACCTCTGCTAACAAAATCCAATGCCCTTCTCAATTTAGTGCACTCAAATGAGCCTGAGTTATTGAAAATAGGAGTTGGTGGAGTTCACAACAGGGAAAGTTTTGATATCAAATTGAAAAACGGAGCTTCCTTGGTACAAATTTATACTAGCTTCATTTATCAGGGCCCAGAAATTATCAAAAAATTACTGAGCTAGAAATTATAATGGAATTATTAATCTCTGCTTTCGTTATTTTTTTTCTTATTGGTGCAATTAGTTTTTTAAAGCCTTCGAAGAAAATGAAGGCCCTCAGCATGATTAGAATGGCGGCTGCAAAAGAGGGCTTTAGAATTGGTTCTACAAATGATTTAAGAAAAAAATTCAAAAACTGGAATCCCCAAGTTGCTATCTATCAAGTTAAAAATTCCTCAGAGTTCAAAAATTTACACTACCTGAGAGTAGGAAATAAGCTTGAGCTTTATGAGCCAATTTCATTTAAATATGAAGAAAACTTTGAAATGATTGAGGAAAAAATTTCCAAATTACCGTCTTCTGTACTTGAAATTATTTTTTATCAGTCCAATATAGCAATCGTTTGGAATGAAATGATTGGTATTGAAGAGCTTCTAAAAATCAAAGAAGCCCTATCAGAAATATGAATTTTTATAAATTTTAATTGAATAATTTATGTCAAAAACCCTTGTTATAGTTGAGTCACCTGCCAAAGCTAAAACTATTTCTAAATATTTGGGACCTGACTATATTGTAAAATCTAGTGTAGGTCATATAAGAGATCTCCCAAAGGGAAAATCTAAAAAACCAGCACAAAGAAATACAATTCCTAAAGATCTTCCTGACGATGAGAAGATAAGATTAAAAAAAATTAATGAGCGAAAACGACTTGTTAGAAGGATGGGAATTGATCCTGATAATGGCTGGGCAGCAAATTATGAAATTATTCCTGAAAAAGAAAAAGTCATCAAAGAATTAAAAACAGCTGCAAAGTCTGTAGAGTCAATTTTTCTTGCAACAGATCTTGATAGAGAGGGTGAGGCAATCGCCTGGCACCTTCAAGAGGTATTAGGAGCAGATAAGTTTAACTATTCCAGAGTTAGATTTAATCAAATCACCAAAGATGCAATCTTAGAGTCTTTTGAAGATCCAAAAGAAATAGATACAAATCTTGTTGAAGCTCAACAAGCAAGAAGGTTTTTAGATAGAGTCGTTGGTTTTGAATTATCTCCACTTTTATGGGCAAAAATTGCCCGCAATTTATCAGCTGGAAGAGTTCAATCTGTTGCATTAAGACTTTTGGTAGAACGAGAGCATAGCATTCAAAAGTTTAAGCCTGATGAGTTTTGGGAGATTTCATTTAACGCACAAAATAATAAAAATCATGGTATCGCATTTAATCTGAATAGAAAAAAATCAGATCCGCTATTGCAAGCTGAGGAGTCAAAAAAAATTGAAGAATTGATTAGATCATCAGATTTGCTTATAAGTGAGGTAACCCAAAAACCAGTTAAGGTTAAACCAAAACCTCCTTTTATCACTTCAACACTTCAGCAAGCGGCAAGTACAAAGCTAGGTTTTAATGTAAAGAGAACCATGAGAACCGCCCAAAAACTCTATGAAAATGGTCTTATTACTTATATGAGAACAGATGCTCCCGCTTTGTCTCCTGAATCAATTGCCGATGCAAGAATGTATATTGAAACCAACCTTGGAGATAAGTATCTTACTAATGCTCCAAGAATATATTCGTCGAGCGAAAATGCGCAAGAGGCTCACGAAGCAATTAGGCCTACAAATGCATCAACTAAATCCGAAGGTTTAATCTCATCATCGGATGAAGAAAAAAGATTATATGAATTAATCTGGCAGCAATTTATTGGTTCGCAGTTGCCAGATGCAGAGTATTTAGCAACCAATGCAAAAATACAGTTAGATGAATATTTTTTTTCTGCAACAGGAAGGGAGGTTGTTTTTGATGGTTTTACTAGAATTGTTAAATCAAAATCTGATGATCAAGATTCTAGTATTTTACCCCCACTTGCAGTAAATCAGAATTTAACTCTCAAGGATCTTGAAAATAAACAAAAATATACCAAGCCTCCAGCAAGGTTTTCAGAAGCTGCTTTAGTTAAAGAATTGGAAAGGAAAGGCATAGGTCGGCCCTCTACATATGCAAATATAATTTCTACAATTCAGGATCGTGGATATGTTGAGATTCAAAATAGAAGATTCTTTGTTAAAAAAATAGGAATGATTGTCACAGACAGGCTGGTGAACAGCTTTGATGACATTATGGATTACAGCTTTACTGCTAATTTTGAAGATGAGTTAGATAGAATTGCAAATGGCGAATTAAATTGGAAAGAGGTTTTAGATTCATATTATTCAGCTTTCCAGGATGACCTTTTATCAGCAATGGATGAGGAGAATGGGATGGTTCCCAACCTTCCCACCATGACAAATATTAATTGCCCAGATTGTAAAAAAAATAAACTTACAATTAGAAATGCAAGCAATGGAGTTTTTCTTGGTTGTGCTGGATATAGTTTACCTGCTGATGAGCAATGTAAAAAAACCTTAAACCTTATTTCAGGTGATGAAGCTGTTAGCGTTGATGATCAAGAGGAAGCAGAGCATTTAGTTACAAAGCGTCGTTGTCCTAAATGTGACACAAGCATGGATAACTATCTCTTGGATGAAAATCATAAATTACATGTTTGTTCAAATAACCCTGACTGTGATGGGTTTGAGGTAGAAGAAGGTACATTCAAAATTAAAGGATACGATGGCCCTACATTATCTTGTCATAAATGTGGTTCAGAAATGCAGCTTAAAACCGGTAGGTTTGGAAAGTATTTTGGCTGCATGAATGACAATTGCGGTGCAACGCGAGCGCTTCAAAGAAATGGGGAGCCAAAGCCAATAGTTATGGAGCCTATTAGCACAGAAATTCCTTGCATCAAGTTTGAAGATACTTATCTATTAAGAGATAGCATGAAGGGCCTTTTCTTTGCAGCCAGTAAATATCCAAAGAATAGAGAGACCCGCGCACCGTCTGTTGAGGAATTTAATCAAGTAGTTACAGAGGAAACATTGCTCGATGCATGTAAGTATCTTGAAGACCAGGCAAAACATACTCATCTTCTAGATGCTCCTAAAAAAGACATTGATGGAAACCCGTACATCATAAGATATAACAAAGCTGAGGATACTCATTACCTTGCATCTGAAAAAGAAGGAAAAAAAACCGGAAATACAGCTTCTCACAATGGCGATAAGTGGGTTGAAGTTACCAAATAATAATTCCTTGAATAATTCCAATTAGTTCTTATATAAAATCTATACCTTTCATTATTTATGTCATTGGTGTTACAGTTTAAAAATAAATATTTATGTCTAATTACCTAGAACTTACTCAACTTCCCGACGGCACAATTGTTCTCAGAAGATCTGATGACCATGAAAATCCAATTGTAAAAATTGAATTCTCAGGTGAGTCAAGGGAGTTTTTAAATGGAGCAGAGCTTTCGGTTGCTAAAGAAATGATTCGCGCTGGAATAGAGAGTGTCAGCGGAAATTCAATCGACTTCGATGACTTCTTTGATAGTGAAAAAAATAGCTTAAGAAAAAAACCAGTAGTTCTTCATTAGTGAGCTCTAATTAAACCCACACTCTTACCCTCAATAAATGCTTCTTGCTCTCTTAGATCAATTTCTATTGTTGAGAAATCTTTGTTTGCTGGAATTAACTCAAGGTTGTGATCTGTTTGCTTAAAGTATTTTAAAGTGACCTCATCCTCTAGCCTCACAACAACGAGATCACCATTTTTAACATCTGATGTTTTCTTAATTGCCACCAAATCATCTTCATGAATTCCTGCTTCAATCATACTTAGGCCCTTAACTTTTAGGAAGTAATCAAAGTTGTCAGAAAACATATTCGGATCGCATGAGATTCTTTTCTCAACATTTTCTTCAGCAAGAGTAGGGGAGCCGGCGGCAACTAGTCCTATCACTGGTATTTGTTCGCCACTTTGTTCAAAGGATTGTTGACTTCTAACGACAGATATTCCTCTTGAAGAGCCGCTTTGAATTGTAATATAGCCTTTTTTTTCAAGAGCTCTAAGGTGCATTTCAGCAGCATTTGGAGATTTAAACCCCAACTCTTTACATATTTCAGCTCTAGTTGGTGGAAAACCAGTTTTATTAAGATAAACTTCTACACAAGCTAAAACTTTTGATTGTTGTTTTGTTAATTCTTTCATAATATTTATACTGTATACTTTTACAGTATATAAATTTTGATATCTAAGTGCAACTCTCTATAAAAATATGGACTCAAAACTAGTAATTGGAATCTCCTCAAGAGCACTCTTTGATTTGAGCCAAAGCCATCATATCTTTGAAAATGATGGCATTGATGCTTATCGCAATCATCAAATTGAAAATGAAAATGAGATACTCGATCCAGGTGAAGCTTTTAATCTTGTAACTAAAATTTTAAAAATTAATGATCTTTATGAATCTGAGAATAGGATAGAGGTCATTCTACTCTCCAGAAATACAGCAGATACCGGTCTGAGAGTTTTTAACTCCATTGAAGCTCACAAATTAAATATCACTCGTGCTGTTTTTTGTGGTGGGGAAAGCCCCTATAAATATGTAAAAGCATTTGGAGTGGATCTATTTTTATCTAGCAGCAAAGATGACGTCAAGATGGCAATTGAAAATAATGTTCCATCTGCAAGAATTATCCCTTCAAAAACAAAAAGGAAAGTTAAAGATGGAGAAATGCTAAAGATAGCTTTTGATGGTGACTCAGTAATCTTTTCTGACGAATCTGAAAAAGTTTTTGAAAAAGAAGGTCTCAAAGCTTTTCTAGACAATGAGCGGAAGAAAAAATCAATGTTAAAGGCTGGGCCCTTTAAATCATTTCTAGTGGAGCTTAATAAATTGCAATCTGAGTTAGATTCAGGAATAAACCCTATAAGAACTGCGCTTGTCACAGCAAGATCAGCTCCATCTCACAAGCGGGTAATTAAAACTCTCAGAAAATGGGGGGTAAGAATTGATGAGTCTCTTTTTTTAGGAGGCATGAATAAGTCTGAGTTTTTGAAATCATTCGAGGCTGATATTTTTTTTGATGATCAGCAACAAAATATTGAAGATGCCTCTGCAAAAGTGACCTCAGCTCATGTACCATTCGGAATTAAAAATAGGAATTAACCATGGACATAGTTTGTTTTGATATGGAAGGTACTCTCACTCCCGAAATATGGGAACAGGTTGCGCTTGATTCTGGTATCTCTGCATTAAATAAGACAACAAGAGACATTCCCTCATATTCTGATCTTATGGACTATAGGTTGGAAATAATGAAACAGCATAATCTCAAACTTGCTGATATAGTTGAAGCAACAAAGAAATTGGACTTGCTCGATGGTGCGCTAGACTTTTTAAATCAGGTCAGGCAAGAATTTCAAGTGGTAATTTTATCTGATACTTTTCATGAGATTGCTTATCCTTTAATGGAAAAACTTGGCTATCCTCTTTTGCTTTGCCATACTCTTGATGTTGATTCTGAGGGCAATATTCTTGGCTATAAATTAAGAGATTTACAGGCAAAAAAACAAGCAATCTTAGGTTTTCAGTCTATGGGTTATAGATGTTTAGCTGCGGGAGATTCGTTCAATGATTTACAAATGTTTGACGTTGCAGATCAAGGCTTCTTTATTAATGCGCCTGAAGCTATATCCAGTTCAATGCCTCAGATCCCATCCTTCAATCAATATTCAAACCTCTTAAGTGCTTTAAAAGATTTTAATTAATAATTATGGATAATCCATTTTCACTTAATAACTTTTCTAGGCCAAAGCTAGAGATGCCTGGTAATGAAAAAAAACTTTTGCTTCACAGTTGCTGTGCTCCATGTGCGGGAGAGATTATGGAGGCTGTGGCAGCATCAGAGATCCAGACAACCGTTTATTTTTATAATCCAAACATTCATCCAAAGGAAGAGTATGAGATTCGCAAGGATGAAAATAAAAGATTTTGTGACAAGCTTGGATTTGATTTTGTTGACGCTGATTATGATAAAGAAAATTGGTTTGAGCGAATACAAGGATTAGAAAATGAGCCTGAAAGAGGTAAAAGATGCACTCAATGTTTTGATATGAGGTTTGAAAGGTCTGCCCTATACGCTCATGAAAATGGTTTTAAGGTATATGGGACAACGCTAGGAATTTCTCGCTGGAAAAATATGGAACAAATAAATGATTCGGGCAATAGAGCTGCGCTGCGTTATGAAGATATCCATTATTGGGATTTTAATTGGCGAAAAAAAGGTGGCTCCTCCAGAATGATTGAAATCTCAAAAAGAGAAGAGTTTTATCAACAAGAATACTGTGGTTGTGTATACAGCTTGAGAGATACAAACAAATGGCGCCAAGAAAATAAGAAAGATCGAATTATTAGAGGAATTAAATTCTATAATTAATTTGGGAAACATACCTTTGGCAAAGTACAATACAGACCAATGAATACTCCGGGGAATAAGTTCAGACAAGCTATAGCCGATAACAATCCTTTAATGGTTGTCGGTGCAGTAAATGCTTATTGTGCAAAGATGGCTGAGAAGGCTGGCCACAAAGCTCTTTATCTTTCTGGAGCCGGAGTTGCAAACGCATCTTTTGGATTGCCAGATTTAGCCATTACAACCCTCAATGATGTAGCTGAGGACTCAAGAAGAATTACTCAAGCCACAAACCTCCCTCTATTAATTGATATTGATACCGGTTTTGGCGGCGCATTCAGTATCAGCCGAACTATCAAGGAGATGATTGCCGCGGATGTTGCAGCAGTCCATATAGAGGATCAGGTCACTCAAAAACGGTGTGGTCATAGGCCTAATAAAAGTCTTGTCGATAAAATTGAAATGAGTGATCGTATTAAAGCTGCCGTTGATGGTCGTACCGATGAAAGTTTTTTTATCATGGCAAGAACAGATTCATATGCAACTGAAGGTATGAATGGTGCGATTGATAGATGTAGAGAATATATTGCAGCAGGAGCAGACGGTTTATTTTTAGAGGCTGTTTCAAGTTTAGAGGATTACAAGCAACTGAAAGATGCATTACAAGTTCCTGTTCTTGCAAATATTACTGAGTTTGGAAAAACACCACTGTTTAATGCAGAGGAACTAGCATCAGTTGGAGTTGATATAATGCTATTTCCATTATCAGCTTTTAGAGCAATGAATAAAGCAGCAGAGTCTGTTTATCAAGATATCGCTGTTAATGGATCACAATCAAATTCAGTTGAAAAGATGCAGACAAGAGATGAACTGTACGAATATTTAAACTATCATTCGTTTGAGCAAAAGCTAGATGAATTATTTAAAAGGAAGGAGAATAAGTAAATGGTTAAGAAGTTAGAAGGCGCTGGACTGCGCGGTCAAGTTGCAGGCGAGACATCACTATGCACCGTTGGACAAGAAGAAGGCCTGGCCTACAGAGGCCACAAAATTGAGACATTGGCTGAAAAAGGAACATTTGAAGAAGTTGCTTACCTTCTTCTCTACGGTAAATTACCCAACAAATCAGAGCTCACAGATTATAAATCTTTACTGAAAGGTTTGAGAGATCTTCCAGATTCCTTAAAAAAGGTTCTTAGAGAAATACCTGCCTCAGCTCATCCAATGGCAGTTATGGCAACTGGATGCTCAATGCTAGGAAATCTTGAACCTGAGGAGTCAATGGAAGCGCAAATGGACTCTATTAACCGTATGGTTGCAACAATGCCATCAATTGTTACTTATTGGTATAAATTTTCTCATGATGGCGAAGATATTAATCTTGTAAATGATGAAGATACGATGGCGGGTCATTTTTTACATATTCTGCATGGCAAAACTCCATCAGATCTTCATAGACGAGTTATGGATGCTTCATTGGTTTTATATGCTGAGCATGAATTTAATGCATCGACATTTACTGCTAGGGTTTGCGCTTCAACAATGTCAGATATATTTTCTTGTGTTGTTGCTGCTATTGGTTCCTTAAAAGGTCCTCTGCATGGAGGCGCTAATGAGGCTGCAATGGAAATGATTGAAAACTGGAAGACCAGAGATGAAGCAAGGGCAAACATATTGGATATGCTTGCTAATAAAGGAAAAATTATGGGCTTTGGACATGCGATTTACTCCGAAAGAGATCCAAGAAATGCTGTTATCAAAGAATTCTCAAAAGAGTTATCTCAAGAATATGGAGATGACTCCCTGTATCAGGTCTCTGAAGAGGTTGAGCAGGTAATGTGGGATGAAAAAAAATTATTTCCAAATGCAGATTTTTTTCATGCCTCAGCATATTTTTATTTAGGAATTCCAACAAAACTTTTTACTCCGATCTTTGTAATGTCACGAGTTACAGGCTGGACAGCTCACTGCATGGAGCAAAGGGCAAATAATAGAATTATTAGACCAAGTGCAGAATATACAGGTCCTGAGACTTCTGCCTGGGTTGACCTCGAAGATAGGGAGTAAATCATGTCAAATAATGTTGAACTGAATATAAGGTCAGGTCCTGACTCATTGCTTGTAGAAATTGCAGAATATGTTTCAAAGCAGGATATTAACTCGGAGCTAGCTCTTTCAACCGCTCGAAATTGTTTAATAGATACTATTGGTTGCGGGTTATTGGCATTAACTTTTCCTGCATGCACAAAAATGCTTGGTCCCATTGTTCCAGGCACTAATGTACCTAATGGAGTAAGAGTTCCTGGAACCAATTTTTTACTTGACCCGGTAAAAGGCGCTTTTGATATAGGCTGTATTATTAGATGGCTAGACTATAACGATACATGGTTGGCTGCTGAGTGGGGCCATCCCTCGGATAATCTTGGTGCGATTCTATCAATAGCAGACTATGTTTCTCAGGAAAATGTTGCAGCTGGCAAAGACCCCTTAAGAATGAGAGACGTTTTGGAGTGCATGATAATGGCTCACGAAATCCAAGGAGTGTTGGCTCTTACAAATAGCTTTAATAGAGTTGGTTTGGATCATGTTGTACTTGTAAAAGTTGCATCAACAGCAGTTGTCACGAAATTGCTTGGTGGAAACACTGATCAAATTATGGATGCGGTAAGTCAAGCTTGGGTGGATGGTCAAAGTCTTAGGACATATCGTCATGCACCGAATGCTGGTTCAAGAAAAAGCTGGGCCGCCGGTGACGCAACCAGTCGAGCGGTTAGACTTGCGCTCATAACTCTTTCTGGTGAAATGGGATATCCAAGCGCTTTATCAGCTCCAACATGGGGCTTTGAAGATGTTTCTTTTAAGGGAGAAAAATTATCTCTGAGCCAACCGTTTGGTTCTTATGTTATGGAGAATGTTCTTTTTAAAATCAGCTTCCCTGCAGAGTTTCACGCACAAACAGCCGTAGAGGCAGCAGTTACATTGCATCCTCAAATCAAAGATCGGCTTGACGAAATAGCTAATATTGAGGTCACGACTCATGAATCTGCAATTAGAATTATCTCTAAATCAGGACAGCTAAATAATCCGGCTGATAGAGATCATTGTTTGCAATACATGATTGCAATAGGCTTAATTCACGGAGATCTTATTGCAGAGCATTACGAGGATGATGTTGCCAGCGACCCAAGAGTTGATCAACTTAGAGAAAAGATGACAATCAAAGAGGATAAGAGATATACAGATGAGTACTTGGAAGCTGATAAAAGATCTATAGCTAATAAAATACAGATATTTTTTAATGATGGCTCTTCAACAGATGCTATTGAAGTCGAGTACCCAATAGGTCACAAGCGTCGAAGAGAGGAGGGAATTCCTGTTTTAGAAAAGAAATTTGAGAATAATCTCGGTAAAATTTTTGAAAATGAAAAAGTTACCGCTATTTTATCTAAGTGCCTTGATCAAGATGGGCTTGAGTCTATGAGTGTCTTAGATTTTCAAGAGTTATTTACAGTAGAAAAGAATTCATTTTAAAGGCTCGTTGGAATAAACCGAAGCGCTTCTTGGCTAAATAAAAATGTTTGGTCAGAATAATGGACAGAAGACTCATTTCTAGATGATCCATAATTATGCATGCCGTAAATTGTTTTACCATTGTCGTCTTCAGCAATAATAAAGAACAAACCATCACCTCCAGACATATTTAAACTCTTGGTTTTTGCATCAGGCGTTCCATAAACAGCTCTCAAGGTGTCAACCGAGCCTTGAATTGGAAAGGTTCTTGAGCCTCTAGAAATAGTATTAACTAAGCCCCATCGATCAGAATAGTTTCTTTGAATTTTCTGAAAAAGGCTATCGCATTCTTGTTTTGCTGATTTGTATGAGGGGGTAGGTTTACTATTCATTTCTGAAATCCACTCTTGTGCCATCAAGCACATTCCCAAGGCAGCATCGGTATTATTAAGATCAGTTTTTCTATTCCAATTTTGCAATATCAGCTTAAGATTTCTATCATTTTTAGCAACTGATTCCAGATATTTATATTGCCTTGAGTTTTTTGAGTATGAGTTATCAAATTTGATTTCAATAAATCGGTCCAAATCAATGCTTTCATTTGAAGAAAGAAGCTCATTCGCTACATAGGACCTATTTGTTAGTCTCTGTTCAAAATGAACATTTTTTTTCATCGATTTCATTGCCAGGGAATGATTTCCCATCACAGAATATGGATTTTGATTAGTGCTTTGAATCCACCCATTGGAGGGATTGATAAACTTAGGTAGATCACGAACTAGTTTACTATCATCCCAAATATCATTAGAGCTTGAACTTCTTAAAACTTGCCTTGCTTTTAAAGCGTCGGCTCTGACAGGAATTCTACCATTATAAAAATATCCAATATTCCTTTTAGAATCCATTGTTACAAAGTTAAAACTAGGAATTTTTCTTTTTGCGAGTTGTTTTTCAAATTCATACACGTCGGTTGTGTTACTAATTTCATACCACCCCTCTATCTCATTAAAAGAGTTCTGATTTATATGTCTAAGAGCAAAATATCTTCCCTTCATTTCCAAAACAGGGCCAAACTTTGAGTATCTAAATTCTTGCTTTGTACGTAATTTCAAAAAACCAAAAAGCTTGAATGCCAAATAATCCTCTTCAATCTCAAAAGATTCCCATCTATTATCCAGCAGATATTGATTTGAATTCCCTGGATTAATTGTAAGTTCAAATATATCCATCACATCGGGGCGATTTACAGTAGCGCCCCAGCCAATATCTTTGTTAAAGCCAACATTGATTAAAAAAGATCCTGGAAAGTTACCACCATGTCCATGCCATCCTGATTTGCTTTCTATATTTAATTCATACCAACCAACTGGACCAGATAAAGGTTGATGTGAATTAATCAGAAGGTAAGCAGCATTTGAATCTGCTTTTATTGAGTTAATAGCTATTGCATTTGATCCAGTTGGAATTGATGTTTTATCCTCTGCAGCCATCTGAGATAAGTCTCTATCTAAGCCTGCAAAAAAAAGATGCTGAATATATGATCCAGCAAGAACATCTTCTTGAGTTATTGGATGAAGGGAAGGATTCACCTTATCGGGATGTTTATTTGCATATGCGTTTACACCATCCGCATATGCTTGAGCCATGGCAAGAATATTTTGAGAAAGTTGTTTCTTCCCAATGTTTATCACATTTGAATGAACTTTTAATAATCTAACAAGGTAGTCAGTCTCAATGCTACCAAGGCCATTGTAAATGGCATTTTGACCTCGATATAATGGCATCAATTCTACAAGATCCTCATATGCATCTTCTGCATGAACCAGACCTATGCCGTATGCAACATCTTGATCTGTTTGACCTTTGATATATGGAACCCCCCAAAAATCTCTATGAATAGACACATCATATTGATTACCAATTTCAAAAGTTGAGCTCTTTTCAAGCACTGAGCAAGAACTCAGGACTAGGCTTAGGATAGCAAAGAGCAAACAAGCACTTGAAATTTTTTTTATCATCACAAATATATTGTAATAGTTTCTGATAACAATATTTCTTAATCATGCAAAAAAATATCTTGATAATAGGTGGCAATTCTTTAATTGGTCAGGAAGTAATCAAGCTATCCAACTCAAATGGTGATAACGTTATTGCTACCTCGAGATCGATAATTGACCTACCTTTAGAAAACTTCATTCAATTAGATCCCAATGAAGATTTATCTGGGCTAGATGCTTTGCCAGACTCAATTGATGCATTGCTTTATTGCCCAGGCTCTATTTCACTTAAATCAATTCAAAGAATGGATATTTCTGATATTAGGGAAGATTTTAGAATTAATGTTGAGGGCGCTTTTAACGTTATTAAAAAAGTTTTGCCCAATCTTAAAAAAGGCGATGGAGCTTCAGTTGTATTCATTTCCTCTGTAGCTGCCAAGAGCGGAATGACATTTCATTCTTCTATTGCAGCATCAAAGGCTGCTCTAGAAGGCTTCGCTAGAAGTCTTGCTTCTGAGCTTGCACCAAGAGTAGCTATAAATTGTGTTGCCCCATCTTTAACCAATACTCCAATGGCCGAACATCTTCTTAATAATGAAAAAAAATTACAATCCTCTGAAGAAAGACATCCACTCAATACCATTGGAGATCCAGTTAAGGTTGCTAAGGTAATATATAACCTTTTTTCTGCCAAAGAAGACTGGATCACGGGTCAAACAATTAGCATTGATGGTGGACTATCAAGCCTTAGATAGGCTCTATTAAGCTTTTTAGTCTATAATTCTGCGTATGTCAGGCAATACATTTGGAAAATTATTTCAAGTTACAACATATGGAGAAAGTCATGGGAAGGCGCTCGGATGTATTATAGATGGTTGTCCGCCCCAATTAGAAATTTCAACTGATGATATTCAATCTGAACTGAATCGCAGAAAACCTGGACAGTCTGATGTAACTACTCAAAGAAAAGAGGATGATGTGGTAGAAATTTTGTCAGGTGTATTTGAAGGAAAAACCTTGGGAACTCCAATTAGTCTAATTGTTTATAATCAAGACCAAAGATCAAAAGATTACTCGAATATTAAAGATGTTTTTCGTCCCAATCATGCTGATATAACCTATCAAGCTAAATATGGTCATCGAGACCACAGAGGCGGTGGCCGATCAAGCGCAAGAGAAACAGCGATGAGAGTAGCAGCTGGCGCAATAGCTAAAAAATATCTAAATCTGCACGACATTCATGTTGATGGGTATGTTAGTCAAATTGGTTCAATTTCAGCAGATAAGATTAATTTATCAAATGCTAAATCTAACAAGTATTTTTTTGCAGATGAATCTAAATTGGAAGATTTAGATGCTATGTTTGCGGAGTTAATTGCAGATGGTAATTCAGTAGGAGCAAAACTTGCTGTAAGAGTAACTAATTGCCCAATTGGTCTTGGCGAACCTGTTTTTGATAAGTTTGATGCAGATTTAGCAAAAGCTATTATGAGTATTAATGCTGTGAAATCTGTCAGTATTGGAAATACACATAATATGCTGGATCTAAAAGGTTCTGAGGTTCGAGATGAAATGACAGCAGATGGCTTTAAATCAAATAATGCCGGGGGTATCTTGGGCGGAATTACAAATGGCGACCTAATAGAACTTGAGTTTATTATTAAGCCAACATCTAGTATTAAATCAAAAGGCCAAACAATTAATGCCATGGGCGAAGAAGTTGAGGTTGAAGTAACTGGCAGGCATGATCCTTGTGTTGGAATTAGAGCAGTTCCTATAGCTGAGGCAATGGTCAATTTGGTTGTTATGGACCATTTATTAAGAAATGAAGCTCAGTGCGGAATGGTTGATCAATCTTCTCCATTCAAGAAATAGCATGTCTGTTACTTTATATGACAAGCTCTGGAATGAGCATCTGGTTCAGACTGACGATACTAATGAGTCATTAATTTATATTGATAGACACTATCTTCATGAGGTTACTTCACCGCAAGCCTTCGAAGGTCTAAGGCATAAAAAATTAAAACCATGGCGATTGGATGCAAATGTCGCCACTCCTGACCATAATGTTCCTACTGATCGAGGCAATGGTTTTGATGCTGAATCAATCAAAGATGAGGTGGCTAAAATTCAGGTAGTTGAACTTGATAAAAACTGTAACAGTTTTGGTATCCATCAATTTGATATTGCTTCAAGCAAACAAGGCATTGTTCATGTCATGGGCCCAGAGCTGGGATACACATTGCCAGGCATGACAATTGTGTGTGGCGACTCCCATACTTCAACTCATGGAGCATTTGGATGTTTAGCCATGGGCATAGGCACTTCTGAAGTTGAGCACGTCTTAGCCACTCAATGTTTAAAAATTACTAAGCTAAAAAACATGCAAGTTAATTTTAATGGTATGCCTCAAAAAGGAGTAACCTCAAAAGACATTGTTTTGCATTTAATTAAGTTAATTGGAACTGCCGGAGGCACTGGCCATGCTATAGAGTTTTCAGGCTCATATATCTCATCCGCATCAATGGAATCTAGAATGACAATTTGCAATATGGCCATTGAGGCTGGAGCAAAGGTTGGTCTTACAGGAGTTGATTCAACTACTCTTGATTATGTTAAAAATCACTCCAATCTATCAGATTCAATGTTTAGTAAAGCCAGCGAGTATTGGCAGACTTTAAAATCAGATCCTGATGCGAATTTTGATAAATCAATCAATATTGATGTATCTGAAATTAAACCACAAGTTACTTGGGGCACTTCACCTGAAATGACAATAGATTTTGATGCCGATATTCCTACCCAAGAGGATGTTGATGAAGCAAGTCATGAAAACTTATTGCTTGCAAAAACTTATATGGGTCTGGATGAATCAAAAACCCTTCAGGATTTAAGTTTTGATAGGATTTTTATTGGTTCTTGCACTAACTCAAGGATTGAAGATCTGCGTGACGCTGCCTCTGTCATACAAGGAAAGAAAGTTTCAAAAGATATTACAGAAGCTATTGTGGTGCCTGGCTCGGGCATGGTGAAAGCTCAAGCAGAAGAAGAGGGCTTAGACAAAATTTTTGTTGATGCAGGTTTTTTATGGCGTGATCCAGGTTGCTCAATGTGCTTAGGTATGAATCCTGACCAGCTAAAGCCTTATGAGCGTTGCGCATCAACCTCGAATAGGAACTTTGAAGGCAGGCAAGGTAATCTTGGCAGAACTCATTTGATGAGCCCGCTGATGGCTGCATTAACAGCGATAAACGGTAAAATAATAGATCCATCATCATCATGACTAATTCAATTATCACAGGCATCGTAGCAACTTTTGATAGGGATAATATTGATACTGATCAAATTATTCCAACTGAGTACCTCAAATCTATAAAAAAATTTGGGTTTGGAGATTTTCTATTTGATGGCTGGAGATATTTAGATGAAGGTAGGCTAGACATGACATCAGATGATCGAACTAAAAATCATGATTTCATTCTAAATAAAGAACCATTTACTAACTCTACGATCCTATTAACTAGAGATAATTTTGGTTGTGGCTCAAGTAGAGAGCATGCAGTATGGGCTCTTAGAGATTTTGGTTTTAAAGCAGTAATAGCAAGCTCATTTGGAGATATTTTTTACAACAATTGTTTTAAAAACTCAGTTCTTCCAATCGTTCTGACCAAAGAGGAAATTAATAATTTATTTGAAATTTGTAGCACCTCACCGACTAGTTTTGAAATTGATTTGGTGAAAAAAAACATTAAGTTTGATGGTGAATTTTCTTATTCATTCAATGTAAAGGACAGTCTGCTTGATCGCATTATTAATAATTTAGATGATGTAGATATTACTTTAAAACATAAATATCATATTGAAGCTTTCGAGCAAACAAGAAGAAATCAGAGACCCTGGCTTTTTGATTACAGCAATTGAGTGCAACAATGACAAAAAAAATATTAATTCTTCCAGGAGATGGAATCGGTAAAGAGGTAACTTCTTCAATGAATGAAGTTTTACACTATCTAATTGATGAGCAAAATTTAGATTTTCAGCTATCTGAAAGAAAAGTTGGTGGTTCGTCTTTCGATGAGTTTGGCAAACCCTTGACTGAAGAAACATTGGATATGGCAAAGAACTCAGATGCAATTTTATTTGGCGCTGTTGGTGGGCCCCAGTGGGATAATCTTGATTGGGATGTTCGACCAGAACAAGCTTTATTGGGGTTGCGAAAATCTCTTGGCCTGTTTGCTAATTTAAGACCTGCTTTTTTATTTAATGAGCTTGCATCTGCATCCCCACTTAAAAATCATATTATTGAAAATTTAGATATTCTCATAGTCAGGGAGTTAACAGGCGGAGTTTATTTTGGAGAACCTAGAGGAATTGTCGAAAATGAAACTCCTAAGTATGGTTTTAATACAATGATCTATAACGAAGATGAGATTAGAAGAATTGCTAAGGTCGCTTTCGAAGCTGCAATGAATAGAGACAAAAAGCTATGCTCTGTTGAAAAAGCCAATGTTCTAGAAGTTTCAAAATTTTGGAGAAGTGTAGTCACCGAAATGAGTGCCGAGTACCCTGAGGTCGAGCTTTCACATCAGCTTGCTGATAACACTGCTATGCAGTTAGTATTAAACCCGAATCAATATGATGTGATTGTTTCCGGAAATCTTTTTGGAGATATGCTTTCAGATATTGCAGCCACATTAAGCGGTTCAATTGGAATGCTTCCCTCTGCCTCTTTAAATAGCTCCTCTCAAGGTATGTATGAACCATGTCATGGCAGCGCACCAGATATTGCTAGTCAAGATATTGCAAATCCAATTGCTATGATTGCTTCTCTCGCAATGGCTTTTGAATACTCGCTTGAAAGAGTTGATCTTGCCAGAAGAATTGAATCAGCAATAAAAACTTTTATAAGCAAAGGTTATAGAACAAAAGATATATCCACTTCAAATGAATTTATGAAAACACAAGAAGTTGCTCCATCTATAATTAGCATCTTAAAGGATGAGCATGAATAAAGGAGCATCTCTTGCTTTGGTCGGCGCGTCTGGTGTTGTTGGGACAAAAATTATCCAATTGCTTGAAAGAAGAGCATTTCCTCTAGACAAATTTATACCTCTTGGTAATTCGACCGTAGGATCATCAATTCAATTTAATAATCAAAAATATCAAGTTGAATCATTGCAAAACTTTAGCCCTGAAAAAGGACAATTTATTATATTTTCTGCTGGCTCAGGTGTTGCAGAGAAATATGCAAGAAACTTTGTTGCGGAAGGAAGTTTTGTAATTGATTTATCCTCTAATTTTAGATATGAGGATGATGTTCCTTTGATCATTCCAGAAATTAATGGAGAAATTCTAAAGAGTCTCTCAAAACCATCTCTTATAGCTAACCCAAATTGTTCTACAGCTCAGTTACTAATGGCTCTAAAACCAATCCATGATCAAGTAAAAATCAAGTTTTTAAATATAGCTACATATCAAGCAGTATCAGGAACTGGAAAGGCTGCATTGGAGGAGCTCCATAATCAAACATATTTCAGTGATTCAGCAACTCAATCACCTGTATATCCAAAACAAATAGCTTTTAATGTTATTCCGCAGTGTGATATTTTTTTAGAAAATAATTTTACCAAAGAAGAGATGAAGCTAGTTTGGGAAACTCACAAAATTCTTGATCCAAACATTCAAGTTCAAGCAACCTGTGTAAGAGTTCCAGTATTTAATGGACATTCGGAAGCTGTCTTTTTCAAGGTAGATGAGGAAATATCCCGAGAGGGAATTATGGAAACCCTAGAAAATTCACCAGGAATAAAAGTAATTGATGACCCCCAAGAAGGCTTATATCCAACCCCTGTTGAAAATGCTTCTGATACAGAGGACGTTTACGTTGGACGAATTCGTTCGCAGAAGCTTGATGGTGAATCATGGATTTCAATGTGGATAGTGGCTGATAATGTTTATGGCAAAGGGGCGGCTTTGAATGCAGTTCAAATATGTGAAGAGCTTCTTGGTATCAACTCATAGAAATGAAAAAGCTTATTCTTTTTCTAGCTCTTTTTAGCCATAGCCTTTATGCAAGCATAGTCATTGGAAGTCCTAATGTAGAAATTAATTCAGAAGGATTATATTTAGTCCAAATTAAGATCAGTTCAACATCTAATTTAGCTGAAGATGACATCTCTATCAAAAACTTTAAATCAAATGATGACTTATCTGATTTTAACTTTGAGTTCAAAATTTTTGAAAATCTTCAAGATTATAAGCGTCTAACCTTAGCCTTACCCAGCACCCATTTAGAAGACTATATTTCTTTTCGGCTAGATATCAAAAACGAATTAAAAAAAGATATTTTTATATTTCTTCCGCAGAATGATCTAGTTCCCAAAGCAAAATCTCAAGTTTCTTTTAAATTGCCATCAAAAAAAATTTATGGCGAGCCACAAAGATATGATTTAGAAAAAATATTATCTGAAGAGTCCAATTACGAAGATTCTGACCCCAGTGAATCTAATGCTTTCTCTCTTGCAAAGCCGGCTAATGATATTACGGAGGAAGCTGAAGATGCCAAGAGCATTCCAAGCGATGAGGTGGAAACTATTTGGAGCGTTTCGAAATCTGTCAGTCAGAATTATGACGCTTCAATTTATCAAATTATGTGGGGTTTTTATCTTGAAAACCCGAATGCGTTCATCGATGAGGATATTAATAGGGTAAGAGGGGATATTGATCTTGCTTTACCCTCGCAAGAATTGGTTGCCTCAACCTCAGCAATTTCTGCCAAAGAATCCATTGCTTTCATGGATGCACGAAATAGTCAGCTCAAAAGATCTGCAATTAAACCAATTTTAAAATTAACTGCTCCAGTGGAAATTTTTACTGATACACAAGTGATGGAAGATTCCATCAATAGCTCAACTTCTGAGTCACAACTGGATTTAGTTAAAGAGGTTGATAATTCCCAGTTAAATGCTTCAGAGATTGTTGAAAAGAATACTTCATTCATTGAGTTAAAATCACAATCTGATTTTTCTATAAATACAAATACTTCTAAAAATTCTCAAGCTTTTGATCTTCGGGATCTATTTTGGGTTGGTGTTTTGTCTTTGTTGTTAGGTTTCGCAATAGCTTACATGCTTATTCGATCAAGTAAGAGACCTACATTTACAAAAGCTGCTGTAGAAGAAGATTTACAAGATGAGAGTAACACTTTCCAAACTAACTTGAGCATATCCAATGATATTGAAACTCAAGAATTAGATTTGGTTAGAACTTATATCGAGATGGATGACTGGGAGAGCGCAACAAAAATTTTAGATAAGCTGATAGCGAATTCAACAAATGATCTTATAGTTTCAGAGGCTTACTCCCTTTTAAAAGAAAAGAAATAAATTGTGAGATTTGTAGGTATTTGTCAATACGATGGTTCTAATTACTCTGGATTTCAATCTCAAAAAAACGCATCCTCCATTCAAGACCAGATTGAATTAGCTATTTCATCTATTGGAACGCTTGATGGGCGAATTAATTATGCTGGTAGAACAGATGCTGGAGTTCATGCCACAGGTCAGATTTTCGATTTCTCATCAAATGATAACAGAGAAATAATTCAATGGCTTAAAGGTCTAAATTCGCTGCTGCCAAATGATATTTCAGTTTCCTCTATTCAAAAAGTACCAGATGAATTCCATTCAAGATTTGATGCTATTAATAGGACATATTCCTATATTATTTATACAGGCAAGACTCAACCAATTTTTTTAAGAGATTATGTTTATTGGGAAAAAAATGAAATTGATCTCAAAATTATGAAAGCTGAGGCTGCACATTTAATTGGGACTCACAACTTTAATTCATTTAGGGGATCAAAATGCACCGCAAAAAACCCAGTTCGCACAATTCATAGTATTGATATTGAAATAAAGGATCATTTTATAATTATCAGCATGTGCGCAAATGCTTACTTGTATAATATGGTTAGAATTATTATTGGCACTTTGCTAGATATGTCCAAGGGTTCTGGAAAAGATATGAAGACTATTTTAAATGCTCAAGATCGAAAGATTGCAGGCAAGACAGCTCAAGCTCAAGGCCTTTTTTTTACTGGTGCTGATTATAAAAAAATCAATTTAAGTCTAAATAATAATGCAGCCAATCCTTTGAGTTTCTTTATTAGCCCAAGGCAATGAAATTAAAAATTTGCGGGATAAACGATATAGATATATTGCAATATGCTTGCGATATGGGTGTTGATTTTGTTGGCTTCATATTGGCAAATGATAGCCCAAGAAAAATCTCCGATCATCTGTTAACTTCTTTAGAAAATTTTAATTTTAAGAATACATCGCCGGTTTTTGTCTTTGTAAATCCATCAGTTGAAGAAGTAAGAAAAATTACAACTAAAATTGAAAATTCTATTTTGCAATTTCATGGGGATGAAGGAGATGCTTTCTGCCAGCAATTTAATCAACCATTTTGGAAAACCATCAGAGTAAAAAATTCTCAATCTCTTAAGGCTATAAATAATTTTTCATCAGCTGATGCGATACTGTTAGAAACATTTTCAGATAGTTCGTATGGAGGAACTGGCAAAGTTTTTGATTGGGACTTGCTAAATAATATCTCGCTTGATCAGGGGTATGTGCTTGCTGGCGGAATAAACTCTGAGAATATCAAAAAAGCTGTCTCTATGAATCCTTGGTGTATTGATGTTAACTCTGGGGTAGAATCATCACTCGCACTTAAAGATAAAACTCTAATAGCTGAGATTATAAAAAAATTTAAAAATGGATAATTTAACTGATTTACCAAATTCTGATGGCTTTTTTGGTGAGTATGGAGGGAAGTTTGTTCCTGAAACACTTATGCATGCTTTAAAAGAGCTAGATGAGATCTATGGAAAGCTTAAAAATAGCCCGAAATTTATTGAAGAAATTGATCAAGATTTAATTCAATTTGTGGGTAGACCTTCCCCCTTGTATTTCGCAAAAAGATTAACAGAGCATTATTCTGGACCGCAAATATGGCTAAAAAGAGAAGATCTAAATCATACTGGCGCTCACAAGATAAATAATACAGTGGGGCAAATATTGCTTGCAAAGGCAATGGGCAAAAAAAGGATTATTGCGGAAACAGGTGCAGGGCAGCATGGAGTTGCCACAGCAACTGTTGCAGCAAGACTGGGTCTTGAGTGCCATATTTATATGGGGGCTGCAGATGTAGAAAGGCAATCTCTGAATGTTTATAGAATCAAGCTATTAGGAGCAAAAGTTCATGCAGTAGATTCTGGAACTGCAACCCTAAAAGATGCATTAAATGAAGCTATGAGAGATTGGGTGACAAATATCGAGGATACCTATTATATTATTGGTAGTGTTACTGGGCCCCACCCGTATCCAATGATAGTTAGGGATTTTAATGCCATTGTCGGAAGAGAATTAAGAACACAGTCTATTGATCAATTTAATCAATATCCAGATGCAATTGTTGCATGTGTCGGTGGTGGATCAAATGCAATGGGAATTTTTTATCCTTTTCTTGAAGAGTCTAATGTTGAACTAATTGGTGTCGAGGCTGCTGGCAGTGGTTTGATGAGTGGGAAGCATGCAGCCCCCTTGAATGATGGAGAGCCAGGTATTTTGCATGGAGCAAAGAGTTATCTTATGCAAGATCAAAATGGTCAAGTCATAGATACGCACTCTATTTCAGCTGGTTTAGATTATCCTGGAGTTGGCCCGGAACATTCAAATTTAAAAGATTCTGGAAGAGCAAATTATATTGCTGTTGAAGATGATGAAGTTTTAGATGCTTTTCATTTAGTCACAAAACTTGAGGGTATTATGCCCGCCTTAGAAACTGCACATGCGTTTGCTGCATTAGAACATATTGCAAAGAACTATGAATCGAATCACCACATAGTAATTAACGTCTCTGGAAGAGGTGATAAAGACATTAATACAGTTGCTACCATGGATGGAATATCTCTTGACTAGATTAGATGAGAAGATTCTCTCTTTAAATAAAGCGTCTAAAAAAGCTCTGGTTGCATATCTAGTTGCTGGAGATCCTGACTTAGACTCGACACTAGAATTGATGCATGGGTTTGTTAATGCGGGGGTAGATATTCTTGAGATTGGCGTTCCTTTCACAGATCCCATTGCAGAGGGCCCAATCATTCAGGCTGCTCATGACAGAGCTTTAAAAAATAACACATCTTTAATAAAAATCTTTAAGCTTGTTGAAAAATTCAGAAAAAAAAATACTGATACTCCAATCATTTTAATGGGCTATATGAATACCTTTCTAGCCAACGCAAAAACTTTAAAAGAATCTCATCACTCTGGAACCGATGCAGTATTGATTGTTGATCTTCCGGGAGAGACTGACCTTGAGGATCTAGGAATTGCAAATAAAAATCTTGCTTCTATATCATTAATAGCTCCAACAACTAGCCAAGATAGAATTTCTAAAATATGTAATAGCAGTTCTGGTTTTATATATTACGTTACGCTCAGAGGTGTAACAGGATCTTCCCATCTAGATATAAATGAGGCGAAGAGCAATATAGAGTTTATTAGGTCACAAACCATACTTCCAGTTTTTGCTGGTTTTGGAATCAAAACTCCTGATGATGCTTTTAATTTAAGCAAAATTTCAGATGGAATTGTTATTGGATCCAGTCTAGTTCAGATGATACATAACCAATCTAACCAAAAAGAATATAAAAATATATATAATTATCTTCATGAAATGTCTGAAGCAATAAACAGATGAATTGGCTTACTAGATTAATTCCATCAATTGGTTCAAATCGTGATTCAGAATCATCCAAGAGCAAGGTACCCGGAGGCCTTTGGAACAACTGCCCAGCATGTGACGCAATCTTGTATCAACCTGAGCTAGAAAAATCGCTTTTTGTTTGCCCAAAATGCGATCATCATCTTCGCATTGGTGCGAGAACTAGAATGTCTATTTTTTTTGATGGTGGAAGTTTTCAGGAGCTTGCAACCAAAATCACCACTAAAGATATTCTTAAATTTAAAGATACAAAATCATATAGCCAGCGCATTAAGGAAGCTGTCTCTGGTACAGGAGAAGAAGAGGCGATTGTCATTGGTAAAGGTAAACTTGATGGAGCTGAAATAGTCGTCGCAGCCTTTGAGTTTCGTTACATGGGCGGATCTATGGGTGGCGCAGTTGGAACAAAATTTGTTCAAGGAGTTGATGCGGCCATAGCAAGTAAAACCCCATTAATATGCTTTTCAACAAGCGGAGGAGCCAGGATGCAAGAGTCAATGATCTCTTTAATGCAAATGGCAAAAACATCAGCAGCTTTAGAAAAACTTAAAGAAGCAAAATTACCATACATCTCAATAATGATTGATCCTATTTATGGTGGAGTCTCGGCCAGTATTGCTATGCTGGGTGATATCAATATAGCTGAACCAAAGGCATTAGTTGGATTTGCTGGAAGAAGGGTTATTGAGCAAACGGTGAGAGTAGATCTTCCTGAGGATTTTCAAAAATCAGAATTTTTATTAGAGCATGGTGCAATTGATATGATCGTTCACAGAAAAGACTTGAGAGCAAAGGTATCCAGCATTTTATCTAAGCTATATCCTGCCCAATGAATACTAACCGTATATTTGGAATTTTTATTGCTGTAACTATATTAATTTGGGTACTTATTTTTGCTCTCTCTCCGCAGCCCAAGTATCAACAAACCAAGAATATCAGCATCCCTGAACTTCCAGAACCATTGGTAGATCAGGACAAGCTAAAAAAAATAGAATTTAAAGAGGTCGAGAATGATTTCCTTAAAATAGATACAACAGACACACTTCCATCTGCAAAAGAGCGAGTCGATAAAATAGATTTCAATTTATATGTTTATAAGATAGGAGCTTTTGGATCTTCAACGACTATTTCTAATGTAGTTAAAGCATTTAATGATGCAGGTTTTCCAGCGTTTACCGAGCAAAATAAATCAAATAAAAATCTTACCAATGTTTTGGTTGGACCCTTTGCTAGTAAAAAAGATATTGAGGAAAACAAAAAAATCCTTAATCAAATTGCCGGGATAGAAGTCGGCGAGGTTATGGCTTGGAATCCATAGCATTATCTTATTTTGATTATCTTGTAATTGGGATAATTATGCTGTCTGGTTTGATAGCATTTTTTCGAGGTTTTATTCAAGAAATTTTATCCCTCTTGTTGTGGATCACAGCGTTTGCAGCAGCAATGCTTCTAAATGCTTACCTAGATCCTTATTTTATAGATTATATAGATAACCCTGAGGTTAGAAGAATCCTTACAATCATTACTGTCTTTGTTGGAATTATCTTTTTAGGAGGGCTGTTAATTAAATTGCTACGGGGCTTAGTTCACTGGTCTGGCATGGGAGGCTTAGACAGACTTTTGGGTGTGTTATTTGGGTTTATAAGAGGCATGCTGCTCATTGTGGTCATTTACCTTGTTCTTCCAAATGATGTTAAGCAATCAAGCTTTATCATAAATTCCCAAAGCTCACCTTATTTAAAAAAATATGCTCCAATGGCTGAAAAATTTTTTAAAAGTATGATCTCAGATAAAAATTCAGTTATGCTAAAGGCTGATATCAGCACAATTTACGAGACAACATAATGTGTGGAATAGTTGGTATATATTCTGAAACTCATGTAGCTAGTTCAATCTACGATTCCCTATTAATGCTTCAACATAGAGGCCAAGATGCAGCTGGCATGGTTGTTTGTGACGAAACCGGAAGACTGAATAGTCGTAAATCTATGGGGTATGTGCGCGATGCCTTTCAGCAGCGACACATGAATAAATTGCTTGGAAATTACGGTATTGGCCACGTCCGATATCCAACTGCTGGTGGTGCTGGCAAAGAATTTGCCCAACCTATGTATGTAAATTCTCCATATGGGATTAGTCTTGCGCATAATGGAAATTTAACAAATTCTAAAGTTCTGGCTCGTGAATTATTCCATGCAGAAATGCGTCATCTCAATACTGATTCAGATTCTGAAGTATTGCTAAATATTTTTGCCCATGAGCTTGGAAAGCAAAGAGCTATTCTCCCTTCAAAAAAGCATTTTTTTAAAGCTGTTAGAAAAACTCACATTAGATGTCAAGGAGCCTATGCTGTTGTTGCTTTGATTACAGGTTTTGGATTACTTGCATTTAGAGATCCGCGAGGCATTCGCCCGTTGGTTATTGGAGTCAAAGATGGTCCAACAAAAAAAGAATACATTGTTGCCTCTGAAAATGCTTCTTTTTCTGCTTTAGGCTTTAAAACATTAAGAGATGTGTATCCTGGAGAGGCTGTTTTTATAGATGTTGAAGGAAATTTACACAGTGATCAGTGCTCTGACAGCGCAGAGCCAACTCCTTGTATATTTGAATATGTTTATTTGGCTAGACCTGACTCCACTCTTGATGAAATTTCTGTTTATAAAGCTAGAATGAGAATGGGGCAAAAGTTAGCTAAAAAAATTCTAAAACTTAACCCCAATCATGATATCGATGTAGTCATTCCTATACCTGATAGCTCTACAACAGCAGCATTGCAACTTGCAGCAGCATTAAAACTTCCTTACAGACAAGGCTTTGTTAAAAATCGGTATGTTGGCAGAACTTTTATTATGCCCAATCAAGAGGAAAGAAAAAAATCAGTCCGAAGAAAGTTAAATATATTAGATCTTGAATTTAAAGGTAAAAATGTATTGTTAGTTGATGATTCAATAGTCAGAGGTACAACCAGTAAGAGAATTATTGAAATGGCCAAAGAGGCAGGCGCTAATAAAGTATACTTCTCCTCTGCAGCTCCACCAGTGAAATTCCAAAATCTTTACGGGATTGATATGGCAGCAACAAATGAGTTAATCGCATCAGGAAAGACTGATGATGAGGTTGCAAAAGAAATTGGCGCTGATTGGCTTATCTATCAAGATTTAGATGATTTAATTGCTTCTACGCAAGAGGGCAATCCTGCGATTAAAAATTTTGAAATGTCGATTTTTGATGGAAATTACCCAACCTCAATAAGCTCGGATTATCTTGAAGATCTTGAATCCTCTAGAGGAGATGGCCAGAAAGTTGCTAGAGAAAAATCTAATTAAGCACTTACAATGTTCACCGCAGGAATATCAGCTGAGTTTGCACTATCTACATATTGATCTATCTCATTGAAATTTAAATATCTATAGATCTCGTCAGCGAAGGGATTAATTTCTTGCATGTATTTTAAGTATTCTTCCGGGGAAGGAAGTTTACCTAATACAGAGGCAATTGCAGCAAGTTCCGCTGAAGCTAAAAATACATCGGCTCCATCACCCAGTCTATTTGGAAAGTTTCTAGTGGAAGTTGAAACAACTGTAGAGTTTGCTAGCACTCGGGCTTGATTGCCCATACAAAGGGAGCAACCTGGTATTTCTGTTCTTGCACCAGATGTCCCAAAGACATTGTAAATTCCTTCTTCCATTAATTGTTTTTCATCCATCTTGGTGGGCGGAACTACCCATAATCTAGCTTTTGTACCATTATATTTTTTAAGCAAATGACCTGCCGCTCTAAAGTGACCAATGTTTGTCATGCATGATCCAATGAAAACCTCGTCAATATTAGTCTCTGCGACCGCTGATAAAGGTTTAATATCATCAGGATCATTTGGGCAAGCAAGAAGGGGCTCTTTAATTTCGTTGAGGTCAATTTCAATGATTTCGGCATACTCAGCATTCTCATCAGGTTCAAGTAATTCAGGATTTGCAATCCACTCTTCCATTGCTTGAGCTCTTCTCTCCAAAGTTTTAGCATCACCATAACCACTTCCAATCATCCATCTAAGCATCACAATATTTGATTTTAGGTACTCTATAATCGGTTCTTTATTTAATCGAACTGTGCATCCTGAGGCAGATCTTTCAGCAGATGCATCAGACAGCTCAAATGCTTGCTCAACCTTTAGGTCTGGCAAACCTTCTATTTCAAGGCAGCGACCAGAAAATATATTTTTCTTACCTTCCTTGGCTACAGTCAAAAGACCTTTTTGAATTGCTGCGTAAGGTATAGCATTCACCAAATCTCTTAGAGTTATTCCAGGTTGCATTTCTCCTTTAAATCTTACTAGTACGGATTCAGGCATATCTAATGGCATTACACCTAATGCTGCAGCAAAAGCTACTAACCCTGATCCAGCTGGAAAACTAATGCCTAATGGAAAGCGAGTATGACTATCTCCACCAGTTCCCACTCCATCTGGAAGCAGCATTCTATTTAACCAAGAGTGGATAATTCCATCCCCCGGTTTTAGCGATACTCCTCCTCGATTCATAATAAAGTCTGGCAATGTATGTTGTGTATCAATGTCTACTGGTTTGGGATATGCAGCAGTGTGACAAAAAGATTGCATCACAAGATCGGCTGAAAACCCTAAACAAGCCAATTCTTTTAGTTCATCTCTGGTCATTGGCCCAGTAGTATCTTGTGATCCCACTGTTGTCATTCTTGGTTCGCAATATGTCCCAGGTCTAATTCCTTTTACTCCACACGCCTTACCAACCATCTTTTGAGCTAAGGTGAAGCCTTTATCCGAAGAATCTTCAGCATCAGGCCTAGTAAAAATATCAGTTGGTTCTAGACCAAGCGCTTCTCTTGTTTTGTCTGTTAATTGTCTTCCAATAATTAATGGAATCCGACCGTTTGCTCGAACCTCATCTAGAAGGACGGGTGTTTTGAGTTCAAACGTAGACAACACTTCTCCACTAGCTGCATCTAAGATTTTTCCATTAAATGGTTCAAAGATAATTTCTTGTCCCATGTTTAATTTAGAGACATCACACTCTACAGGGAATGCTCCCGAATCTTCTAATGTGTTGAAGAAGATAGGTGCAATCTTTCCACCGAAACAAAAACCACCTTCTTTTTTATTAGGAATGCATGGAATTTCATCACCCATATGCCACAGCACCGAGTTTGTTGCTGATTTTCTTGATGAGCCAGTTCCCACTACATCACCAACAAAAACTAATGGATTACCTTTTTTCTTTAACTCTTCTATTGTTTCAAGAGGTTTTTCTAGGCCTTCTCTAGGCATTTTAAACATTGCCAATGCATGCAAAGGAATATCTGGTCTAGACCATGCATCAGTTGCAGGAGATAAGTCATCTGTATTTATTTCACCAGGTACTTTGTAAACAGTTAATTTTATCTGTTTTGCAATTTCTTGTTTCTCTTTAAACCAGGTTCCTTCAGCCCATGCATCTATAACAGTTTTTGCGTTTTTATTAGTTTCAGAAAGGGCTAGAACTTCATTAAAAGCATCAAAGATTAACAAAGTCGTGCTTAATGATGCAGCAGCTGCTTCACCCAGATCATCATCTTCTAGACATTTTATTAAAGGTTGAATGTTGTATCCGCCAAGCATTGTTCCCAAAATCATCACTGCCTCTTTTTTAGAGATGTAAGGACTGCTTGTTTCACCTGTTGTGATGTCCGCTAAGAACCCAGCTTTTACATAAGCTGCTTGATCTACTCCTGCGGGTATTCTTTCTTTCAAAAGTTCCAGCAACAATTCTGACTCTTCATGTTCTGATTTAAGTAATTCAACTAAATCTGATGTTTGTTGAGCCGAAAGAGGTAGAGGAGGTATTCCTTGTTCTTTCCTTTCTTCACAATGTTTTTTGTAATCTTGAAGCATAATTTTCTCCCTGGGTCGTCATTTTACTGTGGTATCCCTAAATCCCCAAGCCTATTCTTTATTTCCTTGTATTTCTTAAGATTAAATAATGTATTATCCAGTCTATGAAGAAAAACAAAGCTTCTACACCATGTCTTGGAATATGCTCTACAACTTATGGCGATAATGTTTGCAAGGGTTGCAAGCGTTTTGTTCATGAAGTTATTAATTGGAACAAATTCACTGTTCCAGAAAAAGAGCTGGTTAATTCAAGGCTTGAAAGTTTTAAGTTAACCGTTTTAAAAGATCGCTTCTCTGTTACAAATGCTGAGCTATTAGCAACTCGGCTAAATGATCAAGGGATAAACTTTAATAATGCGATGGATCCAATGACTTGGATCTTTGATCTTCTTCGAGCTGCTGGCTCGCAAGAATTAGATTTGCACCAATTTGGAATTGTTTGTCATGTAAATACGGATCTGGCTCAGCTTAAAGAGCAAATTTACTCAGAGTTTTTGGAGCTTTCTGAGGCTCATTATGACAGGTATTTTTTTACTTAGTCGTTGGTAATTCCCACCAGTTTGTTGTGTATTTGGGTGATACCATATCTTTTTGTATGGGTGATAACCTTGCAGGATACTGTGATGCATAGTAGACCTGTGTTTGAGTATCATTGAGCGCATCTATAGTTTGCATTAAGTTTGTATCTTGTTTTAAGTACTGCTGATCTGTTGCTTCAAATAGAGATTTCTGAAGAAAGGTTGAATGCGAAAAATGACTTAGCAATATTCCTGCTTTTGCATATGGATAACCTTTCCTAAAGATTGTATTCAGTATTTTATTTGCGCCCATTAGAATGCTTCTTGTATCATCTACCGGGCAAGGAAGCTGAAAGCTATCAAATCCACGATATTGCAGCTGCTGATTAAATCTACTGGTTGAAATAAATACTGACACTTGAGAGCATTTTTGTTTTTCCTGTCTCAGCTTCTCTCCTGCCCGCACTGCAAAATTGCTAATTAGTGGTTTAAGCGCGCTTAAGTTTTCAATTCTGCCTTTAAAACTTCGACTGACAACAATTTGTTTTTTTGGATCACAATGATCTTCTATTTGAATGCATGATTCTCCCCTTAATTCTCTAACTGTACGCTCTAAAACAACGCTAAATTTTTTTCTAATAAGCCTAATATCCATTTGCATTAATTCATAGGCTGAATATATGCCCAATTGATTGAGTTGCCTAGAGAGGTTGTGACCAATACCCCAAATCTCTTTAATAGGTAAGGCTTTAAGAATACGGGTTATATCTTTTTGGTCATTTAGGCAGCAGACTCCCATGCCGCCACTTGTATTTTTTGCAACATGGCTTGCAACCTTGGTAAGAGTTTTTGTTGGCGCGATTCCAATTCGTACAGGAATACCAACCCATTGTCTTATAGTGTTGCGACAGTAAACACCAAACTCATGTGCGTGACTTGTATTGTGTATATGCTGCAGATCCAAAAATGCTTCATCAATGCTATAAACCTCAATCCTTTTGACCATTCCTTCAAGAATATTCATAACTCTTTTGGATAGATCGCCATACAGAGCAAAGTTAGATGAAAATACTTTACCCCCCTGCGCTAAATATGATTTTTTTACTTTGAACCAAGGAATACCCATTTTTATACCCATAGCTTTGGCTTCTTTGCTTCTGGCAATAACACAACCATCATTGTTAGACAGCACCACGATAGGTACCTGTTTTAAATCTGGTCGAAAGACCCTTTCGCATGAGGCATAGAAATTATCACAATCCACTAATGCTAAAAGTCTCATTCAAATTTATTAATGGCCGCAGTGACTGTGCCCATAATATCTAGATCTTGGCCATGCTGAATATAGATTGGTTTGTATTTTGAATTCTCTGGCAGTAAGCACAGTCGAGGTTTAAGTTGCAATCGTTTACATACGAAATCACCGTCCAGAGAGGCAACTACAATGCTACCGTGCTTTGGTTTAAGGCTTCGATCAACTATTAAGATGGCTTGATCTGCAATATTTGCATCTAGCATTGAATCTCCGGATACTCTTACCAAGAAAGTAGCCGCTCCATTCTTAATAAGGTACTGATTTAGATCAATGGGGCTTTCCAGATAATCATTTGCAGGGCTTGGAAAGCCTACGGATACTGGCTCTACAAAAAATTTTGTAAAAGTGGCAGGCAGATCATTTGCCGATATTGAACCGAGGTAATTAATAGTCATGGGATTTAAAATACTGTATATTTATACAGTATTATTTGGCAACAAACAATAGTTTTAAAGGATAAATTCTTTTAATTCTTGCTGCTGCTCATCAAGCATTAGGCACCAACCAGTTTCATGCCAGTCACCTAAAACAATCCGTGTGCCGGTATTGGTTTTGTGAGTTTTTGGTCTATGAGTATGGCCATGAATTAGCAGATCTATGTGATGCTCCTTAAAAAAACCCTCAATGGCAGCTTGAGTAACATCCATAATAGACATTTCCTTACTGCTATTATTTTTTTGGCTGGCATCACGCATGTTTGATGCAATACTTAGACGCTCATTTAGAGGCTTTTGCAGGAATTCCTCTTGCCATTTTGACGATCTAACTTCTTTTTTAAATTCAATGTATTCAAGGTCTTCAGTGCAAAAATCATCTCCATGCGAGAGAGCAATTTTTAAATCAAAGAAATTCAGAAAGAACGGATCTGGAAGCAGGGTAAGATTAGATTGCTCTGCAAAGCTTTCTCCACATAAAAAATCTCTATTGCCATGAATAAAAAATATTTCTAGTCCATTGCGAGTAGCATGATTTATTTTTTGTATTACGCTTGTTGCAAGCTCGGAGTTATCATCATCTCCAACCCATGCTTCAAAAAGATCACCTAATATATATAGATGAGATAATTCTTGCGCAGCAGTTTGTAGAAATTTAAAAAAGCCCTCCGTTACAGAGGGCGTATTTTTAGATAAATGAAGATCAGATATAAAGCCTAACTTCATTCACTCACTGTCACTGAATGAATGATTGTTGGTTCAAGAGGAGCATCAGCATAACCGCCAACAGTAGAGGTTGTGCTCAGCGCGATTTGATCTACAACATCCATTCCATCAATAACTGAGCCAAAGACCGCATAACCCCAGCCTTGAGAAGTTTCAGCTGTGTGATTTAAAAAATCATTATCTTTATGATTTATGAAAAATTGACCAGTAGCAGAATGAGGATCCATGGTTCTGGCCATTGCAATAGTGCCGCGATCATTCTTCAAGCCATTATTGGCCTCATTTTGAATTGGATCTGTATTTGTTGGTTTAGGAGTCATATCTTCATCTAGACCGCCACCTTGCACCATAAACCCTTCAATAATTCTGTGAAAAATTGTGCCAGTATAATAACCATCCTTGGCTAATTGTAAAAAGTTCGCCACGGTTATAGGCGCGTTATCAGCGTCAAGTTCTAAGTGGATTTCTCCGGCTGAAGTGGAAATAGTAACAAGTGACATCTGATCCTCCTCTGGATAATATTCAGTCTGATCTTTTTGATCAATGGGTGAAAGGAAGAAGATTAAAGCAACAGCAGTTACAATAATTATTAAGACAGTAATTTGTATTTTTGACATTAATAAAACCTACATTCCAGTTAAGTTCTCTATAATAAGTGATTCATATATCAAATAACAGATGACAATTAAGTTTTATAACTCCTTAACAAACCAAAAGGAAGATTTTGTGCCCATACGGGAGGGCGAGGTTGGGATGTATGTTTGCGGGATGACGGTCTATGATAACTGTCACTTGGGGCATGCAAGGGCAATGATGGCTTTTGATATTCTTGCACGTTACCTTCGATATCAAGGATACAAGTTAAACTTTACTCGCAACATCACTGATATAGATGACAAGATTATTGATAGAGCTAATGAGAACAAAGAAACAATAGATGCTCTAACAGAAAGAACGATTGCTAGTATGCATGAAGATTTTTTAAAGCTTGGCTTAGAGCTTCCTACAAATGAGCCTCGTGCAACTGATCATATTGAAGGCATGATCAACATGATTAGCAAGCTCATTGAAAAAGGTCATGCCTATCATTCTGAAGGCGGAGATGTTTTTTTTGCAGTGCGAACATTTCCAGAATATGGAAAATTATCAAATAAAAATATCGATGATTTGAATCCAGGCTCTAGAGTGGAAGAAGATGGATCTAAAAAAGACCCATTAGATTTTGTTCTTTGGAAAAGTGCTAAGCAGAATGAGCCATCATGGGATTCTCCCTGGGGCTTAGGGAGACCGGGCTGGCATATCGAATGCTCGGTTATGTCACTAGAAAATTTAGGCAAACATTTCGATATCCATGGTGGAGGTCCAGACCTACTGTTCCCTCATCATGAGAATGAGATAGCTCAGTCTGAATGTGCTTCTGATCATAAATTTGCAAACTATTGGATGCATTCAGGATTGCTAAAAATTAATGGTGAGAAGATGTCAAAGTCTTTGGGTAATTTTGCAATGCTAAAAGACTTATTTGCTTCCTATCACCCAGAAGTCATTCGATATTATTTAATCTCTAGCCACTATAGAAGCTCTTTAAATTTTGATAACGAATCCCTTGATCAAGCGCGATCAGCTTTGACAAGACTTTATCAGGCAGCATCACTTGTGCCATCACAAGAGTTAGATTTGCATGATGATAGCGTTAAGGAATTTATAAACTCAATGAATGATGATTTAAACACCCCAGAAGCATTAAGCACTCTCTTTGGGTTGGCTAAATTAATTAATAGCAGTCAAGATGCGCAAGATCAGAGTAGGTATGCAGCGACTATGAGAGAATTGGGCAAAGTTTTGGGACTGCTGAACGAAAGCCCTGAAGCTTTTTTTCAATATGGAGCAAATTTAACTGATGAAGAGATTGGCAAAAAAATAGAGGAAAGAAATCAAGCGAGAGATGCTAAGGATTTCCAAAAGGCTGATCAAATAAGAGATGAATTAGCAGCTCAAGGTATCTTGTTAGATGATTCTAGCGATGGCACTACTTGGAAGAAATCTTAATCGTCTTCCTGAAGGTCATTGATTACAGATTCTATGCCAGTTGAGCCCATATTCATTCCGACAACTTTTTCGATTCCCATTTTCGAATAGTGTTCAGCCGCATCTACCATCAATCCTGAGTTGTCGAGAGTAAGGCCACCATCAACACAAAGATTAATTCCTGTAATAAATCTTGATTCATCTGATGCAAGAAATAATGCTGTGTATGCAATATCAATTGGCATACCAAAATCTTTTATGGGTTGCTCAAGCTTACTGTCTTCAATTGCTGTTGCAAGCAGGGGTGTGTTAATTGTTCCTGGCGAAATAGCATTTACTCTTATTTTGAATTCACCCAACTCAATAGCTGCATTTTTACAAAAATTTATTACTCCTGCTTTTGCAGCAGAATAAGCGAGCGGACCAGATCCGCCTCCCATCCCCGCAATGGAAGCAGTATTAATTATCGATCCACCAGAAAGATTTTTTTTCATAATCCTTGCTGCATATTTTGAGCCCAGAAACACAGACTTTAAAAGTATTTGAAATGATTTATCCCATTCATCTGCATTAATGTGGGTAATTGGACCCACTGCACCTCCAATGCCTGCATTATTAAAAAGAATATGCAAAGCACCAAAACGATCAACCGCAAGTTTGATCATATTTTCTATGTCATTTTCCGAAGAAACATCGGTGATGGATATGCATGCATCTGCATCAAGTTTTTTTTGTTTAATGATTTCAAAAGTCTCTTCGAGAGACTCTTTATTAATATCTGCCAACATAACCTTAGCGCCATGTTCTAAAAACAATAATGCAGTTTCTTTACCAATGCCACTTCCAGCACCCGTTATCACTGCGACTTTATCTTGTAATCTTTTCATCTAATGATTATTACCGAAAGCCTATCAAAATAAAAATAAAGTTATGCCAAAAAACATACCATGCATGAGTAGGGTAAATAGATTAAAATCGAGGATTGGCTAAAAGAATGGCTCCCTGACGTGGGATCGAACCACGGACCAATTGATTAACAGTCAACTGCTCTACCGCTGAGCTATCAGGGAACAAGTTGAGAATTATAAATTAAAATTCATAAAGTAAAACAAGATAATGACAAAAAATTTAACCGTTACATCTCCGTTTGAGCCTGCAGGGAGTCAACCAAAAGCAATAGAAACTCTGGTTAATGGTTTAAATGATGGGTTATTACATCAAGTTTTACTTGGTGTAACAGGTTCGGGCAAGACTTACACAATGGCTAAAATTATTGAATCAACTCAAAGGCCTGCGGTAGTTATGGCCCCTAATAAGACCTTAGCAGCTCAATTATATGGAGAGCTTAAAGATTTCTTTCCTAAAAATTCCGTTGAATACTTTGTTTCTTATTATGATTACTATCAGCCTGAAGCCTATGTGCCAACTTCAGATACTTACATCGCTAAAGATGCATCTGTGAATGAGCATATTGAACAAATGCGTCTTTCTGCAACCAAAGCATTGCTCGAACGAAATGATACTATTGTTGTTGCTACTGTATCAGCAATATATGGCTTAGGCGCTCCTGAATCCTACCTAAATATGATCCTCCATTTAGATAGAGGTGAAACAATCGATCAAAGAACTATTTTGCGTCGCTTATCTTCGATGCAATATACCCGAAATGATATTGATTTTAGGCGTGCAACTTTTAGGGTTAGAGGTGATGTAATTGATATTTACCCCGCTGATTCAGATAGAGATGCTCTAAGAATTGAATTATTTGGAGATGAAGTAGAGCGTCTATTATGGATTGATCCATTAACTGGAGAAGTCATTAATGAAACTCCTCGAGCGACGGTTTATCCAAAAACGCATTACGTGACACCAAAAGAGACGGTCCTAGATTGCCTTAAAACCGTTCGGGAGGAGTTGAAAGAAAGAATTAAATTCTTACAAGCAAATAATAAATTGGTTGAGGCTCAAAGATTGCAAGAGAGAACAACTTACGATTTAGAAATGATGCAAGAGCTTGGTTATTGTCAAGGCATCGAGAATTATTCACGCTATCTTTCAGGTCGCAATCCAGGCGAGCCACCCCCATGTCTTTTTGATTATTTGCCTAAAAATGCAATAGTCTTTATGGATGAGTCGCATGTTTCAGTTCCTCAAATTGGAGGGATGTACAAAGGCGACCGATCACGAAAAGAAACACTAGTTGATTATGGGTTTAGATTGCCATCCGCTTTAGATAACCGCCCACTCAGGTTTGAAGAATGGGAGGATGTAACACCTCAAAAAATATACGTTTCTGCCACTCCTGGTAAGTATGAATTAGAGCATTGTGACAATATGGCAGAGCTATTGGTTAGACCAACTGGATTGATAGATCCGGAGATTGAAATTAGACCTGCAACCTCTCAAATTGATGATGTAATTGGTGAATGCAATGAAAGAGCTGCTCTGAAAGAAAGGGTTTTAATAACGACTTTAACCAAACGCATGGCCGAAGATTTAACAGACTATTTAGAAGAAAATGGAATTAGAACGCGCTACATGCATTCTGATGTAGATACGGTAGAGAGAACTGAAATTATTAGAGATCTAAGGTTGGGTCATTTTGATGTTTTGGTTGGAATTAATTTATTAAGGGAAGGTTTAGATATTCCTGAAGTTAGCTTGGTTGCAATCTTAGATGCCGATAAAGAGGGTTTTTTACGATCAGAGGTTACTCTTATTCAAACCGTTGGACGAGCGGCAAGAAATATTCGTGGAAAGGCAATTTTGTATGCTGATAAGATCACAGGCTCCATGCAAAGGGCTATGGATGAGATGTCTAGAAGAAGAGACATCCAAGTCAAATACAATAAAGAGAATGGCATCACCCCAACATCAATTGTTAAAGATATCAAAGATATCATGGAGGGGGCTCGAGTCACCAAGCAGTCAAAGAAAACAAAACCTCAGCACTTTGAAAAAGAACTACCCTTTAAAATTAATAGTGAAACACCAGACAAGATCTCAATATCAATTACCAAGCTAGAAGAGCAGATGTATATTTATGCAAAAGAAACTGAGTATGAAAAAGCTGCATTTTGCAGGGATCAAATTAAAAATCTTAAATGGCAGCTTCTTAATTCTTGAGGCTAATTTTCTTCGCAATTTTGAGCTAACAAAAGATAATAATAATCTCTAACCCTTTCTACAAAATCAACGGTTTGTTGACCTCTGGAATAATTCTCTGAATCCATTGAGGTCTTCAAATTAAGCAAATATTCTTCTAGATCTAACCAAGTTACCTCAACAGTTTTTTTATTTATAGCATCGATAGCATTCTTTACATTGGTAGTGCCTAAATTATATGACGCTAATACAAAAGCAATTTTGTCGCCAGAGGACGTTCCAAAGTTTGTACTTGCTTCTAGATCTGAGAGGTATTGCGCGCCTCCATATATACTTTGAATCGGGTCAAGTCTATTTGTGACACCCACAGATGCCGCAGTAGGAAGTGTTAACATCATCATGCCTTTAACTTGCGTTGCTGAGCGTGCTTTTGGATTCCATTGAGATTCTTGAAATGCAACAGCAGCTAGGAGCTCCCATTCAATATCAAATGTTTGCGCAGCCTCAACAAAATCACCCTTAAATTTTAGAAATCTTGATTTTTTTAGCTCATCAAATTTCTTTTTCTCAAAATCACTTAGCCTTGAGAAGGAATATAATTTTTTGTTAATAAGATTGCAGTAAACTGCTACTGGTGTATTTATAGGTTCCTTTGTGCAAGCATAAAGACCAGACATTAGGATGAAAATTGTTAAGTTTTTTGCAAGGAATTGCATTGTTTTTATTTTTTTAATTTTAAACATCCTTATAATTAATTATTACAATATTTTACTAGAGAGCTAGTGTCAAAAAATCTTAACTTGCTACTTCAAGGCCCCTCTAGTTTTTCGCCGTCTAAAATTTCATCTCTCAGCGCAGATATCAAGCTCATTAATAATAATTCTTCTATTGAGCTGAATAGTTTTGAATTTTACTCAGTAGATGTAAGTCAAGGTTTTGATGATCATGCGAAACTATTTGAGTTATTAAGAGCAGATGAGCCTCATGAGCTTCCTAGTTTTTTTATTGGTCCAAGGTCTGGAACTATTAGCCCATGGGCGTCTAAGACAAGCGAAATAATTACCAATGTTGGTATTGAAGGAGTCTTAAGCCTTGAAAAGTATTTTGGCTATTTTATTAATGAAAATATCCATGTTAAAGATTTAGATTTGTCATGTTTATTTGATCGAATGACTCAAGAGGTTTTTATGAGCGAAAAGGATATTGCATCACTTGGCGCCGCTCCAAAAAGAAAACCTTTAATACATATTGATACTTCTATATCCGCTAGTGATCCTTTATTTAAAGCAAATCAGGATTTGGGTTTAGCATTATCTGATGAAGAAATTAACTACTTAGTAGATTTCTATTCATCGGCTGAACGTAATCCCACTGACGCCGAGCTTATGATGTTTGCACAGGCTAACTCAGAGCATTGCAGACATAAAATATTTAACGCTGCTTGGGTATTAGGTTCTGCGGTTCAAGAAGAATCTTTATTTGATCTTATTAAAAAGACAAGCAAAGGCAATAAACCAGACTTAATTTCAGCCTATAAGGATAATGCTGCTGTTATTGCAGGAGTTGACGTAATGACGCTCAATAGAAATTTAAAAAATAATTACAGCTTTTCCTCTGAAAAAATAAACTCAACTTTAAAAGTTGAAACACATAATCATCCTACTGCCATTTCTCCATTTCCTGGAGCAGCTACTGGATCTGGGGGAGAGATAAGAGATGAGGGAGCCACAGGTTCTGGTGCAAAACCTAAAATGGGATTGGTGGGATTTAATGTTTCTAACCTTAGATTAAAAGACTTCCCCCGTGCTTGGGAAGGGATTTCATATAAGCCTTCAAGAATTGCTTCACCACTTCAAATCATGACAGAAGGACCAATTGGTGCCGCCGCATTTAACAATGAATTTGGTCGACCAAGTACTGTCGGTTACTTTAGAGTCTTTGAGCAGCCCTTTGCTAACAATCAGGCTTACGGATATCACAAGCCAATTATGCTGGCCGGCGGTATTGGAGAGGTAAAAGATAGAAATAGCATTAAAAATCCTATTGAAGCCAATGATTTGGTAGTTGTTTTGGGTGGTCCCTCAATGCTTATAGGATTAGGTGGCGGGGCTGCTTCATCTATGTCATCTGGGGAAAGTGATGAAGATTTAGATTTTGCTTCTGTGCAAAGAGAAAATGCTGAAATGGAAAGAAGATGCCAAGAAGTTATCAACCAATGCGCATTTGAATCTCCTAATCTTATTGAATTTATTCATGATGTTGGTGCTGGTGGACTTTCAAATGCAATTCCAGAATTAGCTAAAGATTGCAATTTAGGTGTTGCCATAGATTTGAGTAAGATACCTGTTGCTGACCTCAGCCTTTCCCCAATGGAAGTTTGGTCCAATGAGTCTCAAGAGCGATACGTTTTAGCAATTAAAAAATCTAATAAAGATATATTTGAAAATATATGTCGACGTGAGAGATGCCCTGTTGCTTTTGTTGGGCAAACAACCTTATCTAATGCAGTAGAGGTTTATGACCCCGAGAGAGATGAATATCCTGTGCAAGTTCCTTTATCAATGTTATTTGGTAATTTACCTATTTCAAATATGGTCCTTGATAATCCAAAAATTAACCAAGCAACTGACTCTTACAATTATGATTTAGATTTACCTGAGTTAATTCAGAGAGTGCTGTCGCATCCATCTGTAGCTTCAAAATCTTTTTTAATTACTATTGGTGATAGAACGGTTGGCGGGCTGGTTGCTCGAGATCAGTTGGTGGGCAGATATCAAGTGCCTACTTCAAATTATGCAATGTCTACTAAATCATTTCTTAGCAATGAAGGAGATGCTTTATCAATTGGAGAAAAGCCAACGCTAGCAGTTAAAAACCCAGCAGCCTCACTAAGAATGGCTTTGGCTGAAGCATTAATGAACTTATGCTCTGTTCCGATTAAGAGTTTGGATCTGGTAAGGTTGTCTGCAAATTGGATGGCTGCATGTGGAGACGAAGTGGATAATTATGCTTTACTTTTGGGGGTTGAGGCATTATCAAACATGTGTATTGAGCTCGGTGTAGCTATACCAGTCGGCAAAGATTCTTTATCTATGAGAACCAAATGGAATGAAGGTGACGAAGAGTATGAAGTTAAGAGCCCTTTGTCTGGTGTTATTACTGCCATGGCTCCAGTTGAAGATGTTTCATTAGGAGTGACCACTGAATTTAAAGAGAGCGGTTCACAAAATTTATACCATTTATTTTTAAATAACCAATGTAGATTGGGTGGTTCAATCCTTGAAGAGGTTACTTCCTCAAGCATTCAAGAGGTTCCTGATATTGATGATGTTGAATCATTTAACAACCTCTTCCATTCAATTCAAGAGTTGATTGTGCGAGGCTGGATCGTTGCATTGCATGATGTTTCTGATGGAGGATTATTTACTACCATCACAGAACTATCTTTTACCAATAAGTTAGGGATAGAAATATTTATTCCAGAGAACTTTCAAAAGAAGAGCATGATTCAATATCTCTTCGCCGAAGAAACAGGGGTAGTCATTCAGTTTCAAAGTGAATTTGAGACTGACGCCCTTGAGTTTTTAAAACAAAATAATATTCAATATCGAAAATGCGCTACTCATAGATCTGATGCGCAGTTGGTAATTTCATCAAACCATAATATTGAATTTTCTCAGTCAGTAGTCAATTTAGAGAAAATCTGGAGCGAAACTTCCTATTCAATTAAGTCCAGTAGAGATAATCCAGTTAGCGCAAAAGAGGAGCATGATTTAATTGAAAGGTTTGATGATCAGGGGTTAGTGGCTATAGATAATTTTCAATTTTCTGATCAATTGCCGGCATTCAATAAGAATTTTAGGCCCAAGGTAGCAATTTTTAGAGAGCAAGGAGTTAATGGTCAAAATGAAATGGCTGCTGCTTTTATGTTAGCCGGGTTTGAGGCTGTAGATGTTCATATGCAAGATTTGCTTGATAATCCCAGTTTGTTATTAGAATTTCAGGGTTTGGCAGCCTGCGGTGGCTTCTCTTATGGTGATGTGCTTGGAGCTGGAGGCGGTTGGTCTTCAAGTATCAGCTATAACAATGCAGTTAGAGAATCATTTGAACAGTTTTTTAATCGAGCTGAAACCTTTACCTTTGGTGTGTGCAATGGTTGTCAAATGTTGTCCAATTTAAAGGATTTAATACCTGGTGCTGAAGATTGGCCTGAGTTTTTGTGGAATGAATCAGATCAATTTGAAGCACGTTTATCTCAAGTTACTATTACCCAATCTCAGTCAGTCTTATTGGATGGTATGGAAGGATGGCAAATTCCCGTGGCTGTTGCACATGGAGAGGGTCGAGCATCATTTAAAGAGGGAACTTTACAGAGCCTTTCAAAACATAATCAGGTAGCCGTTCAATTTACTGATAATAAGGGAGCTGTGGCTTCATCGTATCCATTGAACCCAAATGGATCTCCTGAGGGTATTACTGGTCTTACATCCAGGGATGGTAGAGCAACCATCATGATGCCTCATCCAGAAAGAGTGTTTAGATCTCAGCAGTTATCTTGGAAGCCATCAGATTGGATGGAGTATTCTCCTTGGATGCAAATTTTTTTAAATGCTTATAAATTCAGCCAAGAATCATAAATTTTTTCTTAATTACCAAAGTTTTAGGGCCTCCTCTCTAAAGGGGAAGTTACCCGAATCCATATCATCAAAATAATATTTCAATGTTTTGGTGACTGTTGGAAATGCAATTTCATCCCAAGGAATTTCTTCTTGAGTAAATAGTTTTACTTCAGAGCTTTCTGCAGTAGGGCCAAATTTTTCATTGCCCAATTGAGCTAAATAAAAAAAGTGGACTTGACTGATATGAGTCAAGCTAAATGCCGTATAAGGGGCAATGATTTTTGGTGATGCCTGAGTCTCTTCTTTCGTTTCTCTAAGCGCTCCCTCCTGAAGAGTTTCTGCATTCTCCATAAAACCAGCAGGCAATGTCCAACGACCAAAGCGAGGTTCTATATTTCTTTTGCATAAAAGCACTTGCTCATCTTTAATGCATATGGTCCCGACAATGAGATTGGGATTAGTATAAAAAATTGAGTCACAGGCAGAGCAAACATACCGCTTTAAATTATCATCAGCTGGAACTTTAAAATCAATTTGATCGCTTCCGCATTTTGAACAATATCTCAAAAGTGCTCCTTTCCTAGAGAATTAAATGGCGTAAGAAGTTAAACTTACGCAA
>Ga0255758_10000381_pt1 | contig 49529 bp, 49 predicted proteins | sample 011ome_24_FD_179958 | JGI IMG/M metagenome (GOLD analysis project Ga0255758, IMG submission 179958) | Coastal salt marsh microbial communities from the Groves Creek Marsh, Skidaway Island, Georgia - 011513CT metaG (version 2) | ecosystem: Environmental > Aquatic > Marine > Intertidal zone >... | reverse complement strand
CATGAGGCTATTGAACAAGTTGTTACTTTTGGTGTTAAAGACAAAATGCTTGGTGAATCTATTGGTGTTGCAATAGTAACCAAAAAAGGAATTGAATGTACTGAAACTGAAATAAAAAATTATGCACGTATGCATTTGGCAGACTTTAAGATACCTAAGCATATACGTTTCTTGGATGAGATTCCTAAAGGCGCCACAGGTAAAATGCAAAGAATAGGCCTTTCACAAAAACTTGGCTTGGAATAGGAAGTCAGAATGATTAAAGTTTGTATATTTGGAGCTGGAGCTATTGGTGGATATATTGGATGCAGTTTAGCCAAAGCAGGTGCAAATGTATCTTTAATAGCAAGAGGGCCCCATAAAGAAGCAATTGAAAAAAATGGATTAGTTCTGATTTCTGACAAAGGAAAAGAAAAATTTAAATTAACAGTTTCAGATAATGCAACACAATTGGGGGAACAAGATTATGTTATAATAGCTGTAAAAGCTCATGCTATTAGTTCAATTGTAGAAAACTTAAAACCACTTTTACACGCTAATACTACCGTTTTATCTGCTGTGAATGGCTTGCCATGGTGGTATTTTTATAAGTCTAATTCAGAAACAATATTAGAGAATACTCATATAGATTCTGTAGATCCTAATGGAATTATTTGGAAAACTATTAATCCTAAAAGAGCACTTGGTTGTGTTGTTTACCCTGCCTGTGAGATTGAAAGTCCAGGTGTTATAAAGCATATAGAGGGAAACAGGTTTAGCCTTGGAGAACCTAATGGATTAAACTCAGAAAGATTAAAAATATTATCGGATCTTTTTATTAAAGGTGGTCTTAAAGCACCACAAAAGAAAAATTTAAGAGATGAAATTTGGATTAAACTTTGGGGAAACTGTTCCTTCAATCCTATTAGCGCTTTAACAGGAGCAAGTTTAGACACAATTGGCAATGATCCAAGCACAAGAAATTTAATTAGACAAATGATGAAGGAATGTCAAAAAGTAGGTGAAGCAATTGGTGTTAATTTTAATGTATCCATTGAGAACAGAATTAATGGAGCAGCTTCAATAAAAGGACATAAACCTTCAACCAGACAAGATATAGAAATGAAGAGACCTTTAGAGATAGATCCTATCATGAGTGCTATAATTGAAATAGCCAATAAACTTAAAATAGAAACACCAATGTTAAAACACATCAACGCTATATTAAAATTAAAAGCTGATTATCTAGACTTATATAAGAGAAATGAATTAATTGAGAAACTAACAATTTAAATTTTCAAAAGGGTTATCCCCCTTTTTATTTTCAATCTCAACCACCCAGCAATCCCTATCTATTTCTATTTCTTTAGAAATTCTAATATCAATCTCATTGACTGACATACTTTTTGAGGAATACAAATCTTCGAAGCTGACTTTGCTTTTATCATTGTCAAAATCATAAGTAATACTCCTTGCAAATAGTTTAGCCTTCCCATCAAGAGTATCAATTTTTACAAAAATAGCTCCTGCATCTCTGTCGCCGCTCTTAACAACATAAGCATTTGTAAAATTTCTTTCGGCGGCCCTGATCCCAGCATTAATTATAATTTCTGACTTTAATTCATTCATAATCTAAGAGACTCAATACAAGTTTAATTAAAAATCAGAACATCTACCTGATTTTTCCCAATCTCCATATCTTGTTGGTTCTAGACCTTTAGGACCACCTGTTTCATTTGGCAAAGAATTATCCTCTGAAGATTTTTCTATATGATCATTTTTATCTACAAGCTTAGTAGGTTTTGTTATTTTTTTTTCCATTATATTTTACTTTCTTATAGCTAAACTTTATCTATCCTATAGCATACTCAGATTAAAAGATAAATAAAACGGATCAGTTTTGAAACCAATTAGAATTCATAATAAAAATCAAGAAAATATAAAAAGTACAAGATTAATTGCTATTAATATTTGGATACTTATTTTTTATAAACATAAAAATCTAGATAAAATTTTAAATACTTCATTTGACTTTAAAAAACTGGAAACTAGAGATAAATCTTTTTTATATTTACTCCTCAATACTGCAATGAGACGACATAATCAGGCTGAAACTATTTATAATAAATATTCAAATTTTGGAATAGATAAGAAAAATAGGTTTTTAAATAGCATACTTACTATGGCAACTATTGAAATAATTTGGCTTAAAAAAGCTCCCTACGCTGTTCTAAATGAGGCTGTAAAAATTTCAAAAAAACTTATGGGAGAAAAACAATCCAAGCTAGTTAATGCCATTTTAAGAAAGATAGTGTTACACATAGATGAGTCTATAAAGTCTATACCTGATAATATTTACAATTTACCAGAATGGCTTTTAAATAGCTGGACCTCTACTTACGGTAAAAAAATTGTAAAAGAAATAGTTGAAATTGCCATGAACCCACCTCCACTTGATATTATGGTTTCAAATAAAATAAGCAAAAGTCAGATTGAAGAATTAATATCAGAAGTTCAAGGAATAGAAATTTTTCCAAATTTAATTAGATGTAATTACAAAAAACCAGTTGAAACAATACCTTATTACTCTGAAGGAGTTTGGTGGATACAAGATGCAGCATCTCAAGTAGCGTGTAATTTATTGATATCAAAATTAAAAATTCATTTCTCTAAAGAAATAAACAAAATAAAAATTTTAGATATGTGTAGTGCTCCAGGAGGCAAAACAGCACAACTTTTAGACAATGGTATGGAAGTAGTTAGTATTGAAAAAAGTAAGTTTCGATCCAAAGAGTTCTTAAGAAATATGAAAAGATTAAATTTCAATCCTTTGTTAATTAATGTTGAAGCAGAAATCTATAAGCCTGAGAATAATTATGATGTTATTTTAATAGACGCCCCATGTTCTTCCACAGGAACTATAAGAAAGAATCCAGATATTTTTATTAAACCTCCCCCAGAGAACTTGAATGATTTAACATCTCTACAAGACAACATTCTAAAGAATGCTGCAAAAATATTAAATCAAAATGGTCTAATTATGTATGTAACATGCTCTCTTCAAAAAATTGAAGGTGAAAGAAGAATTGAAAAATTTCTTCAAGAAAATGAAAACTTTTCTATTATTCCTTTTCTTCAAAATGAACACCCTAAAATAGAAAGTTGTATTACTGAAAACGGGTTTATTAGAATTCTTCCAAATCATTTTAATTTTAATTATAAAAATGTTATGAATGGTTCGGATGGTTTTTTTATAGCTTTACTAAAAATGGAAAAATAATTTTTATGTTGGGTTTTTTAAATTTAATAACTAACAATTATTTTCTTAAACAAAAACTTAAAATAGAACCTATAAATTCACCTGAAAGAAGACTTACAGATAATTGGCAAGGCGATGCAATTAAAGGCCAAAAAATTATTAGTGGTAAAATTAATCCAAAACAAATCCCTGATTTCAATAACTTTAAGTTTTTAAGAGATTTGAAATCCGAAGGTAGTTTTAAAGCTAGATCATTCGCCCGATCATTAATAGACGAATGGATTGAACAAGACATTAACCTTAGATCTAAAGTATTTGATTCAGAAATAATGGCAGAAAGAGTTAGTTGCTGGTGTTTTAATTATTCTTGGTTTGGTGAAAGTGGCGATTTAAATTTTCAAAAAAAAGTTTTGACTTCGATAGCACTACAAACAAAATTTCTTGAGCTTAAACTTGAAGAAACCCAAAAACCAAATAATCAAATCATTATCATTAAAGGTCTTCTTGTGGCAAAATCAATATTGTATAAGGATATAAATAACATTCATGCAATGTTAGATATAGTTAACGATGCTGTTGATCTTTTGATTAATCCTGATGGCGGACACAAATCAAGAAGCCCCGTCAAACAATTACTTTTACTAAGACAACTAGTTGAAATAAGGTCTATTGTTGCAGTTTTAAAAAATATTGATGCAGAATATTTACACAATCAAACAATCAAAATGGGACAATTTTGTAGAAGCTTTCAAATGCCTGATGAAAACTTTGCGTGGTTTAATGGTGGAGGGTTAGTAGAAAGTAATCTAATTAGGCAAACTTTAAATAGAATTGGTTATAAAAATAGAATTTTTAATGTTGCCAAAGATACTGGTTATTGCAGATTAGCCCTAAACGACACAGTAGTGTTTATAGATACAGGACTTGAAAAGAAAGTCTCTTCTGATACAAAGGCAAGCTTATTTGCTTTTGAACTTTTTTATAAAAAAGAAAAAATAATATCCAATTTGGGGCAAATAGATGCCCCAAATGTAAAGAGCATGAACAATTCTTTAGCGTCATCGGCCGCTCATTCTACATTAAATATAGATGATCGGAACAATATTGATTTAACGGGTAAAAGAAAAATTGAAATTTTGAATTCAAAATTTTTAAAAACTAAAGAAGGAAACCTAATAGATGTAATGCATTCAGGTTATGGATCAATTTATGGCGTCAACCATAAAAGACAGATTTATGTAACTCAAAATCAAAATGAAATCAGAGGCAAAGATGAAATAATAAGTATTGGAAATGTCGGAACAATACCTAAAAACGCATATATACGATTTCATATTTGTCCAAATATAGAACTCATAAAGACTAGGAATGGATCGATTTTATTAAAACATGAAAAGGGGTTTGTATGGAAAATGACCTCAAACAATCAAAATATTAACATTCAAGACTCAGTCATGTTTGGTCTTAATGGACCTTTCCAATGCAAAGAAATAATGATTACAATGAGGCTTGAGTCAATAAGAGCTTATAAAACAATCTCCTGTAAATGGGCGTTCGAACTTCAAAAATAAATTTTAGTTGACTCTGGTTATCAAAAGAAACTATTTCATTACCAAGTTTAAAAAAGAAATAGATTGTATAATGACCACTTCAAATGTAAGCAATGTTTTCAATGAAAACATTAAAATAAAAAGAGCACTAATTTCTGTCACTGACAAAAGTAATATTGATATATTGGCTCAAAAACTAGTCAGTTTTAATATAGAAATTTTATCTACCGGTGGCACTGCAAAATTTTTAAAAGATAAATCTATACCTGTTACTGATGTCGATCAGAAAACCAATTTTCCTGAAATCTTAGATGGAAGAGTTAAAACACTTCATCCTAAAATACATGGAGGTATTCTTAACAGACGAAATAACCCAACTCACGTTTCAGAAATTAATAAACATGAAATTGAAGATATTGATCTCGTGATCATTAATCTTTACAAGTTCAAAGAAACACTTAGTAAGACTTCGGATAGTGTTAAAATTATTGAGAATATTGATATTGGTGGACCTGCAATGATACGAGCGGCCGCAAAAAATCATGAGTTTGTTACAGTAATTACAGACCCCAAGGATTATGATGTGCTTATAAAACAATTAGATATCAATGGTACAACTTCATATGAATTTAGAAAGGTTCTTGCTGGTAAGGCTTTTAAACTAACAAATGAGTATGATTTGGCAATTTCCAATTGGTTTCACAAAAATGAAAGTTATAGTGATGAATTACCTGAGAAAATTACATTAGAATTAGATAAATCACTTGAAATGAGATATGGAGAAAATCCACATCAAAAAGCTTCTTTTTATAAAACTTCAGACAGTAGAATAGGTGTTGCTAAATCTATACAATTGCATGGAAAGGAGCTCTCATATAATAATATAAATGATGCTGATGCAGCTTTTGAGCTGATTTGTGAATTTGAAAAACCAGCAGTAGCAATTATAAAACATGCAAACCCATGTGGAGTTGCTGAAAATGATGATATTGACAAGGCATGGGAAAATGCCCTTCTAACAGATCCGGTAAGCGCCTTTGGTGGGATAGTTGCTATAAATAGAAATTTAACTTTAAATTTAGCTAATAAATTGAAATCATTATTTTTAGAAGTGATAATTGCTCCAAGCGTTGATAAAAGCGCACTAGAGATATTTAATGAAAAGCCAAATGTTAGAATTTTAGCATCTAACTCTATTCCAGCGCCTAATGAAAATGGTTTAACCATTAAATCTATTGCAGGAGGTATGCTCGTTCAAACTCGAGATAATCATATTTTGGATAAAAATAATTTAAAATTTGTTACTGAAAAAAAACCTACAGAAGATGAAATTAAAAACCTTCTTTTTGCTTGGAAAGTTGCAAAACATACTAAGTCCAATGCAATTATTTATGCAAAAAATCTTCAAACTGTTGGAATTGGAGCTGGTCAAATGAGTAGAATTGATTCTACAAAGATAGCTATCGAAAAAGCTAAACAGTCAGCTTTAATTGCTAACCTAGACTATTCTATGATTCATAAAAGTGTGGTTGCAAGTGATGCCTTTTTCCCATTTGCAGATGGTTTGATAGCTGCCGCAGATGCGGGGGTAACAGCCATAATACAGCCTGGAGGCTCCATTAGAGACAAAGAAGTTATTGACGCTGCAAATGAAAGAAATATTGCAATGGTTTTTACCTCAATCAGACATTTTAGGCATTAACATTTTATAATATTATCATGTTCAAGTTGTTTTATAATTTTTTTCATAATGCTTGGCAAAGCCAAATCTTTTAATTTTTTGGCTTTAACAAACTTATAATTTTTTGCGAACGAACTGTTTTCTAAAAACAAATCTTTTTTAATTGACGAAGTCGCAATGGAAACATTTAATTTGAAATGTGTAAACGTATGAACTATTTCGCTATCAATGATTTGCCACTCAAAATTAAATAAAGAGTCTTTTACATCAATAAATTTGGGCTTTTCAACAAATCTATTTTCTGCTTCATACCACCCTACGGAAGGTATGACATCCATATTAGCTAAAAGCCCTTTATCTTTATTAGTTGTAACAAGAACATCACCATTTTTATTTAGTAAACAATAAAACAAGCCAAATCTTTCAGGTTTTTTTATTTTTACACCTTTTTTGGGATATTCTTTTGCAGACAAATCACCCCCAACTTCACAAAAATCTATAATAGGACATTTGGAACATCGTGGATTTTTAGGAATACATATTAAAGATCCTAAATCCATAAGAGCTTGAGCATAATCTCCATATCTTTCCAACGGCAAATATTTTTCTGAATAATCAAATATTTGATGTTTTGAATCTTTAAGAGGTGTTTCAATTTTGAATAGCCTTGAAAAAATTCTTTCGATATTACCATCTACAACATTTGCCCTACCACCAAATGCAATAGCAATTATTGCAGATGATGTATACTCGCCAATTCCAGGAAAGCTTAATAAAATTTGTTTATTATTTGGAATAATACCATTGTGATATTTTAAGATCTGTTTGGCTGTTTCATGTAAATTTTTTGCTCTTCTATAATAACCTAAACCAGACCATTGTTGAGAAATTTCTTGAAAATCAGCATTTGCTAATTTTTTAATAGATGGCCATTTTTTAACAAATTTTAAAAAATAAGGAATAACTGTTTTTACAACAGTTTGTTGTAACATGATCTCCGACAAATAAACGAAATATGGATTAGGTTTTTCACCTACCATAGCTCTCCAAGGTAAATTTCTTCTATTATTGTCATACCAATACAACAACTGCTCAGAAAATGTTTTGTTGTTATTTCTTTTTTTCATAAATGAATATATATATTAAATATGATTGAAATTGTTATTTAAAAAATGAAAACTCTTTTAAAAATTACAGAAAAAATTGTCGAAAAAAAAATTAGCCGACTAGGTTCAATACAAACACATATATTACTAAATTGGCATCATATAGCAGAGCAATATGCAGAGATAGCTTTACCAGAATCTATAAAATTTTATAATAAAAAAAAAAATGATGGGCAAATTACATTAAAAGTACAAAGTGGATTTGGTCCTGAAATTCAGATGGCTATACCCTTTTTATTAAATCAAATAAATGCGAGATTTGGATATAAAGCAATTTCAAAAATTAAAATTTTGCAAGCTGACATAGGTTTCATTAATAAAGAAGAAAAAGTTACTAATAAAAATATATTAGAAAATAGTAAAACTTTTTTATCTGACGAGCTTCACGATAATGAATTAAGGTTGGTAATGAGGAAGTTTGAACTTTCTAGAAAAATTTTACCTTCATAATTAAAAATCTATTATTTTTTGATTTAGTTTTGATATAAAGATATATTCTTAATATATATAAATCGAAGGGTAATATATTGAAAAAAAATTTCGTGATAGTTAGAAGAAATTTCTTATTTGGTTTTACAACATTTTGTTTATTACCTAAAACTATATTAGCAAAACAAAATAATGATGCATTAAAAAGACATTTTTTAGGATCAAACAACGCACCAATTAAAATAAAAGAATACTTTTCATTAACTTGTGGTCATTGTGCAAATTTTCATAACAAAACACTCCCTCAATTCAAGAAAAAATATATTGATACAGGAAAAGTACAATTAGAATTTGTTGACTACCCTCTTGACAGGCTTGCCATCATTGCGGCTGCATTGGCAAGAACAATCCCTACGGAAAAAGGTTACATTGAAGCAATAGCAATCCTATTAAAAAAACAAAAACAATGGGCCTATTCCAAAAAACCAATTGTTGAATTACAGTCAATTTCAAAGTTATTTGGAATTAGCTCAAAAAATTTTGATACAACTATTCAAAATGTCCCGCTTATGCAAAAAATTGTTAACAAAATGGAAAAAGAAACTAAGAGTTTTAATATAGAATCTACACCTACTTTTATCATTAATAATAAACATAAAATTTCAGGTGCTTTGACATTTGAAGAGTTTGAAAAAAAACTGCTTGAACTGACAGAATATAAAAACTCTTAATTTTTTAAAAGGTAATTGTATGAAATTTAAATCCATAAGAATATCCGGATTTAAATCATTTTTAGAATCAACTGAAATACCTATAGATAATGGCTTAACAGGTATTGTTGGCCCCAATGGTTGTGGAAAATCTAATATTGTTGAAGCAATGAAATGGGTAATGGGTGAAAACTCAGCAAGGCAGATGCGTGGGGATGGGATGGATGATATAATCTTTTCTGGAACTAATGAACGCCCAGCAAGAAATTTTGCTGAGGTTTCTATAAAATTGGATAACACAGAAAAAAAAGCTCCTTCCAATTTTAACCACTTTGACGAAATTGAAATTTCAAGAAAAATTGAACGAGAAAAAGGTTCTATATATAGAGTTAATGGTAAACAGGTTAGATCAAGAGACATACAATTAATATTTGCTGACAACGGTACAGGAGCAAGGTCTTCTGGTATTGTTAGCCAGGGTAGAATTTCTCAAATAATAGACTCTAGTCCTGAAAACAGAAGAGTAATCCTAGAGGAAGCTGCTAATATTAAGGGCTTACATAGCAGAAGGCATGAAGCCGAGTTAAAGCTTAATGGTGCTACAGATAATTTAAGTAGGCTCTTAGATATTGAGCAAACATATAACGAACAATTGGTTGAATTAGAAAAACAAGCAAGAAAAGCTTCACGATACAGATCTGTTGGTGAACGCTTAAGAAAAGCCGAGTCAACACTATTTATTAAGCTTTTAAATTCATCAGAAACGGATCTTAAAAACTTTAAAAATGAGCTTGAAATAGCTACTGATAGAGTTAACCAAGCCCAACTTGATGTATCAAAAAACACAAAGTCTAAATTAGTAGCATTTGATAAAATTCCAGAGTTAAAGAAAATTGAAGCGGAAAAAGCTGCTTTTTTACAATCTTTAAATATAAATAAAATTAGATTGGAAGAAGAAAAATCATCAGCAAATAAAACCTTAGATAATATTTTTAATCAAATATCACAAATTGAAATTGATATAGAAAGAGAAGAAGAAATTAAAGAAGATTCAAAAAAGAGCTTACTAAATTTAGAAGATGAAGAAAAAAAATTAAAAACTGAATCTAAAGCTTTTGAAGGAAAAATTGATCAAGCAATTAGTCTAGTTAAAGAACTTAAAAAAAAATCTGATGAGGCGGACCAAGATTTGTCCTCAATAAATTCAAAAATATATTCTATAAATTCTAATAAAGAAAATATTGAGAAACGTATTACTGACTTAAAAGAGAAAATAAAAAAATCTGAATTTCAGATTCCTCAATTTAATATATTAGAAGAAGAAAAAAGTTTTAAAGAAAATAAAGCAAAGATAATTAAGGGTAGAAAATTATTAGAAGAGAAAAACAAATTATTACTTACAAAGAAAAATGAATATGAAGCAATTAAAAAAATACTGAATGATTTAAACAAAGCAAAAACCGAAGCCGATTATAAAGTTAACATTACAAAAGCAGAATTAAACTCACTTTCATCTTTACTTGGTCATGATACATCAAGTAAGGAAACATTAGAAAATAGCATTGATAGTTTTGCTAGCTTAGAAAAATCAATAGGTTCAATTTTAGGGGAAACTCTCTTAGCACCAGTATTATCTAATTTAGACACCCCAAAAAACACCCCCTTTTGGAGAAAAAATTTAAAAGGAATTATTGAAACAAAACTTCCTGATGGAGTTAAACCAATAATTAAAAATATAAAAAATAATTCAATATTAGACCTTGCTTTATTAGGCGTTGGGATTGTTGATAACGAAGAAATTGCATTTAAACTTCAGGATAAATTATCTTTTGGACAAGCCTTAACAACTGTTGAAGGCGGTTTATGGAGATGGGATGGCTTTGTTCAGCCACCTCAAGTTCAAAATAGCTACTCAGAAAGGCTACAAAACATTGCCAAACTTAGGTCTTTAGAAAAGGAATTTCCAAATCTAGAAAATAGACAAAAAAGTATTCAAATTAACATAGATAAAAACGAATCATACATTAATGTTATAGAAAAAAATATTCTAGAATTAGAAAGTCAAATTTATGATTTGATAGAAGCAAATAATAATTTAAATTTATTGAATACAAAAATTGAATCTAAGATTGGCTCATCAAAAATTTTGGTAAAAGAGCATCAAAATATTATTGATCTCTCTAACAAAGAGCTAAATTTATTAAATAAAGAACTAATCAATTCCAGTAATTTACCACTTTTACTAACAGAAGAATTAAAGATAAGAAACATTGCAGATCAATGTAGAAATTCATTAACTGATGCCATGGCAGCTGAACAACAAGTAAGGAATCATGAAAGTTACCAATCTAGAAACCTACTTCAAATTAAAAATCAAAAAAATAATTGGAAAAAAAGAGAAGATGAGGCAATTGCCCGTTTATTAACATTACAAAATAGACAAAAAAGTCTTTCTGAAGAAAAACAAAAACTTATGAATCTTCCTGACAATTTCAAAAAAAGAGAGGATGAGTTAAATTTAGAAATCAACAAAGCATTACAATTAAGAAATAAAGCTGCCGATAATTTAGTTGAAGCTGAAACTAATTTAAATGAATTAGAAAAATTAGAAAAACTAAGTGAACAAAACATGTCATCGTTACGCGAAGAAATGATTAAAATTGAAGCTAAACTTAATCTTTCAAAATCTCAGGTTAAAAACATTGAAGAAAGAGTATGGGAAAAACTAAGAATTAATACTGACCAATTATATGAAATAGCTAATTTAGATAAAAACGATGAAATAGACATATCAATTGATGCTCTCGAAAAAACAGTGCACCGTTTAATAAATGAAAGAGATTCTATCGGAGCGGTAAACCTTCGTGCAGAAGAAGAAATGAAGGAAATGAGAGATAAAATCAAAACAATGTCTGATGAGAGAATAGACCTTGAGCAAGCTATCGATAAGTTAAAAACAGGTATTTTTGAACTTAATAAGGAAGGACGACAAAGATTAAAAGAAAGCTTTGAAGAAGTTAATAAAAATTTTAAGAATTTATTCCAAAAACTTTTTGGAGGAGGTAATGCAGAATTAAAATTAATAGGCAATGAAGACCCTTTACACGCAGGTTTAGAGGTTTTAGCAAGCCCTCCAGGGAAAAAAATGCAACTGCTGTCACTTTTATCTGGAGGTGAACAAGCATTGACTGCAATTTCACTTATATTTTCTGTGTTTTTGTGTAATCCTGCACCAATATGTATTTTAGATGAAGTTGACGCACCTCTTGATGATTCTAATGTTGGTAGATTCTGTAATTTATTAGAAAAAATAGTAGAAGAAACAGACACTTATTTCATGGTAGTTACTCATCATAGACTAACCATGGCTAAGATGGATAGACTCTTTGGAGTTACCATGGAACAAAAAGGGATAAGTAGGTTAGTCGCAGTAAATTTAGAACAAGCAAATAGAATAAAAAAAATTGCATAATTAATCTTTTTTTTAAAGTAAACTCTTGACTTATTTGTAAGCTCAAAATAGTTTAAGCTCGCTTATTAAGTGTAAATGAAAGCTAATTATGAGCTCGTTGAAAAATGATAAAACTTTGACGGAAAGAATTGATATTGCAATATCTAAAGAGGAAAAATTTAATAAGGACAATAGCAACAATAAATCGCTAGTTAATATGTTTTCTAGAGTTGCCACAGAATTGCTTGCGGGACTTCTGATTGGTGCTGGAATAGGTTGGACAATTGATCAATGGTTAGGAACAATTCCCTGGTTTTTAATTATTTTTTTTCTTCTTGGTGGGGCAGCTGGAATACTTAATCTCTGGAGAGTAGTTACTGGAAAGGGGTTGAAAATTGGATACTTTAAATAATTATTATAGAATATTAAAATGAATTCACCTGTAGAACAATTTACCATTAAAACGTTGTATGAAATAAACTTAATGGGTATCGATGTATCTTTTACTAATGCATCATTATTTATGATGTTATCTATTTTTTGTTCAGTGGGTTTTTTATATATAGGAGCAAAAAAACAATCACTTGTTCCAAACAGATTTCAGTCTTTAGTTGAATTATCTTATGAATTTGTTGCTAATATGGTTAAAGAAAATGCTGGCAAGGGAAGCCAAGCTTATTTTCCATTCATTTTTACATTATTTATGTTTATTTTATTTGGTAATTTACTAGGGATGATCCCTTACAGTTACACTTTTACATCTCAAATAGCAGTTACTTTTACATTAGCAGCTATAATATTTTTAGGTGTTACTTTAATTGCTCTGTTTAAGCATGGTTTTAAATTTTTTACATATTTTTTCCCATCTGGAGTGCCTATAGCTCTTGCCCCCCTTCTTATTCCAATTGAAATAATTTCATATTTTATACGTCCAATTAGCTTGTCTGTAAGACTATTTGCTAACATGTTAGCAGGTCATACTATGATGAAAGTTTTTGCAGGTCTCATAATTATGATGGGTTCTGCTGGTGGTCTTTTGAAAGTTGGAGCTTTGTTACCACTAATGGCAGTAATTGGTTTGACAGGACTTGAATTTCTAGTAGCAGCTCTTCAAGCTTACGTATTTAGTATTTTAACATGTATGTATTTGCATGATGCATTACATTTACACTAATTCATGACTAAAATTTAAAACTGAAAGGAAAATAAAATGGAAATGGATGCCGCAAAATTAATAGGAGCTGGTTTAGCAGTTATAGCTTTAGCTGGTGTTGGTGTAGGTATAGGTAATATATTTGCGTCATTAGTAACAGCAGTTGGACGAAACCCAGCAGCAAAAAATGAAGTTTTTGGCATAGCTATTCTTGGTTTTGCTCTTACAGAAGCTGTCGCACTTTTTGCACTAGTAATTGCACTACTTCTCCTGTTTACGTTTTAATAATTAGAATTAAGTACCTGTAGTTTATTAACTATAGGTACTTTTTAATCAAAAAGAATAAAAATGACAAATTTTAGAATTAAGTGTTTTATCTTTGCTATAATAACCTTTTCTTACCCTGCTATTGGTTCTGAAACTAAAGGAGGCCTACCTCAATTAGATTTGACCACTTACCCATCCTTAATATTCTGGTCAATTATTTCATTATTAATTGGTTATTTTCTAATGAGGTACTTAGTAACACCAAATATTAAATCTATCCTGAACTCCAGAGAAACAAGCATTCAAAATGATCTAGTTAAAGCTAAATCTTCAAGTCAAGAAGCTGATAAAATAAAACAAACTCTTATTAAAAATCAGGAAGAGATAAAATTAAAGTCACAATCAGTAATCAATAATGCATTATTGGAAGCTAGAGAAATGATTGAAAAGGATGAGAAAGATATTTCAAATAAATTAGATCAAAAAGTTTCTAAATCTGAAAATAAAATAATTAATACGCAAAAAAAAGTTATTGATGAGGTTATAAGTTCTGCTGAAGAAATAACTACCAATGTTGTTAAAAAATTTACAAACTTAACATGTGATAAAGCTGAAATTGAGAAAGCTGTCAAATTAGCCTCTAAAAGAATATTAATGGAGAAATAGATGTATCTCGACGAAACAGCATGGGTAGCAATAGCATTTATTCTTTTTATTATTTTGGTGTGGAAAAAAGGCAGTCAAGCAATTACTTCTCTATTAGACAATAGATCATTATTAATTAAAAATGAGTTAGATCAAGCTAAATCACTGAAAGAAGAAGCGTTGGAGGAACTCAGGCAATCTCTACAAACACAAAAAAATATTTCAGAAGAAGCTGATAAAATCCTTAAAGAAGCAAAAGAGAATGCTAAAAGAATAATTGAAGAAGCTAAAATTAAATCTTCTGAAATTATAAAAAGGAAAGAAGATCAAGCTGAACAGAAGATTTTAGCTTTAGAAAATGATGCGATTAATAATATAAAAAAAATTACAGGCAATATTATCATAGAATCTTCAAAAATTTATATAAATGATAAAATTGACAAAGAAGAAAATTCTAAATTAATTACAAAGTCTTCTAGTGAGATAAAATCAATTTCAATTAATTAGATTTTCTATTTAATACCTAATAAGACTTCACCACCCTTAGGCACACTCAAATTAAATTGCGTCGATCTGTCAACAATACGACTATTTTTTAACATAAATTGTGAGTAAGAAAAATCATCTCTTTCATATTCATTCTTAGACGCATCTAAAGAAACAACTGATATATTTACAGGAACATAATCTTCAATACTAGTATCGTTCCTAATGGCTCTTATATTGATAGATAACTCCATATCAACATCATTGTTGTCATCAGTACAATATGTTTGCACTCCTCTTATACCAATATATACAGGTATATTTTTTTCTGATTTGACAACAACTTCTGCAGCTTCTTTAAACGATGTTAATTTCGGACAATCTATTACTTCTTTTTTAATTGCTGAACAACTACTCAATAATAAGAACATAAATATTTTAACCAATTTATTCATTAATATCTTCCTATATGTAAAAAAGTTTGTTCTTAGATTAATCTTTATTGACGTAATCAATGTAATACATCAAAAGTAAATTATGAAGAAACAAAATATAAATTTATATTTAGCATCTCCTAGAGGTTTTTGTGCAGGTGTTGATAGGGCTGTAAAGATCGTTGAAGAAACTATCAAAAAATTTGGTTCACCAGTTTATGTAAGGCATGAAATAGTTCATAATAAAGATGTCGTTAATTCATTAGCTAAAATTGGTGCTGTTTTTGTCGAAGAGGTACATGAAGCACCAAAAGATAGACCAATTATATTTTCGGCACATGGTGTTCCTAAATCGGTAGTTAATGAGGCCAAACAAAGAAAGATGATTTCAATTGACGCCACTTGTCCCTTAGTGACTAAAGTTCATAACGAAACTATTAGACATTATAATCTTGGAAGACATATATTATTAGTTGGACATAGAAACCACCCAGAGGTTATAGGTACGATGGGTCAAGTACCTAATGAATTTGTTTCTCTTATTGAAACAATTGATGATGCAATTAACATCAAGGTTAAAAACACAGAAAAATTAGCTTACGCTACACAGACAACCTTATCACTTGATGACACTAAAGAAATACTCACAGTTTTAATAAAAAGATTTCCTTCAATAAAAGGACCTAATTCTGAAGATATCTGCTATGCAACAACTAACAGACAACAAGCTGTAAAATCAATGGCTAAACTTTGTGATACAATTTTAGTAATAGGTGCTCAAAATTCTTCTAACTCTCTTAGATTAGTTGAGGTTGCCTTAAGCCATGGGGTTAAAACAGCCCAACTTATTCCTGATGAATACACTTTGAACAAATTTCTTGAGAGTTTTAATCCTTCATTAACACCTAATCTTGGGTTAACCGCTGGCGCATCTGCACCTGAGACTTTAGTACAAGTTTTGATATCCAAACTAAAAAAAGATTTTGAAGTTAATCTTGTAGATCATACCGTTACAAAAGAAAACGTTACGTTTAATTTACCAAAAATTTTAAGATAAAAAGTAAGGTAATAAGTTGGCTGTTTATACAGATTTGCATAAAGAACAATTAATAAAACTTTTAAAACTTTATGATATTGGAAATTTAATTTCATATGAAGGGATTACAGAAGGTATAGAAAATAGTAATTTTTTTGTGAAAACTACACGCGGAAAATTTATACTTACTATTTTTGAAAATAGGGTAAACAAAAACGAGTTACCCTTTTTTTTAGAAATAATGACACACTTAAGTAAAAAAAAATTCTTATGCCCTTATCCAATAGTTGATTTAAAAAATGATTATATTCATGAGTTATCTGGAAAGCCTTCTATAATTGTTAATTTTCTTGAAGGAAAATCTAAAATTAACATTAGAAAAAAAGATTGCTATAAAGTTGGATCATATATGGGCTACATGCATAAACAAAGCTATGATTTTCCTTTTGAAAGAAAAAACTCTTTGTCAATAGATGGGTGGAAAGAGTTAATTCATAAATGTTCTGAGTCAATACCTAAAAGTTTGTTAACTGATTTAGGAACTAACTTAATTGAAGATTTACAAAAAACTCTTTATTTTTGTGAAAAAAATTGGCCATTTCATCTTCCAAAAGGTTTCATTCACGCTGACATGTTTCCTGATAATGTTTTTTTTCTTAATGACAAAATATCAGGAGTTATTGATTTCTATTTTAGTTGCTCTGATATTTTAACTTATGACTTAGCTATAGCTGTAAACGCATGGTGTTTTAACGAACATAATGTTTTTGATTCCCAAAAGTATGATTCATTGTTAGAAGGCTATAATTCTCAAAGAAAGTTAAATCAAGATGAAATATTATATTTACCTCTTTTATCTCAAGCTGCCTCAATGCGATTTTTACTAACACGACTTTATGACTGGGTTAATACTCCTGAAGATGCAGATGTAATACCAAAAGATCCTAAAGAATACATTATAAAATTAAAACACTTTACTAATATTGTAGAAAAAATTGAATATAACTAATAGTGAAATATGAGTGATATAATAACTATATATACTGATGGTGCTTGTTCTGGAAACCCGGGCAAAGGTGGCTGGGGTGCTGTTATTATTATAGGAAAAGAAGAGATTTTTTTATCAGGTTTTAAAACTCTAACAACCAATAATCAAATGGAACTCACAGCAACAATAGAAGCTTTAAAAAATATAAAAAAAACAAGCAATATACACTTATACACTGATTCTCAATATGTTAAAAATGGTATTAATCAATGGATATTCAATTGGAAGAAAAATGGATGGATAACAGCAAATAAAAAACCTGTAGCTAATAAAGAATTATGGATTGAGTTAGACACATACGTAGCAACCCATAAAGTGAAATGGTTTTGGGTTAAAGGTCACTCTGGTGATCATTATAATGAAATCGCAGACAAATTAGCCGTTAGTGCAATGCATAAAAATAATTAGATAATTATAAATTATTTAAAATATTTTCTGCAGTCGAGACCTCAAATGCTCCAATTTCTTCTACAAATATTTTTTGGATTACGTTGTTATCTACTATAATAGCAAACCTTTTACACCTATGACCTAAAACTTTTCCAAAATTATGATCTAATCCTAATGACTTTGAAACAGAGCAATCTGAGTCTGACAGCATATGAATTTTGTCGTTAACACCACTTACCTCACCCCAAGCTTGCATAACATGTGGGTCATTAACAGCCATGCAAGCTATTTTGGAAACACCTTTTGAAATTATTTTTTCATAATTATTAATAAAACCAGGTAAATGTTTTGCTGAACAAGTTGGTGTAAATGCACCTGGCAAAGCAAACAAAACTACTTTGCCAGATTTAAAGTACTCCTCTGTAGTAATTTCTTTTAGACCCTCTTGGTCTTTTGTTCTAAAAATTCCAGATGGAAAACTATCTCCAGCTTTCAAAGACATATAAAACTCCTTATTAATTTAACTAATACATTTAACTTATAAATTACTTTTTTTAAATATAATTTATTGAACTAAATCAATATATTCCTTTATAATATTTTTCGTTAAGATCTCAGGTAAAATTTTACCATTTGGAAAAGAAGGGCTATAAATTTCATTGTAAGGAATACCATAACGCTTTTTTATAGTTAAGAATTCCTTAATTTTATTATCTGGTGTAGTCCAATCTAACTGTAATAAAATTATATTATTTTTCTTAAATAAATGAATAATTTCTGGGGTATCTAAAACAAGTTTTTTATTAACTTTACATGTTAGGCACCAATCTGCTGTGATATCTACAAAAATAGTTTTACCTTCTTTCGCTAATTGACTTGGGTACTGTAAATTTTTATCAATATCCCATCTCATTTCTTTATACTGTTTTGGGTTAGATAATTCGTTTTTAGGTTGAAGCAAAGTGAATAAGATACTCATTAACCAGAAAGAAGTAATTAAAAGGAAAAAAGCCATAATTTTTTTAAATATAATTAACCAATGACCTGGCTTAGGAATGATTTTGATTAGCCTTGGGAAAAAGAGAAGTAATATCAAAGGCAATGAAAGTCCAAACCCCATAAATATAAGAATAGAAAAAATATCAATAATATTCCCTGACAAAGCAAAACCTATTGCAGTTCCTACTAGAGGCGCCGTACAAGGAGTAGCTAGCAAAGTTAGAAACATACCAGTTGTAAAGTCTCCTATGTAACCATCTGGCTTATAAGATAAAAGTGTCAATAATTTTGATGGTAAAAAATAATGAAAAAATTCAAATAAATTTAATGCAAATAAAAAAGTTAATAAAATCATAAATACTAGGAAATATGGGCTTTGAAACTGGATTCCCCACCCAACATAATTTCCTGTTGCTTTTATAAGATACGTTAATAGTGATAGTAAAAGAAACGTTGTTAGAATCCCTAATATATTAAAAATTATTTTCTTTCTAAAAACTTGGATGCTTTCCGTTCTATAATTAACTAGCTGTATCATTTTCAAGGACAAAACAGGCAATACGCACGGCATAAAGTTTAAAATAAAACCACCTAAAAAAGCAATAATTACCATTTTCAACCCTAGACTAATATGAGGAACAGAATTTTGTACTAATTTTTGATTAGAGTTTTTAATAAGCATTTCGTAACTTATATTATTAGTCAGAAAAGTTAATTTCAGAGGATCTACAGGGGTATCTAAATTACTTAAATCCAACTCGATATTTAAGTAATTATCATCAGCAAAAACATTAGATTTATAATAAATAGAATTGTTTTTATCCTCTACAATTATATCATATATTTTATCATTAATAGAATTCTCAAATTTTAATTTCAGATAATTTTTATAAATTTCTCCTGATACTAACTTGAGTTCATTTTTTTTAATTTTCTGGGGAAGTTTTGTTTTATATTTATTAATTTTTTTTAAGGAGTTTTTATCTTCGAAAGGATAATTTAATTTATTCAAATCAAATTTCTGGGTAACTGGCACACAGATTTCAGAACATACCTGAGCACTTAATTCTATATATCCATATATATTTTTTTTATTATCTATCGGTTTTATTTCTAGGGGAAAAACCACCTCATTTTCATAACCAAAAGTTTCAATATCAAAAAAAGAAAATCTTTGAGGTGTGGGAAATAATAAATTTACTGCACTTACATTCTTAGTATTTTTCCATGATATTTCTGGTGGAAGCCCTGCATCTCCAGGATTTCTCCAATAAATTTTCCATTTAGGGGAAAGTTTTACTTCTAAACCTAACAGATATTCATTCTTATTATTATTTGGTTTATATCCTGGAAGAAGGTCAAACGTAACAAAGTCATAAACTTGATTAGATGTGGAAGCGTCATAGTTAGTATTTATATTTGCATAAGAGTTTTTTAAACAAATGTGATTTATAAAAAACAAACATATAAATAAGACTATTATTTTATAAAATTTAGAACTCACTACATGATTGTACATATTTAGTTTTCAGATATTATTAATTAAGGTCAGAATATATTGGAAATAGATATATGTATCAAGAACTGTTAGGTAAACTTTTAATTGCGTCACCAGGACTAGAAGATCTTAGGTTTCAAGACTCAGTTATACTAATATGTGAGCATTCTGAGGATGCTGTAATGGGGCTAATATTAAATAAACCACTCCATAATTTTGATATTTACCAAATATTAAAAAAATTAAAAATTAAAAATAATTCAAAAATAGAGAACGAAAATGCTTTTTTTGGAGGTCCGGTTCACTTAAATCAAGGTTTTATTATTCATTCAAACGATAAAGTATACCCAACATCTTCAGAAATATTTACTCAAATAATGATTACAAGTTCTAATGAAATTTTAAGTGACATTTCAAACAACCAAGCTCCTAAGTATTCGAAGATTTTTCTAGGTTGTGCTGTATGGGATTATAATCAGTTAAACAATGAAATACTAGAGAACTCGTGGATAATAACAAATTCTTCAGAAGAAATAATTTTTGATGGGAATTCAGGGTTTGATTTATGGAAAAAATCTTTATTAAATATAGGGATAGATCCTAAAAAGTTAGTTTCATATTCAGGAACTGCATAGAATTTTAGTTAAATAAAGAAGATAACCCTAATTTTTTATATTCTTTTGCTCCAGGACCTATTACTGAAAGAACTGGATGTGAAGAAGATATTAATTTCTCTGCAACTTCAGAAATAGAATTAATAGTTATATTTTCAATCTTTTCTTTAACTTCATCACTTTTTATTATTCGACCATAATCAATCATGCATTTTGCCATATATTCAGCTCTTGAAGAATTGCTTTCTTGGCCCATTATAAAACCTGCTTTCATCTGCGCTTTAGCTCTAGATAGCTCATGATCTGAGACAGAGAATTTAATTTTTTTCCACTCATTAAGGCTAGTTTCAATTAGATCATCTACGTTATTTGGCGAGGTTCCAGCATAAAACCCTAATGTACCAAATGTTTTTTGAATTTGGCTAAAAGCAAAAATAGAATAACATAATCCTTTTTTTTCTCTAATCTCTTGAAACAACCTAGATGACATACCTCCACCAAGTATAATAGTAAGAGCCCTTAGAGAGTATTTGTCTATGTCACAGTTTCTTAAGCCTTCTATTCCAAAAACTAACTGTGTCTGTTCTAAATCTCTATCTTCTCCAGAAAAGCCTGAGGACCATTTAGAATTTACATTACGGGGTTTGTAATTATTTTTAATCTCAGAGAACTTTTCTTCTATGGATTTAAAAAACCAATCACTACTTATATCTCCAGAAGATACAACAACCATGTTTTGGGGCCCATAATTTGATGATAGAAAGTTTTTTAAATCTGGTTTTTGGAATCTACTGACTGTTTCTTTTGTACCTAAAATTGATCTTCCTATTGATTGATTTTTAAAAGCTGTGGAATTAAAATTTTCAAAAACTTTGTCGTCAGGTGAATCTATGGACTGTCCAATTTCTGAGATAATAACACCACGTTCTCTTTCAATTTCTTCTTCTGGAAAAGTAGAATGTTTTATTATATCAGACAAAATATCAATGCCTAGTTCTGTGTTTTCCTTCAAAACTTTTAAATAATATGCAGTTACCTCTTTACTTGTGTAAGCGTTAATATCGCCACCAACATCTTCAATTTCTTGAGCTATTTGTTTTGCATTTCTATTAACTGTTCCTTTAAATGCCATATGCTCTAACATATGAGCAATCCCAGATTCATTTTCTGTCTCTTTAGCACTTCCAGAACCAATCCAAACTCCAATTGAGGTACTATTAATATTCATTTTATCATTTACAATGGTAAGACCATTATCAAGAACTTTGAATTCTACATTCATTGGCTTCTCATATTTGATTTAATAAAACTTTGGATTTCAGACATATTTGGATTTATTACCTCAAAGTACTCTTCACTACTCATAATTTTTTTTAGTGGTATGGGGACATCAGGTGAAGAGTTTATGCTTTTACTTATTACACTTGGGAACTTTGCTGGATGTGCACATGCTAAAGATACTATAATTGAGTTATCTTCAACCTGTTTATTATCTATTGCCTTTAGAAGTGCACCATAACCAATAGCACTATGAGGGTCTAATAAATAATTATAATCTTCATATACGCGTTTGATTATATCTAATGTCTCTTCATCTGTAATCTTGTATGCTGCAAATAGATTATTAATTTCAAGTAATTGCTCTTTTGTAATTTCAAATTTGCCTTCATTTTTGAAATCAAACATCTGTTTTTTAACTTTAGCTGTGTCTAATTCATTAATTATATATAACAATCTTTCGAAATTACTTGAAACCTGAATATCCATGCTAGGGCTAAAGGAAGCAATGACACTTTTCCTTTCCATTATGCCGTTATTAAAAAATCTAGTCAGGATATCATTTTGATTAGATCCACAAATTAACCTTGATATTGGCAAACCAATTTTTTTAGCCATCCATCCCGCCAGAATATTACCAAAATTACCAGTAGGAACTGAAAAAGTTATTTCCTTTTCTGGAGCCCCTAACTTTAATGCAGAATAAAAATAGTAAACAATTTGAGGTAATAATCTTACCCAATTAATAGAATTTATTGCAGATAAAGAAGTTTGATCCTTAAAATTTAAATCCTCAAAACAATCTTTTACAATTGATTGACATCCATCAAAATCAGTTTTGACTGACAAAGCGTGTGCTCCACGCTCATTGATATAAGTCATTTGTTTTTGCTGAACCTCTGAAACTCGTAGATGAGGGAAAAGTATGAAAATATCTATATTTTCTTGTCCCTTAAATGCTTCTAATGCTGCCGAGCCAGTGTCACCACTTGTAGCGCCTAAAATAACACCCCTTTTCTTTCTATTATGAAGGGCTTGATTAAATGCCCTAGATAAAAATTGCATTGCATAATCTTTAAATGCAAACGTTGGTCCATGAAAAAGTTCTAATATATAGGTATTATTTTTAAGATTATATAAAGGGGCTATACCCTCATTAAAACCAGAATAAGTATCTTTGCATATTTTAAATACTTCTTTCTCGCTAAGACATGGCTCTATAAATGGACACATAATTTTTGTAGCCAATTCTGCATAATCCAGAGATTTCATATCTTCTAATTCACTAAAACTAAAATGGGGCCATTCTTCTGGCATAAATAGTCCACCATCTCTGGCTAATCCCGATAAAAGTACATCTTCATATGATAATGAAGTTTCTCCACCTCTTGTGCTTGAATACTTAATCTGCTTTGACATTCTAATCTTTCTTTTTAATTCTTAATCTTCCATTAGAAACGTGATAGGAAAAATAAACTATTAAAAGAGATAATGCTAACCCATACCATGTTATCGCATATGATAAGTGTTGATTTCTTAACTTTGGCTCTCCACTAACACCGATTGGAAGGGTCATTTTCTCTCCCACTCTAAGAGCATCAATGTAGTAGTTTGAAATAATTTCAGTAGAATTGAAATTTAGGAATTTAAATATCTCTGATGGTTTTATAGTAAACCAGAATCCATTTTTACCATCATTTTCTGGAACAAAATAACCTTTTTTTTGGGGATATCTTATTATACCATTTACTATTATAATACCGGGTTGGAGGCTAAACTTTCTTTTATTTGGATCTCTGTAACCTTCTGATACCCAACCTCTATTAATAAGTATAATTTTATCATTTGTTAATTTAAATGGTGTAACAACATGAAAGCCTGCGTTGCCTTCGTAGGTTTTCCCAGTAATATAAATTTCATCCTCGTGGAGAAAACTGCCTCTTACTTCAACGGATTTAAACTCATTAATTTTAGTTTTTATTAAACTGGATGGATCTAAAATAGGATTAGATTGGCTTTGACTTATATATCTTTCTATTAATGCTTCTTTCCAAAACAATCTTTTTATTTGCCAAGTTCCAAAACTTAATAACATAACAAAGACAATAAAAGAAACTATTGATGGCCAAAGCATTGGCTTAAAATATATATTCATTTGCTAGTAAAAAGCTCCAATAGTGACTAAGTATTTTACAATACTTATCAACCACCCCACCAATATATGCAAACAAATAAGAACAACCACACTACATCAACAAAATGCCAATACCATGCTGCTGCTTCAAAACCAAAATGGTGGTCAGCCGTGAAATGCCCTTTTAAGCCTCTGAACAAACATACAGTTAAGAAAATCGTACCCACCAAAACATGAAAGCCATGAAACCCAGTAGCCATATAAAAAGTGGAGGCATATATTCCATCTGTAAAACCAAAAGTTGCGTGTTGATATTCATATGCTTGTACAAATGTAAAAATAGCACCTAAAATTATTGTTAAAACAAGACCGTTTATAAAATCTTTTCGATTATTATGCTGTAAGGCATGGTGGGACCAAGTAACTGTGCATCCAGACAATAGAAGTATTAAAGTATTTATTAATGGCAAATCAAAAGGATCTAATGCTTCAATACCCTCGGGTGGCCATACCCCTGTATCAGGATATAAACTTGAGTCAAAAAATGCCCAAAAGAAGGCTACAAAAAACATAACCTCTGAACATATAAAGAAAATCATACCATATCTCATACCAATTTGTACTATAGGCGTATGGTGACCTTGATACTCAGCTTCTCTTACAACATCTCGCCACCAATAAAACATTGTGGCTAACACCATAAAAACTCCTGCACCCAACACGTATATCGAGTATGGATATTCATGCATAAATAAAGTTAAACCTAAAAACAAGGTGAAACCAGCAGCTGAGCCTAATGCAGGCCATGGACTTGGCTCAACTAAATGATATTGATGTTTTTGTTCACCGCTCATTTCAATCTCCTTGCTTACTTATAATTAATTTATATATATTTTAACCTAATTTAGTCTACTAAATTTTATAACTTTCAATGATATCAACATAAATCTATGTGTCCGCACTAAAAAAAGTATAGGACAAAGTAATTTCTTTTAAATTCTTTGTATTTTCATCTTCACTAATACTTGGATCAACATAAAACGAGACAGGCATTTTAACCTCTTCACCTGGCTGCAATGTTTGTTCAATAAAACAAAAACAGTCAACTTTCATAAAGACGCTACCTGCTTTGGGTGGAGAAACATTATAAACTGCTGTACCAGTAGTTGGCTTGTTAGATAAATTCTTTGCTGTGTAATAAATTATTTCTTGAACACCTGGTTGAACTAAAATTTCTTTTTTTGGAGCCTTGAATTCCCAATTCAATTCAGAAGATATATTAGAGTCAAACCTTATCTGTACATTATTATATTGGCCATTTGAACCAGGTGCAATGGATGCTCTCTGAACCGTACCCGCATACCCAGTAACTCTACAAAACAAATCATATAATGGTACAGAGGCAAAAGATAAACCCAACATGAATATTACAATCAAGAATGCCCATAAAAGAGCGTTATTGTTTTTCTTTGATAAACTAATAGTCATTTAGCCAGTGATATCCATTCTTAATATAGTTATAAAAAAGAAAAGAATAACCATAAAAATTATTATACCAAAAACAGCAATATTTTTTGATTTTCTGTTTTCGTAGAAAGCTTTTATATCATCATCTTTTTTGCTAGTTTTCATAATTAATACTAAATTCCCATATCAATTAATTTATCAAAGCAAATACCAGCAAATATCACGCTTAAATAAAATATAGAATATAAAAAAAGACTTTTTTCAGCTCCATTATTCTTTTTGAATAATAATAACGACCTTCTAAAAAACTCTAGTCCACATACACTAACAATGACAAGGTAGATTAATCCAGAGTAACCCAAAACCCAAGGTAAAAAAGAGGACGGTATTAGAAGAAGAGTATAAATCAAAATGTTTTTCTTCGTTACTTCATCTCCATAAATAATAGGAAGCATAGGGATGTTAGCGTTAGCGTAATCTTCCTTTTTTATTAATGCCAATGCCCAAAAGTGTGGTGGAGTCCACAGAAATATAATTAAAAATAATGTAAGAGATTCCACTCCTATATTTCCTGTAGCACATATTTGACCTATGACTGGAGGAAATGCACCAGCTGCGCCTCCAATTACAATATTTTGAACAGTAGTTCGTTTAAGCCAAATTGTATAAATTACAGCATAAAAAAATATGGTGAAAGCTAATAGACTAGCGGCCATCCAGTTTACAGACAAGCCTAGAATAATAACAGACAAAACAGACACTATTATACCAAAAGATAAAGCCTCAGATGCAAGAATTTTGCCTTGAGGAATAGGTCGATCTTTAGTCCTATTCATTAATTTATCAATATCTCTATCGTACCATTGGTTAAGTACACCAGATGCACCAGCACCGAGTGCAATAGCAAAAATACCTATTGATGCTAAAAAAGGATTTAAATCATATCCACTCACTGGTGTTGATATGTAATAGCCTACAAAAGCGGTAAACACGACAAGTGACATTACTCTAGGTTTCATTAACCTAAAATAATCCAAAGGAGATCCTAGTTTAACGGAATCTTGAATTACATCATCCGTATTAGTAGCAATTAAAGACATATCTACCTATCAAATCTACACTATTTAACTTTAGGAATTTCAGAAAATGTGTGAAATGCAGGTGGAGATGAAACTGTCCATTCTAATGTATTATCAGTAGATCCCCATGGATTTTTGTCAGCTTTACGCTTTTTGACAAACGCTTCAATAATAACAACCAGAAAAATAATGGCACCCAAAGCTCCAATGTAAGAGCCTATAGAAGCAACCATATTCCAACCTGCAAAAGCATCTGGGTAATCAACATAACGTCTAGGCATACCAGCAAGACCTAAAAAATGCATTGGAAAGAAAGTTAGATTAACTCCAATAAAAGTTACCCAAAAATGAAGTTTAGCAAGACTTTCGCTATACTCATATCCTGTCATTTTTGAGAACCAATAATAGAAGGCTGCAAAAAGTCCATAAACTGCCCCTAACGATAATACGTAATGAAAATGAGCGATCACATAGTATGTATTGTGTAAAACCACATCTAAGCCTGCATTAGCAAGAACAACACCTGTTACACCACCTACAGTAAAAAGAAAAATAAAACCTATAGCCCAATACATTGGAATTCTGAAAACGATAGAACCACCCCACATTGTTGCGATCCATGAAAATATTTTAATTCCCGTTGGAACTGCAATTACCATAGTGGCCGCAGTAAAATAAGCTCTTGTGTCAACTGAGAGACCAACTGTATACATGTGGTGAGCCCAAACTACAAAACCTATTACACCGATTGAAACCATAGCATATGCCATACCCAAATAACCAAAAACCGGTTTTCTAGAAAACGTAGACACAATTTGGCTAACAATTCCAAAAGCTGGTAAAATCATAATATAAACTTCCGGATGACCAAAAAACCAAAATAAATGTAAAAACAATATCGGGTCACCACCACCTTCAGGGATAAAAAAGCTTGTACCAAAATTTCTATCTGTAAGTAGCATTGTTATCGCTCCAGCTAACACAGGAATTGCTAATAGTAATAAAAACACTGTCACCAACATAGACCAAACAAATAAAGGCATTTTATGTAAAGTCATACCAGGTGCTCTCATATTAAATATAGTTGTAATAAAGTTAGCAGCACCTAAAATTGATGAAGCCCCCGCTAAGTGTAATGAAAATATTGCTAAATCCATACCCATTCCCGGTGATCCAGATGAGCTTGAAAGAGGTGGATAAATAGTCCAACCTACCCCAACTCCTCCATCTACTACCGCAGATAGAAGAAGCAATACAAAGCTCGGCGGTAACAACCAAAATGATATGTTATTCATTCTTGGAAAAGCCATATCCGGTGCACCTATCATTATCGGCACAAACCAATTTCCAAAGCCTCCAATCAAACCTGGCATTACAACAAAGAAAACCATTATCAAGCCATGAGCTGTTGTAAAAACATTCCACATATGACCATCTTCCATATACTGAACACCTGGATTCATTAGCTCCATTCTCATATATATAGACATTGCCCCACCGATAAAGGCAGCCACAATAGCAAATATAATATACATGGTACCTATATCTTTGTGATTAGTAGAATATAACCATCTCTTCACAAATCCTGATGGAGCTCCATGATCGTCGTGGGATGCAGAAGCATGTGAACTTTGAGACAATGATGCCATTATTTTATCTCCTTAATTTCTTTTTTTTCTAGTAAGGCAATTTTATTAAAATTAGTTTCTTCAGCGTTAGCAAATTTAACTTTTGCTTCTTTTAACCATTGTTTGTATTCGTCCTTAGGTAAAGCTTGAATAACTATTGGCATGTAAGCATGATTAACTCCGCAAATTTGATTACACTGGCCATAATATTTCTTCTTACCCATAGGAACTTCAGTCCAAATTTCATTTACCCTTCCAGCGATTGAATAAACTTGAAGCGCTAGAGACGGTACAAAAAAGGAATGCATTACGTCGTTACCTGTTATTAAAAATTTAATTCTTGTACCCTCTGGAACAACCAGTGGATTATCTACGTCTAACATTCTTTTCTGATTATCTTTAAGATCAGCTTCAGCTATTATGTAGCTGTCAAAAGAAATTTCTTCGTCTGGATATTCATAATTCCAATACCATTGTGCACCAGAAACTTTGACTACCATATCTACCGGTTTATCTGCTTCAGTTAAGTAAAGTAATTTGAAAGACGGTATTGCTATCACTACTAAAATTAAAACAGGAACCACAGTCCAAATAACTTCAATCAAAGTATTATGAGAAGTTTTCGAAGGTTTTACGTTTGGTTTCTCTCTAAATTTAATACATACGTATACTAGCAATCCCAAAACGAAAACAGATATTAAAGTAATAACAACAAGTAGGAAGTTATGAAGGTCAGTTGCCTTAGTAGCAATTATACCAGCAGGCTCTTGGAGATCCATTTGCCATGGCTTTGGTTCTGATGCATAAGCTGAGTTTAAATTAAAGAAAATAAACGAACTTATCCCAATTAAAGCAATTTTTATTTTTTCTTTCCAATTAATATTTGAAGCTTGGAAATTTGTGATCATTTTGTTTGCTCCTCAAACTTTAACTTGAAACAATTCACTACAGGAAAGGAAGTATATTGCTTTAAAATTAAAATGATTTTTTACTGTTTATAACTAGGTTATACTTAAAACTTTTTTAACAAAAATACTAGGTCTAAAATCAAATAATTTTATGAATTACCATAAAAATTTAACTTAATTGATTCAAAAACTTTATTTTGTGTTAAACCTTGTAGAATTAAAATAATACTGCCATTTTAAAATATATATAATAACCACAGGCTAAACTATGCAAGATAAATCACCTTTAGAAATAACTGATAAAATTTTTTATGAAGATAATGATTTTGATTTAATGAAAGCTCAATCTTTATTATCACAAACGTTAGAAAATGCTGACGATGGAGAGTTATATTTAGAATCAACTAAATCAGAGTCCTTTTCTTTTGACGATGGAAGAATGAAGAACATTTCATATGATAGTACCAAAGGCTTTGGACTAAGAGCAATTGCAGGAGAAGCAAGAGGGTTTGCACATTCAGGTGAAATCTCAGAATCCTCTCTTAAAAGAGCATCTGAAACTGTAAAATCTGTTTCTAAAAACTACTCAGGAATTATGGCCCCTGCGCCAACTCATGGAATTAACAAACCTCTTTACACTTCAATTAACCCTATAGAAGAGACTGCTTTTGAAATTAAAACAAAACTTCTTGAAGAAATTGATAGTTATGCAAGATCATTGGACAATAATGTTGTTCAAGTATCTGCATCTATTTCAGCTTCATATCAAGCAATACAAATATTAAGGGCTGACGGTGAAAGGGCAGCAGATATTAGACCTCTAATTAGACTTAATGTATCATTAGTAGTTCAAAAAAATGGAAGACGTGAAACAGGTAGTTCTGGATGTGGTGGTAGGGGAGTCTATGAAGAGTGGATTAGTAAAGATAAATGGAAAGCACAAGTAAAAGAAGCCTTAAGAATTGCTAATACTAATCTTCAGTCAATACCAACGCCAGCTGGGGAAATGCCAGTTATTTTAGGTCCTGGATGGCCAGGAGTAATGCTTCATGAAGCAGTTGGACACGGTCTAGAAGGTGATTTTAATAGAAAAGGCACATCAATTTTTTCAGGTAAAATCGGAGAAAAAGTGACAGCAGATGGAGTTACAGTTATTGATGATGGAACAATCGAAAATAAAAGAGGCTCAATAACAATAGATGATGAAGGCACAAAGTCTGCAAAAAATATTTTAATCGAAAATGGAATTTTAAAAAATTACATGCAAGACAGACAAAATGCTAGATTAATGAAAATGCAAGCTACCGGAAATGGTCGTAGACAATCTTATTCTCACTATCCAATGCCCAGAATGACAAACACATATATGGATAATGGAACAGTTGATCCTCAAGAAATCATTAGTTCTGTTAAAAAAGGTATATACGCTGTTAATTTTGCTGGTGGTCAAGTGGATATAACTAATGGAAAATTTGTTTTCTCAGCATCAGAGGCTTACTTAGTAGAGAACGGAAAAATTAAACAACCATTAAAAGGAGCCACCTTAATTGGAAACGGTCCAGATGCAATGTCTAAAATATCGCTTATTGGAAATGATTTAGCATTAGATGATGGAATAGGGACATGTGGAAAAGATGGACAAGGTGTTCCTGTAGGAGTTGGTCAACCTACGTTGCTGATGGGTGGAATAACAATAGGCGGCACAGACACTAATTAAACGAAAATTAAAAAGCATCTTCAACAAAGATATTATCTATTTTTTGATTCCAAGATTTACTATATTTTTCAAGTAAAGTCTCAGCTCCTGTTTTCTTATTGTTAACAATATTAAATAATGGATCTAAAAATTGTCTTTCATCAATGCCTCTGCTGTCTAAGTTATTACGCCTTTTTAGTCCATCACTCGAAATTTTTAACATCTGCAGCGCTATATCATGAATAGAAATATTATTAATAAAGCCTCCAAGAGCAAATTTTGCAGCTGAAACTCTTCCCTCCTCAAGAATTTTTGAATTCATAAAAGGTTTTGCCAAATCATATGCTTCTTTTTGAGACTGAGGGTCATACAACAAACCAACCCACAAAGCAGGCAATGCACAAATAATGTTCCAAGGCCCTCCATCAGCACCTCTCATTTCAAGATATTGTTTAAGCCTAACCTCTGGAAATGGAACAGTAATATGATCTTCCCAATCCTTTATTGTTGGATACTGCCCTTCAAAACCTCTTAAATTTCCATTCATAAAATCTAAGAACGAACTTCCTGCAACATCTATATATTTACCCTCTCTGTATACAAAATACATTGGAACTTCGAGAACATAATCCAACCATTTATCATAACCAAAATCATGATCAAACACAATTTGAGGAACTCCAGTTCTATAAGGATCAGTATCTGTCCAAACCATTGCTCTAGAAGACAAATAACCACTTTGCTTACCCTCTATAAAAGGAGAATTAGCAAATATAGCAGTTGCAATAGATTGAAGGGCCAAAGATGTTTGAAATTTTTGCACCATATCTTTTTCATTTAAGTAATCGAGATTTACTTGGATTGTGCATGTTCTTAGCATCATATCTAACCCAAGCTTACCTACTTTGGGCATATGATTTCTCATAATCTCATACCGTCCTTTTGGCATCCATTTTTGATTAGAACGAGACCATTTAGGATCATAACCTAAACCAATCATTGATAAACCTAAATCCTTCATAGCCTTCTTCATCATATTTAGATGGCTGCCAGTCTCCTTACATGTCTGATGTAAATTTTCCAAAGGAGTTCCAGACAACTCTAATTGCCCACCTGGCTCTAGAGAAATAGATGCACCAGTGTCATCTTTTAAAGCTATTGTGTTTTTGTTTTCTAAAATTTTTTCCCAATTATTTTCTTGAGCAAGTTTATTTAAAAGCTCACTAATGCCAGATTTGCCTGAGTAACCAACTCGTTCAAAAGTTTCAGTATGGAAAACAAATTTTTCGTGTTCAGTCCCTATTTTCCATTTTTCTCTTGGCTTTGCTCCTGCTTCAAACCATTTGAGAAGGTCTTCTTTTTTTAACCTTGGCATTTAGGCCTCACTATAATGAAATACTCTATAATATTAACAAATTAACTATTTATAGTATAAATTTTTTTTAAAACTATTAATTTTTTTTTGTCAGTTATATTACTTATGTCTCATGTCTCCGTTGAAAAGTTGCCAAATAACAAGGGCACTGACCACAGCGGTATCAGACCTTAAAATCCTTGGTCCTAGATTAACAGGAATTACAAACTTTTTTTGCCTAATGTATTTTATTTCATTAGATGAAAAACCTCCTTCTGGACCAACCAAAATAGCTCCTGGCGAATTGGATGATAATTCAATATTTGCAGAATTTTGACTGTCTTGGGTTCTAATTGTTTCATCACAGTATAATATTTTTCTCTTATCGTCCCAACCGTCAAAAACCTTAATAAGTTCCTGAGGATCCAAAATTTCAGGTATAGTAATTCTCTCACTTTGTTCAGAAGCTTCAATAGCTATATCTTGCAACCGGCTTAAATTTAATTTTTTTGTAATAGTCCTTTCTGTTAAGATTGGAAGTATTTTTGAGACACCTAACTCAGTTGCCTTTTGAATAATATATTCATTTGGGGTTTTCTTAACTGGAGCAAATAAAACCCAAACATCATTCTTTACTTCTACGTTTTTTACTTTTTGTAGAATATTTAAGGATATATTTTTCTTTTCTATTTTCTCTATTTTAGCTAAATACTCACCACATAATTCATTAAAGATTAATAAATTATCATCAATTTTTTTTCTCATGACGTTTATCAGATAGTGAGATTGTTTAAATGAAATGATAATTCTTTTATTTAATAAAAGCTTATCTGAAACATATAATCTTATTTTTGGCTGATATGAAAAATTTGACATTACTAAAATCTATGTTGTTTATAAAATTTGTCTATAGCAGATTGATTGCAACAAACTAAGATGATATTGCATTATTTATGAATACACCAAAAATTAATAACACTGACATATTGGAAAATGGTTGGTGGAACGCTTTACCAAAAAAATATATTAAATGGGTTAGGCTTGGAAGATTTGACAGACCAGTTGGTTTTTGGCTTTTGCTATTACCTGGCTGGTGGGTCCTCCCTTTGACTAGTCTAGGTCTGTTAGAATGTTTAAAAATCATGTTTATTTTTTTGATAGGCTCTATTGTTATGAGAGCGGCTGGTTGTACTATAAATGATTTATGGGATAAGGATATTGATAAAAAAATTACTCGAACTAAAAATAGACCTTTAGCAAAAGGTGACATTTCAAATAGTCAGGCTTTTGGTTTTTTATCAATTATGTTGCTAGTAGGTTTAATTTGTTTATATCAACTGAATATTAAAACCTGGTTCGTTGCGATTTCAGCTCTACCGTTAATAATAATATATCCCTTAGCTAAAAGATTTACTAAATGGCCTCAAGTAGTTCTAGGATTAACATTCAGCTGGGCTGTTCCTACAGCATGGGCATCTGCAAATGAAAATTGGAATTTAGGTATTCTTATAATGTATTTTGCAACAGTGTTCTGGATAATAGGGTATGATACAATTTATGGCTGCCAAGATAAAAACGAGGATGAAAAAATTGGAGTAAAAAACTCTGCTGTATCCGCAAAAAATTTTCTAGGTACTTTTGTTAGTTTTTCGTATCTCATATCTTTTATTTTATTAATACTCAGCGGATATTTACTACAAGCTAACTTTTTTTGGTTTATAGGTGTTATACTATGTGGAGCACACTTCTTTTCTCAAGTTATTAAGCTTCAAGACTTAAATAAAAACCATCCACTCAATATATTTAGGTCTAATGTTCATTTAGGTTTAATGCTAACAATTTTTTCTTTATTTAATCATATAAATTAGTAAAAATTTAAATTTTAAATTTAAGTCTAAAAAAACCATCAACTAAAACCATGTGTGGAAAAGTTAAGGCAGCCAGGCCAATAAAAATAACTTTAATTAAAGCCTCAGTTTGAGTGTAACTGTATGATAAATAATATAATGCAAAAGCGCTTCCTGACCAGCTTGCAATAGAAAAAATTGCCATTAGCCAAATTGCTTTTCCTTTATTCATAAAATTAATCAATGTTGGAATTATTCTTTTGAAATGATTAAAGCTATGAATAAAACAAAAATATAGTGCAAAGGCTAATAAAGGTGGGAAGAAAGTAATAATTAAAATAATTAAAACTACTAATTTAAAATAATCATAGGAAAATCTAATTTTCTTATAATTTATTAACAAGACAATAATTGATAAAACCCAAAAAAACATTAATCCTTTTAGAGAAGTCCATAATAAGGATAATTTATCACCTGATAAGATTTGAAAAAACTGATCTACCTCGTTTTGATTTGAAAAAATTATTCCCAAAACAACTAAACTTCCATGAACATATCCTCTTATAAAATAGAAATTATTTTCATTCCATTTTAAATCACCACATCCAAAATGAAATATGCTTATTAAAATGAACATGAATAGAGTGATTACAGGAAAGTAATACCAAAATATTAATATCATGGTACAGAACAATAGGTAACTAATCAAAAAACGGATCTGCAAACTGATTTTTTTAGAATAGCCTAATGTTATTGAAATAGCACCATCTAGAGCACCATGAGGTATCCCAACAAAAAGAATTAAAAATAAGGATAAATAATCCCACCAATTCAAGTCAATTTCTAACATCAGATCTCAATATAAAGAAAAAAGATTTAATAAAAGGTAATTTAGGCATTGAAAAAATCACCTTAAGTTTAGTCAATATAGAACATTCTCCTGACATAAACTTTGCCATTTCATCCCCGTTTAATTGACTTGCTAATCTTGAAAATATTTTAGGAGCCAATTGGGGAGATTTATCTATTACAGTTATAAAAATTTTATCTAAGAACAAATCTACTTTATTATGAATTTCTGTGTTTATAAGAATTTTCTTATTTATTTGATTTGAAATTTGGGATACCTGTTTTTGAATAAAGGTAAAAGCATATCCAGAAGAAGGTCTAACTGCGCCACCTCTTGTACCAATATTAAAACTATTTGGTGATTTAATAGAAATTTGATGCATTGGAATTACACCCTTTTCATGATTGCTTACTGTAAATGAGGTTAAATCAAAATGCTTTTTAAGATATTTAGAAATTTCAGTTGTATAAAATTTTTTATTTTCAATTTTTTTTGAAAATATTGTTGATTCAACCAATGCTTTTTTCTTACTAAATGGCAGCAAATAAATAAAATGCATTCCTTTAGACTGATCACATCTAAAATCCATCAATATTACAGCTGTCTCATCAAAAACATCTTTATTAGCTGTTACTACGTACCCTTGGAAATGTTGCAATAGAGCATTTGAAGGAATGTCAGGGGGTCTACTATCAAATATTAATTCGCTTTTAATTTTTTGGTCTTTAACAAATAAATAATTATCACGTTCAATTACGTTCTCTTTAAAATAATTAATTTTATTACTCTTTAGTTCAGACTTACAAACACTTAACCACCTTTTTCTCTTGATTACGCAATAAGGATGTTTTGTGGAAGAAAGAGTTGTCTTAGAATTTTCTGTAAATATTGACCATCTAGTCCAGATATGGTTTGCGTTTTTATAAGCGTCTTCATTAAATTCATTCTTCCAAAAACCCCAAAAATGGTCTTGGGCAATATCATTCTTTTTACCTAAAAATAAATTAATATTTTTTAATGGAATTTTATTAACAAGCCTAGCTAACGAAAAAGCAGCACACCCCCCACCAATTATATCAATTTGACTATACTTCAATTGGATAAAACTCTTTTAAATATTTATGAAGTTTAGATTCATGTTTAGTTTGGATTTTTCTTTTAGAAATTTCAGTTATAATTTTCAATGCTGTTATTTTTACTTTAGTTAAATTTGAAGTTACTTGCCGGCCCATATGCCAGTTAAATTTTTCATTTTTAAGTTGGATGCCTATTTCTCTATAAATTCCTCCAGCAATTGATATGGCAACTCTAATTTTAAAAGGTAAGTAAAGTAAACCTTGTGAACCACTATTATAATAGTTTTCAGCTAAAACTAATAATTTTTTAACTCCTAAAGAAATTATTTTTATTTTTTGTTGATCATATTCTTTTGCTGCTTTTACAATTTCATTAGCAGATAAATTATTAATCCAACTTCCAGGCAAATATCTTCTACCCATTTTTGCATCCTCTAATACATCTCTTGCAATATTAGTGAGTTGCATTGCAATACCAAGATCAATTGCAAATAATTTTGCATTTCTATTGTTGCAATCTAATGCATTACACATCATTAACCCAACTGTCCCTGCAACTTGATATGAATATCTTATTAATTCAGATTGCTTTTTAAAAGATATGGATTTTTGATCTGAAATTAGCCCGTTAACCAAATCAATTGAAGCTTTCTTCGATGATAAATTAAAATATGCAGGATAATTTATATAACTTTTTTTTGAAGATAATTGTTTTTCTTCACCTACAAGATAGCTTTTAATACTGTTAAGTTGCTTTAAAGATGATTTATCTCCACTATCAGCTATATCATCCAAAATTCTACAAAAACTATATAATTCTGCAGCTCTATCAATGTATTTTCTAGGTAAAAATTTACCTGCCCAATAGAAGCTTTTACCATTATCTTTTAAAACTAATTTTGCATCTTCAATATGGTTATCCATATCTATTCTCTTTTATTTAATAAGACTTTCAACAATTTTAGCGGAAGACAAAACCCCTGGAACTCCAGCACCTGGATGAGCACCAGCAGCAGCAAAAAATAAGTTATTAATATGTGGATCTTTATTATGATATCTAAACCAAGCAGATTGTGAAAAGTTTGGGGCTATAGAAAAACCAGCTCCGTGTTTTGAGCGGTAATCTTTTTTAAAATCAAGAGGTGTCATGAAGAATTGGTCACAAATAACTTTATTTAGTTCAGGTAAAATTGTTTTGTCTAAAGCCTCAATTATTCTTTTTTGTAGTTTCTTTCCTTCTATTTCCCAATCAACATTTCCTTGTAGGTTTGGTACAGGACACAAAACATAAAAACTATCACAACCTTTTGGAGCAAAACTTTGATCAGTTGCCGTAGGTCTATGTATGTAAAGTGAAAAATCTTCACTTAAAATTTTATTATCAAAAATATCTTTTAATAAACCTTTAAACCTTTTGCTTAACCAAATTGAATGGTGAGCAATATTAGGAAATTGCTTTTTTGTACCAAAAAAAAGAACAAACATGCCCATAGAGTAGGTTGTAAATTTTTCAGGTAAGAATTTTTTTCTTTTTTTTATTAATCTATCTGTCTTTAAAATTTCACTATAAAACGTAGGTGGGTCACCATTGAAAATGATATTGTCTGCGTAAAATTCATCACCATCCATACTTTTTAATTTTTTTATAGATCCATTTTGTTCATAAGCACTTTTTATATCTACGTTATACTTTACAGTAACTCCAGACCGCTTTAAAAGTTTTGTCAATTCTTGAACTAATTTTCCCGTACCTCCCATACTAAAATATACACCCCAATTTCTTTCTAAAAAATGAATAAGTGCATAAATTGATGTAGTTGAAAAAGGATTGCCTCCAACTAAGAGTGGATGAATAGAAAAAGCTGCTCTTAAATTAGGGTTTTTTATATATTTATTAACCAATTGCGAAACTGTAAAATAACTTCTAAGTTTCAAAAGAGCTGGAATTTGTTTTAGCATAAATAAAAATGAATTAAATGGCTTGTCTGCTAATTTTGTAAACCCAACATCAAAAATAGATTTTGAAGCTTTTAATAAATTTTCATAATTATCAGCATCACTAACTGAAAATTTTTTCATTTCTTGTTTAGTTTTTTCAATTGTTTGAGAATAATCGAAGGTTTGACCGTCATGAAAGTGAAATCTATACCATGGATCTAAAGGCTTAAACTCAACATAATCCTCTCTTTTTTCATCAAAGAGTTCAAAAAGTTCATCAAATAAAAATGGAGCTGTTATAACTGTAGGGCCTGCATCATGTTTAAAGCCATTTTTTTCAAATACTTGTGCTCTACCACCCAAAGAATCTAATCTTTCTAACAATGTTACTTTATGGCCAAGGGCTTTTAATCTTAGAGCAGAAGCTATACCACCAAAACCACCACCAACAACAATACTACTAACTTGATTTTGTTTTCTAATTTCTCTTTTCATCTAGACCTAATAACATGACTATTATCTTAATTTAAAAATAAAAAAAGCCTGCAGAACTAACTGCAGGCTTTTATAAAGTTAATTATTAAAGCTATGCTGCTTCTGATTCAGTAACAGCAACGTTCCAAATAATCACACCAAATGCAATTTTATTAAGAACGTCAGCTAAGTTATATATTATGTTAAGTGAGTTATCATCAACTCCGCCGGCCATGTAACCCATGAAATAACCGATAGGGTAGATTGCCCAACCAATTGTAACAATCCATCTCATAGTAGAGAAAGCTGATCTAACTGACTCTGGAGCTTCTTCACTGGCTTTGCTTGCTTCACCAGCAAAAACTTCATATAGGATGTATATCCAACCAACCATTCCTATAACAAATCCTAGAGTTACGTTCATATATCCAGCTTCACCTAAATATCCACCGACAAGCATAACCAATGAACCAATCATTAATTTCCAAAAAACACCACCAGCAACAGCTGTACATGCTCTAAGAATTATATAAAATTCAACCATTAATAATGGAACAGTAATCAACCAGTCAATATATCTATAAACTGTAGGTGTTTCACCAGTTCCTACCCATACATCTCTCATATAAAAATAGTGTACAGCAGCAACTAAAGTCACAAGACCAGAAACTGTTAGTGATGTTTTCCACTTTGCAGAAACTCTTTGTGTTTCCATAAAGAAGAAAGCAGTTGAGGCTACAAGAGCCATAGAAATTAACCAGAAGCTTATTCCTACAAAATCATCTGACTTTAAATTAGCACTATCTGCTGCATTAGCCAGAAATGGTAATGACGAAATGAAAGCTGCCGGCACGGCATATTTTAAAATTTTAGACATTTATAAACTCCCCTTATATTTGTCATATTTTCTAGCAAATGCTAGATTTATGCACTATTAGCTAGTACTTTGACTGAGACAATAAAAAAGAATTAAATGTTAATCAACAAATAAAAGTAAAATAAAGTTATTTTTTTTAGCAGAAAACATACAAGTTATTGATTTAAAACATTTTTTTATTTTAGTAATAATCATGATTAGTATGAAAATATGGGAGTTTTTATATGGATACAGTGTTAATAGGTGGTATAGGTTTCCTAATTTTAGCAGGAATTTCATTTCTTTTGATAAGAAAGGTAGATAACTCTTCAATGACTGATAAGAATAAAAGATTGTTTAATTACATAATATTGGGAATGTTGATATTGGTAACTATTGCTATTTTTAAATGGCACAGTAGTACTTATTTAATTCCAAACTGAAGAATTAAACTATTAATTCACCTTTGGTAGTAGCTTGAATTATTTTCCAATTAGGGTTTTGAGGTTTAATTGCTTTAGATCGTAAATTCTGTAAAATTGAAAATCTATATTCCTTCTCATTTATAATTTTATTCAACCACTCATTTAAATTAATGCCCTTACTACCTTGTGTGTCCTTCATATATTGTAATGCATTTATTTCAGATAAATCATTAAGTTTTATATTCTTACCACTTATTGATGACAATCTCTTTGGAAATTTATCTTGAAATGGCAATATGCCTGGCACTGAAACATATCCATAAATATCTTTTTTATATTCAAAATCTTTTATTTTTACTGTTTCCAATTTTAATTTTACAAAATCATAGGCAATTCCAAGACCCTCTGTCAGATGCATTTTATTTAATTGATCTTCTTTCAACCATAATACATTGAGATTTACTGCCACACCCTCGCATGGCCACTGTGTCGCAGGCACTGAACCATATGCAGAAATTGATGCTGAATAAACAATATCAGAGTCATACAAAGTCGCTGTTGTAACAGAAATATCCTCATTTAGAGTAAATTTTCTTTTCAGCTGATATGGTGATCTGTTTGAGCCTACAGACAATATAGGAATTCTATTATCTAGTTTATGACATATTTCTTTTACAAAGGACCCTTTATAAAAAGAAAATGAGTAATCAGGAGCTGGATAAGGGTAGCTAATAGCTCTTTCAAATGGAGAAAAAATTGGAAAAAACTTATCTATATTAGCAGCATCTTGTTTTTCTCTAAAAGAGCTCATAGATATTTTACAATCCTAAATCTTCATCGTACCCTAAAGCCAAATTCATACATTGAATCGCAGCTCCAGACGCACCCTTACCCAAGTTATCTAATCTAGAAGAGATTATAAGTTGTTCATTTTTATCATTTCCAAAAATACTTATATCTAGAAAATTAGTATTTACTAAATTGTCAGGCCTAAAAAAACCTTTAGAGTTTAAACCTTCGTCTTTTTTCAATACTGATACAAACTTTGAATCTAAATAAAATTCTTCCATTAAAGTTTGTATTATTTTTGTATCTACTTTTTTTAAGAAAGAAGAAAAATGAATTGGAATTGATACGATCATACCTTGAATAAAATCTCCTACTGATGGCATAAAAATAGGATTTAAAACTAAGTTATTGTGAAATTTAATTTCTGGTAAATGTTTATGGTCTAAATTTAGTCCATACGTAAAAAAAGGTTCGTGATCTTCTTTATTAAAATAATTAATCAGATCTTTACCTCCGCCCGAATACCCACTAACAGCGCTTATTATAATAGGATTATTTGTTGAAATATATTTTTTATCAATAAGTGGTTTAATTATAATATTAGCTCCAGTTGGATAACATCCAGGAACAGCTATTCTTTTAGATCCTATAATTTTATTTCTATAATTTTGTCCAAGCTCTGGTAGACCATAGGCCCAGTCTTGATGAGTACGGTGAGCTGTTGAAGCATCTATAATAATAGGGGATTCATTATCTAGCTGGTCTGCAATTTCAACGGTTTCAATAGCGCTTTTGTCTGGCAAGCATAAAAAAACAACATCACACGAAGCTAACATCTCTTTTTTATAAGATGCACTTTTTCTCCTAACTTTGTCGACTGGCAAAATATTTACATAAGGATGTTTATTCAATCTTTCATATACTTGAAGACCAGTGGTACCACTTTCGCCATCAATAAAAATATTTTTTCTCATTTTATCCTTTTAAAATGTTTATTAACGTTGCAACAACTATGACACTATATTAATAACTCAAATATAAATTTTTGTAATTTATTTTTAGGATCTTAAATAATGTGTGCCAAAAAGCTTAATGATACTGACATAATGAATCTTCTTATCGATACTGCCCTCAAAAATGGAGCTACAGCAGCCGATTGTGTTCTATCAAGAAGTAGAGGCGTATCATTAACAAGAAGGTTAGGTAAGGATGAAAATATTGAAAGATACGAAGATTTTGATACTGGGTTGAGGGTGTTTGTCGGTAATAAAATTGCATCAGTGTCTACAAATGAAAGTTCTGAAAGTTCTATTAAAGATGTAGCATGTAGGGCCGTTGAAATGGCTAAAATTGCTCCTGAGGATCAATTTAGTTTAATTGCAGATCAAGAAACTCTCCTAGAATTTCCAATAAACAAAAACTTATCAATAGATAGTTATGACGATAATGAACCTAATATTGACATTATTAGGCAAAGGGCGTCTGAAATTGAAGAAGCGGCTTTAAGCGTAAAAGGAATAACAAATAGTGACGGTGCAGATGCCTCATGGGGAGAAGGAGAAACTCTTTTAATGACTTCAAATGGTTTTCTGGGCAGTTCGAAAAAATCTAACCACAGCATAAGTGTTGTTGTAATCGCTGAAAAAGATGGAAAAATGGAAAGGGACTATGATTATTCTTCTAAAGTCTTTGCTCAAGATCTAAAAAATCCACAAACTATTGGAGCTGAAGCTGCAAAAAAGACATTAGCCAGAATGGGAGCTGTAAAACCAGTGACTGGGAAATATCCTGTAATATTTGACCCAAGAGTTTCACGTTCAATTGCTAGTCATTTTGCATCAGCGATAAATGGCTCAGCTATAACTCGTAAAACAAGTTTCTTAAAAGACATGCTTGAAGAAAAAGTTGCCAATGCTTCTATCAATTTAGTAGATGACCCATTGCTCAAAAGAGGTTTAGGCTCGAGATTATTTGATGGCGAGGGATTAGGTACATCAAAACAAACTTTAATACAAGACGGTGTTTTACAACAATGGCTTCTAGACTTATCATCAGCAAAACAACTAAATTTAAAACCTACTGGGAATGCCAAGCGAGGTATTAGTGGACCTCCATCGCCTGGTACTACAAACTTGACATTAATGAATGGAAAAGAAACACCAGAAGAATTAATTTCAAATGTTAAAGATGGTTTATACATTACTGACATGATTGGTAGCAGTATATCAATGGTGACTGGTGATTATAGCAGAGGAGCAAGTGGATTTTGGATTAAAAATGGTCAATTATCACAACCAATTACAGAAGCAACTATTGCTGGTAATTTAAAAGAAATGTTTATGACCATCATTCCTGCCAATGACCTTGATTATAACCAGTCTATTAATTGTCCAACATTGCTTATTGAAGGGATGACCATTGCGGGGAATTAATTAATTGACAGAAAAAAAAAACGAGGAACATTTTAATAGGTTTCTAGCCTGGTTTGACATGATTATTAAAGATCATGGCTTCTTGAGACTATGTTACAACAACTTTCACAAAGTTGATAAAAATCTCTACAGATCAAATATGCCTACCCCTTCAAGAATAAAAAATTATAGTAAACTTGGAATAAAGACAATTATCAACCTCAGAGGTGTTAGAAAAGACGGTGGATGGTTACTAGAGAATGAAGCCTGTAAAAAATATAATATAAAATTAATAGACTTCAGAGCCAGATCTCGTGCAGCGCCTGAAAAAGAAATGATTTTTGAAGCTGACAAATTATTTAAAAATATTAGTTACCCAGCTCTTATACATTGCAAATCAGGAGCCGACAGAGCTGGTATAATGTGTGCTTTATATTTTCTACTTCAAAAAAAACAAGAAACTAAAAAGGCTAAACAACAGCTCTCTTGGAAATACTTACATATTAAGTGGGCAAAACCTGGAGTTTTAGACTCATTTGTTCATGAATACTCAACTCAATATAAAATTGATAAAATAAAATTTTTAGATTGGGTTAAGAAAAAATACGATCCAATTAAACTAGAAAAAAACTTCAGGTCTATTTGGTGGGTTAATCGTTTAGTAGATGATGTTTTAAAACGAGAGTAGTTATTAATTCTTTGAACTTGTCTGATATAATTTTTTGTAGAGACTGGATTTTTTAATTAAGTCTTCATGTTTTCCAATATCTACTAACTTACCTTTGCTAAATAAAATTATTTGATCAGCGTAAACCACATTCGATAATTTATGAGTAACTGTTATCGTAGTTTTATTTTTTGCGACATTACTAAGAGTTTTAGAGATTTGATTTTCGGTTTCAGCATCCAAAGAGCTTGTTGCCTCATCTAATAAAAGAATAGGTGCATCTTTCAAAATTGCCCTAGCAATTGAAATTCTCTGCTTTTGTCCACCAGATAAATTATTACCACCCTCTCCAACTATAGTCTCGTAACCTAGTGATGAAGCACTAATAAAATTATGAATATCTGCATTCTTAGCTGCTTTAATGATTTCTTTTTCTGTTGCCTCTAATTTTCCAAATTTTATATTTTCGAGAAAACTTTTATTATAAATTATTGTATCTTGACTTACTAAAGAAATGCTGTTCCGAAGAGAGACAATATCCACCTTAGTTATCTCTTGGTTATTTATAAGAATCTTTCCAGATGAAGGATCATAAAATCGTGATATCAAATTTATTATTGATGATTTGCCTGCACCGCTTTGACCAACCAATGCAACATTTGTACCCCCTTCAATAGAAAAATTTATATCATCTAAAACTTTTGATTTTTGATTATATGAAAAATTAATATTTTTAAAAATGATACTGGGAGGTTTATTTTTATTTAACTTTAAATTTGGAGCTGAGGTTAAACTGTTAATTTTTGGAAGAATACCGATTTGAATATATATTCTATCTAAAGCAGACAAAGCCTCTTGTAATACAGTATTAAACGTACCTAAGGCTCTTGCAGGTTGGGCAATCATTAGTAAAGCAGTTACGTAACCTACAACACTACCTGGAGACAGCTCTCCTATTGCAACTCTATAGCTTGCCAACCCAATAACACAGGCTGCGGCCACTCCTCCTAAAATCTCAAGAATGGGTAATACTTTTGCCCTTCCAATAACCAAGTTATACATTCTTTTAAATAACTCATTCAGAACATTTTCTGACCTTTTAATTTCAATTTTTTCTAGATTATAGGATTTAACCATCCTTATGCCTTGTAACATTTCAGTTAAAGTGGAGGTAACAGTTTCCATTTGTTCTTGAAGAGCTGTAGCAACGGTATTTTGTTTTTTACCAATTTTAAAAATTGGTTTAAGTGCTATAGGATAAATAATAAATACAAGTATAGATAAAAGCCAATCTAACCAAATAAGGTAAGACATTAATGCTATAATAGTTAAAGTATCTCTTATTAAATTGTTTATGCTCCTCTCAAAACCATCCCTGATTAATATAACATCATTCATTATTCGAGAAACATGATTTCCTGATGAAAATTTATTAAGAGTAATTAAATCACTATTAATAAGGTGTTTGGATAATTTTTTTTGAATATCAACGGAAATTGATAATGATATTTTTGAAACTTGTTTTATCTGGAAAAACATCGCTATGCCACGGATTATTGCAACAACAGCAATGATAAAGGGTAAAACGATCCAGTTATTGTTTTGATTGTCCAATAAACCATCAAACACAAGTTGAATTAGATAAGGATAAACGGAAGCAGTAGCTGCAACTAAAATTAATAAGAAGAACGCTATAACTATTTCAAGAAGATATTTCGATGCAAAATCATTCCAAAAATCTTTAATTATGACTTTATTGCTCTTCGTTATAATTTGACTCTTTTTCATCATAATCCGATATAATATAAAACTGTATGTTAACTTATTATATAAATGATATGTATAGATAGATAGTTATTTTGTTTTGTTTATATTGATTTTAAAAAATAATAACTCAAAACCTAAAAACTTGGGATTATAGATGCGTATTATAAAACGTTTTAGTAAAACTCATTTTGGCCAAAGATTTATTGGTTTTCTTTTTTATTTTATAACAAGTTTGATATGCAAATCAATAAGGTGGAAGTATTTAGTAGAGAATGAAAAATCAAATATTTTAAAAAATGATCAAGAATATATTTTTTGTTGTTGGCATAATAGACTTTTTTTAGGGCCTCACCTTTTACCCCGGAATAGAATTATCAATGCTCTCCAATCTAGTCATTCGGATGGCATGATTACCTCGCTAGCATTCGAATACCTTGGTATGAAAGTAATTTTGGGGTCTTCAAAAAAAGGAGGAATGCAAGCCTTTAGAAATATGGTTAAATGTATACAATTAGGTGAAAGTGTTGCCATCACCCCTGATGGCCCAAAAGGCCCAAAAGAAACAGTAAAGGAAGGCATTATAAAATTAGCCCAAATTACACAAAAGCCTATAATCCCTCTAGTTTGGTCTACCAATAAGTATAAAGCTTTTAATTCATGGGATAACTTTGTTGTACCTTTTCCATTTTCAAAAGGTGTTTATAGTTTTGGTAATCCAATATATGTTAAGAAAAAAATCAATGACGAAGAAATCGAAAAGGCAAGGAAGAATCTTGAAAATGAAATTAAAAGACTTACTAAACTTGTTTATGACAAAACAAGTTGATTTTTTTATTTAAGTGAGACTTTGAATGTCACTAATTACATATAATTTTTTATGGGGGATCATCAAGTATTTCCTACCTAAATATCTAGAAAGACGCCAAAAAAAAGGTAAAGAAGACAGCAAACGAATTAATGAAAGGTTTGGGATTTCGAGAAAAGAAAGACCTGAAGGAACTATTATTTGGCTCCATGGAACAAGTGTCGGGGAGTCAGTTGCAGCTCTAGCTTTAGCAAATTCAATGAAACAAAATGGTTATGGAAACAATAATAATGAATTTTTTCTTTTAACTACTAATACTCTCTCTGCTGCTAAATTAATAAAAGATAAAATTAAAAAAGGATTGCCAGCAATTCATCAATATCACCCTTATGACCATCCAAAGTTTGTGAATAAATTTTTAAATCATTGGAAGCCTAATATGGCTGTTTTTTTAGAATCAGACTTTTGGCCCAACTTAATTTATATAACTGCAAAATCTAATATTCCAACTATTTTAGCATCTTCACAAATGTCAAATAGGTCAGCTCGTTTTTGGACAGGTTTAGGTTATTTTTTGGGGAAGAAAATATTTTCTCAAGTCACTGATGTGTTAGCAGTAGACCCAAAACAAGCATTACTTTTTAAAAAATTAGGGGCTCCCAATGTAAAAAGTTTGACGAGCCTTAAATCAATCGCAGAAAAGCCTCCAATTGATAAAAGCTATATAAGAAATCTTAAAAAATATTTGATAAGAAAAAAGGTTCTACTGGCTGCATCTACACATCCTGGTGAAGAAGAATTGATGATTAAGTTAGCTGACCTGCTTAGGAAGCAAGCCTATGATAATATTTTAATTATTATAGCTCCTCGTCATATTAAAAGAAGTTCAATTATACAAAATAGAATAAAAGCCGCTGGGTTTGATATTAAATCCAGAAGCAAGGGAGAGTTTCCTTATAAAAACGATACTTTTTATTTATCTGATACAATGGGCGAAATGGGCTCTCTAATGGAAGTAGCAGATTTAGTATATGTTGCGGGATCTATGGTTCCTGTTGGAGGGCATAGTCCTGCTGAAGCTTCTCAATTTGGAAAGCCGGTAATCATGGGGCCACACACAGAAAAATGTGACGCTCAAATCAAAGATTTAGTATGGTCAGGAGGCGCTGTTCAAATAGAAAAAAGTCCTGATATGACAAAATATTTTTTAAACACAACAATTGAGTTACTAAGTAATAAAGAGCGCCTTGAAGATATGGGGAGAAATAGCTTGATAGCATCTGGTTATGCTCAACAACGTGCTGATGAAGCAAGTATTTATTTGCTTGATATATTGAATAAAAATAAAATTGAAGATGTTGCTTAAGTATGATCAAAGCACCAAAATTTTGGTATAAAGATGATACATTATCTAAAGTAATAGCTTTCCTGGCCTATCCTGTATCTATAATATGGATAGTGATTTCTTACATTAAAAAAAATATGAGTATGCCTTATAAATCAAAACTCAAAGTCATTTGTATAGGCAATCTCAATATTGGTGGAACGGGCAAAACTCCTTTTACTATTTACACTTATAAAATCCTGAAAGAATTAGGTTATAAACCAGCCTTTTTGACCAGAGGATATGGAGGATTAGAAAAGGGTCCAATGCAAGTCAAACCCAGGCATAAGTTTAAGGACGTAGGTGATGAGGCTTTATTGCTTAATAAAGTTGGACCAACAATTATTTCAGCTGACAGATCGCAAGGGGCTAAATTTATTGAAAGCCATAAAGATAACTATGATGTAATATTAATGGATGATGGTCTACAAAATAATCAATTAGAAAAAAATATAAAGCTTTTGTTAGTTGATAAAAAGTTAAAATTTGGAAATGGGTTTTGTGTTCCTGCAGGACCATTAAGAGAACCAATAAATAATGGCTTAAGTAATATTGATGCAATTATTTTGACAGGTAATAATGAAAAAAACACAGATCTTAAAAATAAACTTGCCCAAAAACCTGTTTTTAACTCATCTATTAAAGTTATAAAACCATCAAAGATAAAAGCCAATAAATTTATGTCATTTTGTGGCTTGGCAAACCCTGATAAATTTAATGAAACGCTTTACCAGAACAAATATAATATTATTTCAACAAAGTTGTTTCCTGATCATTATCAATACACCGAAGAAGATATTAATAATTTAATTTTAGATGCAAAAAATCAAAATTTAACACTGATTACTACTGAAAAAGACTATGTTAAAATTAAAGATAAGAAAAATGAGATAAATGTTTTATCGATAGAGAGTAATTTAGAAAAAACAGATGAGAAAAAATTCAAAATGTTTTTGGAAGAAAAACTAAATGCCTGATCCTCTTAGTTTTCGTATAAAAAAGCAATTTGACAGGTATATTCATGACCCTATAGCAGCTATGCTGGCTATTCCATTATTTTTAATTCTTAAAATTTTACCATTCAGAATTTCATCCTATTTATGTGGGAGCTTAATGTACTTAATTGCTCCACTAACTTCTTATAATAGTCGTGTTAAAAAACATATGAAGATTGCTTTTCCTCAAAAATCTATTCATGAAATAAATAAACTTACAAGGCAACACTGGTTTATGCTTGGGCAAACCATTGGAGAAATGCCTCATATAAATCACCTAATAAAAATAGGTCGATTGGAAACTGATGGTCTGGAAAAAATCAAAACAGGACCAGCTATTCTTGTGGGCGCTCATATGGGCAATTGGGAGTTTCTTTTAAGGGTTGGAGATCTAGCAGACAGACGTGCTGGTTACGTGTTTAGACCCATCAATAATTGGATATTAAATAAAATACAAATCCACAGGAATAAAGATGCTAATGCTGATTTCTATAGGAAAGGTCGTTTAGCAGCTATTGGTATGGCAAGCAAACTTAAATCTGGAGAAGTTGTAGGTTTAACCGGAGATCAATTATTAAGAGAAGGTATTATGGTTCCTTTTTTTGGGACAAAAACACCAACCCCACAAGCAGCTGCGGTTATGGCTCTAAAATGGAATGTACCAATTTATATGGTTAGAATAGAACGTTTTAAGGGAATGAAATTTAAAATGACCATTGAAGACAAAATTAAAATTCCTAAGAATCTTGATAAAGAAAAAGCTATCTACACAATTACAAAAATGATTTCAACTAGAATAGAAGAATGGATCATAGATAAACCAGAACAATGGCTATGGGCTCACAGACGATGGGGAAAATAATTAAACAAAATAAATGACAACTTAAAATAACATTTTAATAGTTT
>Ga0255758_10000374_pt1 | contig 49979 bp, 69 predicted proteins | sample 011ome_24_FD_179958 | JGI IMG/M metagenome (GOLD analysis project Ga0255758, IMG submission 179958) | Coastal salt marsh microbial communities from the Groves Creek Marsh, Skidaway Island, Georgia - 011513CT metaG (version 2) | ecosystem: Environmental > Aquatic > Marine > Intertidal zone >... | reverse complement strand
CTGGTTGAACTTGGTCCAGACTACGCACACTTTATGAATGCACAGATTGCTCACAAGAATTTAAAGAAGATTAAAAAATTATTAGAATATATAGGATGAAAAGAAATATACAAGATTGGCAAATTAAAGGTGGTTTTTCCATGGATATGTGGAGATTAGAAGTAAAAGAAAAGAATGCGTGGAAGGTTGAAGCCGAAAGCAAAAGCACAACTGAACTTCTTAAAATAGCTCATGGCCTTACAAAATAAATACGATATTAGATTGATAATATAATAAACAATAAAGATGAATAACTGGATATTTTACGGAACAAACAAAGAAGGTATTAAAACAATACATTACATTAAGAAATGCATAAAGCCTGAAATGACAGGCGAGTATAAAGATATGATGAGAAGACTAGACTTTAATGAATATTACACAACTGGATATATGACAACCAAAGCCTGGAACACAGAAAATCAATATATAAAAATAGCATAATGAATTGTAGTTATTGCAACGAACCCCTTGACGAACTTGAAGAACTATTTGCACAAAAATATGTACACGAAATACCACTATGTGCTGGGTGTATACAAAAACAATACGATAACTAATTGATAATATAATAAACAAATATAATTATGAAAACATTTGACAGATACAAACAAAATTTAAAAATGGTTGGCAACGATATTTATTCTTACGATACACACGTTGCTGAAATTAAAGATGGTAAATTATACAGGCTTAATTGGCATGTGCCGGGTGTTGGCTCATACAGTGCAACAACCACAAAGCATATCAATTACGTAGTACAACAACTTAATCTTGAAATAGCATGAATGTAACAATAAAAGCATATAAATACGAAGACTTAGACCCCGTGAGTCAATTTGAAGTATTAACGTGGCTTGACAATTGCCCTATTGATTATGAAGATGAAGAAGGTAATACACGTTGGCAATACTTTACTGACATGGAAACTCAAGATATAATTGAACATTGTGAAACAAATGAATATTTGTTTAATAAATTTGGAAAACCAATACACCACTTATTAAAATAGCATGAACACAATAATACAACAAATAGCAGATCAATGTATTGAAGAAATTGATGAACACATTGACAACACAATTCACTGGCAATTAACTTTTGATGATGATGAAGGTGATGAATTAACAGGTGAATTAGAATTAAAAATTAAACAACAAATATTATTTTCATTAATTAAAAGAGTAACAAAATAAAATATTATGGCAGGAAATAAACACAACACACAATTTGCTATACACAAGCCATCGTTTTATAAACTTCAATACGAAGATCAAAATGGCGTTGTGCAAAGTATGCAAGGCACAACTAAACAAGTATTAAACTATATATTAAACCAACAATTATAAAACACTATGAATAAACCTTTACCCGAAAAATGGTGGGACCAAAATATAAATCCAATACTTGGATATGAGTATTCACCACTTAAATCTCGTTCTGTTCCGTCCAGAAATAAATTTGAATTTTCAAAAGAAGATGATTATAAAATATTTGAAAAAGATTAAATTATATATAAAATGGGATTAAGCAAACTATTTGTAACGTATAAAGACAGAACCGATCATTATGTGCTTAATAATGAATTAGAAGATTCTGTACAACTTAATATAATTGAAAATATATTAAAGTATTATCCTAAAGATGCAACAATTGATATAACAGATAAAATATCTATTACAGAACTAACACGACCAACCCTTGATAATATAATAAAACAAAGTAAAAAATAAATAATACAATTATGAAAAAACTAATTAAAGAGCGAATCAATGTAAACTCTGCAGCAATTAAATTAGCCGAGTACGATCACCAAACCAACGAATTAAAGCTTACATTTGCAAACAATCGGGAATACCTTTATAAAAGTGTTGAGCCTTTTATGTTTGAAGGTATGCGTAATGCTGAATCAATCGGTAAGTTTATAAATAAATATATTAAACCATTAAGCTTTATTAAACTATGAATTTAACAATTATTAGAAATGCAGTTAATACCGCATTTAACAGACAAATACAAGAAAAATCGCGCAGACGTGATGTAGTATATTCCAGAGCTATCTATTATAAATTAGCAAAAGATTATTCAGGTGAATCATTGGTTAAGATTGGTAAAGCTGTAAACAAAGATCATGCAACAGTTATTCATGGCCTTAAGTTATTTGAAAATGTAATAAATCCTAAATGGGAAAAACAATATTACAATCAATATATTAAGCTTAAAATTCATATAGAAAACAAACTTAAATTACAAATAAAAAACATTGATCCTGATAGATTTTATCATGATAAATATAGGATTAAACTATTACAAAACCGAGAAATGTATAATTTTGCGAAAGATCTTTTACTTAAAATGAATTTAATGGGGCATAAATTTACAGACAAATTACGTGATCAGCTTGATAATATAACTGACGATAAAAAATATGAAAATGACAATCAAAGAAAGAGCTAATAATAAAATTTATTCTAAAATAATGCATGCTAATATTTATATTGACGACTTGCGCCGCGAATTTAAAAGCGGTATTTTTAGAGGTAATATTACTAGCGAAGAAATGAATGGCCTTATTGAAAGTGCTAAAATAGAATTAGATGTATTAAATTACATTTATAAACTTATAGAATTAGATAATGAATAGAGATATACTTAATCTATTATATAAAGAAAAAAAATTATTAAATGAATTAGCATCACTTGATTCAGTAAAACCGAATTTAATTTTGCCTCCTGTAGATTTATATGAAGCTTTTGAAAGAATAATTTTCTATGAAGAATGTTTAAAGCTATTAGAAGAATTATTAGATCTTTATGAAAGTACTGAAAATTATGAAAAATGTAAAATAGTATTTGATCAAATTAATATATATAAAATTAAATTAAATGAAAATAAAAATTTTAAACAGGACCTTAGTAATATGGGTAAATAGAACTCAAAACCATAAAGATTATTTGTGGAAAAATATATATATGTTAAGGAACGAACTTATAGAAGACGTTTTATCTTATAATCGAAGTGGTGTTTTACCTGTTGAAAAATTAAAACATAAAGCAGAACTTATTAAAAAGTATAGCCAAAGGCTACGCTTATTAGAAATGTAATGCGACAATAGGTAGTAATATTATATAAGTAACAGGCTAATGTCACGCAATATGGATTATTTAATTAATAACAGAATCATATATAGAAGGGGACCTATCAACGATACCCCCTCTATGGTATTTGATTGGGGTAGCTATTATGAAGATGGTACATTTGAATGTTATGAATTATTTAGAAGCAAGGCTAAGATTAATACGTATAAATCTTTAAGATGGCATTTATTAGTTTTATTATATTTAAACCCAACGCTTGACGAAAAAAAATTTAAAGAATTATGCAGATTTATAACTACTATGTCAAATAATTTTATTACCTTCGATATTACGGAAAGTAATTTAAATAGTATTATAAATAATATTTATAGTTTAGATTTAGAATCTCCACCAAAAAATAAGATTAGAAAAATTATATTTAAAGATCAAACAGGATTAACAAGATCAGAAAAATTAAGTATAGTAGGAAAGCTTATAGGAAGATCTAAATTAGCAAGTAAAGAAAGTATATATGAATGCATGAATGCTATACACGATATGCACGAATGCATAACAATCCAAGCCATTGCACGAATGTTGGGTTGTTCAACCAGAACCGTGTACAGAAACCTTGATAACCAATTAAAAAACGAAAAAAATATTATGAACTCAATGCTTTAGAAAATGAAAAAATATAATATAAAGAATTACGTCAGGTACAAAAATGATTTAAATGATAGCATGCCTGAAGATAAACCTGCGTATAACCTTTATACTAGAGATGAGTTAATAATTAAGTTTTTACCACTTGTAGAAAATATGGCACATAAATTTGCAACTTCACAACAAGCCTCGGGTGTATTAGATATTACAGATTTAATACAAGAAGGAAGCAAAGGACTAATTGCCGCTGTAGATAAAATAGAAATGGACACTATAATACAATCTGTTGATCCCGAAAAAACCATTAAGTCTTTTCTATCAAAAAGAATTAAGGGTGCAATACGGAGGGCTATAGATATAACAAGGGGGCACATACGCATACCAGAGCACAAATTAAATGAAATGCGTCAAAATCCACATAATAAAAAAATAGTAGAGATATTTTTTAATAGTATATTTTTAAGTATAGATGAACAAGCTGAAAATGAAGATACTTATTTTGACCAAGTACCTGATAGATCAGAACCTTATAATTTAGGATTTTTAAATTTATATTTAAAAAGTTTATTAAAGAAAAACTTGAATGAAAAAGAATATGAAGTATTAAGATTATCATACGGGCTAGATTGTGATAAACATTCTGCTAATGCTATTGCTGATATTATAGGTATTGAAGGGCCTAGTGCTTATGTCAGAATATCAGAAATAAAAAAAGACGCAATACAAAAATTAATTAACAACGTAGATAGCTCGCAAGTGCTTGATTATCTATAAGTTATATGACAAAAACCACGTAAAAAAGGCGTGAGAAGTGTAATTATATTAATAACCAAACTAATTTTTTTATGAAAACAATTAATGATAAATTAGCAACCATTCAAACCAAATTTAAATCTAAAAAAAGTAGATTTAATTCATTCGGCAAGTATTACTTCAGAAGTGCCGAAGACATTCTTGAAGCAACAAAACCCTATTTATTAGAACTAGGAGTAACTGTAATAATAACAGAAGAATTAGACACTTCTTTTGATTTTCCTATTATTAAAACCACAGCAAAAATTATTGACCAAGAAGGCATGAAATTAGAAGCCGTAGCAATTGTAGGTGTAGATTTAGATCAAAAAGGTATGCAAATGCCACAAAAATTTGGATCAGCATCAAGCTATGGTAAAAAATATGCATTAGGAAATTTATTTTTAATTGATGATACTCAAGATTCAGATGCAACTAATAGCCATGGCAACGATTGGGTTCCTCAAGCTAAAAAATATATTCAGGAAGGTGGATCTATTGAAAAAATAAAACAAAAATATAAAGTAACACCTGAAATAGAAAAAGAACTTAGCACATTATAAATGAATAAAAAAGAAATATTAGATAAATTAGAACAAGACGAACATTATTATGGCGAGTTTGGTCAAAAATATTTAAGTAATTCTAATATAAGTATATTATTAAATAATCCTGAAGATTTATATAAGCCAACAAATAAAACTTCAGCCATGCTTATAGGAGGCTATTTTCACACTATTATATTAGAACCAAATAAAGTTAAAAACTTTAGAATAATAGAAAGCAGCAGTAGAAATACTAAAAAATATAAAGAAATTTCTGGAGGAGAATTATGTTTATTACAAGAAGAAGCTGATAAAATAAATTTAATGACAGACAAGTTATTAAGTAATAAATTTATTGAATCTTTAATAAGAGGTTCTAATATAATATATGAAAGACCAGAAATAGGTAAAATAAATGATCTTGATTGGAAGGCTAAAGCTGATATAATAAACTATGATGAGCATTTAGTAATTGATTTGAAAACAACAAATGACATAGATAATTTTAAGTATAGTGCAAAGCGTTATAATTACGATAGCCAAGCTTATATATACCAAAAATTATTTGGATTTGATATGGTATTTATAGTAATGGATAAAAATAATCACAGAATAAAAATTTGTGATTGCTCACCACAATTTTTAGAAAGAGGTAGCGAAAAAGTAAATAAAGCTTCAGAAATATTTGATTTGTGGTATAAAACACCTAATTTTGACTCAAAACAATTTTTTTTAAACGAAACACTTTAATTTTTTTTATATGGCAACTATTTTAAACACAAGTATTGATCTTACAAAGATCCCAAAAGACAAAATCATTGATGGTAAAAAAGGTAAATACTTACCTATAACTATTACACTTAATGATGAATTAGATAATTATGGAAACAATGGACCTGTTACAGTTTCACAATCTAAAGAAGAAAGAGAAAGCAAAGCTCCAAAAGTTTATTTAGGTAATGTTAAAGTTGTGTGGACTAATGGTAATAATGTAGATCCAGCACCTAGAGATAATGCACAACCTGCAGGGTTTCAACCAGCCTCTGCAATAAAAGAAGTAGCAGATGATTTACCCTTTTAGTAAACTATACGATGTTATAGAAGACAAATGGGTTTATGCCCATTATGATGAAAACAACCAAATAGTATTAACACCAGAAGAATAAATGCAAGTAAATACTCAAGAAATAAATGGTTATTTAATAGAAGATTTTAACCAATATGGTCTTGAAGAAGGAAAAGCGCAGGGGATTTGTCCCCTGTGTTCGTCTGATAGAACAGCACAAAAACAAAAGTTGAAATGTGCTTCGTATGACTGGGAAAGAGGATTAGGCACTTGCCATAATTGCAATAATACTTTTCAATTGCACACATATAAAAGAAAAGGGGAAATAAATAAAGAATATGTAAAGCCAGAACCTATAAAAACTTTACCTGTACAAACTAAGGTACAAGAATGGTTTGAAAAAAGGGGTATATCTAAAAGGACTTTAGATGAAATGAAAGTTACAGAAGGTCCCGAGTATATGCCTCAGACGGGTAAAGTTGAAAATGCAATACATTTTAATTACTATATTGGTAACGAATTAATAAATGTAAAATATAGAGATGGTCGAAAGAATTTTAAATTATATAAAGGAGCCGAAAAGATATTTTATAATATTAATAATATTATTGGTTATGACTATTGTGTTATTGTGGAAGGTGAAATGGACGCTCTTGCTTTTTATGAAGCTAACATACCTAATGTGGTTTCTGTACCTAATGGCGCAACATTAAATAATAATAATTTAGATTACTTAGATAATTGTATAGATTATTTTGAAAATAAAGAAAAAATAATTTTAGCAGTTGATAAAGATGAAGCAGGACAAGCCTTGCAACAAGAGTTAATTAGACGTCTTGGGGCAGAGGTTTGTTTTATTATAGACTTTAACGATTGCAAAGATGCAAATGAATATTTATTAAAACATGGAAAAGAAAAGCTGGCAAAACTTGTTAAGCAAGCGAAGGCCGTTCCACTTGAAAATGTTACAACCTTTAATGATATTGAAGGGGAGATTACAGATTTTGTTGAAAACGGTTTTAAAAGAGGCTACCAAATTGGGCTCAGTAATTTCGACGATATTTTCAGTACTTATACTGGCCAGTTTATTACTGTTACTGGTATACCAAGCAGCGGTAAGTCTGATTTCGTGGATCAAATGGTTGTAGGTTATAATCAAAACTACCAATGGAAAACCGCTTTTGCTTCTCCTGAAAACGCCCCTACATTTTTACATGCCCATAAACTAATGCGGAAAGTTTGGCAAGATATGCCGACCAAAAGCGACATTGGCGGGGAGAAATGGAAATCAATAGCTAGGCACGTTAATGACAATTTCTTTTTTATTGATATGGAGCGTTATACTTTAGAATCTGTTTTAAAGAAGGGCGCAGAACTTGTAAAAAGAAAAGGTATTAAATGCTTAGTTATTGATCCATTTAATAAGGTAAGAGATGTAGATTGCAATACTGAAGATGTTAATAGATATACAATGGAATATCTAACTAAAATTGAAATATTTGCAAAAAAATTTGATGTGCTAGTAATTGTAGTTGCACACCCTACAAAAATGTATAAAGATAAAGATGGTAAAATTGAAGAGCCAAATATGTACAATATCAAAGGCGGGGGTGAGTGGTATGATGCTTCTTATCACGGTTTATTGGTTCACCGCGACTATGATAATAAAACTGTTAAAGCCAAAGTGCTCAAAGTAAAATTTCAAAACTTAGGCGAAAATGGTGCTGAAGCACATTTTAAATGGGAATATAAATCAGGCTGTTTTGTACCTATATATCCTGAAACTATTAAAGATGAGGTGATGCCATGGGAAGCGGATTAGTAAAAAAAAAGTCATATAAAGGGCTAATGAAATATGCAGAAACGCTATCTTTGGAAGAGCAAAAATATTTTAATTATTGTATTAAAAATAATATTAGAATATCTCCCGTACCAACAACACAGGGTTTATACCCAGACGAATGGAAAATAGAAATAAGATTAGGTCCATATAAAAAAGGAGAAAAAAGTCATAAATCTCCTTTGTCTTATAATAGCAAAGAAATATGGCCAGCAATAAATAAAGTAAGAAAATTTTATTATGATAAGCGTACAAGATGAATATAGAGGATTATTATCAGGAGTACTCTACGGTGGAGTATCTAAAAAGGACCGAACAGGTACTGGGACAAAAGCTGTCTTTGGAAGAATGCTTAGACATGACATGGAACTTGGGTTTCCATTATTAACAACTAAAAAAATATATTTTAATCATGCGATTACGGAACTATTATGGATATTACAAGGACGTACTGACCTTGCTTACTTGCACGATAACGGTGTTACTTATTGGGATCCAGACTATAACAGGTCGGGTAGGAATGATGGAACGCTTGGCCCTATTTATGGTAAGCAGCTTCGTGACTTTAATGGTGTTGACCAGCTTAAAAAACTACTCGAGCAAATTAATGAAGAACCAAGCTCGAGGCGTATTATGGCAAGCCTATGGAATCCCGTTGATTTGGCTGATATGGCACTTCCTCCTTGTCATTATAGTTTTCAAGTATATATAAACGAAGGAAAGCTAGATTTAATGTGGAACCAAAGATCTGCTGATGTTTTTTTAGGTTTACCTTATGATTTTGCAATATATGGTTTACTTTTATTAATGCTAGCAAAGGGAGCAGGATATAAGCCAGGTAGGCTTACAGCTTCGCTAGGAGATTGTCATTTATATAATAACCATATTGACCAAGCTAAAGAACAATTGTCTCGTGATTTTGAAAAACTTCCTACTGTTGAGTTAGAAAAAGGTATTGTATTAAGACAAGACTTAGGAGGATATATTTATTTACCAAGTCATAGAGATATTAAATTAATTAATTATAACCCACATAAGCCAATTCCGGCTCCTTTATCAACATAAAATTATGTATTTTATTTATCACATCCCTGGTAAAAAAATAGGTGTTACGCGTGATCTTAATAAGCGTGTAACGGTTATACAGGGATATAGACCAGACGAATATGAAGTTCTTGATTCTAGTGAAGATATAAATTATATATCTGACAAGGAGATAGAACTTCAAAAGTCTTATGGTTATAAAGTCGACAGACAAAAATATAAAAATTTATATTCTCAAAAATCAAATAAAATGAAAATAAACGTTACTGAACAGACTACTACATTCCCTATTCCGCGTATTAAATTAAACGGGTGGTTAATGGAAAACATGAATCAAGAATGGGAAACCTCTCATGGTAAATTTATTTTAACTCCAGAAACAATTAGATGGATTACAATAAATTCAAAAAAATCTATGTATAACGATAAAAAAAGTTATATTTACAATAAAGCTTATTATGAAGCTTTTTTAAACCCAGAGCATAACCCTGGTTTTGTTGAACAATTAGATATTTTTAATAATATTAGAGAATGGGCAGATGAAAGAGGTTTGTATAAAAATGGAGATCCAAAAACACAATTAATTAAATTATATGAAGAATCAGGAGAATTATCCCAGTCCTTACTTAAAAATGATAAAGCGGGTATTATTGATGCTATTGGCGATAGTGTTGTTGTTCTTACTAATCTTGCCCACCTTGTCGGTACCGATATTGAAACTTGCATTAAGTCTGCTTATGATGAAATATCTAATAGAACTGGTAGAATGATTAATGGTACATTTGTTAAAGATGAATAAAAAAGAAATTGAATTTAGGGATCCAGTTGTTGAACGCGTAGTAGACAAATTTATAACTAGATCAGATGTAGGTTTTAAAAAATATGGTATAACACTTGACAATGATCCTTCAGATGTATTTGCGTGGATTAATCATTTACAAGAAGAATTAATGGATGCTACACTATATCTTCAAAAGCTTAAAGAAGCAACAAGTATAGAGTTACAAGAAGCTTTATTAAAAAAATATGAAAATGATTAGAAGACGGCCATATAAAAAAAAGAAACGTGGCCCAGTTGTTTCAAAAAAAGTTTCATATGATGGAATTAATTTTGCTTCGGGACTTGAAAGATATATGTATATGGCTTTAAAAAAAGCAAATATTAAAGCTAAATATGAAGGAGAAACGTTTGTATTATTAAATGGATTTCATTTTGAAAATGGGGTGTATGAACGACAATCTAATGGCAAAGGTGAGTATAAAAATAGGGGAAGTAAAAGAATATTACCTATTAAGTATACGCCAGATTTTATAGGAGATAATTTTATTATTGAAACTAAGGGTAGAGCAAATGAATCATTCCCCATGCGTTGGAAGCTATTTAAAAAGCTTGTTACAGAGCAATTCCCAGAATATACTTTATATAAACCACAGAATCAAAAAGAATGCGATATAACGATAGAATTAATCCTGAGCAGTCTAAAAAAATAGCTAGGAATAAATATGCAGAAAGGCACATTGATAAGTTTATTAAATGGAGCGTAGAAACTAGAGGAAAATTATTATATAAAGAATTAGAAGAATTACATGATAAATACAATATAAAATGTTATGGCAAAAGTAATATCAAACAACTATAAAACAAAACCAAAAGTAAAAAGACCAGGGGTACACTCAAAAAGCAAAACTTCTAAATTAAAAACAAGCAAAAATTATGTTAAAAGATATCGAGCCCAAGGGCGCTAATTGGGAATTAAGCTTAGGACTTTACCCTGGAATATTGTTAGGAATTAGAACATACGTAGAAAAAGATTCTGTTTTACACGTATTATATTTACCTTTTGTAGATATAGCTTTAGAAATTTTTAAAAATTAACTTTAATTAAATTAAACATTATGAAAAACTATTTTATTATTGCAATGCTATCTTTAGCTTTAACATCCTGTGTATCTCCAGTGCATTTTTTAGGGGGATCACAATTATTTCTTGATTCAGGTGTAAATTATAATTTGCCTATAGAAAATAACAATCAATCTGTTATATGTAGAGATCTACAGCCTTATGCTAGAGTAAATTATAGAATTCATATTTTTGATACAAGAAAAACAAATAAAAAATAAATTATGGGATTATTTGATCCGCGAGTAACATACAAACCTTTTGAATACCCTGAATATTACACAGAAGGTTGGCTTAAACAAGCCCAAGCTTTCTGGCTTCATACGGAAATATCTATGTCTGGTGATGTTAAAGACTGGAATGAAAAATTAACACCTGAAGAAAAAAATTTAGTAGGTAATATTCTTTTAGGATTTGCACAAACAGAATGCGCGGTTTCTGATTATTGGACTCAAAAAGTTGTTAGTTGGTTTCCTAAACATGAAATACAACAAATGGCTATGATGTTTGGTAGTCAAGAAACCATACATGCGGTAGCTTACAGCTATTTAAACGAAACATTAGGACTTGATAATTTTGAAGCTTTCTTACAAGATGAGGCGACAATGGAACGATTTGAAAACCTCGTTGCTTATGAGGGATCTGAAAAAATTGGTATTGGAAAATCTTTGGCTGTTTTTTCTGCTTTTGCTGAAGGAGTTAGTCTTTATTCTGCTTTTGCTGTGTTGTATTCCTTTCAATTAAGAAATTTATTAAAAGGAATTGGTCAGCAAATGAAATGGTCTGTAAGAGATGAATCATTACACAGTAGAATGGGTTGCACTTTATTTAAACAAATGTGCGAAGAAGACCCTAATTTATTAAATGACTGTAAAGATGATATTATTAAAGCGGCTGAATCAATGCTCAAAGCAGAAGAAAAATATATCGATAGAATGTTCGAGCTTGGGGACATTGAAAACCTTAGAGCTTACGATCTTAAACAATTCATTAGAAAACGTCTCAATGAAAAATTACAAGAACTTGGTTACTCTGACTTCGGGAAATACTTTGCGTTTGACGAAAAAGCAGCAGCAAATCTTGACTGGTTCTATCATCTTACCGGGGGGCATACTCATACTGATTTTTTTGCTGTTAGGCCGACTGATTATTCAAAAGCTAATGAAGGCGAAGACTTTGATGACATATGGTAATGAGAAAATGTAATAAATGTAATAAAGAAAAAGCTTTAATTAAGTTTAGAGAAAACAAAAAAACATGTTTAAAATGTGAATATAGATTTAAACAGCGTTTTATGAGATCATTAGTACAAGATAGGAGGCTATCAGCCATTGAAAGATTATCAAATAGATTAGGATATATGGGTGCAGCTTTTATAATGATTTCACCTTATTTATTACCAAATACTATTGGTGGCATTACTTATGTTATAGGCGGTATTTTAGCTATACCCCAAGTTTGGGTTGCTAAGCAATGGAACTTAGTAGTAGTTAATTTAAATGTAACAATAGGATATTTAATTTACTTATATAATATTTAAATAAAAAAAATGAAAACACAAAAACAAAGTAGAATTGACGCTTTAGAAAAAAGAATGGCTGCAATGACAAATATAATACAACAGCTAATTCAAGAAAGTACAAATTTAAGAACCCTATCTTTTGGTACACTTGAAACTATAAAGCAAATGCCAGGTTATGATAAAGCATTAGAAAAATTAAAAGAAAAAACAACTGAAAAAAATAATGAAAAAAAATTAGAAATTTAATATTATGAAAAAATTAGCAATATTTTTAACTTTAGCATTTAGTAGTGCTTATGGACAAATACAAAATTTCGAAGGAATTTGGGCAAGCGTTGAAACAGATTACTTAACAACTATTATAGTTAATGATATTTATAATGAAGTAGATATATTAACTTATAGCTTTAAACAAGATGATAGGCTTATTGAAAAAACTTTATTATTCAATGATGATAGCATAGAAACTATTTGTGTAAATCCAGCCATTGACCATAAAATTTTTGTAGTTTATAGATTAATTGGAAAAGATTCATTAAGAGCAGACATAAAAGGTGATTGGAATGGAACTGTTGATTACATAAAATTATATTAATGAATTGGAACAATAATTGGGTTAAGGGTGAAGATTATCCTGTTTGGGGAGATACTGAGGTTTATAAAAAAACTATTATTGGTGGCTACCTTTTAGTTGGTGAAACGCCAAAAGACGCTTATATGCGAGTTGCTAACACTGTAGCTAAGCGTTTATATAAGCCAGAATTAGCCGAAAAGTTTTTTCAATACATATGGGATGGTTGGCTATGTTTAGCCTCACCAGTGTTGTCTAACACAGGCACAGATAGAGGTTTACCTATTAGTTGTTTTGGCATTGATGTTGGAGATAGTGTCCATGACATAGGCACAAAAAATTTAGAGATGATGCTCTTAGCCAAGCATGGCGGCGGTGTTGGTATAGGAGTTAATATGATTAGACCCGCCGGATCTAAAATTACAGGTAATGGAACATCTGATGGAGTGGTGCCGTTTTGCAAGATATACGATTCAACAATACTTGCCACTAGTCAAGGATCTGTCAGGCGCGGAGCTGCGTCAGTTAACATCAATATTGATCACGCCGACTTTGAAGAGTGGCTGGAGATTAGAGAACCAAAAGGAGATGTTAATAGACAATCCCTCAACCTCCACCAGTGCGCTGTGGTCGGTGACAAGTTTATGCGAAGACTTGAAAGCGGAGATCAAGAAGCTAGACGAAAATGGTCCAAGTTACTTCAAAAGCGTAAGGCAACTGGAGAGCCTTATATACTCTTTAAAGGAAATACAAACAAAAATAACCCAGAAGCATATAAAAAAAATAGTTTAAAAGTACATATGACTAATATCTGTAGCGAAATTGTATTGCATACAGATGAATCACATAGCTTTGTTTGCTGTTTATCATCAGTTAATTTAGACAAATACGACGAATGGAAGAATACGAATTTAATTTACGACGCGACTTGGTTTCTGGACGGTGTGCTAGAAGAATTTATTCAAAAGGCGAAGAATATGAAGGGATTCGAGAACTCTGTACGGAGTGCGGAGAAAGGTCGGGCATTAGGATTAGGTGTACTTGGGTGGCACAGCCTACTACAAAAAAACGGAATTGCTTTCGAAGGTTTATTAGCTCAATTCAAAACGCGAGAAATATTTTCAAAAATAAAAATTGAAACAGAAAGAGCATCAAGAAAGCTAGCAGAGGTTTATGGGGAACCACTTTGGTGCGTTGGGACAGGGTTCCGCAATACACACCTAAGAGCTATAGCGCCTACTGTATCAAACTCAAAATTATCAGGGAATGTTTCACCAGGTATTGAGCCTTGGGCCGCTAATGTATTTACGGAACAATCTGCTAAAGGAACATTCATTAGAAAAAACAAAGAACTTAGAAAAGTATTAAGAAAAATTGGAATCGATAATAAAGAAACTTGGGACAAAATTTTGGCAGATGGTGGATCCGTTCAAGGAATTAAACAACTTAATGGATGGTATTATGATAACGGAGGAAGACTTAATAAAGACGAAGGAGAACCAGTAAAAAATGTATTTAAAACATTTAAAGAAATAAACCAATTAGAGTTGGTTAGGCAAGCTGGTATAAGACAAGACTACGTTGATCAATCTGTTTCTTTAAACTTAGCTTTCCCATCAGAAGCGCCACCTAGATGGCTAAATCAGGTTCATGTTGAAGCATGGAAGCGCGGTATAAAAACATTGTATTATACACGTACTGAATCTGTATTAAGGGGAGATATAGCAGCAGCGGCTATGGATCCAGATTGTTTAAGCTGTGATGGATAAGTAGAAATAAAAAATTAAGGGGAAAGCTTTTGGCAATCCCCTTTTTTTAATTGTTTACACAATCTTCTAATTCTTTTACTTTTAATTTTAAAAAATCAACTTGTTCTATATATTTATCAGTATTTTTTTCTAAATATAAAAGCCGTAAATTTTGTTCAGCATCATCTGGAAGAGATCCTAATTCTCCTCTTGGCCATTTGATACGAAATTCACTATTCATTTTTTGTTCAGCTTCCATTCGGAGTAAACCTACATTTAAAGCTTGTATTTGTGAAAGCAAAGTAAAATATACTCCGGCAATAGAAAATAAAGCCATAGCAATACCAATTAAAGTTTTTACATCAATCTGGAAATCGCCTTTTCCGTCTCCGTCAAAGTCTACATTAGCTTTAGTCATTTATTTTTTTTTAATATGTCCAAATAGACGTAACTCTATTTTTAGATAATCCTAAATGTACAAAGTTAGATTTGCGGCTTATACCTACACGTTTGCATCCTAGATTCATTGCATGCTTAACTAATTCATAAACAGGTGTTCCCCCGACTGCAGCAACATCAATTGCCAATCCTTCAGTGTGTTCACCTGGTTTATTTTTTTTAGCTTCTACTGGATGATCAGGTGATCTATATGCTGAAGTAATAGTTATTTCATAACCTAATGATTCTTCTAGGTCATTTATAAAATGTAACATTTCAGTTTTTAGATCTTTTAAGTTAACTTCTTTATTAGCTTTTTTCATTTTTCACCACATTTTTTATTAGGATTAGCAACTTGTCTCCAATCTTCTTTTTGAAACCAATCTCTTAAAGTAGAGCCGGGTTTACTTGCTCCTTTAACATTAGTTTTAGAAGATCTTTTATATTTACCAGCTTTACCAGCGGATTTTTTAGCACGTATTACTTGATCTCTTTCAGCTTTACTCATGCTTCGTATTTTAGCAAGCGGCAAACAAGCTTTTGTTGTACCCCCGCCTTTAACTTTACTTTTTTTATTTAATGGAGAATTTTGAATATACATTATTTTTTCTTTTTATTACCCATCTTATTAGGGCCACCAGCGGATGTACATCTTACCCCCCATCCAGAAGCATAGGCGGATGGCCAAACTTTAAATTTTCTTTTTGCTGCAGTTTTGCAAGGCCCACTTATTTTTCCCATAATAATTATCTTTCTCCTTTTCTTTTTCCTTTTCTTTCTCCTTTTCTTACTCTTTTAAATTTAGATTTCTTTTTCTTTTTAGGTTTAACTTCTTTAGGTTTTTGTATTCCTAATTCCCATTCGCTCCAGCCAGCAGCAAGCATTGCTCTTTCAAGAGGCGTTATGTTTTCTTGAGTTGCGTCAACTACATTATTAACTTTTCTTACAACCCTATCTAAAGGTACGTTAACAGTTGCTGATATAATATTTGCTGCTGCCCCATACGCGGGGCTATTTAAACTAAATCCTTTTTCTTTTATTTCTTCTTTATTCCATTTATAAGTTCTATAAGCTCTTTGTAGCTTATCATATTTTGATGATATTGGAGGAGAAAAATCTAATACATCTGAAACAGGATCTGCAGCATCTTCGCTAATTTTTATTAAAACATTTTTTATAGTAGAAATTGCAGCTCCACCTACACCAATTCCTCTAAGTAATCCATCAGCCATGCCGTTTATAGTGCTTAAATATGCTTTTTCTTTTTTCTTTTCATCCTCGTCTTCATCTCCAAAAGCAAGTAAAAATGTTGCTTTTTGTAACATATTAAATATTAAATTTTGCACAAATCCATAATATAATAACTTAGAAAAGTTTGTTTTAGCATCCCCACGGCCATTTATAAGATCGCTAGCGGCCTTTTTAGTTAATCTAGCATACTGAGCTGGTGTATTTGCAAAAGCTAATATAGTGCGGCCTAATGGCCCCGCTTGCTGAGCACTAATTCTATCGGGTCTTGACGACTGTTGAGATTCTTCGGCTATTTCTCTAAAATCTAAAAATGCTTTTTCTTCGGCTTGGGCTTCTGTTAACCCTTCTTTAATATAAGATTTAACTCTATTTCTGTAAAATGTAGCGCCACCTGATGCAATTGCAAAACTATCAGCTGCTTGTGTAGGTAAAAATCCTGCTTGAAGTATCTTACTTATAACGCCTCTTGCACCACCCTTTTTAGCAGCATCAGCTATTTCAGATTCTGCAACATTAAACCTTGAACCACCTCTTCTTTCTTTTAAAAAGTCAGAATTGAATAAAAATTTAAAGTCTTTCCAATATTGCGGTTGATTAGCAAAAGCTTTACCAGCTTGATAAATATTATTATCACTCCAATTAATAAAGTTAATTGACGATATTGTTTGCAATACAGCTGATCGTGTATTAAAAAACATTATTGCTCCCACAGAATTATTTAACCAGTCAGTAACTCTGCCCGCAAGTGAATCACTTGTAAAGGGTTTGTTTCTACCGGTTTTCATTCTTGTAAGAATATTTTCTAATGCTTGTCTATATGGCTTACCAAACGCAGCCTCAAGTTTATTCATGTTAACTTCAGAAAATATTTCATCTACATTATTTTGCCACTGCTCTAAATACTTTTTTCTTTTTATAGAGTTAACGTTATCTAATAAATCTGTAGTAATACTTCCAGTAAGCCAACCTTCTTTTGGCGCTGAATAGCCATCGGTTTTCTGAATAGCTATAAGTTGCTCTGCAAATAATCTAAGTTCAGGATCATTATTTACATAATCAACTAATTCTTTTTGATCTGTTTTAAATAAACCAGGTATATTATTATCCTGACTATTCCAAATATATACTCTTACAGCTTGCTCTCTTGTGTATTCATCAACACTTTTCTTTTTAAGATCTTTAGGAATAATTTCTAAGTCTTCTTTAAGTGCTTTATAATCCTCAAACATTGCAACGCGAGCAGCAGATATATCATTCATTGCTCTAGCATAAGGGTCTAATAAGTTATCTTTATACCATTGCATTTGTCTATCTCCTAACTTACCTTTGGCCAATGTTTTATATAATAAACCTGTAAAGTCTTCAGCGCTAGGCGGAATAAAGAAATTAAATTTACCTTTGCTTGCACCCCTTACTGTTGCTTTAGCTGGAGAAAATCTTTTATATGTTTCAATGCCAGTCTTAGCTTCAATAATATCATTAAATGCTTCATCTAAGTTTTGCGATTTACTATATTTAATTCTAGCTTCATTAGCTTCATTATCAAGCTCTTGCATTTTAGCCAATACTTGTTCATTAGTACTATCTTTAGGCAAGCGTTGAGATTTAGGTAATTCTAAATTATTTTTTACTGTAGCCCCAGTTTTTGATTTAGAAAATTTAAGAATTGCCCTAGCTTGAGTTTCATTTTGTAATGATAAAGAAGGCGTATTTTCTAAAACTTTTACAGCTTCTGGAGTTAAAGTATTAACCGCAATTCTACTAAGACTAGCCGCAGCAAATTTTTCACCATCAACCACTATAGGGTTTTGTCGTGGATTATATCTATCCATTATTCGAACAGTTAGCCCCATACCTTCTTGTTCAAAAGATGAAACCGGAAATTGCATTTTATTTTCTCCTATATAAAAAGTACCTAAATCTCCAAAACTTATTAAAAGGCCTTTTGCATTTTTTGCTTTATTTGCTTTTGTATTATATAAACTTACAGCAAGGCCAATTGGCATTTTTATAGTAGTTTCGTATGCTATTTTGTCTTTTTTAAGGCTTTCTCGAGCTTTTTCAATAGCAAAAATTGGAACAATATATTGTACTCTGTCATTCTTATCGGTAGTTTTTTCTACGTATTTTTCGTAATCTCTGTATATGCGATCAATTAAAACATTTCTAGTTTTATCCGCTTCAATTATTTCATCTTCATATATTTTGTCGGCTGTCTTATTAGTGGATATTTTCCCATCAGCCTCTTCATATAAATATATTTGACTTATTCTAGCTTGATAATTCTTTTTTACCTCTACTAAAACTAATTTTCCATCTTGCTCAAATTGTACGTCAATTTGCTGAGAATCTTTATTTAATTTTATATTTTTTAATTTTAAATCTGGATTATTTTTGCTAAGAGTTATGAGGGTATTCTTAACTTTTTCCTCAGCCCATGGCCATTTTTGTTTCTGAGCAAATTTTCTAAATTCAATAAAAGGTTTAAAATATTTTTCAAAATATTCATCATAAACATCTATAGGTAATTCTTCTTCTATTTTGTCGAGTACGGAATTAATGGCTTTATTAGTAGGTTTTACATTTAACAGCATTCCATATTTTAAAACTTCTTGTGGAGCATCTTTAAATATTTCGTCAAATTTATTTTTATCTGCTTTGCTAAACAATAATCTACTTTTTTTTGTATCTAACGGTGCTGTCTCTTTACTTTTAAATACTTCAGGATTATAAACTATAAATGCCGTTTCTCCCTCTACTGGAAAAGTATATGATTCCCACCCTAATTCTTTTTGAAATTTTTGAACCATAGCTTCATATAATCTTTGCCTATTTGGTTCTTTAGCCGTAAATGTTATTGAATTTAAATTGTCCTGTTTAATTATATCTAATACACTATTTGCTACAATACTAAATACCTTAATAGAATCTTTTGCCCCAACTTTACCAGTTATTTCAGTTGAGTCGTCTTCAATATCTCTGAAGGCTATAGCCATTGATTTAGGATCATTAACAAAAGCATCATCTTTTATTCCTTCCGTTGATTCTAAAATTTCGTAATCAAAATCATCATTTTCAAATAATGAAATTCTAAAGTTTCGATTAGCTACATTAAAATTATAAAATTTATTACCACTTAAAGGATTTAAAAGGTCAGGTGCCCATGTTCCATCACCCTTAGTGTTAAGGCTATATAATAATCTACTTCCTTTACCAGTTTCAATATCAGTTTTTTGTTGAGGAGTTAAATCAGCTTGTTTACGTATTTCTTGATTTGTTATAAACTTAGCAAGAACATTTATTATGCCCTTAGCCGTCTGAGCTTGTTTATCCCTTGGGCCAGCAGTTCTCGTTCCTTCAATAACACCTATAGCTTTCAGGACAGACCTATTGTCAATACCTTTATTTTTTTGAAAAGGAACTAATCCCGCTTTCTTTGTACCTCTTTCGAGTCTAGTATATAAATTTGTATCTTTTAATAAATTATTAGGCACACCAGTAGCAGTACCTATTAATCCTTCGCTTACTGGAGCGCCTTCTAATACAGCAGCATCAGGCAAAGCTTTCCTAACTGTATCAATGTTATTTTCTATAAATGAAATAACTCTATTTAATTCTGCTTGTGTAAAATTAGAAGATCCCTCAAATTTCTTAACCGGTATATCAATTTCTTTAGCAAGTGTTTGTTTTGCCCAGTTAGGCAATGTTTTAAATGTAAATTGATCTGGAGTTAATTCAGGTAGCTTTTCTGCTACTATATCTTCAAGTTCTTTTTGATTAGATTCACTAAGAACTTGTTTTTTAACTTCAATTAATTTTTCTGTAGGTTTTGTTTCTGCAACTTCAATTTCTACTTCAGGGGCAGTCTCTGCAGCTACTTGGACAGATTCAGTAATATCATCTATAAACTCTTCACCCAATACTCTACGTGATGCAGTTATAGCTCTTACTGGAAGATATTTATTTATATATGCAGCTAAAGGAACATTAGAAGCAGGATCATACGCTTGTATTAAATCAAGTATACCACCCGCGCCTGTTTCAATTTCATCAGTAAGTAATTGCCTATCAAAGTTTGGTGCGTTTTTACGCTGATCTACTATTTTATTAGTTATAGGTTTAAACTGCTCTATTATATCTAAAGCGCCATTAATACCTTTTTGTTCATATATTTCTTGAACTTTATTAGATGCTTCTTCAGATCTTGATTCTTTAATTACTGTTTCGACTTTTTTAGTAGCTGTATCTTCTTCTTCAGGTTGAGTACCTATAATTCGCTTTTGAGGAGCAGAACTTAATACATCTTTAGAAAAAGTTTGCACCATATTCCAGGCGTCTTCTGCTGTATTAATATTAAAATTATCAGCCTCATCTTTGCCTATTATAGAACCTACTATAGATTTAACATTATTAGCAAATCTTTGTAAAAAATTAAAATCTGTTTCTTTAATTATTTGCAAGTTTACCGCATCAGCTGTTAAGTTAATTAATTCTTCCGCTTGTGCCGTAGTTCCATTATATAAAGGAAGTCTGCTGAAAATTTCATTATACTGTTTTTCTGTTAACTCTCCACTTTCTTTTTTAGCTTTTAGCAGTTTTATATAATCATCTTTTATTTTATTATATTGTTCTTCTGTAAAGCCTTTTTCGGCGGCCATAGCATGAAAATATTCATGCAAAGCTGTAGATGGATTATTTACCGCAGCTCTTTCAATAATAGTATATTGATTTTTACTGATGCGATCAAATCCCCCATCAGAACCACTTTCCCAAATTTGATTAATTTGTTGCGCATCTTCTTTCGTAATTACACTTCCGTCATTTAATGTTAACAGTGTTTCGTCTGAATTAATAAAATCATTTATTGTTTCAGCTTCACTGCTTAAAACATTAACAACTTTGTTTGCAAGCTTATTTAAAGAATTATTTCTTTTTACCGCTGCATCGTTAACTTGATGTATTTTATATCCTCTATAAAAATCTCCTTCTTGTAATCCTTTAGGCTGCTGTAATTCTGTATTTACATTAGATTTTCTAAGTAAAGATATTTTTTTATCTTGATAGCTATTAAATTCTGATTCAAGATCTTTTCTAATTAAATCTTTACTAGTTTCGTCTAAGTTAGAATTAGCTATTTTTTTCCATCTTTCATTTACTTTTTTAGATTGCCTATCAGCTTCAAAAACAGCTTTTTGGTCAGCCTCAGAAAGCTTTAAAAATTGAGAAGCTGTAAAATCTTGGTTTAATGATAGCTCTTTAATTTTAGATCTTATAACACGAGCGGCTTCAGCTTTAGTGTTTATATCAGTATCTTCTGTAAAAGCACCTGAAAGACTATTTATTTCTTTTAATATTTTTTCAATTTCTTGTTTGTTTTGCTTATCTGTAATAACATCATAAGCGTAAGCTTTAGCCAAGCTCCCAGCATTAGCTACTTTAAAGCCATTACCAATAAAAAACCCTTGAGCGGCGGATTCCGTAACCCCATCAAGTACATTTTTATCTTCTCCTAATATAGTTATATCAGCTATATTTCCAATAATAGCATTTAAGCCCTCGCCACCCCCCTCGAGTGTGCCTCCTGTAGGTATATCTTTTATTGCTTGTTTAAAAGCTGGCCCGAAGCCTTCTTTGTAAAACAACGTATTAGCTGATTTTAAATCTTTTACTAATCTTACCGTAGTTAGCATTTCAGTTCCTACTTCTGCTGCCCCGTATATTCCACTAACGGCAAGTTTTTTTAAGTTGCTTACATTTAAGGCTTCATTATATTTATCTATTTCTTTTTTTATTTCAGCCTGCTCTAAAGGATCGTCTGACTTATCCTGTAATTCTAATAATTTAGGAAGTTGATTTTTAGCCTCTAAAGCTTCTAACTCAAATTGAGCCATTCGGCTTCCAAAACCAGATGCCCCAAATAAATAAGGAGCGGCGGCACCAGTGAATGCCATAACGCCGCTTGGCACAAAATTTACAAAACTATCTGACCCCCAGTTTACAAGATCTTTAAAGCTTGAAATACTTTCTACTGGTATAGCTTTTGGTAAACCTTCGGCAGATTCTTTCTGAAGTTTTTGTCGGTAATTTAATAAGTCTTTGGAGTAAGATTTTTCTTTTCCTTCTTCGGATTTAAGCATGTCTAACGGCACTGCTAAACCCAAAGCTATATCGGTAGCTGTTGTTTTTAAAACATTTTCTAGTTGATCTATATTACTATAAGATCTTTTAAAAGAATCTATAAACTCATTTTTTTTATTTAAAATAGCAAGATCCCTCAGCAAATCACTTTCCATTTGCTTAGTAGATTTTATAATTTCTTGAGATTTTTGTTTTGCTATATTATATTCATCTTCTGAATATGGAACGTTTTGCTTAACGCTTTCTTCATATTGAGAAATAATATTATTAACAGAATCTATATTGGAGTTTATTTTAGAAGCTAATTCATTAGTAGTATTAAGTAAAGCATCTCTAAGTTTTGTTTCTTGATTAAGTAATTGCACACGTTTATCTTGTGCAATATCTTCCATAAAATCTCTTCTGTTATTTTCAATTTTTTGTTTTATTTCCGCGTCTTCTAATATAATAGGTTGTACTTTTCCGGTTTGTTTATATAAATTATATTCTTCTCTTTCAGCAGTTTTAAATTGATCTTTTTTAAATCTATTTATTTTTTCTACAGTTGCTTTTTTATTTTCAAATTCAATATCAATATTACTTACTTTATTAAAATCATCAATAATTTTCTGCGATTCTTTTGAAGTTATAATGGGTGGAATATATTCTGTATCTGCAACGGTACCAGTTTTAATCTTTGGTAAATCCGATGAAATAACTACCGGCTTGGAATCCGTAACGGTAGGCTCGAGTGCTACACTTTCCTCCACAGGCGCACTCTTTATCTCCTGTGAAGGGGTTTCCTTTCCCTCCTTATCGGGGTCGGGGGTAATTGCTACCTCTATAGCATCTGGAAATTTGGCAATAAAAGCTTCGTAATCTTTTTTTCCTTTTTCGTTATCAGGAAATTCAAAATTATTGCCGTTATGATTTAATTTTTTAAACATGTTTTAGTCTGTTTTAATTTGACCAGTTAGATAATCTTCAAAACCTTTATAATCTTCAGCTTCAGTTGGTTTAGGCACGAATTCATTTGCTCTAGCCCTGGCTTTTGCAAGTAAAAGATCTACTACATACTGCTTTTTTTGGGATATACCTTTAAATTTTGGATCTTTTTCTGTTAATCGCTTAATATAATTAACAAAAATACCTGGCTGATTTAAATCCCACAGCTCAGGGGTTATAATCATGTTACCATCCGCATCTTGCTCTTCTACTGATACTGTAACTATATTTGTTTTAGGGTCAAAAATAGCTGTCTCTCCCGTAGCCTCAGCCCAAGCAACCCCTAAATCTTGCATATATAAGTTGAACCTATTTTCCGCTTGTATTTCTGGGGGGGCGGTGTCTTCATCTACAGTTTTTACGGATACTATATGATTTTTAGGTAATAAATTTCTTAATCCCCAATCTTGAAAAGTATCAAGAAAAGCTTCATAACTCTCTTTAGTAAATGGTGATCCTTCAATTGGAAAATTCTTACTACCAGGCGGGGGGTACCCTAGTCTATCTTTACCTTTTAGAACGTTAGCCCATATACTTTGTGTATCATTTGGATTGGTTAAAATACCTTGCGCCACAGGACTTAAAATTTCCGCAGCTACTAAAGCTTCTAATTGATCCCTTGACATTTTATTATATTCATCTGATAATTTACTAGGATCTTTAGGATTAAGTATGCCTTTATCTATAAGTTTCTTTTTTGTATACTCAGTAATTTTAGGTGTTATAGGGGGTCTTGTAGTTAAAAATTCTGCAGCATTAAATGATTTTGGTGGTTTTACACCTAAAGGATCTGCTATTATTAATGTTAAATAGTCATTTTCGTCAAATCCATAATCTACAGCTGACAAACCAGAAGTCCAACCTGTGCCGTAATCAATAAAATCGTTATAATTTTCAAACCCACCTTCTACAGACCAACCGCCTTCTTGGGCTCTAGCTGTTAAATTATTATTTGATTCAAAATATTCCACAAATTTTGGCCTATTTTCTGCAAAATCTAATATACTATTTAATTTATTTTGAGTAGAATCATAATTCTGAAGAGCAATCTTTTTTTCTTCTGTAGATTTTGCGTTAATAACTGCTTCAGAATACATAAAGGCATCATCTAAGGTACTCATATATAATTCTCTTTCTTTTTTATTTGCACTAACTTTATTTAATTCCCTGATTGCTGTATTCCTAAAGTCAACAAGTTTAGTACCCATATTGACATCTGCTTCCTCCCTCTTTTTAAGTTCAGCATTTCTTACGGCACTTTGCTTTTCTAAAAAACTTACGGTATTATTAGCAATAATCTTAGACATATTTGTCCAAGCAGAAGAAGTATCAGTTATAACTGTTTGTGGATTTTCGTATGCTCCCATTTTTTTTATTTATTTTATTACGATTTAGCCTCCATATATGATGAGGCAATACCAGATACCCCCGCTATGCCGCCGGCGATTGCGTTAGCACCTTGTTCTCTTGCGGCGGCTTGTGCTTGTTGTTGACCAGTTATTTGTGCCTGTAATCTATTTAGTTGCTGTTCGGTTCTTCTATCTTCTTCTTCGTAAACATATTTTCTGCCAGCAACATCAACCTCTTGTAACCTTCCAGCTTCTCTAAATTCAGCATCCTGAACTCTTAGTGCTTCCGCCATTTGCTGTTGTTGCAAGGTAGCTTCTCCTTGAGCCCTTAATTTTTCATTATAAGCTTCTTGGGTTTCAATACTAGCGGCTACACCTTTTTTACTAGCTAATGCCGCTTGAGCAAGTGCAGTAGCGCCCCCTGCACTAGCGCCTGTGGCAGCTAATATGTCTAAGGTATTAGCAAGAGCAATATCACTTTGTTCCATTTGAATTTTTGAGGCTTGTGTTGCAACCCCTAAATTATCATATGGATTATCAATCATTCCGCTTAAATCTTTTATTTTATCTGAAAGATCTTTAACTCCTGCATAAGGATTTATTACAGGAGACCTTTGTTTTTCTGCTGCAGCCATTTCGGTCCGAAGAGCTCTTTCTTTTCCTTCTGCTTGTTGTCTAGCTTTTTTTGCTTGATTAGCGCCTATTAAACTACCTCCTATGGTTGCGATACCACCAATTATTGCTGCTCCTGCTATAAATGCCATAATTTTACTATTTGATTTTCTAGTTCTTTAATATCTTTAGTGTTATCTGGATTTTTATGTACATTCATAAAAATAGATTCTTCTAGTGCTATAATTGTTCTCTTAGCACCTGGCTTTGAAATTGTATAACAAGGTGCCTCATGAATAATTGTTTCGTCATGCTCTTTAATTAATACTTTCCCAGTTAATAAAAACCAGACGTGTTCATGCTTATGTTCCGCACCAACTACTATTTGATTTTTTTGCATAACCATTTTTCTTAAATATATTTGATCTGCAAATTCATGGGTAACTGGTATAAAATCCCCGCAATCAACAATACCACCATTGTTGTGCATTATAATATTATTATTTTTAGTCTTTATTAATTTCATAAAATTTAATAACTTGATTCAACATATTCCGAAGATACAGCAAATAATTCTTTTGGTCCGCCATAATTTGTAACAGAATCAGTAGACATTGTTACCGTTACGAAATACCCTTTTATACCGCTTAATTGATTGCCATAAATAATTTCGCCTGGTGCCGCAACACTATTATTTACTAAATTAGCAAAATATTTATTTTCTTTTCTATCAAAGCCAGCTCTATTTATAGGTGGTGTTAATTGCGATGGAAATTGATTTCCAAAGTTATCATAAGCACCTTGATTATAACTATATATAGCGGCTGTTTTATCTTGAGTATTGGTTGTAGCATAAGTATTAAATTCTCCGTCTGTATTTACAGAACTAATACCAGTAAAATCTGAAACATATGAATCTACTTCCCAACCGTTACTTCCTTCGTAATTGATTGTTTTAAACACTTTTGACATGCTTACATTAGGATTAAATATAAATTTAATCGATGCATCGTAAGTTGTGCCGTAAAACTGTGCTCTATTAACATTTTGACTATAATGCAAGTACAATCCTGCATTCTTATTGGCTTTAGTGCCATTGTCAACAGTATAAAATAAATTTTTCAAACTAGTACCTAGTGCTGGCTTATAGCTAAAGAAGCTAGTCCAACCTTTTACACTTTCGTCAAAAGCTAAAGTTTTATAACTATCAGTATTTGTAGGCTGTAAAGAAACAACATATTGTTTATTATAAATATCCCACATTCCAACTGCTTTTCCTGGTCCTAATTGATAACTGTCTAAAGCACTAAATTGATCTCTAAAGAAATCAATCATTCCATAATTAGATATTTCTGTTATACCATCTTGAGATAATCTTAATACAGCGTTTCTATCTTTATCAGTAAAGTATTTTCTATAACCATAAACCGCAAAGCTTTCTGGGTTTCTACTAATACCAAAATTTCCAGCATAAGCTCTGACAGGTCCTATAACAACTTGCCCTGTAGTTGTTAACCCAGCACCTTCAGCGGTATAAATAGCGTCTTTATCTATAAGAGCATTACTAACTTTATTTTCTTGAAATATAATAAGGTTAGTATCTTCTGCATACAATTTTTGTATAGAACCGTTAGCGGGGTCTAAACTTCTTGTTATATCTTCACCTACTGAAAATTCATTAGTATTATTTACCCCTGTAGTTGAATTAAATATACCTGAATATATTAAAGAATTAAACCTTATAGAAGCTTTTGGTTCATCTTCAACTAAATATGCTTTAGCCCCATATCCAGCAGCGGTATTATTATAACCTCCTCTGATTCTAGCTTCTTCTATAACCCAGTTTTTACTTGTTTGAGCATCGGCAATAGAAACATTTCCGCGATTATATCCTCCTATAGCCTGGGGAATGCCATTAGACCCATTCCAAACCGGTTGGTCCGAAACGTTTATAGTCTTTCTTAATATAAAGCTATTAAAATATTTTACTTCTATTACTGCTGACATACGTATTATTATTACTTATTTATTGCATAAATTACTGTGGTTTCCCAATATCAGATGGGCTGACGGCTGGCTGAGCATCCCCCATACTTTTTAACCCATCACTATTAAAATACGCCGCCCATTTTCTATTAATATTTTGTTGGCCCTGGATTGTGCTTTGAAGGGCTCTTGGAAACGAAAAGTCATTACCATATTTAGCGCTTATAGAGTTATTATCAACTGCCCTATAACTATACCAACCTGCTCCAGCTGGGGGAGTCCAAGGTTGTGTTAATTCTATATCTGTATAAAATTTGCTTACATATTTATAAGCCCATTCTCTAGCATATACAGGTTTTATAGCGGCTAACTTAGTGGCCTCTGTTGCATCTTGATTATTTAAACTACTAACTAAATATTGAAAAACATTTTCAGAACCATAATTAGCTGGATAATAAAAATCACCAGATGTTAATGTTAAGCTTATCACGCCGTCTTCCGTGTAGTATTTATATTCTTCGTTAGAAGGACAAAGAGGCCCAGATCCTAGCACAATATCTTGACCTTCCCCAACATTATTACTGTCAAGTCCCCAAGGGTACCTAGCAATCAATCTATAATCGCCATATTTAGCTGGCGGGTTGTTATATAATGATTGTTGGCTTTGCCCAATAGCAAATACTTTTCGGGCTATTGTGGTTATAGAATTAGCTCCTTCTGTAGGTAAAGGTTGCAATATTGATTCTAAACAATCATTATTACTAATATTTGTAGTAGTAGGAAATGTATTAACATTACCACCATTAAAATCTACAGCTGTTATGTCTTCTGTCATAACCCCCGATGCATCAATATCTAAATTAGGATCCAGAGTAACTTTATAGTCATTGCCCTGCGTACCACCAAATTTAATTTCATTACCTTCAATATCAATAGCTTGCTCCCAATTATTAGGATAACCAGCCCCGCTGGGGTCTCTAAATTGTAAATATATTGGGTATAATGCAAAAGGAAAAGTATTTACATAATTCCCTTCATCAAAGGGAAATTGGTCTAATCGTAACTCTAAAGCTATAAATGCAGTGCCTTGAGATAACCCCCCGGTACCACTATTTGATCCCCTAGATTGTGCATTAGAATTTTTAAATGTCCAGCCACTACAATTAGGAGCGGGCAATTCAACATAATCATTAGTTGTAGTTAAAGCTAAACCTGGATATGGCGCTCTTATGTCTACTGTACCGGAGGCAGAGCCAGGTAATGGGGTAGAATCCACCGCATTGGTGTTATCATTTACCCAATAAAAAGCTCCTGAATCCCCAGAACCATAAGATAAAAAATAATCTTCCTCCTCTCCAAAGCCTTCATTAATTGGTATTTCACCAATTCCAACTTTACTTGTAATAGTATCAGTTAATCCGCCAGCATCTTGAACAGTTACTGTTATTATGTATTGTCCAAATAATTCTTCTGAAATATTTAATTCACCTGTGGTTGGATCAATAGACATTTGAGAAGGGTTACCTGATATACTCCAAGTTAAATTATTAGAATTTAAAGTAGGGCTTGCTGAACCATTTGTTGCTGTATATGTAAAAACAGGATTAGAAGCAGTTGGGTCAAAATTTACTACAGTACCATTCGTTATTGTAGGTGCTACATTACCTAAATTTTCTACTAGCTCAGCAATTACAAGGTTTCCTTCTGTTTTTTCATAAAAAGAAAAATAATACACTTCGTTTATAGAAGCATTAGGGCCATAATAAAAATAATCTGTAGTTATTAGCTCATATGTATCATAAGTTGCTGGATCTAATGGATTATATGGATCTCCATTGGCTGGTATTTTAAGTAAACTAAATTTATTTATAGTATTGCCATTTATATCAGTTACGGATACACCTAAATCACTTGTTTGCAGTGGTTCTTGTGGTATTTCATTTTCCCCAGCTTCATCTATGGGAGCAAATCTCCCAGCTATAGAAGTATTTAAAGGCACTGCTTCAGTCAAATTCCATGCAAACCCCAGTAACCCCGCTACTTCATTAGTTCCCGTTGTAATAGCCTCATTAAGTTCTGATATTAAACCAGTTGTAGAGGTTTCCCAAAATATGTCAAGTCTAGAAATAACAGGCTCAGTTTCATAAACACCTAACAAAAAGTTATATGATCCACTGGCAACTGGTAATGATCCAATAGGATTATTTGGGTTTCCTTGAGTTACTCTAGCTAAATATGGATTAGAGCTAGTTTGATAAATATCAACATAAGAACCTGTAGTAATAATACTATTTTCTTCCCCAATTGTATTAACTGTATTTGAAGATGGTAATATTATGCTAGCAGTAGTTGGTGTTATACTATCTATTTGGCCTGGATAATATTGCTGATTATAGCTAGGAGTGGTGCTTCTGTTTGGTGTTACTCTACCAAAAAGCTGTATACTACTTCTATATTGCTTTTGATCTGGCCCAACCTCTGCAAGATCTCTTGGTACTTTATTTATATTATCGTTTATAAGAGTTATAAATGACGTAGTATTTTGAGGATCTGGTGGGGATGCAGGTGCTCCAGGATAACCATTTAATATCCCACCTAAGTAAACATTGTAATACTCTTGTTCAAGTTGCTTAACAACTATTTTATAAGAATACCAACCTAAAGGATTGTAATTTGAACTATTTGGATTACCATTATATAATCCAGGCGCTCCAGTTACAATGCTTTTATTTGATTGTATTGGAGAATCAAATCTTACTTTTAAAGAATCTCCTGGCCATGAGGAAACAGGGGGTGAAAAAATTGGGACTTCCCCTAAATTACCAATTCTATATGGATTATATACTGTTGATGCTCCATATAATACATCTGATTCAGATAATCCAACAGTAGTAGAAGATAATATAGTAGTAGATGATCTTCCATATCTATCAGAAAGTACAACCCCAACCTGATAGTTTCTATTTTGTTTTAATGTATGATTAGGATATTCAATTATACTAGTAGTATTCTCAGGGGGGAAAGTATTTTCTATATTAAAATTAGATTTTGAAGAGATACCAACATCATAATTTAATACAGTGGGTGGGGTGTGTTTATCTTGATAATTGCCATATACAACTCTATTACCAATTATTTCTTGAGATAAAGCTTTAACAGGCACTTTATCATATACTCTTATTAAGGTGCTATCAGATAATGTTTTAAATGGTTTTTTAGCCTGATAATCATATTCAACATAACTATTTGTGCTAAGCGCTATTTCACTCTTAAGTATAGTATCTACTACATATAATGCCTGGGAATCTGATTCTTTAAATATTATATCTATTTCGCTAATATTAAAATTAGAAATAAATTCAGATCCATTATTAGCGGGGATAGGTATTTGTAAAAGTATCTGATTTACTTTATTTTGCATAAATTGTACAATAGTACTTCTATAAGCACTTTCTTCATCACCATTTAAAAAATACCCATCTTGTTGAGGTATAAAAAGAGCTTGTGTAAATGGCGCAAGTATAGAATATTCACCACCATTAAATTTAAATCTATAAGTAAATCTTATAAATTTATCTTCTAAAAAATCAGGATCACCCCCGTATGAAGGATTATAATATGGATTAGCAGTAACACCATCTGGCAAAAATTCACTTACTACATCATACATAGTTGTTTCGTAAGCTCCTGCGGCAGCTTCATCTAAACTTACTTTATAAAGTTCTATTGGCTGATATGGATTATATTGAGATACAGAAACTAAGTCTTCATTAGTGTAATAAACACCCCCGCTAGCGCTTCTTCTGGTAACATTTATTCTACGTGGTTGATTTCTATTATCAGTAAAGAATAATAAATTTTCAAGCATATTAACACCTGTAATAGGGTTAGTAGTAGAAAAATTTAAAAAAGCTCCTTCCGCTAATTTAACGGTATCTCCATTTAATACATTGTATTCATATATAAAGTTTTGAGCAGAAGGATTATAAGTTGGATTTGTAATATAAGCGCTATCAGTATTATTAGTAAGGAATAAATATATTGTATTTTTAGCGGGGTTTGTAAACTGCCCTATAACCTGTATACCGGAAACGGTTAAAGTTTCAAAATCTTTTATAAGTTGATTACCTAAAACATTTTCTAAAGCGCCTACATCAGCACCTTGTGATTTACTAACCTGTATATTAAAGCCTTCTCTGTATTCCCCTGATGGTACTAATCTATCATCAAGGTCTTGATTCATTTTAGACCCTATAAAAGCATTTTTAACTTCTGCCATTTATTTAACTTTTAATCCATTTAGATTTATTTCTCATTATTTGCGCTATTTCGTCTAATTTAATATTAGACAATCTAATTTTAGCGTTTCTAGTAGCAGCAAATTTTTCTTTTTTATATCTATTTACTATGTATTCAGGAGTATTAATTTTAGAGGATAGTATTGCGTGGTTTAAATAAGCATAAACAGCTTCTTCAGCCATTTTAGGTATTCTCATGTCTTGATTATATGCAACTCCGTCAGATATATATTCCAATATTATTAGAGCCCCGTTTAAATTACTTGAAAAAGCCATACTACCCTCTCTATCGTTTATAGTAAACCATCCGTTGAATTGAGATATTTCTGGATTCATCCCATAACGTTGTCCTAAAAGGCCATCAGCAAATTGATAATTATAAAAAACAGATTGATCATAGGCTGCATTATTAAAATTACCAGTAATTAATTTATCGTTTGCATTGTCCCAGCGTTCTTCGGTTATTGAAGTAGCTCTAACATTCTCATTAAAATTATCTTGTATAGGATCTCCTGTATAATCTTGTGGTAATATTTCGTAAGGATTTGAAGTAAGTGTAGTTGGATATATTATATGTTTAACACCTTGCTGGTCAATCCAAGAGGTTTTTACATAATTTACATAATCTTGTGGAAGAGGAACTGAAAGATTTGGAGGAATTGTTAATTCTTGAGATTTAATACTTTTTAAAGTATCGTAGCTTAATTCCTGTAAAGCACGTTTAGCGTGGAAGATAACATCAGTTCTTTTAACACTAGGTATAAGTTTCCCAGCACCAACATAAGCAACTATAAAGTTATTTATTAAATCAGAAATTTTAATATACGCATATCCCCCATAGTTATCTTCTACAGTATTGCCATAAGCATCCTGATTTCCATAAACACCACCATCTTGTCTTTTTAATTGTACAACAAAATAGTCGCCTTCGGGTAATTGTGTTTCTAATGTTATAACATTATCAACAACAGTATATGGGGCTATGTATTCAATATAACTGCTCCCAGCTCCTGTAGTACTTGAGTATACTTTAAAATTGTTTTGAGCATAACCAGCAGATGAAGGATCATATCCTCCAAAAATTAACTTAGTATCAAAAGTAGTAGTATATGAAAGTTGAGTACCATCAGCTATAAAACTTTGTGCCCCAGCGTAATATTGTCTATTTGTTTCGGTTATTAAACCTCCATTGGGTATTGCCATAGCTTATTAACTTTTTTGATTTATTTCTTCTTTTTGAATTTGTTGGCCAGCAGCTTGAACTATCTGCGGGTCTCTTATTATTATACCAGAGTATTGTAATATTTTTAAAATAACTTCTGTTTGCTCAGATTCTTGTAATTCAAAATTTACCGAAGTTTCATTATTATGTATATATTGCCCTAAAGTACCTACATTAAATCCCCATACTACATCATTGGGTTTTCTAACATAATCAACAACTATATTACTTGTTATTGTTGCTGGCTGAATAAATAATTTATTATTTTCATATAAATATACAGGGAAATCTTCTGTGGCTTTTGTTAGTTTTGATTTTTGTATATTATAAAAATCATTTCTTTGTAGTCTTTGTACTTCCGTAATATCTTTGTATATTACTTCACCTAGTCTGTAAAATGAAACAATAGTTCCGTAAATATCGGTTGTTGGTAAAGTAAAATATTGTTGACCTGGGGTTGAAGTATTATCGTAAACTGCATTCCCAAATGTTTTAAATATAGATATTTTTTCATCAATATTTTCTACACGGCTTGCATATGTATCATCAGTTTGAGGAACCCTTAATTGTTGATTTAAGTCTTCAAAATACTTTTCAAATATTTCAAGCTGTACCTGAGTTCCTAAACTATTAAACTCGGCGGGAGGTATATAGCCTCTTTGTTCTTTGTTTAATATGTATAAAACTGTTTGATATACAGTGTTTACGTTTATTGCCATTGTTTATTTATTATTAATTATAACAGCTAGGCCGCTTTTAATACGACCTAACTATTATAATATTACATGTTAATATAGTTTTTTCTCTATTGATTTATAAACTTCTACACCTTCATCAGTTTTAAGGTAAGAAGCAAACGCAGAAAATGGATTTTCATCAAAAGGAACAATCATTAATCTTTTATCATTTGAAGACCAATGTATGCTTCTTTGGTCCGCTGATAAATAAATAATATTAGCTTCGCTAGCTTTAATTGCAAAATTTCTTAATTCCACATTCTCGTCATTAGCTAAATTTAAGAACAAGTTAGGGTTTTTCTTAGCAAATAGCAATAAATCCCTTTTGATCTCCTTAGAAGTAAGATCTGCTACCTTAGATCCGACCTCAACTCTTAATATTGCTTCCATTTGATCTATCTCCATGTTCATTGCTGCATTTAGCGCATCAACCTCACTTAATAAATCTTCTAAATCATCCTCAGCAATTTCAATTTGATCATATTCATAATATAATACATCTTTTTTAGGGTGATATAAAGAAAGCAATTTTTGTAAATTTTGTTTTTCTTTAGGAACAAATAATGAACCGTTTTTAAACATTATATGGCCTAGTGTTACTTCACCTTTTTGCTCGCTTACAAATGGAGAATTTTGATTAGTTGCATATCTAAGCTCCTGTTGTTCACCATTTTCTTTATTGAACCAAAGCATTGGCCATCTTTGTGAATGTTTAGATTGAATTGTGTATGTTATAGGTTGATGTGCACCTTTTAACAAATAAGTTCTATCTTTAATTTCCCATTCGGGTTTTGTAGATTTTACTGGTGTTTTAGCAACAGCTTTTTCTTTTACTACTTGAGGCGCAACCTCAATATTTTCTACTGCTGGGTTAGCTTTTTTAGCCATGATATAATATAATTAAATAATTAATAAAAATGTAAAGTAAGGGGCACCACTACGATACCCCTTATCCTTACAATAATAGTCTATGCAGAAGCTGTAAACAATACGAAATTGTTTGCACCTTGAGTAACAAGACATCTTTCAGATAGGAAGTGTACTTCCATAGCATCAAGCGCTGAAGTATAAGCACCTCCAACAGAACCAGTAATCCAAGATTTCATTCTTCGATCATCAGCCTGAGAAGCTCTATACCTTACATGCAAGAAAGGTCTACGGATATTAGTTCCTAGGATTTGGTCATAAACAGTTGAAGTACCTGCAGGAATCAAAACTCCTTCAATACCAGAAACTGCTACTGCACCTCTTGTAGAAGCATCATTTAGATATTTCCAGTCTGTCTTATAGAAATCATAAGATCCTCTGCGGAAGCCACTAAATCCAAGATTCAATGCCATTTCTTCAGAGTTTTCAAACAATCCATAAGCAGTACCGCCTTGAGCACCATCAGAAACACCAGCTAGCATTCCGTCAATATCAAGAGCAAGTCCTCTATTAACAAAAAGCATGTTTTCTTCAATAGCCCCTTGAGTATCTAAATTTTTCAAAATGCTGTCAAATTCAGTAAGTCCGGTAGCTCCACCACTAAAGTTATTAAGAACGTTACCTCTTGATTGAATAGAAGCAAAAAGCCCTTCAGTACCTTTTACAGTCAACGTAGAAGTTCCGCTTACTAGCTCACCTTCAACAACTGCCATTTCTAGATAGTCTTCAAAACGTAGTCTTGTTTCAGACTCAGCTTTTAGATACCATAGAAATCCAGAAGTTCCATCTTCAGTAGCAACTTCAACCCATCCGATTTGCGCAGCATCTGATCCAGAAATTGCATATTTATCTTTAATGATGATAGGTGAATTGTTATACTGAGTAAAAGAAGGAGTGATAGAACGCTCACGACCGTCAGCAGTTCCTTTCTTAAATTCAGAACCGTAAACGAAAATCTTACCAGTTGTCAATCCTGTAAAATCAATTTCAGAACCACCACCGGTAGCAACTAGATCTCCCTGAGTATAAGGCTTAACAGTTAAAGTAGCCAAAGTAGGAGAAGTATCAACACTAGTTTCTACAAAACACTTTAGTTCTTTTCCTGTAGCAGGATCCATAAGAACAATAGTATCATTTGCAGAAATAACGTTTGCTACAAAATTAGGTCCAGCAGCAGCATCCAATACGAATGTTAAAGTGGTTCCAGTTGCAACAGTTACATTATCATAAGCAACGTGTAGTCTATTTTGCTCAGACCATACAACTTGATCAGAAGTCATGGGCATTTCTGCACCAACCATTCTTAAGAAGCCAGATAGAGTTCTGTTACCATATCTTTCTACTTCTTGCTCGTAAATTTCGGGTAAATACTGTTGAGCGAAATCATTAGTGCCATCTGTAAAGCTTAGATAGTTATCGCTAAGTATTTGTTGCTTTTGACTTGGTTTAATCGAACCAAAAGCAGGTAAAACATTTGCCATTTTTAAATTTTTTTAATTAGTTAAATCTTTTTGTTTTTATTTTTAGTTTACTAGAATCAGCTCCACTAATAGCCCTAACCTTTAATCCATTAATAAATACATCACCGCCGGCCGTTTGTCTTGGCTCAGTTGTAATGTTTTTAGTTTTAGCAATCTGTTCTTTAATAGCATCGGCACGGCCCTGCTCATAGAAATGATTTACAATTTGGTCAGTATTCCTAGCGGCATAGAGAGCCTTGTGGTAACCTCCAGGGTCTTGTAATTCACCTTGATCGTTTAAGAACGTCTCAACGAACTTTGATAAATTTTTCTGGCTGTCAGACACGGCAACAGGATCTTTTACAGAATACTTAAATTTTTTAGTTCCTACATTAAAATCGAAACCTTCGAAATTGTTGGAAAAATAATTATCAGTAACCTTTTCAAACCTGTTTATAATAGACTTTCTACTTTGTTCTTCTTGATTATAGCGATTGAAAAAATCCATAGCTTTTTGTTGTTCTTGAGTAATACCAGGTCTTAATTTAATTTCCTCATAATACTTACTCTTTGTTTCTTCCAAAAAGTTTTTGGCTTTTGCAACCTCTTCTTTAAACGCAATTTTCTTTTTGCGTATATCCTTATCCTCATCTATTTCTTCATCATAAGAAAAATCATCCAATAAAATATCGATGTCTTCTTGATCTAAATGAGGTTTTGTTTGTTTATAATATTCTTTTAATAAAGTATTATTATCAACGTTTGAATAATCCGCATTTAATCTTGCATAATCCTGGACTGTACCACCTGTTTCTTTCATAAACTTAACAAGTTTATCTATTCCTTCTGGTAATTCAGGCGCTTTTGTTTCTTCTAATACTTCTTTTTGTTCTGGTTCAGCAAATTTTGTTTCATTGCTTTCACTCGTTTCGGCTTCTACTAATTTTATAGGAGACTCTACTTCTTCTTTTTGACTTTCTTTGGAAGCAACTTGCTCTTCGGCGTTTCCTTCTCCCATTTTTTTGCCATCTCCGGATTGGTTAGATACATCCACCTTCTCTGTGCTTGACTCTTGAACGGCATTTTCTTCTGTTTTTTGTTCATTAGGGATTACCACTTTGGTAACTTCTTCTTGTACTTTATCTAGTGGTTCTGAGTCTTTTAATTCAACTTTTGTAATTTTTTGCTCTTGCACTAAATTTTTTGGTTTTGTGGGTTTTTTCATTTTAAATTCCCCCTCTTGTCTTACTTGTACTTCTGCCATGATATAATAATATAAAATTAATTAATAAAAAAATTTACCTTGGTTCAAATTGCTCTAATCCAAACCCACCTAGATTATCATTACCTGATGATTCAAAATCTTTAGGTAATAGATCGTTTTTTCTTTGATCTATAAGTTCAGACTGTTGAGTTCCTTGAATTTTAACTCTTTGATCTTTACGGTCTTCTATTTGTTTTTCTTTTGCTGCTTGCGCGTCTGCTTGTATTTGGGCAAGCCTCATTTTATATTGGAACTCTTCACCCATTAATTGTTTTTTAATTAAAGCTTCTTGTTCCATTTTATTTATTTCAAATTCAGACTTTGCTTTTTCAATTTGTACTTTTGTTTCAGCTAGTGCTTGTTGTTTTTGTACTTCAGCCAATGCCGCCGCTTCAGAAGCTTGTGCATTAGATTGGCCTTGTGCTTGAATATTAGCTAATTGAGCAGCTTGTTGTTGTTCTGCTCTTTTAGTTCTTCTTAATTTTAATACTTGATTAGCCAATTTAATATTTCTTATTTCTCTAATATCAATAGCATCTTCAAGATTAATAGAATTCTGTTGTAATGAAACTTGAATATTTTGTTCAAGTAATGCCTTCTCTTCAGCATCTGGTTCTAATTCTAAAAATATACCAAAATTATGTATATCTAAACTTGCAATTTCTTCTAGCGTTTTTACGTTAAAAGTATTAATACTACTTAATAACGCTTCTTTGGTTAAAGGAAATTGCAAAGCATCATTTACTCTAAGACCAATATTTTCTGCGTTTCTTATAGTAATATACATTAAAGCTTTTAATATATGTCTAACAGCTACATTTGAATTTGCTGCAGCCATTTTTTGCAAGCCAACTAAAGCATTTTTATCGGGAGAACTACCATCTACAGCTTCATTTAATCCAGTAGTATCTCTTATCATTTGTAAATAATATTGATAAGTTTGAATTAAAGCAGAAATTTTAGACATACCATTTGAAGTCTGTAATTCTTGAATTGGTACTTTGCCTCTATTTAAATCTCCCTCTTGTGTTAATGAGCGCCCAACAATACTACCAGTTTGGAAATACATATTCAGCGCTTCTGCAGGATTATAATTGGTTCCATTACCTAAATCAACTTCGGCTAGCCCGTCCATGTCTAAATATACCCCATCTGGTACAACTCTAGATAAAACTTGTTGTAGCTTTAAATGAGTTAATTGAATCATATCTGCAAAAGAAGTTATCTTGCTTACAACCGAATCAATTCTTCCCTTATATAATCTAGGCGCACAAATAGAGTAATTCATGTTAACCTTAGTAACATTGCCATAAGGGCGGGTCATATTTTCTGATAAATTCCATTCTAATATTTTAGGCATTCCTAAAACTTTAGCCCCTGTATATAATACTTCAATACTTCTGCTAATCCTTTCAAAATTATCGCTTTCAGGCGGATTAAATTCATCATTTTTTTCTAATACTTTTTCTAAACCTTGATCAGTGTATTTTAATTTAAATACTTGGTTAGCATAAGTTTTATATTCAAAAAATAATATAGAAACTAAATTATCATCATTATTACCACTATAATTTCTTACGTAATTACTATAATTACTTGGCCCTCTATATTTTTGAATTTCTTCTAATTCAGAACTAGTTAAATTAGGAAATTGTTTTTTTACTTCAGAAAGACTTAGGTTTTTAACTTCTCCAACATAATATATATCGTCAAAATTAGGATCTTCTGTATAAGAATAAACAAGAGCCGCGGGGTCTACATAATTAACTTTTATACCCTCAGATAAATTAAAACTTGTTTTAGAAGCACCTATTCCTAACACAGTTAAATCATATGCTATTTTTCTTTTTGTTTCTTGATATTTATTAAATTCAAAAACATTATTTATAACTTCCTCCTCTGCTATTTCAATGCTTTGCTTGTAATCTAACTGCAACATTACATCTAATTCTTCTCTTGTTGCGGGTAAAGCTTTTGGATCAGCACTTGCATAAAAATTTTGGCCTGTAGCTTGATTTAATTTTTCAATATATTCCCTATTTTGAATATCGCGCATTGCTCTAAAAGCAAACTGCGTTCTCTCTTCTAAAGCAAATGGATCGTTTGCGAAAGCTTTAATTTCATAACCTTTGTCCACCATTCCATTTACTATAATATCAACAAACTTAGGTATTATAGGTACTATTTTCCAATCTAAATTTAAATAAGACAAATCACCATTTATAGATAATTCATCTTTATATTTCTGAACAGATTGTTCGCCCCTAGCGTATAATCTAAGGTTATGGTAGTTTTGAAAATTTTGTAAATAACGGTCGCCGCCTGTGTCTTGCCTAAACCATTCATTTTCAATAGCTTGCCCCACTTGTAGCCCATAGTCGTAACTATTTTTTATTTCGTCAGATACCACTTGGTCCGGAAATGAACTATTGTAATTTGTATAAACCATTTATTTAAATTATTTTTGACGTAACTCCATCGTTATTATATTTTCTTATTTGCAAGCTTACTGGCTCAAACGTTCTTTTAGAAATTGGTGCATATCTATTTTTATTACAAGCCATAATAGCTAATCCAGAACTAATAGAAGCATCGTGCTTTGTTCTGTTATTTAAATTAAATTTAGCCCAATCATTTAAAGTTCTAATAAAATACATATTTCCGTAACTATCATTATTAAAACCCACATGGTCATTAATATAAGTTTCAATTGCGGCGGCATGGGATTGTTTCATGTCTTCACTAGAGTTCGGTACGCCACCTATTTCTCTTTCGGTTACAGATAATTTATTATATACTTTGTCGGGTCTATTCATTGAGTAACCCCTATAACCTCTTCTTTTAATATAATATAATAATCTAGGTTTATTATTTTCTGCTAATATTGGCATACCATAAAAAACTAAAGCCATTAAAACATCTTCAAAAAATATTTCAGTATTATCAGGTCTAGCAATATATTCTAAAAAAAATTGGTTTGGCGGCACATCAGCCATAGTAAATTTTGTTAACCCATGCAAAGCCCCTTTTGATCCTCTCCCATCTACTGTACCCGATATATCGTAACTATCACATCCAAAAGCCCCAAAGTCTTCATTGCCGGGGTATTTTATACCATTTTTTATAATAACTTTATTTTGCAAATGATACGGAGGTGTCCACGTAATAAAAAACCTACCATTTTTATTTGGCATAAAAATTACTTTAGTATCTTTTATACCATTTTCCCATTGAAAATTACCCTGAGTAACTAAACCACTATATTTAGCTTCTTCAACATAATCTATTTGTTCATATATTTTTGACAAATTAAACAATGATTGTTTCGCTTCATCCCTAAAGGCGTGTTCTTGTGTTCTTGGAAATTGTCTATAAAATTCATTTAAAGCATCTTGATCGGATTTTAATCCTTCTACTTCATTTTGCCAGTACTCAATTACCCCAGTGTCAATCCATTGGCCATCAATCCCTTTGACTTTTTCATCAGGGGTGTCGAATACAGGTAATCCATACATGTCAATGAATCCTTCGTAATTCCATTCCATAGGTATGAACAAACTATATAGTCCTGTACTAGTCTGTCCATTGCGGTTTCTTTTTGTAACATCCGAGCCATCATAAAGTTTTTTAAAGTTTTCACCCCCTTTATCTAACGCATTTGATGTAGATCCCATCATACACTTACCAACTATCTTGCTTCCTAATCTTAAAGTAGTTTTAGTTACGCGCCAATTATTTAATATATTATCAGGGCGTTCCCATTTACCAGATTCATCATGAATCAATAATTTTAATTTTTCACCATCATAACTGTTATCCCCTGTGTTTTTCCAGTCAATGGTTGTATCTAAGCCATCAATATCTTCCAGCTCTTCTCCTATTTCAATTTTTTTCCTAGTTAATTTTGATGCTGGAACTCTATATGCGAGCTCTGTTTTCGGCCTATCCATTCCGTCTTGTATTGGCTTGAAAAAAAACGGGTAGTTTGTGGATATGGGTACAACTTTATCGGTAAACATTTTTTTTGCATCTGCACCCGTCTTCGATAAAATTCCAAATCTAGCATCGCTTGATATTGTTGCCTGGTTAACAGCTTCCGACGATCCCATAAAGCTAAATCCAGACCGTCTATTTTTGAGATAGATAATGCCATAACATCTTTCATCGGCCTTACAGGCTTCCCAAAATATAAAGAATAGTCTATTTGATTCCCTAAAGTCTGCTGCCCCAACATCAATCTTGGTGTGTTGCAAGTACATATAATGAGAACCAGTAATATAAGTTGGAATACCTTTATTATAAAACGCAAATCCTTCATTTCTATATTTAAATTCATTATCAATATAATCGTACCAATTTTCTTTAAAGCTATCTGGGTGTTTATTCCAATCAAATACAGACTTTATTTTAATTAATTGTTCTGGAAAAAAAAGTTTTTCCCAATATTGGTCTGCTTTAACTTTACTTCTTTGATAAGCTTTATCTATTAATGGTAAGGCAATTTTTAGATTTTGAATTTCATATATCTCACCAATCGTACCATCTTTACTTATAACTACTAAGTCGTACTCTTTATTATAGCCGTAATTAAATTTTTTTAATCTATTTAATCTTTTTAAAGTATTAGGTTTTATATGTTTATCTAATACTTTATATAATGTTTGTTGATACATTATTTAGATCTTTTTTCAGCAAACCCTCCAAATTGCTTTGAAGCTGTGTCATTATTTTCTAATAATTTTTTTTCTGATTCTATTCTTGTAAGAATTTCAAATGCATCAAATATGGCTAATTTTTTTGTAGCTGCCGCATTTTTTAATCTATCAGCACTAATATCATCATCACTATCTACAATAGCTTCCTTGGCCACTTTTATTAATTCCTCAACTGCTTTTTGCCCAGCTTGGATTATATTTAATTTCGTTTCCTTGATGTTCATATTTAATAACAATATCATTTGATTTCATACAATATAAAAGCTCATTATCAATAATAAATTCCCATTCACTATTTGGCGTATACCCCACTAGGTCACCAGGAGCTATTTTAAGCTTATTTAAGACACTATTACCATATCTTAATATACCAACAAGGCTTTTAGTTTTATCTAGAGTTAAATTGTCTCTATTTAAAATTGGTTTTACAAAACAACGGTCCATAAAAGATTCCCATTTATTTTGTTTTTTATACATATATATTTGATCGGGTTGGCAAAAATAAAGATTGTCTTTAAAATATTTACTACTATTTTTTTCTTTCCCCCTAATATCGTAATACCTTCTAAATACGTTATGATGTATAATTACGTGATCTCCAGGCTTTATTACAGTTTTGTAAGCAAGTGGAGTACTTATTACCTTAGCCGTTTTATTTACAAACTTAAAAGATTCAATTTTTGTATTTAAAATTAGCTTTAAATTGTCTACTTCTATAGTATTATTATATCTTTCGCCAATAGGTTCAACAATAAAATCATAAAGACTATTCATATTTTAAATCATATTCTACAGAGATTGCCATATTAGTATTGAACTTTTTCCATGGCACTACCTCATCATCTTTTTTAATATGAATATTATAAGAACCGTCAGTATCTTCAAATATGATATAAGCTATTTTATGACCACCGTAGACTTCTTGCCCTATAGAGTAATGCATAGCATCATTTTTATAATCAGCTCCGATACTGATCTTTCTTATAATACTTGACATTTTATTTTATTGTTTAATTTCTGATTGATCTATTTCTGTGTAAATTCCAGTTTCTAAATCTACACTTATAGCCCCGTATTCTTTTTCTAACTCTTTTTTATACTCTTCCATTTCTTGAACTAGCCCAGAGTATTCATGTAATAGCACATGCTTTTGTTGTTCTAAGAATCCTACATCCCTCAATTTATTACTCATTGAAATCTGTTGGTCTTTAATTTTAGCTAATTGCTCTTCTGTTACTTTTTTTTCTTCTACTTTTTTCATTTGATTAAATTTAAATTAATTATTATTACTTTGATTTATCTTTTATTTTTTCAAAGGTCCTAAGGCCTCCTAGACCTAGCATACCTAACAAAACAGTCATTAAATGTTCCATTTGTAATGCAGGAGGTACACTTTCTGGTTTTACTACCCATATAAATAAATCTCTTATTACAAAATTATACATTAAAGCTATTCCACAAATCCACCCTATAAATGGACGCCACCCAGCAACAAATATAGTTCTGTGCTGGGCTTCAATCTCATTTATTTTAGTTTGTATTTCAATTAATTCTTTAGGGTCTAACTCTTTGCCTTTAATAGCTTCCCGTATTTCCCAAGCTAGGCCACCTGCAACAGATTTATTTCCGTTGTTACCTTTTAATAACCCAACTAGTAATTTCCACATTTACTACGATTTATATTTTAGTGCTCTTACTTTTTGTAGAACTTTTTTCCTTGAACCAACTCTTTTGGATTCAAGAACTTTTCCTCCGCCCACTAGTGGTTCGCCCACTTCTTTAGGCACATAGCCACCACCGGCCGCTGGTTTTTCGTAAAATGGCTTACCTGTTCCGGCACCAATTGTTTCAGTTACCATAGTACCTGTTGGGAAAAAGTCAGGTATTGAAGGGGTATAATCAAAATCATCTTCTTTTTTCTTAGCCTTCTTTTTTCCACCTTTCATTTCCATAGCAGATCCCTTATAAGATCCACCCATAGCAACAGGAGAGCCTGCAGCTATAGAATGTTTTGACATCCAAGACGCTTGTTTTACAACAGGCATATCTTTGTTTAAGTTCTTTTTTTCTTGATTGGCGGACTCACCACCATATCCAAATCCTTTAGGCATAATTTTAATTTTTAAGTTGTTTGTTTAGTTTTATTATAAGCTTCTTTTTCCCAAGGTAGGGTGGGACTCCCTTCTTTCATTTTAGACCTTGAATAAGTTTTACCTTTCCAATATACGTTTTTATCATCATAATTTAAGTCCCCTCTTTTAAATTGATCTACATGAACCATTTCATGATCTACAACTTTTTTTATTGTAGAAGGATTTAAATTTTTATTTATTATAATGCTACCATTATTGTTTGCTTTGCCTAAAACATTATCTTCTAAATCTACTGTATAAACAGGTGTATTATTCAATGCGTAAGGTGGGAAAATTTTAAAAGCCATTATTTATATGGAAATATTTTGTTTAACTTTTCTTTTCGATGCTTGCAACCACACGGTATGTTCAAACCTTTAGAAACAGTTTCAACTACAGACTTTATACCCGTAACTTTTGTTATTGTTTCTATAGTATCTCCTACCCCCTTGGCCTTTTGCATTATCTTAAAATTAATATTTTTTATAATAAGTTGGAGCCATCAATTGTGCAGGATCATCGAGGGCTGTTGGGGCTACATTAGTATCTGGGGCCATAGTAGACACTGGAACAGGAACTTGTGCTACAGGATTATAATTTGAATCTAGCGGCATTTGTTGCAAGTTTTGCTCTTGTGCTAATCCCTGAGGTTGGCCCATTAATCCAGCAGGTGAAGAAAATCTAGGGTGTGATCCAGAATAGCTACCCGCGTAGCCTTTACGACTGTGCACATTGTGCTCAAAGTTTTCTAAATAATGTAATCTAGCTTTATCGGTAATATTTTTATTATAAGCTTCTTTCAAGTTGTATTTATTCGCTTCGTCCATTTTTTTATATTTTATATATTTTATTTTTTATTTTTTCTACCAACCCTACTTTTACCGCTAACAGCATTTGGTATATCACCCAATTGATTCCCTACTTCTTTTACAGCAATACTAACATCTTCAATTTCTTGGGCTACTCTCTTTGCTCTTTCCTTAATTTCAGTTGCAATATCTTCAACAGAATCTGCTATAAAATCTTTATCTGCATCTTTTATTTTACCAGTATAAATATTAATTAAATAAAAATTTAGTAAAATTGATAGTACAGAAATAATTGATAAAATAATTGTAATTGTGTCCATGATATATAATTTATTTTAACAGTTCCATTTTCTTCTTGCGGCTTTACCTCTTTCACTTGTCCAGCTTTTTGATCTAGCACAAAAAGATTTTCTACGTTTCCAAGCTTTACTTCCTCTTTTAAGTTTTGAAGGCGGGGTTGTTACAGCTGTACTTAATTTACTACCTGGATTATCTTTTCGATATTTTTTAACCCCTTTTTCTGTCATACCACCACCGGCTTTACTACCAGTGCCGCCATTCTTTTTTACTTCTGCGTAATATCCTAAAGATTTTTCGCGAGATGGGGCATTTCCTTTTTTCAAGAATGGAGAAGAATTTTGAGAATAAGCCATTATTTATTTTTTTAAATTAACCCACCTTGATAAAGTATAACCAATTGTAACTAACAATAAAATTATTTTCAATGATACTTCTATTTGTGTCATAGTTACACCTAACGTAATAATGTTCGCTACGTATAACCTTATATCTGAGATACCCATGGCTACTACTTAAAAGCTTTAGCTTTTTGAGTAATAGGGCCGGCGGAATAAGATACAGGGTATTTTTTTACTTCCATACCATTAATACCTGAACTAGAGCCTTTACCCATTGGAAAGCCATCAGTGTCTAATGGACCATCCCATACTGCATTGGCACCTACAACTCCAGCTTTTTCAATCAAACTGATTTTTGGATCTTTTAGTTTCATAATTATCTATATTTATCTTTATTAACATTATCAATAGAAACCTTTAATACTTTATTAGTGTAGGTTTCACCTTTCATTATTACGTTTCTTCGCTCACTAGTTGGAATATCTTCTATGCCTAACATCATTTTATACATCCTATTTATAAGCTGTTTACCTTTAAAAGAAACTCTATATATATGGTATTTTTGGGTAGTCATATTTCTTTTTCTCCATACAACAATCCAACCTTCTTTTAATAAACTATTCCATCTTCTATTATTCCAACTATAAGAATAAGCACCCATTTTAAAATCAATTTTAGTAAACAGGTCAATACAATCAAGATATATTAAAAGTTCTAAGTCTGCATCAGTTATATTATTATTTTTCGCAGCCCACTTACGTATTATTCTATAATGTTTTAGCAAGTTCATATCTTTGACATCCCTCGCTTCTAACCTTTTCATAAAACTATTACTATATCAGAATCTTTTATTACTTGGTATATTTTTTTATCTATTTCAATATTATGGCCAGCATGTCTATCATAATAGATATAATCATTTTCTTTTATACCTTTAATTTCAGAGCCAATAGATATAACTTTTGCTTTATTATATCTTAAATCTTCTCTTTGCTTTTCACCAAGTATTAATCCCCCTTTAGTTTTTGAAGATCCTTGTTTTTCTTTTTCTATAATTAAGTTTCTACCTATTGCCTTCATTAACTCTTAAATTATTAATTATACAATCGGTAGATAAAATAGTAGTTGCAACAGATGCAGCATTTTTAAGTGCAGCTTTAGTTACAAGCAAAGGATCAATTATTCCTGCTTTAACCATTTTAACTGACTTACCTGTTATCACATCTAAGCCCCATCCTTTTTTTTCTGAATGTGGTTCATTGATATTAGCATTATCTAAAATAGTGTAATATGGAGCTTTAATTGCATTAAAAAGTATGCTTTCAGCTTCATCTTTAGGTTTGATAAACATAGAAGCATTTAACAAAGCTACTCCACCGCCTGCAACAATACCTTCTTTAATAGCGGCTTTTGTAGCACAAATAGCATCTTCAACCCTATCGGTTTTTTCTTTTAATTCTATACTTGAATCTGCACCAACTTTTACAGTAGAAATTTTAGCTGATAATCTAGCTATTCTTTTCTCAAGTTTTTGTATTTCAGGTGGTACAGTTGCTTTTTTAAGATCTTGCTTAACACTTTTAATTAATTCTTCTACAGCCTCGGGAATATTAGATACTTTAATTATTGTTTCAGTATCATTAGTAACAGCTTTTTCACAAAAGCCTAAATGCTCAGGTTGAATCAAATCCATATCATCACCTAAATCTTCATTTATTACTGTAGCACCAGTTAATAAAGCAATATCAGAAAATGTATCTTTTCTATTAACTCCATATACTGGAGCATTTACAACATTTACTTTTATATTACCTTTTACTTTATTCATTGCTAATGCTGAAATAACCGTTGGATCCATATCAGCAATTATAAGTAGAGGTTTATTATTTTTAATAACAAACTCTAATATTGATTGTATTTTTCTTATATTTTCAACTGGAGATTCTATAAGTAATACATAAGCTTTTTCTAATTCAGCGACTCTATTATCTTTTTTAGTAATAAAATGAGAATTAATTAATCCTTGTTCATATTGAATACCATCAATTAGTTCTGCGGTAGTTTCTGATGATTCAGTTTGCTCCATCATAACAATACCTGTTTCATCTACTAATTTAAAAGCTTCTGCAATAACTGAACCTAATTCTTTATCATTGTTTGTAGATATAGTAGCAACTTGATTTATCATATCCCCTGTTACTTTAACAGAATTATTTTCAAGATACTTTATTACTTTATCTACTGCATTATCAATACCCTGTTTTACTTTTCTAGGGCCAAGTTCTTTTAATTTAGGATAAGCTTGTTTTAATATTGAGTGTGCTAGCACTGTAGCCGTTGTCGTTCCGTCGCCAGCTTCTTTAACAGTTTTCCTAGCAGCTTCTTTTAAAAGCGTAGCACCCATATTTTCTATAGGGTCTAATAATATAATTGAATCCGCTACAGTTACCCCATCTTTTGTAATAACAGGTTTTCCCGCCCCATCTTCTAATATTACACGTTTACCGCTAGCCCCTAATGTGGAGCTAACGGCTTTCGTGAGTTTTTCTATACCTTCAAATAATTGTTCCTTAGCTTCGTTTCCAAAGCTTAGGTTTTTGACGATTGCGTCTGACATAATTTAATTAAATTTAATTTAAGTATTTTATTTAAAAGGTTTTTACAACAACTGGTCCTTCTGAAAGTTTTAATTTTTTAGTGTAATGTTCAATTGAAGACTCTATTGCTTTTTCAGCCCCTTCAATTGTTTCACGTCTTGTAATTCCAGTCCAGTTTTTGTTAAAATCAATCCATTCAGCTTGGTAATAGCCATTAGGAAGCTGTGTTATTCGCCAATTTTTTTTCTTAATATAACGCCTCCACAGTTTTAAGGTTGATTCTGAGATTTGGTTGCTTTCATTAGACCATGAATTGGTTTTGTAATAATAATAAGTCATTTTTTTTGGTTTAAATTAGTTTTAAGGTTATGGTTTATAATTACTCGTAATTATTTAGGTTTACATTTTATATTATTAAATCCCAGGAAAGCGTATTTTCATTCCATTTATATTCCTGCCCATCATTTGGTTTAGGTACAGGCGCTTCCCAGGAACATGTATTTTCATTTAATACCCAGCTTTCAAAAGGCTTTGGTGGAACAAAAGCATTTCTAGTAATATCAAATGTATATCCTTTTGCTGCAAATCTTTTTCTGAATGAGCCATTATATGAAGTCTGGGCCCAATTTGTTTCATTGCCAAATAATGATTTGCAAAAATCAATACCTAATGATTCTTCTTCTTCATTATTATTATTTGTTATTACCTCATTATTAACAACAATAACTCTTTGTACTATATTATCTTGATTTAATTCTGCAAAATGTGCCATAATTATGTTGTATAAGTTCCAGAACCTGTGAATTTTAAAATAGTATCTGTCCCATCGGTAGTTACTGTTGGCGAACCAGTTGTCGTTCCAGAATATGATGCGGTTGGCAATCTTAAAATAACAACTCCAGAACCACCGGAAGCCCCGTAAATAGGAACGCTATCATCACCGCCGCCACCACCACCGCCGCCTGTATTAGCAGTACCAGCTGTGGGCATTATGCCACCAGCGTCCCCATCACCTCCGGTTCCGCCGCCACCAGAGCCTCCTGATCCGCCACCACTGTTATCACCCGATCCACCACCTCCACCGGAATATGTAATTGAAGTTCCAGTAATTGAATCAGCGCGTCCGGATCCACCATCACCTCCAACATTACCACCAGGCGAATCACTACCAGCGGTTCCAGCTCCACCGCCACCGCCTCCACCGGATCCACCATTACCAGCTCCACCGTCATTTCCATATTGAGTAATACTTGCGCCGGAATTAGTAGCAAGCCCGCCATCTTCACCTCTTGATCCTCCACCACCACCAGAAGCGCCATCTTGGCCAATTCGGGCATCTCCAGATCCAGAATTATTTCCACCACCACCACCACCAGTAGCAGTTATTGTTGAACTACTTGGAATAGAAAAATAACTTTCGTTCCCATTATTTTGTATATCGTTTCGGTCGGTAACAGACACTCCACCCGCGCCTACAGAAACCGTAATTGTAATACCAGCGGCTGAAATTGTTTCAACTCCTTCATCAACTGAGCTTACAAATCCACCAGCTCCACCGCCTCCAGCAGTACTATTATTGTCTGAATACCCACCGGGAGCGCCCCCACCAATAAC
>Ga0255758_10000352_pt1 | contig 51026 bp, 50 predicted proteins | sample 011ome_24_FD_179958 | JGI IMG/M metagenome (GOLD analysis project Ga0255758, IMG submission 179958) | Coastal salt marsh microbial communities from the Groves Creek Marsh, Skidaway Island, Georgia - 011513CT metaG (version 2) | ecosystem: Environmental > Aquatic > Marine > Intertidal zone >... | reverse complement strand
AAGCCTTAAGTAAATGCTTTGGGCTGCTTTAACAGATATTTGTTGCCCAATAATTGATTTTATTAGTGTATTGAATGGATTGTTTTTTGAAATTAATACTTGATGTTGGTTTTTTTTTATAATTTCGCAAAGTATAGAGTCAACTTCTGATAAATACCTTATTGCCTCTTTCCAATATTTAGGTCTCATGGAGTAATATTTGAAAAAGGATTACTCATCATCTGATTTTGGCTTAATAATTAGATCTGGCTCATCCATGTCATCATCTTCGACGAGGAAGTCGTTATCATCATCAATTAGGTCTTCATTTTCGATATCAGGAATATCTATATCATTGTCGTTTAATAACCCATCATCAGAGTCATCATCATTGATATCATCATCATGCATAATTATTGGGTTATCATCGTCAATTAATCCATCTTCTAAACTTTCATCTAATGGAGTTATATTTTTATTTTCTTGATCTGATTTTACAACAGTTTCAGATACCTTGGATACTTTTGATATTATTGAATCACTGACTTGTGTATTATTATGAATTAGGACTGAAGTATTGCACTCAGGGCATGAGGGATCGTCTTTATTAAGATCATAAAATTTAACTCCGCATTCTTTACAGGTATGTTTTTTACCTAATTCAACTCGTACCACTGTTTAAGCCCTTTTCTTAGTTTTATAATATTATAAATTTTTTAGAATTATATATAGTATAATTTAATCTATTCCTATATATACATGATCATGCAATTAAACAACAAAAATAATGCTGTAATTGTTTATCAATCAAATTCTCTTCATGGTGCCATTAGGACGCCTAGTGATAAATCTATTTCACACAGGGCACTAATTCTTGGAGCATTATGCTTAGGTGAAACAACAATAAAGAATCTCTTACTATCCGAAGATGTAATAAATACAGCAGAGGCTCTCAGACAATTTGGTGCGAATATAATCATAAATAAAGATGGTGAGTGTAAAATTTTTGGAATTGGGATTGGTGGACTTTTACAACCAGAAAAAAATATTTATTTAGGAAATTCTGGTACTTCAGCAAGGCTATTGATAGGCTTAATGTCTAGTTGTGAAGTAGTTGTAAAATTTGAAGGAGACGAGTCACTCTCAAAACGCCCAATGGATAGAGTGCTATCTCCACTTCAAAAGGTTGGATTAGAGATTTTAGAAGATAACGATCGGAAATTACCTCTAACACTTAGAGGTGCAGCTATGCCAGTCCCTATTGATCATCAACTTACTATTCCATCAGCACAGGTTAAAACTGCCTTGATGTTATCTGCACTAAATATATCTGGAACATCAATAATAATTGAACCAATTAAAACTCGTGATCACACAGAAAATCTTCTTAAATTATTTGATGCAGATATAACAATAAATAAAAATTCAGATGGATATGATGTCATAAAAATAAATGGTCAAGTGAAGTTAACCCCACAGCAAATAGATATCCCTGGTGATCCAAGCTCTGCTGCTTTTTTTATCGTAGCTGGTTTAATTAAGCCAAATTCAAAACTTAAGATTACTAATGTGATGACAAACCCTACCAGGGCACATTTTATTGATGTTTTAAATAGAATGGGTGCAAATATTAAGATTGATAGGAAATATTCTAAATGTGGAGAAGATGTTTGTGATCTAGAAGTAACATCAAGTGAGCTTAATGGTATAATTATAAAAAAAGAAGAAGCTCCTTTTCTCATAGATGAATTCCTAATTCTCGCAGTTGCCGCCGCTTACGCAAAAGGAACAAGCAAATTTTGCGGTTTATCTGAATTAAGAGTAAAAGAAAGCAATAGATTTGAAGCGATTGTCAATATGTTATCTTCATCAGGAGTTTCATGTCGGAATATTGGGGATGATATAGTTATTGATGGTAATGGTGAGGTTATTGGTGGGAGTGAAATCAAAACAAATCTAGATCATCGCACAGCCATGGCCAGCTTTATTTTGGGGTTAAATGCCCATAACAAAATCAGAATTGATGATATATCTCCAATTAATACAAGTTTTCCCGGGTTTACTCAATTATATACTCAGATTGGAGGTTCATTTAAAAGTTAATGACTAATTTAGGAAATAAAATAATAGCAATCGATGGACCAGCGGCAAGTGGAAAAGGAACTATAGCAAAAAAATTGTCAGAATATTTTGGGCTTCCCTATTTAGACTCTGGTTTATTATACAGGATTGTAGCATCAGAGGTTATTAAGCATAATATTGGTCCCACAAAAAAAAAATTAGTAATTGATCATGTAAAAAAGATAAACTTCGACAGAATTGATACTGGTAGTTTAAGAAATGATAATGTATCTCATGTCGCATCAATTATTGCGCAGTATAAGGAGGTCAGGGATGTTTTATTAAGGTATCAAAGGAGCTTTGCTCTAAATGGTGTTGTTATGGATGGGAGAGACATTGGAACCGTTATATTTCCAAATGCAGACTATAAATTTTATATCACTGCCACATTGGAAGAGCGCACAAATAGAAGGTATCTAGAGCTATTAAAACAAAATAGCGAATTAAATAGAAATATTGTTAAAAATGATATAAATAATAGAGATCAAAGAGACATTATGAGAAAGATTGCTCCACTAGCTAAGGCAGATGACGCAATTGAAGTAGATACTACTTTCATGAAAATTGATGATGTAATTGACTTTATTGTAAAATACATACATAAAGATAAAAAATCTTAAGAACTGGAGAATGAGAATATATGACAAATAACAACCCTAATAATCTAAATCCTACAATTGATGATTTTGCTGCACTTCTTGATGAAAGTATGAGTAAGATAAATTTATCTGAAGGTACTATTATAAAAGGTGTGGTGACAGCACTTGAGAATGACTTTGTTATTGTTGATGTTGGTTTAAAAACAGAAGGTAGAGTTCCCTTGAGAGAATTTAAGTCTTCTGCTGGTCAAATTATCCCTCAAGTCGGAGAAGACGTGGATGTTTATTTGGATCGCATTGAGAATTCAAATGGGGAAGCAGTGCTCAGCAGAGAGAAAGCGCGTCGTCAAGAAAGTTGGAATAAACTAGAAAAACTTCACGCTGACGGTATCAGAGTTGAAGGCGTAATATTTGGGCGAGTTAAGGGTGGTTTTACAGTTGACTTAGATGGGGCTATTGCATTTTTACCAGGGAGTCAGGTTGATATTAAACCAGTGAGAGATGTTGGAGGCATGCTTAATGTTTCACAACCTTTTCAGATTCTTAAAATGGATAGAAAAAGAGGTAATATAGTTGTTTCAAGAAGAGCAATTATTGAAGAATCCAAAGGTGAAATTGACCAGCAACTAGCAAACTCACTTGAGGAAGGACAAACACTTGATGGCATTGTCAAGAATATCACAGATTATGGCGCATTTATCGATCTAGGCGGAATGGATGGACTGTTACATGTAACGGATATCTCATGGAAAAGAGTTAATCATCCAAGCGATTTATTAAAGATTGGTCAATCCGTAAAAGTTCAGATTATTAAAATTAATCCTGAAACTAAGAGAGTGAGTTTAGGCATGAAACAATTGGAGGTAGATCCATGGGAAGATATTGCTGGGAAATATCCAATAAACACACAACTTAAGGGTAAAGTCACAAATATTACAGATTATGGTGCTTTTGTAGAAATTGAGCCAGGCATTGAAGGACTTACTCACGTTTCTGAGATGAGTTGGACGAAAAAAAACGTTCATCCTGGAAAAATTGTATCCAGTTCACAAGAAGTTGAAGTAGTAATATTAGAAATAGATTTTGAAAAAAGAAGGATTTCTCTTGGAATGAAACAATGTGTTGAAAATCCATGGGCAAACTTTGCAGGGAATCATCCTGTTGGATCAGTAGTTTCTGGTGAGGTAAAAAATTCGACGGAGTTTGGTCTTTTTGTTGGTCTCGAAGATGAACTAGATGGAATGATCCACTTATCTGATCTGGATTGGAATGAAAAACCAGAAGTTTCATTGGAGAAATATAAAAAAGGTGAGTCCATTGATGTGAAAGTTCTTGATATTGATGTAGAAAAAGAGCGTATAAGCCTCGGAGTAAAGCAGCTATCAGGAGATCCTTATGCAGGATTAAAACAGATCAAGAAAGGTGATGTTGTTACATGTTACATAACAAATATTCGAGATGGAGGTTTGGACGTGACAATTGGACAAGACGGATTGCCTTGCTCAATTAAAAGAGCAGATTTATCCGTAGATAAATCTGAACAAAGACCTGATAGATTTGATATTGGTGAAATGGTAGATGCAAAAGTTACTCAAATAGACTCAAAGAACAATAAAATTACACTATCAATAAAAAGTCTCCAAATTGATCAAGAAAAAGAAGCTGTTGAACAATATGGTTCTGCTGACTCAGGAGCATCTCTTGGGGATATTTTAGGAGAAGCTCTAAATATCAGCAATGAAAAACAAGATGATAGTGACAAGTAAACAAAAAAAAACTAACGCAGCTAAAGACGATTTAGACTCTAGTTATATAGTTTAAATTTATTACTTTTTTGAAGAATTTTTTTTGTTTCTATAACCATAAAGGTCTTAAATTCTATGGTTTTCGTAAATAATTCTGACTCAAAGGGCTACAGAAAGAGACTATTTTTCTGGAGAACAATTTCTGTAATAACAATTGCAATAATTGTTTATCTATCATTTGGAAAAAACGAAGAAAACTCAAGTCAAGACTATATTGCAAATTATAATATTTCTGGAATGCTGATAACTGCCGATAAAATTATTGAAGATTTAGAAGAGTTAAAGTCAAATAATAGAGTCAATTCAATAATCATAACAGTTGATAGCCCTGGTGGAACTACGGTGAGTGCGGAAGAAATTTATCTAAAATTAAAAGAAATTTCATTATCTAAGCCCACAGCAATAGTAATGAGGAATATTGCTACATCGGGAGCATATTTGCTATCTCTTGGAGGAGATATCATCTTCTCAAGAGAAAATACTATAACAGGTTCTATTGGGGTTTTGTTACAATGGGCAAGAGTTGATGATGCTCTTTCAAAATTAGGGATTGAAATAAATGAAATAAAAAGTGGGAAACTTAAGGCTGAACCAGATTTTTTTGGCGAAGCTGATGATGAAACCCAGCAAGTAACAAAAGAGATAATAGATGAAACATTTGATTGGTTTCTAACAATTGTTAAAGCAGAACGAGATTTGAGTCCGATAGAAATTAATAAGATTTCGGATGGTAGAATTTTCACAGGTAGACAAGCTATTAAGTTAAATTTAGTTGATAAAATCGGTGATAAAAACGATGCCAAAAGGTGGCTTATTGAGAATAAGGGAATTGATTCAGATTCACCAATCATTGATTATAAAAAATCAAATAAGCCGAGTTTTATTGAACTAAGTCTTGCAAATATTATGGATTATTTTAATATTACCACATCATATACAGGTCGTGTACGCTCCAATTTATCTTTGATCAACAATGGTGGTTTACAATCTGTATGGGATCATAGAACTAATTAATTCTAGGGAAACAATGAAGAAATCTGAGTTAATTGATCAATTAGCAATAGAATATCCGCACCTTTACCATAGAGATATTGAAAAAGTTGTAGATGTTTTTTATAATTCTATTACTGAGGCATTAGCAAACGGTCAAAGAGTCGAATTAAGGGGTTTTGGGGCCTTCTCAGTAAAAGAACGTGGTCCTCGTATTGCAAGAAATCCAAAAAATGGAGATAGAGTAGCTGTATCTAGCAAAAAAATTGTTTATTATAAACCAGGAAAAGAACTCAAAGAACGTATCAATAAATAAAATCAAGCGGTATTATGTGGGGGGCTAGTCTTTTTATTGAATCAATTAATTAAAAACGCTCTATTCTGTGCCATTGACATGAAAGATACGGATCAGGCAGTATCTCTGATCAATGAAATAAAAGAAAACATAGATGGTATCAAGATTGGTATGGAGGCATTCTATGCCATGGGTGTTAATGGCTATTTAAGATTATATGACTTTGGTCTACCAATTTTTCTCGATTTAAAGCTTCACGACATACCAAATACTGTCGGCTCAGCAATTAAATCATTATTACCATTAAATCCTTTTATGATAAATATCCATACGACTGGTGGAAGTGAAATGATGAGGGCAGCCGTTGAGGCAATAAGTAATAATGGAATTAAAAAGCCTAAACTTATTGGAGTAACAATTCTTACAAGCATGAACGAAGATAGTTTTAATGAACAAGGAATATCAATAAAAGTTGAACAACAAGTAATAAACTTGTCTAATCTAGCAAAAAAATGCGGTTTGGATGGAGTTGTATGCAGCCCATTAGAAGCAAAAAATGTTAAGAATACCTGCGGTGAGGATTTCCTTACAGTAGTTCCTGGCATTAGACCAAATAATTCTGCGACGAACGATCAAAAAAGAATTTTAACTCCAAGTGAGGCAATTAAAAATGGAGCAGACATACTTATAGTAGGTAGACCGATAACTCAAGCTAAAGATCCAAATCAAGCTGCAAGAACAATAAAAGAGAGCATAACCCCATATGAGCGTTAAGATTAAAATATGTGGAGTAAGAGAACAAGAAAACATAGAGTGTTGTATTGAAAATAAAGTAAATATGATTGGTTTTGTCTTCCATAATGATAGCCCCAGAAATATTTCAATAAAAAATGCTTCTAATTTAGTTAAGTTATATAAAAACCACATAGAGATTGTTGGCTTAGTTGTAGATCCATCAGATGACTTATTAGATCAAATAATTGATAAAGTAGGTATTTGTAAGATTCAATTTCATGGAAATGAGTCCCCTGAAAGGATCTTTTTCATGAAAGAGCGTTATAATATTTCTTCTATAAAGGCAATCCCTGTATTTCATAATTTAAGTGCCTTAGAAATAGAACCATTTCATGAAGCATGTGATTATATATTATTTGATACTCCGCCCATGAGTTCAACGAATAGGCCTGGGGGTAATGGAGTTGCTTTTGATTGGCATTTAGTAAAGAAATTGAATATTGTTAAACCCTGGATTTTATCAGGAGGCCTTAATATTGAGAACGTAAAAGAAGCAATTTCATTAACAAAAGCAAACTTTGTTGATGTATCTTCTGGAGTTGAAGAATCTTTGGGCATAAAGAATAACGATTTGATAACAAAATTCGTATATAATGCTAGGAACTCTTAATAAGGTAAAATATTAGATGGAAAATATAAACTCTTACAAGCTCGGTCCAGACCAGAATGGAAAATTTGGAATATTTGGTGGTAGATTTGTAGCAGAAACTTTAATGCCATTAATTCTAGATCTTGAAAAGGCATACAATGAAGCAAAATCTGACAAAATATTTCTTTCAGAACTGCTTTACCTAAATAAGTATTATACTGGAAGACCAAGCCCATTATATTTTGCTGAAGGTCTTACGAACTATTTAGGATCTGGTAAGATATATTTTAAAAGAGATGAGTTAAATCATACTGGTAGCCATAAAATCAATAATTGCTTGGGACAAATTCTTTTGGCAAAGAGAATGAAAAAAACAAGAATAATCGCTGAGACTGGAGCTGGTCAACATGGTGTTGCAGTTGCAACTGTTGCAGCAAGATTTGGGTTGCCTTGTGTAATATACATGGGTGCAAAAGATGTTGAAAGGCAGAAACCAAATGTCTTTAGAATGAAGTTATTAGGAGCAGAAGTAATAGCAGTAAAATCAGGTAATTCAACACTAAAGGATGCCATGAATGAAGCACTTCGTGATTGGGTGGCGAATGTTAGAGATACATTTTATATTATTGGTACTGTAGCAGGGCCACATCCATACCCATCTATGGTTAGGGATTTCCAATCAGTTATTGGGCATGAAGCAAAAGAACAGATATTAGAAGCTGAAGGACGATTACCACATCAATTGATTGCATGCATTGGAGGTGGATCAAATGCTATGGGCTTATTTTATCCTTTTCTAGACGACTCTGATGTCAAAATAACGGGAGTTGAGGCAGGAGGCATGGGCCTTGATGGAGACCAGCATTGTGCAAGCTTATCCGCTGGAAGACCTGGCGTATTGCATGGCAATAGAACATATCTATTACAAGATGATGAAGGGCAAATAGTTGAGGGTCACTCAATATCAGCAGGTTTAGATTATCCCGGCATTGGTCCTGAGCATTCATGGTTAAAAGAAAGCGGTAGAGTTGAGTATGTTGCTATAACCGATAAAGAAGCTGTAGAAGCCTTTAAAATTTGTACAAAAACTGAAGGAATTATTCCTGCATTAGAACCATCGCATGCATTAGCGCATCTGATAAATATAAGTAGCGATTTGTCAAAAGATGAAATAGTTATTATGAATCTGTGTGGTAGAGGAGATAAGGACATATTTTCAATTGCAGAGTATCTAAATATGGAGATTTAGTAGTTGAATAAAAGAATAAAAGATTGCTTTAGTAAATTATCAAAAAAAAATAAAAAAGCGCTAATTACGTTTCTTACTGCCGGTGATCCAAATTTTAATTTATCATTAGAATTAATTAAAGAACTGCCCGGCGCCGGTGCTGACATAATTGAGATAGGTATGCCTTTCAGTGATCCAATGGCTGATGGACCTGCAATACAAGCATCTTCATTAAGAGCAATAAAGGCTGGTCACACAATGCAAAAAACATTTGAAATTATTTCCAGTTTTCGCAAAGATAATACCATAACGCCTATTATTCTCATGGGTTATTTTAATCCAATATACAATTATGGGACAGAGAAATTTATAAACAAAATTATATCCCTGGGTGTTGATGGGATCATTATCGTTGATCTTCCGCCAGAAGAAGATATGGAATTTTGTGATATGGCTCATCAGAAGGGTTTATCTTTTATTAGGCTCGCTACACCAACAACAGACAGAGCTAGACTTAGTAAAATTATGCAAAAAACAGATGGTTTTTTATATTATGTATCAATAACTGGCGTTACTGGGTCAATAAAACCAGATATAGGTAAAGTAAAAGATGCTATATATGCCATAAAAGAGGAAACTCAGATACCTGTATGCGTCGGGTTTGGTATTAAAACAACAGAGGACGTAAAGAATATAATTAGCTTTGCTGATGGGGTTATTGTAGGATCAGCATTAGTAAATATCATCGAAAACAAAAAATCCGAAGCAAGTATTAAAGAAGGAATCCTTAATAAGGTAAAAGATCTTGCAAGCGTTCTATAATCTGAATAAATGGTGATTAGAAATGAATTGGATCAATAACATAGTAACCCCAAAAATTAAGGAAATACTTACAAAAAAAGATGTTCCTGATAATCTATGGATAAAATGTCCAGAAAGTGGGCAAATGGTATTTCACAAAGATTTGGAGTCTAATCAATGGGTTATTCCTGGATCAAACTATCACATGAAAATTCCAGCAAAAAAGAGATTAGATTTATTATATGATAGTGGGTATGAAATAATCCAAGCCGATAATAAAGTTTTAGATCCTCTAAAATTCAAGGATGAAAAAAGGTATATTGATCGCTTGAAAGATGCCCGTAAAAAGACTGGCACGGATGACGCAGTTGTTATTTCAAAGGGAAATATTGGTAATATACCAGTTATATGCATCGTTCAAGATTTTGCTTTTATGGGTGGATCGCTTGGTATTGCAGCTGGGGAAGCGATTATTAGAGCAATGGATGAGGCTCTCCATACTTCATCACCTGTAATATTATTTTCTGCAGCAGGTGGTGCACGTATGCAAGAGGGCATTCTATCACTGATGCAAATGCCGAGAACAACTATTGCTGTTCAAAAATTGAATGAGGCAAAAATTCCATATATTGTTGTTTTAACGAACCCTACAACAGGGGGTGTTACTGCATCATATGCCATGCTTGGAGATGTTCATATTGCTGAACCAGGTGCATTAATTGGTTTCGCTGGGCCTCGTGTCATAGAGCAAACAATCAAAGAAAAATTACCCGAAGGATTCCAAAGGTCTGAGTATTTATTGGACCATGGTATGATCGATATGGTTGTGCATAGACATGAACTCAGGAATAAATTAATCACTATCTGCAAACTTCTTTTAGATAAATAGATATTCCCCAAAAAGATGAGATCTAATCAGTTTAATTCAATATTGGATCGTATTGCTCAATTATATCCAAAATCGATGGACTTATCGTTGGGAAGAATAAAGGGTTTACTTCATAAGTTAGATAACCCTCAAAATAAAATTAAAAACACCATACATATAGCAGGAACAAATGGAAAAGGCTCAACATTATCGTATATAGTTTCTATTCTTGCGCAGGCAGGGTTCAAAGTAGACTCATATATATCACCTCATTTAGTTGACTTTAATGAAAGGTTTAGGATCGGAAATATTGGTGGTTTTGAACTTATAGATGATGAATCACTCATTGAATTACTCAATTACTGTGAAAGAATTAATGGTAAATCGCCAATAACAATTTTTGAATTAATAACTGCTGCTGCATTTTTAAAATTCTCAACCACTGGTTCAGATTTTTTGATTCTTGAGACTGGATTAGGGGGTAGACTTGATGCAACTAATGTAATTGAAAAACCATTAGTTTCAGTTATCACACCTATTGGACTAGATCATCAGCAATTTTTAGGGAGTACATTAGAGAATATTGCCAGTGAAAAGGCAGGTATTATAAAGAATGGAAGTACAACTGTAATATCAAAACAGAATTATGATTTATTAGGATTATTTAAAAAAATTATAAAATTAAAAAATAATAAATCAAAAATCTATGGGGAAGATTACTCTATTAAAATTAATCCAACAGGCTTTAATTACCAAGATGAGAAATATAATATTAACCTTCCAAATCCAAGCTTGATTGGGGACCATCAGAAATTTAATGCTGCAACTGCTATCGCAACTATATCATCAATAAAGGATTTAAAATTAGATACAGGTTTTTTCTCAAATGGAATAGAGAAAACTATTTGGCCAGCAAGACTTGAACAGATAAAAAGTGGGAAGTTACATCAAGATCTTGGTGAAACAAATGAAATATGGCTAGATGGAGGGCATAACGCTCACGCTGCGTTGGCACTTGCAGATGCTCTGAAAGATCTGGAGGCTAAAAAATTAATCATGGTCATAGGGATGTTATCTACAAAAGATACCAATGAGTTTTTGGTTCCATTTAAGCATAGACTATTTAAATTAATCGCGATAAGGATACCCAATCAAGAGAATGCACAAGATCCCCAAAATATATGTCAAAATAGTAAAAAATTAGGTATAGACTCAACTTCTGCAAATGATATTTTTGATGCTTTTGATAAAGTTAAATCATTACCAAAAGATTCATATAGGATTATAATATGTGGATCCTTATATCTTGCAGGTGAAATAATTAAAGTTAACAATTAATGCTAAATATTTTCATCTATCCAGTCTATTAATGTTGATTTTGGGAAAGCGCCAACTTTAGTTGATACTAATTCTGAGTTTTTAAAGAGAAGTAATGTGGGGATTCCTCTTATTCCATAATTAGTAGGCGTTACAGGATTTTCATCAATATTCACTTTGATTATTGATATACGGCCATCATATTCTGATGATATTTCTTCGAGTACTGGACCGATCTGTTTACAAGGCCCACACCACTCAGCCCAGAAGTCCACAAGAACGGGTACATCAGAATTGTTTATTTCATTTTGAAAATTATCATCTGTTATTTGTTTTGTTGCCATCTTAAATCTCCTTTATAAATAGCCTAACAGTTATGTTTATGAAGTCAATAATCCGCTACTATGAGATTGATATAAATCCTCTAAATATGCATTAAATTCATGAATAAATTTTAAGATTTCAGTATCTTCTCCATGCTTATCTCTTAAATTATCAATTTGATTGAATGCTTCTGGTATAGTTAACCATTTCTCACTGTTATTACTCATTAACCTATTTGCAAGAGTCTTTTGAAATATATTTCTATCATTAATCTCTAGCAGTTCTTTATTATAATTATAAATAATTTGTTTTCCAAAGTATTTATACCTCTTATCTGTAAATTCTTCACAAATTATTACTTTATCTTTCCATGCAGCTCTATGAAATTTTTTCATTGTTAGTTTATCAGAGGAGTTTGGGAATCCTCCCAAATATATACTCTCTTCATCATATACATCTAATTGAGACTCATTTGAGTAGCTCTCTGAAGCTTCATTATGAATTTCAAGTATTTTTCGTTTAAAGTCTGTATTATTTTGAATAACATCTACTCTAGATTCAAGCTCATAAAAGCCAATCTTTTCATAATTGGCAAAGCTTGTGGCATATGCCTTTGGCATGATTATGGGGTGTCTATTATTTCTAATGTACCTAAATAGTTTTTCAGATTTATATAACTCTTTTAGCTGCGCTTTATCTAGATCTACATACTCTTTTGGGTCCTTTTTCAAATCAAATAATATATTTAGTTCAGAGTTATTTTTATTACTATAAGTTCCAATATGTGTTGTAACGAAAGGATACACATTCCCATAATATGCCTCGTGATGGCAATACATTGTATCGTTTTCAAATATTTGAGAAACCCCTTTTTTTGTAGATGACTTAAGGGACCTTTCCCAGAATTCATTATTATTTATTTTTATTAACCTGCAAATTTCAATTGTTGCAATTACATCCGCTAATGCGTCGTGTGCATTTTCATGCATAATATTATTTTCGGGTGCTAATATATCTAATTTAAATTTATTTTTGGTATCTGGTAATTTTATGGCCATAGGTGTAAATATTGAAGATGCTTGAACTATATTTAAGGCATCAGCCCGGCCATTATTGTTAATCTGAGTCAAATAAGCGTTTTCATGCAAATTTTGAAATAAAGCGTTACGGAGAAATTCTTCATCAAAATTGATAGAATTATACCCAATGAAAATAGCGGGACTCCAATCATCAAATTTCTCTTTCATTTGGTAAACAAGATCGTAGTATGAGAGCTCGTGTTTAGCGATTTCATTCATTGACAATCCATTTACTAATAGTGCCTGTGGTGCAGGAATGATAGACTTGTTTAATTTGCATTTAATATTGAACTGATCGAGTTCATTTAAGTCTTCATCGCAAAGTATTGCTCCGACTTGTATTATCTGATCCCAATATTTGTCTCTGCCAGTAGTCTCAAAGTCATAAAAAACTATTCTCATTTGTTCTCAATCAAATATTTTTCAAAATTATTTAAGGATATTAAATCCCCTGTGTGATACCAATTTGAGTCATGAAGTATACCTGAGCATTTTCTTTTCAATATTAAATTATTCCAAATCATATTGAGTGAAAAAATCTTTTTATTTACTTTATTCAGAGTTCTGGTATTTAAAATTGAAATCCCCATAAAGACAAATTTCTCAATATTACTATGATTTTCTTTTGATATATTTTTATCTTTATCAAGAAAAAAATCACCATTCCCATTGTAACCGATTGCTTTTTCTTTTTTGGATAAAGCCAAAACAGCATCAGCATCATCATAAATATATTTTTCACTCAACCTATATAGTAGATCCTTATAATCATTTAAAAGCATTGTATCTGAATTAATAATATATATTGATCGATCATAGTCAGTAGGGACACCATATTTTAATCCCCCTCCAGTATCCAGGAGTTCTGTTTCTTTTGATATAATTATATTAGGATAATTTTCTTCTAAGTACTTCTCTAATTGATCAGAAAGATAAAAGGTATTGATGTAGATATTTTCAATATTTATTAATTGAAGGGCATCAATGATATAGCTAATCATCGGTTTGCCTGCAATTTCTATGAGCGGCTTAGGACACTTTTCAGTGAGTGGGAGTAAACGTTTGCCATAGCCAGCAGCTAGGATAAATGCATCATTAGGCTTTTCTTTAATACTCTTTTTGTTGTTCATCTTTTGAGAACTCAATTTTTGATAAATTTTTTCCAGAAAGTGTAGACTCGAAAGCCTGCAACCTTTTAAATATAGAAATCAGTTCAATAATTGTTGGCCAGGCATTCACGATATACTGAAATGAATTTGAAACTTGACCAAAAGCTGTAAGTATTTGTTGTAAGATCCCAAATGTAATTTTCCCGGCTACTATCGTAGGAATCAATATAAGGTATGAAAAAATATTATCTGCTTGCAAATAAAAACTTCTTGCAACATTAAAATATAGATAGTGAAAATAAAGGCGGAAATAATTTTTTCTCACATTGTTAAATAGTTCACCTATTGATTGAGGAGTTGCTCTATTGGCATCATCTTCACCATATACTAATTCTTTTCGGAGAGAAGCCTCAACTCTCTGATTTCTGAACTCCAACCCAGGTAATTTAATTCCTACTATGGCCAGAAAGATTGTCCCAAATATAGACCAAAAAATTGCTGCATTGACCAAAGGAGCTGGTATTTCTCCGATCAGAGGTAAAATAGTAACATATTCAGATAATGATAATAATACAGGTAGAAAAGCTATCAACGTCATGACTGAGTCGATTATTGAAACACCAAGACCTTCCATTATTGCAGCAAATCTCATGGTATCTTCTTGTACCCTTTGTGCTGCACCTTCAATAGTTCTTAATTTTTGCCATTGACCTGTATAATAAAAATTCATTGCTGTACGCCATCTGAAGATGTAGTGGCTGACAAAAAATCTTGTTAATACAAAGACAGCTAATGATACAAAGGCAATTTGTGCAAAAACTATCATTAAGTAATATAAATCTGATGAAAGTACTTGTGCCTCACCCCCAAGTGCTTCCTGAATTGAGTCAAAGAATGGTCTTCTCCAGTTGTTGATTGCAACCATGACCTGGACACCAAAATAGGTAGAAAATATTATAAGCGATGATCCCAATATTGACCAGTATTGCCATGGGTGTGGTGCAAATTTGAACCAGAATAATGCAAAGATCAGGGTTGATAATATATAATATATATAAAACCAAATAAATTTTTTCGTTAGAAAAAATCCAAGCCCAATAATTGGCTCATCAGTTTCTTCAATGGCTAATCCAACAAAAGAAGCAATATCATTACCAATCCAGAACCAAATAATTGTTACAAATATTATCCATGCTAATGCAGCTGGAAAAAAAATTTTTGGCATTGGGAAGAAGGATCTAAACATCAAATGTATCCTTAAAATTAATTTTGAGCCAGTTGGTTAAATTATCCAACAAACTACAATTCATTGAACGTCTTATGTAATTAATAATTCTTGGCATATGTATTATATAATTATTTTTACCCTCCAACAAAGAGAGTCTTGCAAAAATACCCAATATTTTCAGTGATCTTTGTGTTGCTAATATTTGGTATTGTTCATTAAATGATGAATTGCTAAATTGAAAATTCTTAAAGAGAAATTTTTGTTTAAATGCATCAATAATATATTTTTCTTTCACTTCACTGATAGTAACCCGGGCATCTTGTGCCAGAGACACTAAATCGTATAGTGGGTGACCTAGGAGGGCATCCTGAAAATCAATTAAAGCACACTTCCTATGACCTTTTTCATTTTCTAGGTAATGGAGATTTGGTGAATGATAATCTCTTAATATAAGCGTTCTGTCTGGAGATAGATCTGAAAACATTTTTTCTATAATAGACAAAAAATCATACTTCTCCTCTTCTGGACAGATAGAACTTTTGGCATAAGGCCAATAATAATCAATGAATTGTTTAGCTTCATGAATAAATATTTTTTTATCAAATTTATTTGGCTCAAAGGCAGTGCCATTTAGATCATTTATATTTGAATAGTTAGAATGCACTAATATCAGTAATGACTCTATAGCTGGAGTAATGAGACTCTCAAAGTTAAGTTTTACATATAACTCATTATATGTTGTAAGACCAAGATCTTCTTCTAGAATAAGTTGGTTTTTAATATCATATTCATAAATCTTTGGTACTCTTAAACCAATATCATCAAGATATTTATCAATAATAATGAAGTCCTTTATGGACTTGGTTGTTTTTGCTTTTTTTCTAATATCTTCAGAAGCATCCATGAGAACAAAATTCTTGACACCATCATAAACTCTAAAATATTTCCTTTTCGATGCATCTCCCTTCATATTAGTAATTTCTCTAATGTTGAGACCTGAATTTGATAGAAAATTTAATCTATTTTTGTGAGCTAAAATATTTTTTTTATATTTTCCATGAAAAAATATTTTGTAATCTCTTTGATCTGATTTATTAATTATTTTTATTTCAATGTGATCTTTTGGCAAAACTGATGGAAATTTATTTGCCCACTCAATAATTGTAACATTATTTTTAATAGAGTCACTTATGTCCAATTCTTCAAGTTCATGTGGGGTATTAATCCTATAAAAATCATAATGGGATATATCTAGATCTTGATTTGAGTAAGTTTGATGTAAATTAAACGTAGGGCTGCTAATTTCTTCAATTCTGGTTGACGTGAGATAATTAATCAAGTACTTCGACAATGTGGTTTTGCCAGAACCAATTTCGCCATTTAATGCCAATAAAGTCCCTTTTTCTAAAATTGGGGCAAGATATCTTACGAAAGCAGCCAACTCATTAAGTGAGCATGCTTTATGTATTTCAGCTTTCATGAGTAACTATTGGGACTTTGATATTGAATTCATTAAATTCTGATGATAAATTTATTTTATATCCAAGAATTTGAGAATATTTCTCTAAAATAGTTTTCTCTATACTCCCTGGAGAGTATATATCATCCATGACTAAATAAGACTGTATAGGCTGTGAATTTATTGGTTCTGTGGTAGAGATATTAAATATATATTGATCAAATTCATGGTCTGTTATTTTTGACATAATTATCTCGTATTCTGAATCACCATCCATAACAAGGTTTTTATCAATTATTTTTATAAGCTGATTGAACACTTTAAAAAAACCTGAATTTATGCTGTGTTTTTTTGCCGCTTCATCTTTATAGTCTTTATGTATTTTAATTATAAATTTCTTATCTAAAAAATTTAGTTTATTTAGTTCACTTTGAAGTAACTCTGATAGATTATCAGCGCTGTATCCAATCTGATTGTGTTTCAGTCCATTTGACTCAAGATCTGTTAACTCAAGAATTTGGTTTATTTGATGATGTAATTCCCTTCCAGACCTTTTTATATCATTTATATAATCAATAATATTCTGATCTTTATTAATATTGGATAATCTTGCTTCAAGAATATCTGAAAATCCAATTATATTTTGAAGTGGGGCTCTAAGTTCATGTGATATGTTATTTAGAAAATTGGTTTTGATATAATCAGCCTCGGAAAGTGCCTTATTTTTCTCAATTAATGCATTTTCTATATTTTGACTAGCTGTAATATCAGTAAATGTATATAGGATTGATCTATCAGGTAATATGGAAGATTGATAGTGGAGAATATTTTTATTAAATTCCATAATATTGCTATGATCTTTTCTGTTAACCCCGGATGAAACTACATTAATTAAGATATCATTGAATTTTGACGAAGGATCTTTCTTGAGAATTTCCTCAAGTAATTTCTCAATATGCAGATCCTGAATATTATCAACTATTTTAAACATCTTATTGAATTGATGATTATGCAATTTAACTTTTCCGTTCGTCCCAAACAATATAATTCCCTCAGAAAGACTATTTATCGTTTGTTCTTGAATGGATAATAAAAGCGCAGTTTCATTCTCTAATGCTAATTTATCAGTATAATTTTCGTATATATGAGTAACACCTCCCATTGGATTTGCTTGAGAGATCACTCTAAGCGTTCTGCCATCCTGGAGATACCACCACTGTTCTCTATTTTCTAATGTATTATAGATATTTAGTTGTTGCTTTTTCCATTCTCGGAAGTTTGCCTGATATGGTAGAAGTTTTTTTTGCCTAAGGATCTCCAAGATTTCTGATTCATTTGGTTTTTTGCCCAAGGTATCATCATCTAATGAGAAAAAACTTTTGAAAGATGAATTAAAAAATATAGGGGATTTATTTTGATCATATATTATAAGTGGATTAGTGAGTTGGTTCATGAGTTGCAGATTTGTCTCATTCTGCTTAATAAATAATTGTTCTAAATCATTTGTGGAAGTAATATTTTTTGCTTTAAATATAAGGTAATTTTCTTTTTTTATTTTAATTATTTCAAGGAGAACCTGTTTCCCTCTTATGATTTTTTTTAATTGAGTTGGATTTTTATTTAATATTACCTCTTCTTCTGCGGAGATTAAATTTGTATTATTACTAATTATTTGTTCATAAGTATAATCCCTAAAAATCTTCACATAATTTAAATTAACATCTACTAATTTGTTATCTAATTTTACCCATATAATTTCAGTGAAAGAGTATATATCGTCATCGCTCAATACTCTTGATAGATTATTTCCTAGACTTCTAGTATATTTTAATAATAGTGAGTTCATATTTATATTTTTGAATTTTAAAACATAATTACGAATAGGTTTGATATCTCTGCCCATGATGATTATTGAAGCTGTTGAAAATGATATCAGAATTAAGAAATATACATTAATTGGTGTACTAAAATATATCAGAAGAGCATCCATAAATAGAAGTCTATCAAAGTTTTTATATAAAATTAATATTTAATCGGTTAAAGGTTAAAATATTTTATAACTCAGTGGATTGAGTTTAATACCTATAATGATCTGGTTTGAATGGACCTGAACTAGACACACCAATATAACTACTTTGGTCTTCATTTAGAACTGTAAGATGCACGTTGAGTTTTTCTAGATGAAGTTTCGCAACTTTTTCATCAAGTTTCTTAGGAAGCATATATACTTTATTGCTGTATTTACCATTGTTATTAAATAATTCTATTTGTGCTAATACTTGATTTGTGAATGAAGCGCTCATTATAAAACTAGGATGTCCGGTAGCACAACCAAGATTTACAAGCCTTCCTTCAGCTAATAAGATAATTTTTTTTCCATCAGGAAATTCTATTTCATCAACTTGAGGTTTAATGTTTTCCCATCTTAGATTTTTAAGTTTTGAAACCTGTATTTCTGCATCAAAATGACCAATATTACACACTATTGCCATATTTTTCATTTTTCTCATATGTTCCAAAGTGATGATATCTTTATTGCCTGTGGCAGTAACAAAAATATCAGCTTCTGATGAAATTTCATCCATGGTTCTTACTTCATAGCCTTCTAAAGCTGCTTGGAGTGCGCATATTGGATCAATTTCGGTAATAATAACACGTGCTCCAGAGGCTTTAAGGGATGATGCACATCCTTTTCCTACATCACCATAACCGGCAACAACAGCTATTTTCCCCGCTATCATAAGATCAGTCGCACGTCTTATCCCATCTATGAGACTTTCTCTGCACCCATATAAATTATCAAATTTTGACTTTGTTACTGAATTATTTACATTTATGGCAGAAAATGGAAGGCTAGCTTCATTTTCCATCATGACCAGTCTGTTAACTCCGGTAGTGGTTTCCTCTGTAACACCAATAATTTTACTTTGTATATCTGTAAACCAATTAGGACTTAATTTTGCTCTTTTTATAATTTGTTTAAATAGAACTTCTTCTTCTTCATTTTGAGGATTATCAAGAACAGATTTGTCAGACTCATATCTAGCACCTAATATTATATATATTGTTGCATCACCACCATCGTCTAATATCATATTTGGATTATCATCAGGCCACTGATAAATCCTGTCAACGAATTCCCAATACTCCTCCAAAGATTCATTCTTGAAGGCAAAAACAGGGATATTTTTTTTTGCTATTGCTGCTGCGGCATGGTCTTGTGTTGAGAATATATTACATGAAGCCCATCTGACTTCTGCTCCTAATTCAACAAGTGTCTCAATTAAAACTGCAGTTTGAATTGTCATATGCAGGCAACCAACTATTCTTGCACCTTCCAAGGGTTTTTGACCTTTATATTCTTTTCTTAATGCCATTAAACCAGGCATTTCAACTCTGGCTAATTCCATCTCTTTATTTCCAAAATCGGCAAGAGTTATGTCTTTTACTATAAAATCATCAAACATTTTAATATCATTGAGTAATTGTTAAAGTTATAAAAATTCTTTATCAAGTCTAATTTGATACACTAAATTATCACTATGCAAAAGTATAAATATATATATTTATTTGATCCTAGGGATTTGAATTTTAAATTGCGCGCCTTTAATTTCATTTTTTGTATAGTTTTCAACTGATATTATTCCATCATGGGACTCAATTATTTGTTTGGCGATTGAGAGCCCAAGGCCAGTATGTTTATTTTGTGATTTATCTAATCTATCACTATAGAATCTTTCAAAAACTCTATCAATCTTTGTCCCATGAATTCCACCGCCTTGGTCTTCAACATCAATTATAACATATTCGAGATTATTGCTGATATTTACAATAATTTCGCTATTATCTTTTAAGATAGATCGTGCATTATCAAATAAGTTTATAAAAACTTGATTAAATTTATTTTTGTTTATTCTTGAATAAAATTTCACGCCATTTTGTAAATGATTCAATTTTATTTGATTTGATTTATGCCTGTAGTTCTCTTGTTGAATTAGGGAGTTTAAACATTCATAAATATCTATTATCTCTCTTTGTTCAATTGTAAGTGCTGTATCAAGCTTAGATATTTCAGAAATATCTGTAATTAACCTATCTATCCTATCTATATCTTCTTGAATTATGTTGATTAATTTTGACTGATCATTTTTTCTTTTAGTGACCGAGAATGTTTCGATAGCACTTCTTAATGATGTTAATGGATTTCGTAATTCATGTGCTATATCAGCTGAGAATCTTTCAATGGTATCTATTCTCTCAAATAAACTTGAAGTCATATTTCTTAGAGCATTTGACAAATCTCCTATCTCGTCTTTTCTTTTACTGAAATCGGGAATATTTTCTCTTGCTTGCAAATTACTGGTAACATTATCAGCTGCAATTGCAAGTTCTCTCATTGGCTTTGCTATGGTATTGGATAATATAATAGATAATATAATAGTTATTAGGGATGCTATCAGGAAGACCTTTAGGATAGACATTCGTTCTTGATACACAATCATATCAATGGCGTTATTTTGTGTTGAAAGAACTAGGTAACCGATAATTGCCTTATATTTTATGATTGGCATAGAAACATGAACTACTGATTGCCCCACTTCATTTTTATTTACGACAATATTTTTCGATCCCTTTAATGCTCTCGATAAGGTCTTATAATCAGTTTCAAAATTGAGATCACTGATGCTATCGAATCCAATTTTTTTTAGAAATTTTGAATAAAATGTTTTAAAAAAGCTTTCCTTAATTGGACTCAGTGATACTTTGTTAATATTTTTTCCGTAAAAATAATCATTGGAGTTATGAATAATATTGTTGTTAGAGTCATAAATTTTTGCATTAAGCATTTCAGGATTTATTAACTCCCCAATAATATTTTCGAGTAATTTTTTGTTTATAGTATAGTTTCTATACTGTATTACTCTTTGATCGAAGCTTTCTCTTCCATCTATATTTTTATCAAAAATAAATAGGTTCGTCCCTTTACTTGATGTTGCACTTGCTGAGATGGTTGCAGATATTATCTCACTTTGTACAGCTAATGACTCAATCTTTGACTCAATCAAGCCTTCTCTAAACTGATTGAGATATAAAATGCCGATTAATAATAATACCAACGCGAGAAGATTAAATATTACTATTTTTGCAGATAAATGTAGATTGAAAATATTAATTTTAAATTTTCTCATTATTGCTAACTCTAGATCCTATTATTGTATCTTGTAGCCAATACCATAGATTGTTTTTATCAAATTAAAGTTTGGATCCACTAAAATAAATTTTTGCCTAATTCTTTTTATGTGGCTATCAATTACTCGATCTTCTTTTGAAAATCCTTCTTTAAATGCGTCACTGATCAGATCGTCTCGAGATCTAATTGATCCAGGTCTTTTAATAAGTGACTCTAATATTAGAAATTCAGTTGAGGTGAGGTTTATAATCTTATCCTGCCATTTACAAATAAATCTTTCCTTATCTAGCTCAAGATATTTTAAATTTGTGACAACTTTGTGGTTTTTTTTATTTTCATGACTATTTGACCTCCTGAGAACAGATTTTATGCGTTCGACCAGTAGTTTCTGTGAGAATGGTTTACGTATATAATCATCGGCTCCAAGTCTCAATCCAATTAGTTCGTCTACCTCGCTGTCTTTTGATGTTAGGAAAATAATAGGTATATTTGAAAATTTTCTTACTGAGTTGAAAACCTCTAGGCCATCTATTCTTGGCATTTTAATATCTAATATCAAAATATCACTGTTATTATTATTCATATATTCCAACATCTCAAACCCGTCAGAGAAGGCACTCACATGGTAACCATGAGATTTTAACATCACACTAAGTGAGAACAGTATATTTTCATCATCATCTAATAAAATTAATTTTTGCATTTTTCTCTAACTTGATTGACTGAACATAAATAAGCTTTATATTAATTTAAATTATATAATTATTTTTCATAGAAATAAAATAAATGGGAGAAAACCTTGGGTGCAATAGATTATAAAAGCTATCTAAAGGAAGCAAAAAATGTTTATGTAAACAATACTGCAGCAGAGCTTATACAACTGGCTTCGAATTTTAATGAAGGCTTACTCACGGTGGATGGTTCTTTCTCGGTAGATACGGGAAAACACACAGGAAGATCGCCGAAAGATAAGCATGTAATCGCTGACCAAGATACAGAAGATAATGTCTGGTGGGAAAATAATGCAAGGATTGAGAGGAGTAAATTTGATCTTTTAGAGAAAGATATGCTTGAGCATATGAAAGGTAAAAATCTTTTTATTCAAGACCTTCACGCAGGAACAGATCCTGACGAAAGAATTAAAGTCAGGATTATTACAGAATTTGCTTGGCAAGCTCTTTTTATTCAGCATCTGCTCATCTTACCTCAAAGGTATCAGCAAATAGATTTTTCTGAGGATTTGTTAATAATTGATCTTCCGTCTTTTAAAACTGATCCTGAAAGATATGGCGTGAGAACTGATACAACAATTGCATGTGATTTTACAAACAATAAAATATTAATTGCAGGCACTTACTATGCAGGTGAAATCAAAAAATCTGTATTCACCTATTTTAACTATACATTGCCACCTAAAGGGATCTTCCCAATGCATTGTTCCGCAAATAGTGACAGTAAAGGTCGAAATACTGCAATTTTTTTTGGTTTGTCAGGCACAGGAAAAACGACATTATCTGCTGATCCTGAGAGATTATTAATTGGAGATGATGAACATGGGTGGACAGATAAAGGGGTGTTTAACTTTGAGGATGGTTCCTATGCGAAAGCAATTAATCTCTCTAAAGAAGCAGAACCGCAAATTTATGATGCCGTTCGTCGTTTTACAACAGTTCTTGAAAATGTAATTGTTGATACCGAAACAAGAGAACTAAATTTTAATGATGGCAGCTTAACAGAAAATACTAGGGCAGCTTTCCCAATGGCTTTTGTTGGTGATAATGTATCAAAAGATGGAATGGCAGATATTCCATCAACCATCATCATGTTAACATGTGACGCTTTTGGCGTAATGCCACCAATATCAAAATTAGACTCAAACCAAGCGGTATACCACTTCTTATCTGGTTACACGGCAAAAGTTGCTGGGACCGAAAGGGGTGTAGTTGACCCATCTGCAACATTTTCAACATGTTTTGCTGCACCATTTTTACCTAGGCACCCAATTGTTTATGGGAGACTGTTAAAAGAAAAAATGGAGAAACATAATGTGCAAACTTGGCTGATAAATACAGGTTGGAGTGGTGGTCCAGCAGGAGTTGGACAAAGAATGCCAATTCAGTTGACAAGGAATTTACTGAGTGCTGCTATCAATGGTGACCTTGATAATATTGAGATGAGAAAAGATGAGTATTTTAATTTAATGGTGCCTGTTTCAATAAATGGTGACTCTAGTTATTTAAACCCAATAGACACATGGTCAAATAAAGATGATTTCGATGCACAAGCAAAAAAATTAGTAAGCATGTTTGCTGAAAATTTTAAAAAATTTGAGAGTGATGTTGATCTTGAAATAATAAAATCAGGTCCAATTATCTAGTTTTCAAGCTTGATCCCAACTATTTGATATACTCATATCAATTTTTAATGGGACGCTAAAATTCATCAATGGTTTGGTGGCGTTTTCCATATTCTCTGTTACTAATGATTTCATTATTTCAACTTCATCAATTGGTACCTCAAATACTAATTCATCATGTATTTGAAGAATCATTTTAGATTTTAATTTATGTGACTCTATTGCATCATAAATTTTGATCATAGCTCTTTTTATTATATCTGCTGCGGATCCTTGTATTGGGGCATTAATAGCAGCCCTTTCATTGAACGACCTTATGGCGTGGTTACGAGAGTTGATGTCTGGGAAATAACATCGTCTTCCAAACATGGTACTTGTATATTCATTTGTTTTTACCATATCTATAGTTCTGTCCATGTATTGTTTTATACCTGGGAATCTTAAAAGATAATCATCAATAAATTTTTTTGCATCATGTCGAGGTATTTTTAATTGTTTTGCAAGTCCAAATGCAGAAATTCCATAAATAATTCCAAAATTTATGGATTTTGCCTGATAACGCATCTCTTCAGTTACATCTTCTATCTCAATATTAAATATAGATGCTGCTGTCATCTTATGTATATCAAGATCTTTCAAGAAGGTATTTCTCAACTGCTCAATTTCAGCAACGTGAGCTAATACACGTAGCTCAATTTGGCTATAATCAGCAGATAAAAAAACATGATCATCGTCTGCCACAAATGCCGAGCGTATTTGTTTTCCCTCATAAGTTCTGATTGGGATGTTTTGTAAATTAGGACTTGAAGATGATAATCTTCCAGTCGAAGTTAAGGATTGAGAAAATTGTGTATGCACACGCTGAGTTGTCTTATTGATAAAATTTGGAATACTATCAGTGTAAGTGGTTTTCAATTTAGTCAGTTGACGCCATTCAATTATGTTATCAGCTATTTCATATCCGAGCAGTGACAAATCTTCTAATATATCGATACCCGTTCCCCAAGCACCACTTTTATTCTTTTTTCCTCCCTTTAACTCTAACTTGTCGAATAAAATTTCACCGAGCTGTTTGGGACTTGCAACATTAAATTCTTGTCCTGATAAAATATATATTTTGTTTTCTAATTGTTTAATTTTTGTACCAAATTTAAAGGACAATTCATCTAAAACTGATTTATCTACTTTTATTCCTTTGTTCTCAATCTCAAAGAGTATCTTTATAAGTGGTTTTTCAATTAATTCATAAACTTGAATGGCTCCACCTGAAAGTATTTTTATAGTTAAATGATGCCAGATTTTATGAATTAAATAGACTCTTTCGTGACTTGTCAGTTCAATTTTATTTATAATCTTTTTCTCAATCTCTTCAAAAATTGATATTTCATTTTTGTAGAATGCAGCTAGTGCAGTCAATTCATTTTTTATTTTCCCATTATTGGTAACATAAGCAAGTAAGGATAGATCTTCAGCGGCATTGATGGAAAGGGAATATCTTTCTAATAAGTATAAGGCTGATTTGTAATCAAAAAATATTTTTTTGATACTTGGATCTTCCAAAATATATTTAACTTTTTCGAAAAGGTTATTTTCTACGATTTTCTCTTCTGATTTTTCTTTATCTAGAAAAATTGAGTAAATATTATCTCCATTTATAGTTAATGAGATTTCACCAGAATACTCACTTGGTATATCTATGAAGATTTCTTTACTCTCGATAAGCTTATTAAATACATTGTTGAATGTATCAGGATCTCGAATTTCAATATATTGGGTTAATGGGGAAATATTTGAAGTGTTGTTCTTCTTGATTTGAGGATTAGATCTATCAAAGTTAGTATTTTTATCGGAGTTTGAGAACCAACTATCAATTCTTTTTTCCAAATTAGAAAATTCCATTTCTTTCGAGAATGATAATATTTTATCATGATCAAGTTGCTGATAAGACAAATCATCAAGCATTAATTCTAATGGAGTAGAAGTATCAAGAAGTGCAAGTTGATAAGATACTCTTGCGTCATTGGCATAGGAAATTAAATTTTCTCTTCTTTTTGTTTGTTTGATGCTCTCTGCATTATCAAGTAAATTCTCGAGTGTCTCATATTCATTAATTAACTCGGCTGCAATTTTTAGTCCAATTCCAGGGACACCTGGAATATTATCTGTGGAGTCTCCTGCTAACGATTGAACATCGACAACTTTATTGGGTGGGACGCCGAATTTCTCAATGACGCCTTCTGTATCTATGAATCTCTCTCTACCTGGCATTGGGTCGTACATTACGACATTATCATTTACTAACTGCATCAAATCTTTATCACCGGATATTATTATTGTCTTCGCGCCTACTTCATTTGCTTGCTTTGAATATGTTGCAATAATGTCATCAGCTTCGAATCCAGATTTTGAAATTGATTTTATATTGAAAGCTTCAACGGCTCTATGAATAAGAGGAAATTGAGGAATTAAGTCTTCAGGAGGGGCATCCCTATTTGCTTTATAAGAGGGATAGATATCACTCCTAAAGGTTTTTTCTTTTGTATCAAACACAACGGCAATATGACTTGGATGGATATTCTCTATTCCATTTGTGATTATCTTCCACATCATATTACAAAATGCCATAACTGCGCCTGTTGGCAAACCATCCGATCTGCTAAAACCGCTACCACGATTTTGTGATGCTTTATACATTGCAAAATATGCCCTAAAGATGAAGGTTGATCCATCAATTAAGAATAATGTTGAATTTGAATTAATTTTTGACATTGGTAAAAGTTGATAATCCAAGATAATTAGTTTATTTAATACTAAGACTACTACGGTAAGTCTAAAATTAAAATTAAAATAGTAACGCTAGGTTTTACATATGACAGAATTAGCTATTGAAACTAATCTTCTCAATAAGGTATATAGAAGTAAAAATGGCAATTCTCAAAAGCACGCACTCGTTGATTTTTCAATTCAAATAAAGAAGGGTCAAATATTTGGTCTACTGGGTCCAAATGGGGCAGGTAAGTCAACATTTATAAATATTTTAGCAAATCTGGTTGTGAAATCATCCGGTACTGCAAAGATCAATGGCTTTGATATTGAAAAACAAAAAAGGAAAGCTAGATCTGCTATCGGAATTGTTCCACAGGAGCTAAATCTCGACCCATTCTTTAAGCCTGTTGAAGTTTTAGAAACGCAAGCTGGTCTATATGGAGTTCCTAAGAAGGATAGGGATTCAATGGGCTTGTTGGGAAGGCTAGGATTATCGGATCAAGCTTATTCATATTCAAGAACATTATCGGGAGGAATGCGAAGGAGATTGTTAATTGCCAAGGCATTGACACACCAACCCAGTGTTTTGGTGCTTGATGAACCGACAGCTGGAGTCGATATTGAATTACGCCATCAGTTATGGGATTTTGTGAGAGAGCTTAATCAGCAAGGAACAACAATTCTACTAACCACCCATTACCTAGAGGAGGCGCAAGAACTTTGTGATCAAATCGGAATTATTAATAAAGGTAAATTAGTGGCTAATGCGCCAACTAAAGAATTATTGAAAAGTTTAGATAGAAAAGAAATATTGATTAAGGCTGATATTAAGAATCCAGAGTCTGAAATAAAAATTAATGGGATTAATAGTATTAAAGCCAATCAAGACGGCTATTTACAGATTATTTATCGCCCAAGTAAGATTAATTTTTTAGATATATTACAACAGTTAGAAAGTCAAAAAGTATCAATTATAGATATAATATCAAAGGAAACGGATTTAGAGGATATTTTTCTTGAGTTTGTTAGAGGTCAAAAAAATAGGGACTAATAATAACATACTAGCCCCCATTTCTTATTTTATGAAATTAACTATTTTAATTGGTCAACAACAATTAATGCTGCGATAACACCAATTAGACCAGCGCCTGAGAATTGATTTATTAGATCAATCAGGTTTCCTGCTACGTCAGCGTTAATAAATGCAAGTGCATCTGGGAATAGGATTTGTAGTACAACTCCTAGTCCAACTAGAACTAACGCAACGTCAATGCCACTTCTAAGCATACCGGTTAATGATGAAAACATGTTATTTCTCCCATTTTGTTATAAAAAAGTTCAACAAAAAATTTATAATGTAAGCCCTTTAAAGTCTTCGCACTATAAATTCCTTTATTATAGTGCTTGAGCTATCTTCGGCTAATAAGATATGCAACAAGACCCGCGGCTATAAGACCAACAAGTCCTTCGCTACCAAATTGTGCCATCAATGCACCAATATTACCCAAGACATCGATTCCAAATAGTAATACAAAGCTATCACCAAATAGAACTTGTAATAAAGTAAGCAGTGCAACGGCCCAAAGCGCTATTTCGAGAGCACTCCTAAGAATTCCTCTCAATCTGTCTAATAAAGCTGTCATAACCTCTCCATTCTTTATTATCTATCTTTTCAGCCTGTAAGACTTACAGATAGAATCACTATAAAAATTCTAAATCTGCTAAAAAAATAGTCAAGTGATTAAACAATAACCACCTTATCCTAATTATTACTCTCAAATAGTTGATAAAACATTAATTCTCATTTAATCCTATTAATAGTAAAATATGTGTATTGATATTTTTTGATTGTTTTAAGAATAAATTTTTTAGAATTTATTGCTCTAACTTTAATAAAGATAAATTATCTATGATGAATAATAATTCAAGTAAAAGTATACTTGTGACGGGTTCTTCAAGCGGCATTGGGCTTTGTGTGGCAAGGGATTTGCACAAATTAGGGTGGAATGTTATTGCAACTTGTCGGGATATAAAAGATTGTGAGATATTGAGTAATCAATATGGAATTTCTAGTACTGTGATTGATTATTCAAATGAAGAAACAATCATCACTGGATTAAATTACACACTTGAAAAAACCAACGGTAAAATTGATGTTTTGTTCAATAATGGTGCATACGGACTCCCATCTCTTGTGGAAGATATTCCTGTGGATTCTTTACGAAATATATTTGAAACGAACTTTTTTGGTTGGCATTCCTTAACAAATAAAGTGATTCCTTATATGAAAGCACAAGGATCAGGGAGAATCATTCAGAACTCATCTATCTTAGGTTTCATGGCACTAAAATATAGGGGGGCATATACAGCTACAAAATACGCAGTTGAGGGTTTATCTGATACTTTAAGGATGGAAACAGAGAAGCATAATATCAAGGTTGTTATTATTCAACCTGGTCCAATAACAACAAAATTTAGAGAAAATAGTTACACTCAGTTTATAAAATCAATTCGGTGGGAGGAGTCGGGAAATAAAGAAATTTATTCGAATATAATTATTCCAAGACTTAAGGACAAGAATCCAAAGAAAATAGCCTTTGAGCTTTTACCAGATGCCGTCAGTAAAGCAGTAATACATGCCTGTACTTCTAATAACCCAAAAATAAGGTATCGTGTTACGTGGGCAACAATAATAATGATGTATTTAAAGAGGGCCCTAACGGATAAACTCTTTGATAGAATTTCTTCGCGTCTTTAAATATTTTAATATAATAATATTGTTAAATAAAAAAATACGCACCCGTAGCTCAGCTGGATAGAGTAGGTGGCTTCGAACCACTTGGTCGGGAGTTCGAATCTCTCCGGGTGCGCCATTTACGATTCTATGGAAATCTCTTGATGATTTGCTGAACTAAAAGGCATAACAAAATCATCATGGCTAATGCCAAGTGAATATTTACGTAGAGGGTATAAACTGTACCAGTTTCATTCCAAAATGAATACACCCAATACATGTTGGATATGATTGGTAAGCTTGCACTTAGAACTCCAATTACAAAACCTTTTGTTACAAAAGCAATACCAACTGTAAAGACATAAGCAATAATCCCTACTATTATAGTGACTGGATATATTAATTTTAACCTGTTCATTTTAGTGCTTGATAAAATTTAGTTCTGTATTAAATATAGATTACATCTTAGCTATGTTTAGTAAAATCTACCAGATATATTTTATTAAGAAATTGCCTTAAATATTCTATTACAATCTTACATCCTGATATTTGAGATAATGTTAGCTTCGAGAAAGTGAGTGGTTCTCACTTAATTATTTATCTAATGGTTAATTACGATGAAATTCTCTGATAGTACGCTATACAATGCCAATCTATTAAAATTTATTTGCCTTGGTTGGTTTAGTTCTTTTGCGTTAAAGGTTATAAGTCTTACTGTGGGATGGCAGATATATACTAAGACTGGAAGTCCACTTGCATTAGGACTGATTGGGCTTATTCAATTTGCACCACAATTCTTCTTAATACTACCTGCAGGTGTTTTGGCTGATAAATATGATAGAAAATATTTATTAATTATATGTAATCTAATTCAAGTTTTTGTGTCAGCATTCCTACTATTTTATTCAATATATTATATAGACACTGGCTCAATAATACCAATTTATTTAATTCTAATTTTGCATGGTATAGCCATGTCTCTTGAAGGTCCAAGCTCGTTTGCAGTTTTACCAAATCTAGTTGACAAAGATATTTTTCCTCGGGCTGTAAGTTATGTAAATTTTTTTGATGAATTTGGAGCATTAATTGGACCAATTATAGCTGGATTATTAATTGCATATATAGACAAATGGGTTTATGCAGTTGCTCTAATAAGCTTCATGATTTCAACCGTGAGCGCAATATCGCTTCCAAATTTAAAAAATGAATTTAAAGAAATTGAGAGAGTTACATTAAAAGTCTTACTTAGTGGGTTTGTATATGTATGGAGATCTAAGATAGTACTTGGAACAATGGCCATTGATATAGTGGCAATGTTATTTAGTAGTATAATGGGTATGCTACCAATATTTGCGCTTGATATATTAAACATTGGACCGGAAGGTCTTGGAGTTTTACGCGCAATGCCGTCGATAGGAGCTTTATGTGCTGCTATGATGTTATCACAGTTACCTCCAATCAATTATCCTGGGAGAGTTCTAATTTATTCTATAATTATCTTTGGTTTTGCGACAATTGTTTTTTCATTATCTACGTCATTATGGATATCGCTTACTGCACTATTTATCTATGGGGCTTCCGATATGGTGAGTATGAATATTAGGCAAATCATCGTTCAGCTAGTTACACCTGATAATATGCGTGGTAGAGTAATGTCAGTTCATTCAGTTATAACCCAGGGCTCAAATGAACTAGGGGATTTCCGAGCAGGCTTCTCAGCAAGTCTGATAGGGACGGTACCGGCAATCATGTTTGGTGGTGCTTTGACTATATCTCTCTCAGTTATTTGGTGGTTTTTATTTCCTGGGTTAAAAGAAGTAAAGGATATCAAAGATCTCAATAATTGAGTTTTTGTTTAGAAAGAGTATAGATGCATTGGTTATATCTTTTTTTGGCAATAGTTGCAGAGACGCTTGGGACAAGTTTCTTGAAAATGTCTAATGGCTTTTCACAGTTTTTACCATCTATACTCGCCATATTATGTTTTTTTGTTGCTCTCTTTTTATCATCAATAGTTCTAAAATTTTTACCTGTTGGGATTGTTTATGCAATTTGGTCGGGTTTCGGGATTGTGCTTGTCACGATTGTCGGATATTTATTTTTCAAACAAAGTTTGGATTTGCCAGCTCTTATAGGTATCGCACTAATATTATTAGGAGTTGTTGTTATTTTTATGATGTCAAATACACAGACAGAATGACGTATAACGATCAATTATCCTATCGCTAACCATAGCTTTATAATATTTATTACTTTTAAAAGTTCTGTCTTTCTTTGATGGGAATTTTTGATATTTATTTTTTCTTCAAATGATTTTGCTAAGAGGTTTCCTTTTTCTACATTCTTTCTGATGTAGATTAATATTTCTTGGAGCTCTCCATCTTTCAATTCTCCTATCATAGATTTTTGGTAGGTCTTCCGTAATTTATCAAGAAAAACTTCTTTTTCATAATCAGCCAATGTTTTCTCAGACCAATCTCCTCCAAAAGCAATATTTTTTAATTGTTTTTTTTTATCCATAGTATAGAACAAAATAAGAACAAAATAATAATAAATAAAGAAAAAAATTATAAATGATGCACTTTAAGACCTTATATATTGATATGGATAGTTTTTTCGCAAGTATTGAGCAGCAGTTAGATCCTAGTATAAGGAATCAGCCTGTTGCTATTACTGCTATAAATAATGATGCGGGGTGTGTGGTAGCGGCTAGTTATGAAGCTAAAGCTTATGGTGTAAAAACTGGGACAAGAGTTTATGAGGCTAAGATTTTATGCCCTGCTATTAATTTTAGACAAAGTAGACACAAGCTTTACACAAAATATAATAGGTATATTTCATATTTAATAGATGGCATTGCTGAACTTGAGAGTGTGAGGTCTATTGATGAATTTCAAGTGTATTTAGGTGGTAATAATAGCAGTTTACACAATGCACTAGATTTATCGACAAGAATTAAACAGCTTATTAGTCAACAGGTGGGTAGTCAAATAAGATTATCGATAGGCATTGGTCCAAATCCATTGTTAGCTAAAATAGCAAGTAAAATACAAAAACCCGATGGCTTACAATGGCTATACAAAGAAAATATGCCAGAGAGAATTAATCACTTATCATTAGATGATCTTCCGGGTATTTCTAGAGGGATTAAGAGGAAACTACTTAATTCTAAAATATATTCTATTAGTGATTTATATAATATGGATCCGCGTCATGCTAGACTGGTTTGGAGATCTATAGAGGGAGAACGATTTGTAAGGGCTTTAAGAGGTGAAGATATTCCTATTAATAATTCAACTCGAGGCAGTTATGGAAATTCTAAGGTGCTTTCTCCAGAGAATCGGTCACCTTCTAGAGCTTACCTTGTGGGTAGATGGTTAATAGAAAAATCCTCTGAAAGAATCAGGAAACATAATTATTGTGCTAGTCGTTTAGATATTTTTGTAAGAATCAATAGTGTAGGTGTTTGGCAAGATTCCATTACATTTGTATTTTCTCAAGACACATTTTTTTTTCTAAGGGAGTTTAAGAAATTATGGGATAAAATTGATATAACCCTGTATCCCAATAGGATCGATTTTGTTGGAGTTAGATTAAGCGGTTTGATCAAACTGAAAGATAGATCGGGGGAATTTTTTCTTGAGTTAAAAGCAGGCGAGAAGAATCTAACAGAGAGGTTATCATCATCGGTAGATAATCTTAATATCAGATATGGTAAAAGAATTGTGAACTTTGGAGTTCACCGTGAGCACCCGGGATTCTTTGAAAGAGAGTGAAATATAATAATAAATTTTGTAATAAAATTTTAATATAATAAGAGAAGTATAAAAAGTTCACTTATTTCTTAGTGCTAAGAGTTTAATTTTTAGTTTGGATATTTTTTTATGAATAAAATTTATAACTGTTTATTTTATTATATTTCAATTCGTTGGGGCAGTTTTTGCACTTTTTGTTTATAAGCTATTATACCAAGAGAGACATTAGCTTGAAATTTAAGTTTTTAAATTAATTATCTCTAGCGTACCTTTTTAGGCTCGATAGTAGTTTATTTTTTGTATCCAAATTAATTCTTCTAAGAAAATCCTTTTCTTGCTCATTAACTATTTTTTGTAATCTTCTCAAAATACTCCTACCTTGAGTTGAGATTTTTATTTCTTTATTCCTTTTATCATTTGAATTGGGGTAACTGTATATGTAGTTTTTAGTTTCTAGCTTTTGTATAATATCGCTCACTGTAGATCGGTCAATTTGTATGTGAGTAACAATTTGGTTTTGATTTACCCCAGGTAAGTAATCAATAGTTTGCAGTACTATGAATTGCCTTGGAGTAATACTGTATTTTGAGAAAATATTTTTTTGATCAAGATCCATCTTTTGCTGCACCTGATGAAATATCAAGGATAAAGAATTTTTTGGATTTGTAGAATTTAGTGGGTGTTTTTTCTTTAGTGCCATATCGATTATTATTCGTCAAGCCCAACAATAAGTCTTGAGAAATCTTTTATATTGAAGTCATTTAAATCTTCTGCTGACTCTCCAACCCCGATGAAATGAATTGGGATACTTAGTTCTTGTGAGATTGAGACAATATATCCGGCCTTAGCTGAGCCATCTAGCTTTGTAATTATCATACCGGTTACATTCGCTATTTCTTTAAAAACTTTTGCTTGTTGGGTTGCATTTTGACCTGCAGTCCCATCTAATGTTAATAATATTGAGTGCGGCGCATTAGGGTCTATTTTCTTAATCACTCTGATAATTTTTGCAAGCTCGTCCATAAGTTCTGATCTATTCTGAAGCCTTCCAGCTGTATCGATGATAGCAAAATCTTTATTTGTCTCTTTAGCTTTTTTCACTGTTTCAAAGGCAACACTTGCTGCATCATTTGAACCAGGGATAGCGATAATTTCTATATTCAATCTTCTAGCCCACATTTGTAATTGTTCAGACGCTGCAGCTCTAAAGGTATCTGCAGCACCAAAAACAACACTTAAACCTCTTTTCTTTATCAAGTTGCCTAGCTTTGCTATTGTTGTAGTTTTTCCGGATCCATTGACACCTACGACTAAAATTATTTGCGGATTAGTTTCTTTTTCTATTCTTAACGGTACGTAAGAATTAATTAGTTTAGATTCTATTTGTGAAGCGATAAATTCTTTAACTTCATTAATCTCAACATCTTTATTGAACTTTTCTTTTCTTAGGTTTTCAATTATTGATATAGATGTGTCAACACCTATATCGGCAGTGATTAGAAGATCTTCAAGGTCTTGCAGTGTCTTGTCGTCAAGTTTTTTTGAACTAACGATTTTAACAATTCCTTCCGAAATTGCTGAAGAAGATTTGGATAAGCTATTTTTTAATTTTTGGAACCAATTATTTTTCATTTCTCTTGAGTTTTTAGGTTAATTCAGCAAGAAGTTGATTTTTGCTAACGCCAATTATTTTCTTTGAGATAATTTCTCCTTGAGCAATATTTTTTGGTAATAAAACCATTGAATATTGTTCTGTTCTACCGAATCCAGGCTTTTCAATGAGAATATCTTTTTGCTTACCAATTTCACTTGTTAGATAAGAATTCAATTTTATTGATCCTAAATCTCTCAGATCCTTTGCACGCCTTCGGATGGTATTCTTATCTATTTGTGGCATTCTTGCCGCTGGGGTTCCTATTTTTGCAGAAAATGGGAAGATATGTAAGTATGTTATATCACATTCATCAATATGTTTTATGGTTGTTTGATGCATTTCTTCGGTTTCAGTCGGGAAGCCAGCAATAATATCTGCACCAAATACTGTCTCAGGTCGTATTTTTCTAACTTTTTCGCAAAAATTAATAGCATCTTCTGTTTGGTGACGCCTCAACATTCTTTTAAGAACCATATTATTCCCTGATTGTAATGATAAATGGAGATGGGGCATTATAATATTTTCAGTAGAAAAAATTTCGAGAAAATCTTCATCAATTTCAATTGAATCTATAGATGAAATTCTTAATCTTTTTAAACCATCTGTATGTTTCATTATGTATTTCAAGAGTTTACCAAGGGTGATATTGCCATCCAGATCTTTCCCATAGGAAGTAATATCTACTCCAGTCAATATTATTTCATGATAACCATTATCTATTAATTTTTGAACTTGTTTGACTATGATCTCTCCAGAAAGAGAAGTAGCATTTCCTCTCGCGAAGGGTATAATACAGAACGTACATCTGTGATCACATCCATTCTGAATTTGAACAAACGCTCTTGTTCTATCTTCAAAACCATTTATGAATGGGTGATCATCGTGACTGAGTTCATTCTCTTTAATTTCTTGGTTATTTATTCCAGAGAGATTTATGAAGGTATTTGTCTTTGTTTTTTCATTATTACCAATCACAAAATCAACTTCTTGCATATTAATGAAGTCTTGAGGATATAATTCTGCTGCACATCCCGTTACAACCAGTTTGTTATTGGGATGATTTTTCTTTTCTTTTCTAATTGCTTGTCGTACCTGTTTCACGGCTTCGTTCGTGACAGCACAGCTATTTATGAAGCTAAAGTTCTTCAAATGAGAGCTTTCAGCTTTTTCCCTCATAATTTGGGTTTCGTATGTATTTAACTTACATCCGAACGTAAGAAAATTTAAGTTGTTAACCATTGGACTCTTCATATACGAATTCATCAATATATTCAAGCTCAGCTGGTCCTGACTTAAAAATATTATCTGTTATATCGATGTCAATTTGAAGTTTTCCTCCTGGGAGATTAATATAAACATTAGTCTCAGATAGATCTAATTTGTTAGCAGCAAATGCGACAGCTGCTGCTGCTGTTCCACATGCTTTTGTTATTCCAGCACCCCTTTCCCAGACTATTAAATCTATATTATTTCTATCAATTATATTGGCGAAGCTAACATTGATCCTTTCAGGGAAAATCTCATGATTTTCTATTTTTGGACCAATTTCATTTACATTTAAATTACTTAAATTTTTACAAAAGAAAATTATATGAGGATTACCAATGTTAACCAAACAAACATCTTGTATATTTTTTAGAGGAGTTATTTGAAAGTCATAATTAAAATGAAGGGTATTATCGATTTTGAAGGTTGTAGGAATTTTCTTCCATTGAGTTTGCGCTTTACCCATATTAACCCTTATATCTCCATGTTCTGTTAGATTGCAAATGTGCCTTAGTGAATGCATATTTAAGTTAATCTCATTGACATGCTTTTTTTCAAACATAATTTTAGCGACACACCTCGAAGCGTTCCCGCATGCTTCTGCAGTGCTACCGTCCTTGTTCCAAATTTTAATATCAACGTTATTTTTATTAATTTTTTCAATAGAAATGAACTGATCGCAACCTGGACCAGTAGTTTTGTTTGACATTTTCTCAATTAAACTCTTTGTAATTAAATATTCATTCCGTGAGTTATCTACGATCACAAACTCATTTCCAGCCCCATTCATTTTATAAAAATTTACTTTCAATTGTGTAACCTTTTATTTCTTCAAAAATTCTTTGATCTTTGAAGTAATTCTTAGGATTTGATCTTCATTTATGTATGGGTGTAATGGTAAACTTAATACTTCATTACACAGCATTTCACTATTTGGTAGAGTATCTTTATGATTATGGTAATTCTGATAAGCTATCTGTTTATGCATAGGTTTCGGATAGTATATCATTGTTGGTATATCATTTTCTAACAGAAATTGTCTCATTGCATTTCTTTTTTTTGTACGAATTGTGTAATGTGCCCATGCTGATTTCATTTCAGTTTGTATTCTAGGTAAAAGGACGCATTCACTCAGTTCTTGATCATAAGTTGATGCAATCTTTCGGCGTTGTGTTAGTTCTTCGTCAAAAATGCTTAGTTTATTAATAATTACTGCAGCTTGTATTGCATCAAATCTCGCATTTGTTCCAATTCTTATATTCTCATAAGGATCATTACTGATTCCATGTGATCTTATCGATTTAATTTTTTTAGCAATATCATTATCATCGGTGAATATTGCACCACCATCACCGTAACATGATAATGGTTTAGTCGGATAAAAACTAGTCGTTGTAATAGGAGCTAATTTTCCAACTTTCGTGTCATTTATTGCACCACCAAATGATTGAGCTGCATCCGAAATAAGATGGAGACCATTTTCATCAGCAATTTTTTGCAAAATGGGGTAATCAGCTGGCTGCCCAAATAAATCAACAGCAATAATTGCTGAATTATTAAGCTCAGATTTCTTATAGCTATTTATTTTTAGATTAAGATCAATTGAAGAGATATTATAAGTTAATTCATCCACATCTACAAAAACCGGCGTGGCTTGCAACAATGCAATTACCTCTGCAGTTGCTGTATATGTAAATGAAGGCAAGAAGACTTTTGATCCAGGACCAATATCAAGGGCCAGCAAAGAGACAAAAAGAGCATCCGTTCCACTAGATACTGTAACTGTGTTTTTTGCCTCAGTATATTTTGATAATAAAAGTTCAGCTTCCTCAACAATTGGACCAAGAATGAATTGACCACTTTCAAGAACATTGGAGATAGAATTTTTAATATTTTGTTCTAAAACTGAATATTGTGTCTTTAGATCGATAAAGGAAATTTTATTCATTATATTAACTTTGAAGCATATCTTGCAATTGTAAAGTAATGTATATTTGCAATATAGTTATTTTTTTTATTTTATGATAGTAATAGTTAGATTATTTGAAATATTTTAGATATTCTCAGAGTGGTGTTATCTGAAATTAATAGATTAGGGATAAACGAGATTATATATGTTTGAGACATTATCAGATAGATTATCAACCGTATTTTCAAAAATTACCGGAAGGGGACTCCTCACTGAGTTGAATGTTGATGAAGCCCTTAGGGAGGTTAGAAGGGCACTCTTAGAAGCCGATGTTGCATTGGAAGTCGTAAAAGATTTTCTAGAAAAAGTGAGAGAAAAAGCAATTGGTGAAGAAGTTATAAAATCTGTTTCACCCGGACAAACTGTAATTAAAATTGTTAACGATGAACTCACAAAACTTCTTGGTTCAGAAAATGTGGAGTTAAACTTAAAAGTAAACCCACCTGCAGTAATTATGATGGTAGGTTTACAGGGTTCAGGAAAAACAACCACTTCTGCAAAAATTGCTCATTTCATCAGAAATAAATATAAAAACAAAGTAATGATGGCATCTTTGGATGTAAATCGGCCAGCCGCGCAGGAGCAACTAGAAATCCTTGGGAATGAAAACTCTATTAATACACTACCAATAATTAAAAACCAAAAGCCGACAGAGATAGCCAAAAGAGCTTTTCAAGAAGCTAAATTAGGTGGTTTTGATGTATTGATTTTGGATACAGCTGGCAGGTTACATGTAGATGAAGGTCTAATGAATGAATTAGATAGCATCAATCAAATTACAAATTCTCAGGAGATAATGCTGGTTGCAGATGCTTTAACTGGTCAAGATGCTGTAAATGTTGCTAAATCTTTTTCACAAAAACTACCACTAACGGGAGTAATTTTAACAAGGTTAGATGGTGACTCACGTGGTGGGGCCGCTCTCTCAATGAGGCATATTACTGGTCAACCAATAAAGTTTGTTGGTGTAGGGGAGAAGATAGAAAATTTAGAAGAATTTTACCCTGATCGTATTTCAAATAGGATTCTTGGAATGGGAGATATTGTATCTCTTGTTGAGAAAGCTAAAGAAACGATCGATACTGAGAATGCCAACAAGATAGCAAAGAAAATATCAAAAGGTCTGTTTGATCTTGATGATATGGCACAGCAACTAAAGCAGATGTCGAAAATGGGCGGTATTTCTGGGATACTTGGAATGTTACCCGGGGTTAGCAAGGTCAAAAAGCAAATGGCTGAGTCAAACATGAATGATAAAATTATCATACGACAAATCGCAATTATTTCTTCAATGACACCGAAGGAGAAAAGAAACCCTAAATTATTGAATGCTTCTAGAAAAAGACGAATAGCAAGAGGTTCAGGCACAGAGGTGTCAGAAATAAATAAGCTCATTAAGTTATATCGGCAAACATCAGATATGATGAAAAAATTTGGGAAGAAGGGTATGTTAGATCAAAATTTTGATATGACAGATTTAAATAATAATGAAATTAGTAAATTAAATGATAGTAATATTTCAGAAAAAATGCTATCTCAATTGCAGAGTAATACCCCTGGCGGTAAACTGCCTGGATTGCCCGGATTGCCAAATTCTCAAAATAAATTATCAAATTTGTTAAATTTGACTGGACGAAAAAAGTGAATGTGGCTATTTATAAGTGGAATTTTAATTAAAAGGAATTGGAATGGCATTAAAAATTAGGTTGGCCAGAGGCGGCTCAAAGAAACGTCCATATTACAGAATAGTTGTAACAGATGTAAGAAACCCAAGAGACGGTAGATTTATTGAGAAACTTGGAACTTATAATCCATTGCTTCCTAAAGATCATAAGGAAAGAGTCACTCTTCAAAACGACAGAATATCATATTGGATGGGTGTTGGTGCAAAGCCAACAGATAGAGTTCTTCGTTTTCTTGATGCAGAAGGTCTAGCAAAACGTGACCCAAGAAATAACCCTAAAAAAGCAATTCCAAAAAAAGAAGTTGAAGAAGCTCCAGCAGAAGAAGCACCAGCTGCAGAAGAAGCTCCAGCAGAGGAAGCACCAGCAGCGGTAGCACCAGCGGTAGAAGAAGCTCCAGCAGAGGAAGCACCAGCTGCAGAAGAAGCTCCAGCGGTAGAAGAAGCTCCAGCAGAGGAAGCACCAGCTGCAGAAGAAGCTCCAGCAGCGGAAGCAGGTGATGAAGAAACCAAATAGTTTTTTCGTTCAAAATGACCCAAGAGAAAAAGTCTAAAGAAAACAAATACAATAAGCTGATCTGTGTAGGAAAACTGGTAAAGTTTTTAAATAAATCAAAGTTTCAAGTTAAGTCTTATACTGAAGAACCAAGCAGTATTAGAACTTACAAGAATTTATATTTAAGTGGAAAATATAGTATTAAGTTAAGTGACCAATTAAAAGGAAAAAAGGGGTCACACTTTATCGCTGAATTCAATTCAATAAAGGATATTGATCCTAGCACTTTAGAAGATGATTATATTTATACAAGGAGGTCAGATTTTGCTGTTCCAGAAGATGATGAGTATTTCATATATGATTTAATTGGGTTATCAGTAAAGGATAATAATGATCTAGATATAGGGACTATTAACATGGTATATAATTTTGGAGCGGGTGATATAATTGAAATAAAGAAGGAAGATGGTGAACTTATAATGATTCCATTCACACAAGAAAATTTCCCGGAAGTATCTTTAAATGAAGCGAAAATTATTATTTCAAATAAATTATTAATTAATTAATACAATTCAAAATGTGGAAAGTTACTGTTATAACATCAACCCCTGAAGTATTCCCAGGGCCACTTGGGTTTAGTATTACAGGAAAAGCTCTGGATGATAATTTGTGGTCAATTGATTATGTCCAAATTGAGAAACACAAAGATAAGAAAAAAATAAAAATAGATGGTCCTCCAACTGGTGGCGGTCCAGGTATGATTTTGAGGGCAGATATTATAATCCCTGTTATTCAACGTCTCAGAAAATCGGGTGACACAAGACCATTAATAATTCCGGCAGCCAGAGGTATAAAATATCAACAAAGTATAGCCAAAGAGTTTGTCGCTGGTGAAGGAATTATAATATTGTGTGGCAGATTTGAAGGGATTGATCACAGGATCGTGCAGGCAACAAATGGTTTAGAAATTTCAACTGGAGATTTTGTGCTTACAAATGGAGATATTGCTGCAATAAATATTATCGACTCATGTGTGAGATTAATAGATGGGGTAATGAATAAAAAAGAGTCTCAATTCTCAGAAAGTTTTGAAGATGGACTATTGGAGTATCCTCAATACACCCTGCCTAGAGAGTATGATGGATATCAGACCCCGGATATTTTGTTATCAGGAAATCACAAAAAGATATCAGAATGGAGAATGACTCAGTCCATAGAAACAACAAAACAAAATAGACCTGATTTGTACCAAATTCACCAAGATAAATTAAAAAAAATAAAATAAGTATCTATTTTTTTATTCAATTGAAAAAACAATTTTTTTTAGTAGAATAAAATTTTAGTAAAAGGGGTATGTAATGGCACATGATAAAAAATTAGGTCTTGCTGTTGTTGGCTGTGGTGTTGTAGGAAGAATGAGATCCACACTAGCAAAAGAATATCCAGGTATTGGATGGATTGGTTTAGCTGATATTAATGAGGAACTTGGTAAAAAATTAAAAAATGATATTAAGGCAGATTTTTTTACAACTGACTTCCGAGAGTTAATTGAAAGACCTGAAGTAGATGCTTTAATTGTTGCAACCTCAACATGGAGCCACGTTGAACCAATACTCGCTGGTGTTGAACGTAAAATCCCAATGTTGATTGAAAAGCCACTTGCAACTGATGCTATTCAATCGTTAAAAGTTTTAAACGCAATAAAAGAGTCAGGTATTGACGCAGTAGTTGGATATACACAAAGATTCAGAAGAAGATTTTTAGCAGTTAAAGAGAGGATTAATAACGGACAAATAGGTGAAGCAACTGCTGTAGTTGTTAGAGCATTTATGAATAAAATGGCACCAACAGGTGAGGTGAGGCTTACGCAAGACAGAAGACATTTAACACCTATGGTTGTTTCAGGAACTCATAGCTTGGATATGGCGTTATGGCTATTAGGAAAACAAGCAAAACCCGTATCAATTTTTGCAAGATCTACTGAAAAAATAATGGCTGAACTTGGCACAAAAGATGCAACTTTTGGTGTTTTTACCATGGAAGATGGGACTATCTTTAGTATGAATATATGCTGGGCATTACCAAAAGTATGGCCTGGAGCTGTTTATGGTCTTGAAGTTGGTATCGTAGGTACAAATGGTGTTATCGATATTGAAGATACTCATAGAGATGTGATATTAGCAACAGAGTATAACCAAGGTCCTGCATACAAACCTGAAGGTCTTCAACTAGAAGCAACAAGGAATGTAGATTTTTTGACCAGTTTTCCACCGGGTGACATTTATAATGGAGATTTATGGGGTCCATTAAGAGAAGAGACAAATTCATGGTTCACTAGAATATATCTTGGCAAAGAAACACCGCACGCAACAGCTGAAGAGGGTCACAGAAATCTTATCTTAACCATGGCTATGGATTTATCAGCTAAGACGGGTAAAGAATTACAATTACCAGTTGAACCAGAAGAATTGATGAAAGGTCTCTGATATAGTTTATAGATGAGGAGATTTGATTATGAGAAATATATTACTACCATTTGAATATATCGAAACAATACCGCACTTAATAGATTGTGCTATCTCACTTTCAAAGAAGTACAATTCTAGTATAAGTGGTGTTGCCATTCAACAAAGAATAGATAGTTTTATTGCTCAAGAAGGATCAGTTATATTTGACTCGTTACATCACGATGAAAACACAGGTGAAGCCCAAAAATTTAAGCAAAAATTTATTCATCATATAAGTGAATTAGCAAATTCTGATCCTGATTTAAATGATCTTAAATATAAGTGGTTATCAGATGAGTTACAAAATCAAAAATATTTAGGTGATTTATCTAGGGTTTACAATGTTGTAATTATATCAAGACCTTATCAAGAATTACAGAGCGCGAGCTTGAGTTCCATACAAACAATTCTTTTTGATGGGGGAAGGCCTGTAATGCTCATTCCCATGAACAAACAAATTGACATAGGGAAAGAAGTTGTTATTTCATGGAATTGCACAACGGAAAGTTCAAGGGCTGTCTTTGCATCATTACCAATCCTAAAAAAAGCCGATAATGTAACAATTCTAACTGTTGAAAAAGTTATATCTGATGGTCCTACAGGTGAACAAGTAGTAGAATTATTATCATCGCATGGCATCAAATCAAAAGCTGTAACATTATCTGGTGAAGAAAAAAAAATAGGTGAGATAATACTTGAATATAGCCAATCTGTTAATGCAGACCTTATTGTAAAGGGAGCTTACACCCAGAGTAGATTAAGAGAAATAATTTTTGGTGGTGCAACAAGACACTTAATGCTTCATTCGGAAATACCTATCTATTTGGTTAATTAAATCTATATGTTTGATCCCAAGATAATAGGTGTAGGACAATCAGAATACACGAGACACCCATCTGAAAGTCAAACTGTTCAAAACCTTATGAGGGATGCAACTAACAATGCGCTTAATGATGCGAATCTATCATTAAAAGATATTGATGGACTTGCAATTGCATCTTTTTCAATTACACCTGACTCAGCAATAGATATTGCCTGGAGATTCGGTTTAAGTCTCAATTGGCTTTTACAAGATACCAATGGTGGGTCATCTGCTATGAACATGCTTGGTCATGCAATGAGGGCAGTTCAAACTGGAGCTGCGAAGAATATTTTAATACTAGCAGGGGATGCAACTGGTCTTGCAGGCTACGCAAAGATAGCAAATGCCTATAATAGTGCGACTAGGGATCATTTATCACCATTAGGCCATGGAGGACCAAATGGTGTTTATTCTTTAGTTACTACAAGACAAATGAAAAAATTCAATTTACAAAAAGAAGATTATGCCAATTTACTAATTGCTCAGAGAAACTGGGCGTCGATGAATCCCCATGCAGTCTACAAAAGCCCCTTATCCAAAGAAGAATATATAAACGCTCCGATAGTTGCTGGACCTTTATGCAGATATGATTGCGTTCCCGTCATAGCAGGATCCTATGCCTTGATATTATCCCGAAATGAAAATGACAAACTACAAAAGCAAGTTCGTGTCAAAGCATTTCAGCAAAGTTTTAACTATGACAATCAGGAGGGTGACGGAACTGAGACAGGGATTATTACCTTTAAGGATAATTTGTATGGCACAGCAAATCTGGCGCCTCAGGATATTGATGTATACAGTATATATGATGACTATCCAGCAATAGTTTTGGCACAGTTAAATGATTTGGGATTAATTAAGGATTCAGATATAAAAAATTATTTACAAAATATGTCCAATCTTGACATTCCACTAAATACATGGGGCGGTATGCTTTCTGCTGGACAGCCTGGTGGTATGGCTGGAGGGCTAAATGGAATTGGTGAAGTTGCATTACAACTGCAGAATAGAGCCAATGATCGCCAAGTCAATAGTGCGAAATATGGAATAGTAACAGGTTATGGGATGACCCTATATAGACATGGTGGGACAGTTTCTGCCGCAATTTTAGAGGGTTTTTAATATGGGAAAAATGGAAATTTATATGTGCAAGTCATGCTCAAAATATACTTTTCCAAAAAAGTATTTTTGTTCTAATTGTGGTAGTATAGATTATGATCTTGTAGAAGCTGGATCAGGAATAGTTAAAGAAATATCATTAATTAACCACATGCTTGGTCAAAAAGATTGGAAACCAAGAAATATTGCAAATGTTGAAACAAATTTAGGTATTTGTATAACTGTTGGGATCGAAGGTAATATAGAAATTGGTGATCTTGTCACATTATCCTCAGATAATGGAGTCCCAATTGGAAAAAGAAGTAGGTGATAATGCAGACATGTCAGTACATAGCAAAATATTTGAAGAAAAGAGGTGTAAAACAAGTTTTTGGAACTCCAGGAAGCGATACTATTAATTTAATTAATGCTTTCTCAAATGAAGGTATAAATTATGTTTTAACCCATCATGAAAATACAGCAGCATATATGGCTTCAACATATGGAGAATTGACTGGTATTCCCGGTGTTGTCATTGTAACAAAGGGCCCAGGTGTAACTAACCTTGCATCTGGTATAGCATCAGCTTTTTTGGATAGGCGTCCAATCATTGTATTTTCGGCTATATTGGACCCAGACTTATTAGCTCGAAATCCGCATCAAGAAGTTGCTCTAGTTGAATTTGGTGGATTAATAGCAAAATTATCTGAAGAAGTAACTTCTGAGAATGTCGTCGAGCTAATTGACAGAGCTTATAATCAAGCAATTGGACCAAGACCAGGCGCAGTATATCTTCCAATTTCACCAGTGCAATCTATCAAAGAAATTGATACGGAAAAGTGGGGAATAGATACCCTGATCACAGAGAATGAACGCAATAAAAGTATCCCAGGCAATAAATTGGATGATGCAATAGACCTTATAAAAAATTCAAAGAGGCCTATTGTCGTTGCAGGAGTAGGGGCGGTAGGCTCTCGAGCGTCTAGTGAGTTACTATCTTTTATTCATAAAATACAATCACCAATTTGTGTGACACTTCAGGCTGTTGGCGTTGTTCCTTGTGACGATGAACTATATATAGGCATGTATGGATGGTTTGGTACGCCTATTGATGATATGTTGAAGAGATCGGATATTATCATTACAGTTGGTCTTGATGGCTGGGATATAATTCGGCCATTTAAATCACAAGTGCCAATTATTAGCATCGACTCTTTTGATGTTAATGATAGAACTTTTCAGCCAGTTGCAATTGGACTTGAGGCTGATATTTCATATGCATTAGAGGTTATAGGAAAAAAGATTGAGGTTAGCTCAACAGATCATAACTGGTTAATTGAAGCCAAAGGATGTTTTGAAAAGATACAAAACTACGAATTAGGCATAAGTGAGGAGTATGACCAAGCGAATGGTATTGCACCTCAAGCTGTATACAAAGAAATAAGAAAAATTGTTCCTAAAAACACAATTATTACAGCAGATGCTGGAGCTCATAAATCACTTGCTTCCCAGGCTTGGCTAACAAATCTTCCATTGACTTATTTTGTATCTAATGGACTTTCTCCTATGGGTTTTTCACTTGGTGCAGCAATGGGTGCGAAGTTAGCATCACCCCAAAGCCCTGTTATTTCATTTGTAGGGGATGGTGGGTTTCTTATGTATGCAGGTGAATTAGCGACATGGAAAAGGCTGGATCTTTCAATGATACAGATCATAATGGTTGACAATGGGCTAACACAAGTAAAGTCAAAACAATTAAAGAGGGGCTATAATACTGAGTCAACAAGCTTTGATCAGGTAGATTATAAAAAAATTGTTCAGAGCTTTGGTATTGAGGTATTTGAAGCAAGCAACATTAAACAATTGAAAGAGTCAATTAATAGTGCATTGCAATTGAATAGGCCTGCGTCTATTATCATCAATTTAGATGGTTCCGAGTATTTGAGGATGCCAAGCGCGGTTTAATTATAAATAGGAGTAAAAAATGAAAAGCCAACTAGATAAGAATTTAAATGCAAACACTGTCGTCCCCTTGTTGAAAGACGAGGAGTTCAGTGGGGAATTTATGACATTAATCAAAGAATTGAAAGAAGCTAAAGGAAGCCAAAGAATCAATAACAGTGCAAGAGCTATGGCTCATTCTGATGATTTCGGTATGGCATCTCGCAATTATTGGCAGTCAACATGGGAACTTGGAGAATTATCAAAGCCATTTAAGGCGTTGATCCGTTATAAAGTGGCAACAAGAAACACCTGTTTTTATTGTTCAACCCATCAAATAGAACACCTGAGAAGACTTGGCGTTGATGAAATCAAAATTAAAAATATACAAAATTCAGATAGTCATGATGCTTTTTCAGAAGCAGAAAAGGCAGCATTAAAGTTTGTTGATCATATGATGATTGATGCATCTAATATACCGGACGATGTAGCTAATAATTTCAAAAACCATTACTCACCAAAGCAAATGGTAGAAATTGCACTTACTGCAACAGTAATGGTTTCATTAAATCTATTTAATGACGCATTCAGAGTTCCAATTGAAGACGAGGTTGTTGGAATTGGACTTGATGTTCCTGAACTCTAATTTTCATCATCAAATAATGATTATTTAAACTATATATTATAGTTTAAATAATCTTGTTGAGTTTCCGTTCAAGATTTTAATTTTGTCTTCCTTAGATATAGATAGGTTTTCAAACCAATCGGCACCTAACTTGTTATCAATAAATGGCCAATCAATTGCAAAGAGTATTCTATCTACCCCAAGTTCTTGCATACAACAAAGTAATGCAGGATCAGAGAAATTACCACTTGTAGTAACATAAAAATTATTACAAAAAACTTCTCTAAATTCAATAGGGGCATTTCCTGGTCTTTTTAGATTGTGATTAACTCTCCAAAGTAAGAATGGAAGTGTTTCACCCAAATGCCCAAGAATAATTTTTAAATTTGGTAACTTTTCAAAAATTCTTGATAGAACAAGTCTTATTGCCATTGTAGCAGTTTCTACAGTATAACCCCATGCTGCTTGCGGAAATAATGCAAATTCTTCTGTATAATCCTGATAGTAAATTTTTCTTACTTCGTGATGTGGCATACCAGGGTGAAGATAAATAGGGACATCAAGCTTTGCTGCAGTTTCATATACTGCCCATGATGCCTTACCATCATCAAATTGTGAATTTGTGAGACCATGTATCATACCACCAACAAAGTTTAGCTCTTTGACAGATCTTTCTAATTCCCTCGCTGCAGCTTCTGGATCTTGCATCGGCAATGCTGCAAAACCTTTGAATCTTTCTGGATTTTCTGACATTTTTTTTGCCAGATAATCATTTGCTAATTTAGCAGCATCTACTGCAACGTCTTTAGGAAGGTTGTGTACTCCAGGGGGCGCTATCGATAGTATTTGTATATCAATACCTGCTGCATCCATTTCCTCAATTCTTTCCCCACCAAAATCTTCCATGCGAGCAACCATTTTAGGGTTTCTGATCCTTGTGTTTTTGGTATTTTCTTCTTGTAGTTTTGTGATGTTGGGATCTATATAATGTTCTTCAATTGCTATAACTTTTGTGGATTCGAATATTGACATTTTAACTTCCTATATTTATTTTTTTTAATTACTATACCAAAAAATTATTGATAGAAAAGGATTACTTTTCAAGAATAATTAGATCATTGATGTCAAATGACGCACGTAACGTTTTCCCTATTTTTAACTCTTGTAGGGTATTTCTGTGAATATTTTGAACATGTATATAAATCTTTTTTTTGTTATCAAGTTCAATAGTGATATAGCTCATATCTCCATAGTATGTCCAATCGATGACTGTACCTTTTGTTTTAATACGATTTTCGATATTCTTTGAAGACCTTTCAATGATAATTTTCTCTGGCCTAATGCCAAGTACTGCATCTTGCGGGATATCTAAATCATTCTCAAGATTAATATCGCCAAAAATTTCGCTCTTGAATATTTTCTGATCACTAGTGTTTGAAACATATCCGTCTATAATATTAATTCTTCCAAGAAATTCTGCACTATATTTCTTTGAAGGATATTCGTACATATTAGTTGCTGTATTTGTTTCAATGACTTTACCACTTTCCATAATGGCTATTTTTGATGAGATAGATAGAGCCTCATCCTGGTCATGTGTCACAAGCATAAATGTCATTTCGAGATTACGTTGGATATTGACAAGCTCTCGTTGCATTTCTATGCGCAAATTTGCATCCAATGCTGATAGAGGTTCATCAAGAAGAACAATTTTTGGATTATTCACGATAGCTCTAGCTAATGCCACTCTTTGCCTTTGTCCGCCTGATAATTCTGATGGATATTTATTAATGTAACTTCTCATCTTTATCAAATCTAAAATCTCATCGACTCTTCTTTTTATTTCTTTCTCATCTATCTTTTTAATTTTTAAACCAAATTCGATATTATCTTTGATATTGAGATGAGGAAATAACGCGTATGACTGAAATACCATATTTACAGGTCTTTCATTAGCAGGCATTTTACTACAATCAATTCCGTTGATAATTATTTCACCCTGATCTTGACCCTCAAGTCCTGCTATTAACCTAAGTATGGTTGATTTTCCGCATCCTGATGGACCTAAAATTGTAAAAAATTCATTTTCTTCAACATTAAATGAGACATCATCAACCGCTATTGTGTTTTCGAATTTTTTGGTTAAATTTTTTAATTCTATGGTAAACTTTTTGTCAGTCATCCAATACTTCCCTGTTATTTTTAGATAAATACCTTATCACAAAAAACGTACAAAATATTAGTATCAATATAAGTAGAGTTGATACAGCATTAATTTCTGGAGTAATTCCAAATCTTACCATCGAGTAGATTTTTACAGGTAATGTTACGCTATTAGGTCCTGATGTAAAAAAGGTCACAACAAAATCGTCTAAAGAGAGCGTAAATGCTAATAAGAATGATGCAATTATTGCTGGCTTGATAAAGGGTATGATGATTAATCTGATTATTTGAATATTATTTGCCCCCAAATCTAGACCAGCCTCAAGAGTGTCAGTGTTTAAAATTGCCAGTCTTGATCTAATAATTATTGCAATGAATGGGAATGTAAAAGATACGTGAGCTATAATAATGTTTGATAGGGTGAGAGGCCAAATTTCAAATGCAGGCCAGTTAATAAAGTTGAAAAAGACAAGCATTGAAATTCCCATACAGATTTCTGGGATTATTATTGGGAATAGAAGTGCAAGGTCATAATATTTTTTCAGATAAAAGTTAAACTTCCAAAGTGTTATAGCAGTTGTTAAACCAAGTATTGTTGAGATTATGGTTGATAAGGTTGCAATTGTAAGGGAGTTTAGAAACGCGCTGAAAAGTACATCATTTTCAAACACATTATTATAGTATTTAGTAGTAAAACCACGCCATACAATATTTCTTTTTGAGTCATTAAAACTAAAAATAATTAAATTTAATATTGGTAAATACAGGGTTATTAAGAAAATGAATGTAATATACTTTAAGTATTTATTTCGAGCGTAATCAGTTGGACTGTAAAAAAGAGATTTTTTCATTGTGTATTTCCTCTTAGATGCAGTTTTGAATATAATTTTGTATATACATGCCGTACTGAGATTATAACGAGGGTTATGTATATTAGAATGAATGATAATGCCGATCCAAAAGGCCAATCGTTTGCTGATTTAAATTGTCTCTCAATGATGTTACCAATCATCTGTGAGTCTGCCCCTCCGAGTAAGTCAGGTATAATGAATGAGCCCAAACAAGGAATAAATACTAGGATGATACCTGATGTAATACCTGGACTAATGTTGGGGATAATAACTTTAAAAAAAGTTTTAATATGGTTTGCACCAAGGTCATAGCTTGCTTCCAATAAGTTTCTATCAAATTTTTCAAGGACTAGATAAATGGGTATAATCATGAATGGAACATAAATATAGAATAAACCTAGTATGATTGAATAGTTATTATACATGAGATTGAGCGGGACAAAGCTCTCTCCCATAATTTCATAATTAGCAAGGTTAAAGAAGTTCAATAGGTTATTTGTACTCTCCCATAAATATTCTAGAGAA
>Ga0255758_10000351_pt1:35000-51027 | contig 51027 bp, 41 predicted proteins | sample 011ome_24_FD_179958 | JGI IMG/M metagenome (GOLD analysis project Ga0255758, IMG submission 179958) | Coastal salt marsh microbial communities from the Groves Creek Marsh, Skidaway Island, Georgia - 011513CT metaG (version 2) | ecosystem: Environmental > Aquatic > Marine >... | reverse complement strand
GCGACCCTCTATAACAGCGACCCTCTCAGCCATTGGTCCCACTCGGGCTTTTATCAAGCTTTACCCGAGCTTTCATCAAGATTTACTCACCCTGCCAGCGGCTTACTCGGCTATTTCACTTAGCTTGTCTGTCTCTTAGTTTGTTTGTCTTTTAACCTGTCTGTTATTTGACCTGTGTGTATTTTTTTAACTTGTCTGTTACTTAGCTTGTCTGTTTCGCCAACTACAGCGGCGATTTCGCGTTTTAACCCAACGTCCGCAAGTTTTAATCTAGCAAGCACCAATTCTAGCACCTTTTATACTTGACCATTTGGTTAGGAAATACTTATATCATAAAAATTAAACAATACATAAGGGTTCAAACCCTAATAAATAAAGAATAACATTGTCCAAATGGTCAATACGAATACGAAAGATATCTCTAACCCGATTTCCGCAGAAGCCAAAGATAAAATTTTATCGGCCGCAAAAGCCGAGTTCGCCCAATTTGGTTTCGAAGGCGCCCGTATGCAACGCGTCGCAGATCGAGCAGCATTGCCAAAACCCAACATCCATTATCACTACCAAACCAAGCAGCGCCTCTACCAGGCGGTTCTCGAGAACACGATCGAGTCTTGGAACCTTGCTTTCGAGGAGCTCGATTCAGAGGTTGAACCGGCTGTAGTCTTGGAGACCTTCATTCGAGAAAAACTCAGGCAAGCCCAAAAGGACCCTGCAGCGTCGCGACTGTTTGCCAACGAAATGATACAGGGCGCTCCTAACTTGGGGCCCTATCTACACACCGAAATGCACGCTTGGCTGCAAGCCCGCACCGAAATTTTGAGGCGCTGGATGGAAGACGGCAAGATGCTTACCGTTGACCCCGAAAGACTGATTTTCCTTATTTGGGCCGCAACTCAGCATTATGCTGACTTTCAAGTGCAAGTTTTAGCGTTGCTTAATCGAGCCCAATTTAACGACCAAGTCGCTGAGGAAACTGCGAACTTCTTAGTATCGTTTATTTTGAGAGGATGTGGACTTACCCCCGAGGGGGAAACCCGATGAAACTTTGGCTCAAAAATCCTCTAGCAATCTATGGCATCGAAGGCACTGCCAAAGCAGGCCTTATGATCGAAAACAACACCATCACGGCGCTGCTTGACCAACCACCTCTTGACTATGATGACTGCCTCGACGCAAAGGATTTGGTGGTCTTGCCTGGACTCATTAATGGCCATCACCACTTTTATCAGACCCTAACGCGCGCGGTACCAGCGGCCAGCAATCAGGCATTATTTCCGTGGCTTGAAGCGCTCTACCCAATTTGGGCTAACCTATCACCCGACGATGTCTTCATTAGCACCCAACTAGCCGCCGCCGAACTCTTGCTTTCCGGTTGCACCACAGCGGTAGACCATCACTATGTATTTTCAAACCAGCTTGATAACGCGACGGAAATGCAAATCGCGGCCTTGGAAGCCCTCGGACTTCGCAGCATTTTGTGCCGAGGGTCAATGAGTCTAGGCCAGTCTAAAGGCGGGTTACCACCCGATCGAGTCACTCAATCAGAACGGGCCATTTTAGACCACAGTAGGCGCATGCTGGAGGCGCATCACGATCCCACCACCGGTGCTATGACCCAGATCGCTCTAGCACCATGCTCACCATTTTCGGTGAGCAAAACCTTGATGCGAGAAAGTGCGGTGCTAGCTCAGTCTTTTGAGGCGGGCCTCCATACTCACTTGGCTGAGACCGAGGATGAAACGCAGTTCTGCGAGTCGCTGTACCACCAGAGACCACTAGACTATCTCGAGGATGTGAACTGGCTAGGTCCACGGACTTGGCTAGCTCATGGCATTCACTTTAACGAAAGCGAGCAAATCCGGCTTGGGCAATCCGGCACCAGCATCACCCATTGCCCTAGCTCGAATATGATTTTAGGATCCGGCATATGCCAGACCTTAGACCTCATGCATCATGGTGTTAATATTGGCATCGGCGTCGATGGCTCAGCATCGAATGACCATTCCAACTTGATCTTAGAGGTCCGCCAAGCCTTTCTATTACAAAGACTGCGCTACGGCAGCAAGCGAATTTCGGTCGACCATGCCCTTGATTGGGCAACAAGCCAAGGTGCCAGCGCCCTTAACCGCCCGGAGCTCGGCTCCATCAAGCCCGGTCAGGCGGCGGATTTAGCCTTATTTCGAGTTGATGGCATTCAACACAGTGGCCACCATGACCCTATCACAACCCTATTGTTATCGGGCACAACCAAAGCTTGGCATGTGATGGTGGCCGGAGATTGGCGAGTAAAAAGTGGCGAACTCGTTGACTTTGATCTCGAAGGGCTCAAGGCTCGTCATCGCTTGGCCGCTAAGGCTCTAATCGCTCGCCTCTGACGCTATCGTGCAGGTAACCGATCGCGATACTCGGACCAGCCATCTAATAAGGTATGAACAACCTTTGCGCCATAAACATAGGCAGACTCCAGTGCAGGCAGGCCGTCATCCGGGTAGTCGGCTGTTGCGCTCCAGGCAGTCGACTTCCCCGGGGGCGGCTGGGTGTAATTGCTCACCGTGCGCAACACCATAACCCGCTCAGGATCAACAAGCCCCGTGCGCCCTAAACGAAAAATTGCCGTCAAGGTTCCACTATCTTCCATATTACTGGTCATGAAGTTCATTTCTTTATTACTGTAAACCTGCACCCAATCATTGGCCCAACTGGTCAAATAGTTTCCGTGCCAATAGGTGCTCGCCGAAAGCGTTTCGCCTAGGACCGCTGCCGGAGGGCTATTGGCGCCAATTTGGCCTTTGAACTGTTTTGAAAATGCTCGAGAAGCTGGGTACTCGGGTAACTCGACCGTACTAGAGACCGACTGCGCCCACTTAGCAAGCGGCTCAGACAAGGCAAAACTCACCGTGTCTACGGTCCAGCCCTTGGAAACATCATCACCCGGCTGTGCCGGTTGCGTCGCGCCCAGGGGAATGAACCCGTAGGGCCAGTCCTCTGGAATTTCTCGGGCATCTATTTCGAAGCCAAGATCTCCATCAATCACGTAACGAGCCCAAGCGCCTGATCCGATAGTGACATCTGCTGGGTCGCCCCCAGCGATCCCTGCAACTAACCAATAGGCCTGACTTAAATCAAACCTTGGGTCCATGCCCAAAGCCATGATCGAAGCGGTTGCATTGGTCACGCCGCCGCCTGTGCAAATACCTAATACACCCTGATCATTCAGCCGAATGGGATGCTGACCCATCTCAAAAGGCACCTCTTGGTCAAGCGGAAACCGTTCAACCCAGAACTGAAACTCTCCTGGCCGGTCTCCTGTGAGCGCTCCATGCTCGAACATTGTCACCACGACCACTTTTATGGGGATCGGCTCGATCGATCCACCCACAGCTTGCGTGAAAATCAGTGGAGAACTGATGAACATCACTATCTGCATCCATCGAGCCAACCGACCACTCAGTTTCAGTATTTTCAAAGCTTTTATCTCTAACAATCTCTTACGCCTATGGTAAAGGGTTTAAAACACGGGATAAACCATTGGCCTCACACCTTTGCGTTGAATTGGGGCATCAGTATGACTTCAATGCAATCCAACCTAAAAAACCCATGCTAGGGTAGATCTTGTTTCTCAACTCCGTATTCAATCAATCCAGTGTTTCAACCCAAATCGTTTGATCGCAGGCCCTAGGGATCAAGCCCTGCACCTCAAAGAGCGACTTGCCTCCTCTTCGCAAGTACGAATTTCATTTGCCGAGAGCTTTGGCGCATCCCTCGCTTTTAAAATCACCCGGACCGGGTCAAAACTCGAAACCTAACCAATGCCGGCAGCGAAGATGCTTAGGCATCGGGCGGCAGACTTGTTTGTGATGACCCGGCCTTCTCCCTAGGTCGCTGAGATTCCCTTGGATTGTTAGCGCCTGAAATAACCCGGTCAACATTCTAGAGAAAATAGTGGTTAATTCTGGAGAAATATCTTAGACTTCGCCCCCGAAAAGTTTGGGGCTCTACTGTGCAAGCAATTGTTGCACTTTGCGAGCCGCCACACCGGACTTCAAACAAAATGAGGACTTACTTTTGAAAACTAATCTCAACAAATCTAGGGCGGCTCTCGTCGCGTTAGCGCTACCGTTGACCCTAGCGATGCCTTTACAAACCTTGGCTGAAAGCAGCGAGATAGAAGAGGTTATCGTGACGGGAACTCGGGTCGCTGACCGGTCAGCCGCAGACTCCACCGTCCCTGTGGACGTCATCACTGGGTCTGAATTTCGCGAAAACGCGTCAACTGATATCCAAGACATGCTCAGAACCTCTGTACCATCTTACGACGTCAACACACAGCCAATTAGCGACGCGGCGACCATTTCACGCCCACCGAATGTACGAGGTTTATCACCTGATAACGTCTTAGTGTTGGTCAATGGTAAACGACGGCACCGTGGTTCGATTATTTCCTTCCTAGGTGGCGGCATCTCTGACGGCGCACAAGGCGTTGATTTGTCTGCTATACCAGCGCTAGCCCTGAAGCAAGTAGAGGTCCTGCGAGACGGTGCATCATCGCAATATGGCTCTGATGCCATCGCCGGTGTACTAAATTTCATCCTCCGCGATGACGCGGAAGGTTTTGAGATCACCACGAAATATGGTTCTACGACTGAAGGTGATGGTGACAACTACCTTATCGCCGCCAACCTAGGTTTGCCACTCGGTGACACTGGCTTCATCAACCTAACAGGTGAAGTACGAGATGTTGAGGGAACCGTCAGGTCTATCGTGCGGGATGATGTTGCTTACGCAGCTGCCAACGGCTACTCACCTGTCGCCGATTTCCAGACCATCAACAGCTACACCAGCGCTGTGCCGCAATACTGGGGCCAGCCCGACGTGGAAGACGATGTGAAATTTTTCCTGAACGCTGCAATCGAGCTCAGCGACAATGCTGAAGTTTATGCCTTTGGCAACTACGCGGAGCGCAATGTCACCGGCGGCTTCTTCTACAGAAACGTTGTGGGAAATGCCAACAACCTGACGGGCGGTAGCACAGGTCAGCGTGGCGGCGTCTACAAAGGACCGGTAGTGGACCCACTCACGGGGCTCGCAGCGGAAACAGGCGTGCCGTCAGTACTGGTTGGCGATCTAGACGGCGGTAGCAGTTGTATCGATGGCATTCCTCTCGGTGGCGCTGGCGGCGTCACGCCAGATGCTGGCTTCCTAGCAAGTGTCACCGCTGATGCAAATTGCTTTTCTTTTATCGAGACGATTCCAGCGGGCTTCGTGCCACGCTTTGGCGGCGATAACGAGGACTCAGCTTTTGCCATTGGCGTTCGAGGCGAAGTTACTATGGTCGATGGTTTATCCTATGACCTAAGTGCCCAGCGCGGATCAAATCGGACCGACTTCTTCATCCGAAACACGATCAATGCCTCGCTCGGACCAGATACGCCGAGAGATTTCGTACCCGGTGGTCAAGAGCAAACCGAAACGGTTTACAACTTGAGCTTTGTATACGCGGTTGATGCAGGTTTTGCATCTGATCTCAACGTCGCATTTGGCGCTGAATACCGCGAAGAGGAATTTGACCTCTACGCTGGGGATGCTGCCTCTTATGCTTTAGGTCCGCTCGCTAGCCAAGGCTTCAGCTCAAGCTCAAATGGCTTTGGAGGTTTCCCTCGGGACACTTCAGCCGAGCAAGACAGCACAGCATTTTATGTTGACCTTGAGACCGACATTACTGACGCGTTTACGGTACAAACCGCTGTTCGTTATGAAGACTTTAGCGCCTTTGGCGATACTACAGACTTCAAACTGGCTGGTCTTTTGCGTCTTAACGAGCAAGTGCGTTTACGTGCAGCCTACTCGACAGGCTTTCACGCACCAACGTCCGGCCAAGCCAGCATTACCAACGTGACGACTCAGATCAGCAACGGCGTGCTGGTTGACCAAGGCACGTTGCCTTTGTCTTCAGCGGCTGGCCAGTTGGCTGCAGACTTTGTTGAAAGCGCAGGAAACGGACGTCCAGAATTGGGCACTGAAGATGCTACTAACTTCTCTGTAGGGCTTGCCTTCGATCTTGGCAACTCAAGCTGGACCATCGACTACTACAATATCGAAGTCGAAGATCGTGTTGCGTTAGGCGCGAATGTTGACTTCTTAGCAGCACTTGCCTACACCGGCGGGATAGCAGCGGATGAAGACGGCAACTACGGCGCTGGTTTTGGCTCGGTATCTGAAGCACTCACGACATTAGATGCTGCTGGCACCATCGACCGCTCGCTATTTGTTGGGCTTGATGATCTGAAACAATTCAGATTCTTCAGCAACAGCTTCGACACCACCACCAGTGGCGTTGACGTCGTCGGTAGTATTGACTTTAGCTTAGGTGACGGCGAATCAACCGTTACCATCGCTGCTAACTTCAACGACACCGAGGTAGATAGTCGAGGTACGGTTAACCCAATTGGCGCTGGCCGTGTTGAGTCTCTTGAAGACTTATTACCGAGTGTCAAGGGCAACGTGGCTTGGCGACACAGCCAAGGCAAACTCAGAACCATGGTAAGAGCCAACTACTACGGCGGCTGGAAAGATACTGGCAACGGCTATGACGTCGGTGCGGAAACGCTAGTTGACGCTCAAATCGCTTATGACTTGACTGAAAAGGCTGAGGTCGTGCTTGGTGTAGAAAACCTGTTTGATACCTATCCTGAAAAGAACCCTGGTGCGGGCGGCGTCGGCCAGCTCTACCCAGAGGCTAGCCCGTTCGGCTTCATCGGTAGCACATGGTACGTACAAGGTCGCTACACATTCTAAGAATGCTTATTAGCGACCCTGTTGAGAAAAACCCGCTTCGGCGGGTTTTTTTTGGCTTTAAAACTGCCACCTCATGGATCAGCAACGGCATCTAAGATATTAACACCCCCATGTTTGCCGTCCTTTGCTTGAATCAATTTGCTTCTTGCGATCAGATTATCCTGTAACGACCTTTACTAATCCGGACCCAGGGCTCGTTGGATATTAGCCAAAAAATTTAAAACACACTCAGCATTGTGCTCGTTCTGTCTCTAGAGCAGAGCCTATTGAGCCATAGATTATGTAATCCTTTAGGAGAAAATCTTAACTCTGGGCTGGTGCTCTGGTGCTCTGGTGCTCTGGTGCTCTGGTGCTCTGGTGCTCTGGTGCTCTGGTGCTCTGGTGCACAACAGTTTGAGCCTCAGATCTGGCAAGTAACAAGCGTGCTTACCCTTTAAGCATCAAGCCCTATGTCCATGCCAATCACCGATCTGCTGACTTAACCCTACTCACCGAACCGGGCACTCATGACAGCTTCGAAGCGCTTCGACAAACTATCACTCTCGGCCCCTACTGCCACCAGGTGACCGCCATCTTCGCTAGATTTAAAGACAGTCCTGCCGCGTTCAACTCCATCAACCGAACAAGCAATCGTCCCTCGGCGCAAGCTAAAAAGCTCTGGATAAATCATCGCCATCGCCGCGGTTGAGTCATGGATTGGGAAACCATCAAAAATGCCTTTCGACGCATAAAACTTTAAATAGCATTGCTTGATTTGCCACAAAAATTCGCCCGCATCACCTAAAGCGCCTCGAAGACAATCAAGTTCGTCAGTTTTCATTCGATGCTTAAGGGTTGCATCCAACCCAACCATAAGCACCGGCACGCCTGAGTCAAAAACGAAGGCCGCAGCTTCAGGATCACCATAGATATTGGCTTCTGCGAATTCTGTGACGTTTCCGGGCACATTGACGGCGCCACCCATCATCACAACTCTCGCCAGCTTATCCGAAATTTCTGGCGCTTTTTGTAGAGCTTGAGCGACATTGGTCATCCGACCGACAGCTACTAGGGTGACTGGCGCTGCACGCTCTTGAACCGAGCGAACAATGAAGTCTGCAGCCGATTCAGATTCGGCTTGTCGGGCAGGGAACTCAAAACCGATATCTCCAAGACCGTCTTTCCCATGAACAAAATCAGGATACTCTGTTTCGTATTGGCCCAAAAAAGTTTTACCCGCGCCCTGATACACTGGATAAGGTAGGTTAAACCGTTCACAAATGTACAGCGCGTTACGAGTGCAATTTTCAATCGACGCGTTGCCAAAAACCGTTGTAATCCCAAGTAAATTGACCTCAGGCAAGGCATGGAGCAGCAGCAACGCCATGGCATCATCAATACCAGGGTCAGTGTCAAATATAACGTCATACATCGGGTGATCAACCATGGGTTTCCTCTATCGAACGACTCTTAGTAAATATTGCAAAGCAAACGAGTAATAATACGCAGCCTAACCCCAATTGACCGAATCCAAGCCCGAGCGCCTTACCGCCTGCTTCAACAAACCAGCTGCTTAGCCACGGACTCAGTGCTGTGCCGAATGATGCACTCAATAACATTGACGACACCAAGATAGCGGGCACAACGTCAAACAATTCGCTCGCTAAAGAGATCACACATTTTAATAACCCAAAGTTAAGTACACCCCAAAATATCGCAATTTGTAGGAGCGAAATGCCGGGCACATCAACCCAAGTCAGAAGCAAAGCACCAAGCAAGCAGCCCAAAGCACCGGCAACGACAACTTTCGACACCCCAACTCTTAAGACAATGCCTACGGTTAACAATTGCCCGATAAACATACCAAACCAATAATTGCCCACCAATTGTCCAGCGCTGGGAGAGGATAAACCTAGCGACTCTTGAGCAAAACCGGGCAACCAAATCAACATGCTGGTTTGGCCTAACGTATAGAAAAAAAGTGCGGCAGTCAGCAACCACACAGCCTTCGGACAGGTTCTCCAAAAGCCCACTATTTTAGCACTTGAGTATCGCCCGACGTCTTCGTCATTAAAATTTTCAGGTTCGTCTGGGTAGTCGGAAACCAAAGCGATAGCCATCACAGTGAGCACAGCGAATAAAACAGCCACGTAACTCAACGTCCAACTAAATTCTCTTGCTAGCAAGGCCACGCTCAACGATGCCAAACTGAATCCTGCGAGACTGAAGCTCGCATCGGTTGCCACTAACATCGAGGCTCGTCGACCCTCAAGATAAAGACGAGAGATCACTAAGGCTGCCTGCGCCAAACCAACGCCCAAACATACGCCTAGGACTATCAAGGCTGAACCGATGAGCCAGAGATCAACAGCAAAAACTAACAGCGCGATTAGGCAAGCAGACGCGATACCGTAGATACCCAAGACCAGTCGTCGAAGGGGTACCCGGCCAAGGAGAAACAGCGCCGTAACTGACCCTATTAGGGTGCCAGTTGAAAAAAGGCCTAGCGTCCGCACCATTTCCGCAACCGAAACATTTAGCGCTAATGCTGCGGGAGCCGCCAAAATACCAATCGGTGCTAGGGTGCCTGATAGCGCGAAATAGGCCAGGAAGCTTGCCAACGTGAGTCTGAGACTATTCATGCTTTGATGCTAGCAGTCTGCCTAATGGTTCACCAGCAAAGCCTAGACGGCGTGCGATCAATCTCCTCGCGCTGCCTAAAAAAGCGGTAACAATGTCTCTCCACCCATAGCGGTTAGATTAATACTTACTTGAAGCTCGGTCGTGCAAACGTCAAGACCGCGTCAATAGGGCACCCGACAACGGCAGAGGTTTAATCACCTGGCCTTTAATTTGCTCTAGGGGGTGGCGCCGTTTCTGCATGCCTGAGGCATTCGCATCACACCCCCCCTCGCTCAAATAACCCAACGCCGCTTTGAGGCGGCCTTCGTTCGAATCGCCAAGAGGATGACTCAAATCATCATCGACAAAGCAACCCTCTACCTCAATTCCCACATCTTCAGCCCCGGGGGGCGAGAAACCGTCAGTATAATCGCCGAAACCAATTGCATTGACGCCTTTGAATTGAATCGTGAAATAGGTTGTACCGCAATTATCTATGCCGTAAAACCCGTAAGGCTTGCCACAAGTTGTGTCACCAATGAGCACAACTTCAACTCCAACACCTCTCAGACCGTTAATAACAGCCTCACTGGCCGAACAAGTCCCGCTACCAGAGATCACCATGACTCGGTCAAGATTTAGAAGCGGTATCGGGGTATTGCTGGACAATTGAAACCCTGGTGCGGTATCGGTAAAAGACGATGGCGTTAGGGTTCTGCCAGTAATCGGATTTTGAGTTGGGTATTTATCGTTGAACTTCAATTCACTAAAGGTCTTGCCTACCGCTTCCTGACCAGCAACCATAGACGCTAGCATCCTCGCAATATCTAGGTATCCGCCGCCGTTGTACCGCATGTCAAGCACGAGTTCACTGACATCCTCAGTGCTGAACAATTCAAAAGCATCGATCAGCTGCGGCTCTGCTGTTGCGATATGGTCGTTAAACAACAAATAGCCCACCTTACTTCCCGCAGTCTCGATGACTTTGACATTCTGCACCGGCGTTGAGGTGATTTCCTCGCTTATGAGATCGACCGTGACAGATTCTGCCGTTTCTACGTCGCGAAAAGTAAAACTGTGGACCTCGCCCAAAGCCGCGGGGAACAATGCAGCGTTGAGGGTATCAGTATCATTACCCTCAACAAAATCTACGCCATCGATCTCAGCGATTTCCCATCCCCTAAGCAGCCCTGCATCGCCTGCAGGCGAATTGGGCTCGGTATAGGCCACCAACCACTGACGCGGCGGTGAGGACCTAACTCTAAAAAACTCAACGCCATATCCAGCAGATATTCCGGATTGAGATAACTTTTCCCATTCTTCGGTGTCGTAGGTGAAGTGAAATTTATCCTTAGGGTTTCCCGAAGGTGTTAGCGCGAAGGTTTTCATTAGATCAAAATACGTCTCGGTATCATCGATTGTACCCGGGTCAACATCGTCGATTTCCTGATACCAAAGATAGGTGTCAAAGCTGTAGGCCCTAATCCAGAAGTTTTCATCGGTAATACTGCCCTGCACATCGTTAAAACCGGCATCCTGTCTCGGGGCCTGGCAACTCCCAGCATAATCACTAACGTCGCCAAACTCGCCCTCGACCCAACCGCTATCCGATGCTGTGCTACCGTCCGTCGAACCTGTGGTCGCGCCCCCAGTGCTCGCATTGTCATTGCCGCTCGCAACTGGGGCTGGGTCAGGTGCCGACGGCCCGCCATCGCACGCCATAAGTGTCGCTAGCAATCCTAGGAGTAAACCTTGTCGAAACAAATACATAAATACCTCATCAAACTTCCGCATCTTCTAAACATTTAGAGTGCTTGCACAAAACCAGACTATGTCTTGCTCTGACAACCCTTTCAATGCATTTCTTGCGAACACACCAGCTTGCCTTTAGGCTTAGCGACTATCAACACTGGGAGTTTCGATTGACCTTAAGGAATACCGTGTTCGATCACGCAATAGTTTAGGATCACCACTCGACTAAAACAAACCAAGCAGAAGAAACTGAGCTACTTGTAAATGATTTTCAGGTTTCGTCCCTTGAAGGGCTATGCCTTTACATGATTTTCAGGTTTCGTCCCTCGAAGGGCTATGCCTTCAGGTCCCTTAACTGACTAACGATAAAGAACGATTCATCATGATCTATGTCAAAAAACTCATTGGTTTGGCTTGGTTTCTCTCAGTGTTCTGTTTGTCGGACACTCAGGCATTGCAGGCTGACACCGAGGCACCGACGCCAGCGAAACTGACCGACGTGACCTATATCGGTAGCCACAACAGTTACAAACGCGCGATCGAACCGAGACTCCTGACCATACTCCGATGGCTTGATGAAGATACGGCTAACAGCCTTGACTATCATCATAAAACGCTCGAAGCACAACTGGCTCTGGGCATCAGGTTGTTTGAGTTGGATGTTTTTTATGACCCAAAAGGCGGCTTATACGCCAATCCGCTTGGCGCTCGGTGGCCCTTCGCAAAACAAGGCTTGACACCGGAAATGAAAGACCTGCTCCGAACGCCGGGATTTAAGGTGCTGCACGCGCAGGACATTGACTATCGAAGTCACTGCATAACTTTCAGACAGTGCCTTGAAAGCTTTGCGTCCTTCTCAGATGACAATGCTAACCACGAACCTATTATTGTCACCCTAAACCTTAAAGCCAGCCCGATAAATCTCCCGGGTTTTACCCATCCTCTCGCTTTTGATCACACGGCATTTTTAGCCTTAGAGGCTGAGATATTATCTGTTTTAGCTCGACCCCGACTCTTTTCGCCAGAGGACCTTCAAGGCGCTTGGCCAACGCTCGCGACTGCGGTCGAGCGTGATGGATGGCCGCTGTTTAATGAATTGCGTAATCACTTTATTTTTGTGCTCGATGAGTCCGAGGCCAAGCTTACTAATTATTCCCAGCTTGTGCGCGAGCATAAAGCTGGACTCCTATTTAAAACGCCACCGCTGGGCCATCCCGATGCCGCCATCCTCGTGTTAAACGATCCGATCGGCATGGCAAGAGAAATCCAATCCGGAACCGAACTTGGTTACCTCGTTAGAACTCGCGCAGATGCCGACACTGTTGAAGCTCGAAGCAACGACATCAAACGACGAAATGCTGCTTTTCGCTCCGGTGCTCAGCTAATTAGCACCGATTACTACCTGCCTGACCCGCGATTTAACGGGAATTATCAGGTCCAATTCAGTACTGGTGGTTACATCGAGATCCCGTCTAACTGACTCAGCGCAGATCGATCACCAAGAGCCTATTCCTCTTGCGAATCTGGAGAATTATCCAGTCCAATTTGGTACTAGGAGAGAGTTCAAGAGCCTACCTAATGACTCAGTACAAATCAGTCGGCAAGGGCGCGCCAGCTTCGTGAACATGGGGAAATTTTGATTTCAGTGAGCGGCACTTGCATGCCGGCGTCAATAATTCCAGCAGATTTTACCCATAGTTGACAAAAAAAAACCCGCCGAAGCGGGTTTTTTCTCTACTTTCTCAAAGCCGATCTAGTGACCGCCTTCTGCAGAATCATTGTAAGCCAGATTCCAAATGATCAAGCCAAAGAGAATCTTGTTCACAAAGTCAGCCAGGTTATAAACCATATTGAGCGAACCTTCGTCGACCCCACCCATCATATAACCCATCACATAGCCAATTGGATAGATTGCCCAACCGACCAACACGATCAGCCTCATATACCCAAAAGCTGCTTTTACACTTTCTGTTGCGGCAGCTGCTTTGCCAGCTTCCCCTGCAAAGATTTCATAGATGATCACAGCCCAACCGACCATGCCCAGCCAAAAACCTAAGGTCGCGTTCATCACACCCGCTTCGCCTAGGTAGCCAAAAATTAGCATAACCAAGGTGCCGACTAAGAGTCTGATAAAGGAGCCACTGCCCACAGACGAACCAACAGCCTTTAAGATAATCCAGAACTCGATCATCAAAAGCGGGACTGTAATCAGCCAATCAATATATCGATAAACGATCGGCGTGCTTTGCTCTAGTACCCAATAGTCGCGCATATAGTCGTAATGCACGGCTGCGACCAACGTTACGAGACCTGCAACTAACATCGACAAACGCCATTCACTTTTTACGCGTAACCCTTCGTACAAGAAGAATACCGTCGATGCGATCATGGCCACCGAAACGATCCAAAAAGAGACCCCTACTAAATCCCCCGAAGCTAAGAACTGCATTTCCACCTCCACCTTTATAATTTTTATGAAAGGGTGCTTAACACCACCAACGTTCCCCTCACAGCCCTAGCATCGAACCAAGACATCTAGCTTTACATCTCTAGGTGTTTCCGATTCTCTGCTTTAGCCGTCCTCCCAAGATTACGACGTAACTTGCCTTCGGATCAAACATTAATTGCACTTATTTTCTTTAACGCTTTACTCGGTTCCAGCAAAAAATTGAACTAAAGATGCCAATTAGATCGGTCTTTTCGCAATATCTTTTTTACGCGGACCTCTCAGAATCACCGTCTCCAACGCGAACGCAACCTTCTGCAACCATGCATCGCTCAGCACATTGATACAGCTTTAGGTTAAAAGACTCTAAGACTAGCCAGTCTTGAAGCACAAAAAAACGTGACGGAGGCTTTCTGGCCAAAAAAAAACCCCTAGCCGTTAAAGCTAGGGGTTTTTAGAATAAATGCCTGACGATGACCTACTCTCACATGGGATCCCCCACACTACCATCGGCGCTAAGTCGTTTCACTACTGAGTTCGAAATGGGATCAGGTGGTACCAACTCGCTATGGTCGTCAGGCAAACTGGCTGCTTTTTCAAGCAATTCGTCAACCTATATTCTTTGGCGCGGGAGGCGCCAAAGACTGGTCGTTTAAAAAAGTAAACAAGTGATGTGACATCCACCCCAAACGTGATGTCTTGGGGCTAATTCTAAGGCATATCCTATGAATTCTTGGGTTACAAAAACGATCTTGTGATCGAAAATTCACTCAAGTTATATGATCAAGCCTCACGAGCAATTAGTACGAGTTAGCTCAACGCCTCACAGCGCTTACACATCTCGCCTATCAACCTCGTAGTCTTCGAGGGCTCTTTAGGGGACTCTAGGTCCCAGTGAGATCTAATCTTGAGGGGGGCTTCCCGCTTAGATGCTTTCAGCGGTTATCCTGTCCGAACATAGCTACCCGGCAATGCAATTGGCATCACAACCGGAACACCAGAGGTTCGTCCACTCCGGTCCTCTCGTACTAGGAGCAGCTCCTCTCAAATCTCAAACGCCCACGGCAGATAGGGACCGAACTGTCTCACGACGTTCTAAACCCAGCTCGCGTACCACTTTAAATGGCGAACAGCCATACCCTTGGGACTGGCTTCAGCCCCAGGATGTGATGAGCCGACATCGAGGTGCCAAACACCGCCGTCGATGTGAACTCTTGGGCGGTATCAGCCTGTTATCCCCGGAGTACCTTTTATCCGTTGAGCGATGGCCCTTCCATACAGAACCACCGGATCACTATGACCTACTTTCGTACCTGCTCGACGTGTCTGTCTCGCAGTCAAGCACCCTTATGCCATTGCACTCATCGCATGATTTCCGACCATGCTGAGGGTACCTTCGCGCTCCTCCGTTACTCTTTGGGAGGAGACCGCCCCAGTCAAACTACCCACCATACACTGTCCTTAACCCGGATTACGGGTCGAAGTTAGAACCTCAACGTTATCAGGGTGGTATTTCAAGGACGACTCCACAGCCACTAGCGTGACTGCTTCAAAGTCTCCCACCTATCCTACACAAATAAAATCAAAGTCCAGTGCAAAGCTGTAGTAAAGGTTCACGGGGTCTTTCCGTCTAGCCGCGGGTATACGGCATCTTGACCGCAAATTCAATTTCACTGAGTCTCGGGTGGAGACAGTGTAGCCATCGTTACGCCATTCGTGCAGGTCGGAACTTACCCGACAAGGAATTTCGCTACCTTAGGACCGTTATAGTTACGGCCGCCGTTTACCGGGGCTTCGATCATGAGCTTCGCCGAAGCTAACCCAATCAATTAACCTTCCGGCACCGGGCAGGCGTCACACCCTATACTTCCTCTTGCGAGTTTGCAGAGTGCTGTGTTTTTAATAAACAGTCGCAGCTACCTGGTATCTTCGACCGCCCTCAGCTTAGGGAGCAAGTCCCATCACCAAAAGCGGCGCACCTTCTCCCGAAGTTACGGTGCCATTTTGCCTAGTTCCTTCACCCGAGTTCTCTCAAGCGCCTTGGTATTCTCTACCTGACCACCTGTGTCGGTTTGGGGTACGGTTCACAATTATCTGAAGCTTAGAAGCTTTTCCTGGAAGCATGGCATCAACCACTTCCCGGGCACAAAGTCCCGGTTCGTCGTCACATCTCAGCCTTAGGAGTCCGGATTTACCTAAACTCCCAGCCTACATGCTTAAACGCGGACAACCAACGCCGCGCTGGCCTAGCCTACTCCGTCCCTCCATCGCAATAATTGTAAGTGCAGGAATATTAACCTGCTTCCCATCGACTACGCGTTTCCGCCTCGCCTTAGGGGCCGACTTACCCTGCGCCGATTAGCGTTGCGCAGGAAACCTTGGTCTTCCGGCGGGGGGGTTTTTCACCCCCCTTATCGTTACTCATGTCAG